>Ga0307476_10000152_pt1 | contig 67378 bp, 68 predicted proteins | sample atmos_gasesECM2C_2_FD_203314 | JGI IMG/M metagenome (GOLD analysis project Ga0307476, IMG submission 203314) | Hardwood forest soil microbial communities from Morgan-Monroe State Forest, Indiana, United States - atmos_gasesECM2C_05 | ecosystem: Environmental > Terrestrial > Soil > Temperate... | reverse complement strand
GATCTGCGAAGAATACATCGCAGGATGGCTCGCGACTCAGTTTCCCGCCGCGTGTTTGACACCTTATAATGGGATCCATTCCGTGCCGCCGTCCTCTTCCGTGCTCCTCCGACCTGAAAAACACAGTGTGAGCAAGTATTGGGATTTCGATCCCAACAGGAGAATCCGCTACCGCGCTGACGCCGAATATGAGGAACACTTCCGCGCAGTCTTCGCCAAAGCTGTACAGCGCAACCTCCGTTCCGATAGACCTGTCCTCGCCGAATTGAGTGGCGGCATGGACTCTTCCTCCATCGTCTGCACGGCTGACGTAGTCATGGGCCTCTGTGAAGCCGAATGTCCGCGCCTTGACACGATCACTTGGTACGACGAGTCCAAACCAAACTGGGGTGAACTTCCCTATTTCACCAAAGTGGAAGAGAAGCGCGGGCGGGTTGGTTACCACATCGATGCTGGTTCGCTTAGAGAGGATAAGTCACAAACGCCTTTCGGATCCGAATTTGCAAGCAATCGCTTTGCGGCGACCCCGATACCGAACAATTGTCCCTCCCAGCGTTTCAAGCAACAAGCAGCGTATATGAAGTCACAGGGATATCGCGTCACGCTGTCCGGAATTGGGGGGGGCGAGGCCACAGGTGACGGTGTGCCCACACCAACGCCGGAAATTCAAAACCTCCTTGTAAGGGCACAATTCTTCGCCCTTGCTCGTCAACTGAAAGCCTGGGCCACTAAGATGAGGAGACGTCGCCTCTCTTTGCTTTGGGAAGCCGCTCGACAGTTTTCCCCACTTGCCCTTTGGGACATCCCAGATTACGTAAATCCACCTGGTCCCTGGTTCGATACGGGTTTTGTCCGCCGGAATCGGCGTGCGTTTCGTGATTATCCATACAGGGTGAAGCTGATTGGTTCTTTGCCAAGCTTTCAGGATAACGTTCGTACACTAGATGCTGATCGAAGGTTACTGGCGCGGTTGACTCTCCAGTCAGAGCTCCTCTGTGAGGTACGCTTCCCATACTTTGACCGGGATTTTCTGGAATTCATGTACGCCATTCCGCGGGAACAGATCGTCCGTGTAGGCCAACGCCGATCCCTCATGAAGCGTGCCTTGGTCGGAATCCTTCCGGACGGACTTCTTAAAAGGAAGAAAAAAGAAACTATTTCGGAAAAACCACCCATAGACATCTCGGCAGAATGGCCCAGCTCAGATGACATAGGTCAGCAGTTGGTCAGCACTTCAATCGGGATCATTGATCAGAACGGATTCTTGGAAGTGTTGCAAAAAGCGCGGCGTAACGAGGAAGTGCCTACCGATAGCCTGAAGCGCACACTGATGCTTGAATCTTGGCTGCGTCACCTCACCGTCCAAGGAATCGTAAAAAGCTCAGCGGCAACAAATACAAGAGACTACCCCTCAGCTCTTGAAGCACAGGAATTCCCAGCCCGAGTTTTGCCGAAAAGTTCAGCTAGCTAGCAAGCTGTATATGTAAATTTATTAGAGAAAGGAGGTGAAAATCATGAAATACGAAGCTCCAGAACTCACGGCATTGACGCCTGCGATCAATGTCATCCAGAGCACGTCTACTCCTAAGAACGTTTCCGGCAGCGGTGACTTCGCTCAGCCTGAACCGAACGAACACCAGGGCGCGTACGCAGACTGGGAGTAAGTAGGTCTCTGCCGGAGCGTCTGTTGTGTCGGACGCTCCGGCAGTCTAATTTCCAATTGATTCCTACCAGCACGGATTCCGTCGCCGAACGATTGCAATAGATTAGAATGCCATTTTCCAGAATCTAATGACCGTGTTCACGAGGTGTGCGGCATGACTGAGATCAGAGTTGCCGTCGCCACGCAGAACAGGCGCCTTTTCCTGTTGCTGGACTTCCTCGAATTAATTGTTTCGTCGTTATTGCCCAGCTTTAACGCAAAAATAGTTATGATTTGAAACGCTTTTACAATGTGTTCGATTTCTCAGTTCTCTTCTTGCAACTTCCGCAAGTCCCGCCAGCGTTTGTACTGCTCGGCTTTGGCCGGATCCGGATCCTCATAGCCCTGAAGCCAGAATCGGAACCAGTCCGTTGTTCCCCCCTGCGCTACTAACCGTACGGCCGGATTGGTCAAGACGTGCTCGTTGCTATTCAAAACAATGAGGTCTACCGGCTTATTTAGGTAATGAAGTCCCGCGTAGGGCTCCCACATCCCAAGCAATCCTATCGGACCTTCTCCCGCAATTACCAACAAAGGTGTATTCATCTTATCAAGATTGAAGCCAGGCGATCGCTTTAGCCACTGCTGCAAGCCCACACCAAAGGGCTTCGCGCCTATTATCGAATCAAATTCGTGGGCGGTTCCATCCGTAAACAACATATATTGAAGGTAATTTGCCATCAAGCCGTCTGTGATCGAGGCGGCTTTAAATCGAACGGAGCCAGTCGTCAGCGCCTCCATCACATGGAAACAGGTGTGGCTGAAGCCGATGATCCCGATTCTTTCGGGATCGACAAGCCCGTCCGACACCAATTGATTTGCAATGGCTTCGTATCCAGAGACAGTACATGGTCCCTCTTCAGTCGTGTCCACAGGACAGGCTCCTACGTTTTCTACTTGTAGAACAGCGATTCCCGCGGTAGACAGCTCTGTAGCTGCGAATGAGCTTGTAAAACTACCGGCTGGCATAAATAGTGATTCCTGGAAACCGTGTGTCTGAATTACCAGCGGATATCGTTGTCCTTGCTTGTAATCACTGGGCTTGTAGAGTTCAGCTTTCCGTTCCCGCCCGCCTTTATCATTCCACTTGTATAGGCTAACTTGCCCCAGTTCGATGTTCTTGAGTTGCGGATTCGGGTCCCAGACCACTCCAGATGTCTCTCCGTTAGCCGCGACAACGCGGGGAGCTTCGTTCATTCCTTGCCTCACGGTGACGTTGAGACCGCTGTCTTGAACAACATGCCAGGAACCGTCAGGATTCTGCTGATACTCCTTCGTCTTGTGAAACTCGTTCCAGTCGTGATGACTCTCAAAGATCACCTTGACTCGATGTTTATCTCCACTTACAAAGCTAGCCGCCCATATTGAATGGTAGTCTTCCTCGACCCCACCCTTTTCGTCGGTAGGCCCCTTCAGCATTTCTACGCAGGTGCTCGTATTCGAGGGAATATCCACGACCGCGACGCACGGCCGAGAGGGAAGATGCTGTTTCGATTTGACGAATGTGCCAGGCAGCAAAATCGCTTGACCGTCACTCGACCAGCTGGGAGCATGCTTTATCACCCACACTCCAACGTCACCGCTAACAGGTGCATCTGTCAAAGATTGTTCTAAACCTGATTGCAAATCGATCCGAACATATTGATTGGCACGGCCGCCGGCGTGGATACGAGCTAGCGAGGACACGTATGGCGGGTAGAGTGATTCCCATGAAAGCGGAACCTCCGCAACAGGCAATATCGTGGCCAACGAATGACCATCGGGAGACAGTGTGACCCCACCTTCGGTAACGAGTGGCGCACCGTTATGCTTTACCTCGAAACGCTTGCCGCCGATGACCGCCCAAAGGTAACTAGGAGACGAAGCCATTGATGCTGTGACCGGATCATCCGGAAAAAGCAACTCAACCAAATTACGTCCCGTGCCTACAATCGCGGGGGGATGTTCGGTTTGTGTCTTCTGCAAGCTTGGACAAGCCACAAAATAGACATAGTTATTGCGGTCCCTAACGTCAAATGTGTGGTATCCGAGCCAGCGAAATGTCCTGACGTCCTCTGCCTCAGCAGTCAAAGGTTCGATCGACTTCTGGGAAAGATCGGCCAGCATGAGCCGCTGTTTGCCGGTGGTTGAACGCTCCAAAAAGGCCACCCCGCTAGAGTCGGCGAGCCAGCGCCACTCCCTGATGACTGGGCCTTCCTTCCCGAAACGGTTCACCACCCATATGGGTGATGGGGCCTGCCGCTCGTCAGGATGTTTCAAGAAGTTTTGAATGTCCTGGATGCGGTAGAACCGTAGGGAGTCCTCTACACTGTTCAAGTCTAGACGCCCGCGCTCAGTATCAACTGCAAAGTACATCCCGTCCGGCGAAAACTGAAGCGCCTCTGCTTGTCCAGAATACTGATCGCCGAAGTAAGCCAATCCGATGTCATCGGCAACGGTGTAGGGGCGCTTCGCCTGTTCAGCCGATGAAATTGTTGAACCCGCGGCGCTCAGATATAGGAGTGCGACGACTACGAAAGGAACAGGGCTTGTTTTGATCAAGGGTGTGAGTCTCTCTCCAATAAACTGAAACCATCTGTGACCAAGGCGGTATAGCATTTGCTCTGCCAGCTCACAGGGATGCTGCGAACCTACAACCGAGAATTCGCGATCAGAACATTACTTTGAGACTGAGCTGCATCGAGCGCGGACCGCCCATCTGGTACAGTGGGCTCAGGATGCCCAGCGAATTCGCGAGAGTGCTCGTGGCCTGTCCAAACGTTGTCTGACCAAAGCTCGAATTGATCGCTCCGAAATTCGGATGATTGAACACGTTGAATGCCTCGCCACGGAATTGCAGCTTCAGGCCTTCATGAATCGGAAAATCCCGCCTGACAGCCATATCCATCTGCCAAGCCCCGAACCCGTGGACAAAGTTACGCGGAGCGTTCCCGAGACCGGAACTTACATTCGTAAACGCCTGAGGATTAATCGCCCGGCCTCCCGGACACCCCTGCCCTGCAGCGAGGTCCCCCAATCCCTTCAGAATAGAATCGCAATTAGAACCGTACAGATAGATCGGTTGGCCTGGAACCAAATTTAGTCCATCGAAGAAGGCTTGCCCCGTCACAGGATTAAGCGACTCTTGTCCGTTTAGAGTTACGGGAAAACCAGAGCGCGCGCTCAATCGATCATCCAGGCCCCAGTGGTGCAGCATGGCATTCGAAAATCCGCCATGCCCCACGGTCGGGAGGTCATAGGAGAGCGCGGCCGCAACATTGTGCCGAATGTCAAAGTCGCAGTTTCCGCGCTGGTACCCTAGCTGGAGGTTCTCTGAGCCGTAGTCGATACAGTGAGACCAAGTATAGGAAGCCAGAACCGTCAACCCCCGGCTCAGTCTCCGCCGGAACTGAATTTGCAACGAGTCGTAGTCCGATGTCAGACCGCTCCCAAAGACTTCCCACAATGCGGAATTGGGGTTACTGAAAGAGACATCAAAAGTCTCTTGCAGCAATCTCGACCCGTGTGATCCGACGTAAGAAGCGGTAAGGGCCTGCGATTTGCCCAATGCTTGTTCGATGCTGGCATTCCATTGAAGCGTATACGGCAATTGAAGATGAGCAGCGAAGACGCGCGGTGTTATGTTGTATGGGGCCACAGGGGGGTTACCGATGACAGGAATTGCCCCAACTACTGGAAACGTTGCGGGAACAGTGCCCCCCGTTGCATAAAACCCTGGACCGTTAAAGCCCTGCGACCCCAACTGCTGCCCGGTGTCAAAGAAAACGCCCCCTCCTCCACGCACGACCGTTTCACGGCCAGGCACGTCATGTAAGATGTACGCGACGCCCAATCGAGGCGCAAAGTTGTACCACGCAGTCTGCCAGAGAGGCGTGCCTTCCGGTGCCAGCGCCCACGTGTTGGGGCTGGAGCCTTGAACCGTGTAGGGCTTCACTCCTTGCGTCACGCCCGGCGCCGGGTTTACCTCCCAGCGCAGCCCAACAGAGACACTCAGACGCTGCGACACCCTCCATTCATCTTGAACAAAGGCTGAGAAGTTCTTGTACAGCGGGTAAGCGGGAGCAATCACTTGAATGAATGTGGACGCGCTATTCGTTTGGACCGAAGGCTGATCGAAATAATTGTAGGGCACAAAAGGAGTAGCCTGATTCGCAACTGGGGCCAGCCTGCGAAAGTCCATGCCAAATTTGAGTTGGTGCCGTCCAGTGGCCAAAGTAGCGGTGTCCACCAAATTCCACTGCCTCTGGACGCCGGATGACTGGTTTTGTTCGAGAAAAGTAAAATATGGACCAATAAACAAGGCAACTTGTACGTCCGACGTAGGCCCTAGCCCCGTGAGTTGCCTCAGGTCCAACGGCGTGCTACCTCCAAACGCACTGATGCCTTCATGACTCGCTGCCTCGTTCGAACTGAAATTGAGACGGAAATCGTTGCTAACTCGGCTTGAAAAAACACTGCTGGCACCGGCGGTGTAGGTCCGCAAAGTGTAGCGTGCAAACACCTCTAATGTTGGACTGTCGCCGAATGGTCCTCGAATCGCCGAGGTGGATTCCGTGTCGCTGAAGCGGAAGAAGAATCTCAACTTATCGTTTAGAACGTGGTCGAACCGAACGCTGGTGGAATCGATCGAGCTCGGATTGGACCAGCTTCCAAAGTATTGCGCAAAACCGTTTGTCGTATCATCAATTCCATTCGCGCTGGGCAGTGGCCAAGCGTTCAGCACCTGATTCAAAGGTGCTGGCGCACTTGCGCGTAAGGTGGCGTCGGGCACGAAGCACGTCGTGCAGGCCGGCTGTGGCTGCAGCAGCCGCAAACCCTCATACGAAAAAAAGAAGAACGTCTTGTCATTGCCGTTATACAAATGCGGGATTCTGACTGGCCCACCTAATGTGCCGCCAAAGTCGTTCTGTCGAAGAGCGGCTCCCTTCACGCCCAAGTAATTGTTGAACCAATCGTTGGCGTCGAAATAGTTGTTCCGCAAATAGTCGTAGACTGTGCCGTGCCACTGATTGGTACCCGACTTCGTTACAAACGAGAACTGGCCTCCCGGATTGCGCCCGTACTCGGCGGAATATGTAGAGCTCTGCACACGAAATTCCTGAAGAGCATCCACTGAGACCAAAGCTTGTGTAGTTCCCAAAGCCGTCGCGGCACCAACGGAACCACTGGCACCAGCTCCCGAAAACATATTGGAACCTGAAGTCGCACCCAGATTGGCGCTCACGCCATCGACAGTGTAGTAGTTAGATTCCGTGCGTTGACCGTTTACACTAAACTCGCCTGTCTGGCCGAGGCCGGATGGAATGTTAGTCTGAGAAATCTGGGGCGTCTGAGTCACCGTGCCCGGCGTCAGCAGGATCAAATCTTGAAAGCTGCGCCCATTCAGCGGCATATTTTTCACGTAAGTCTGATCCACCACCGTACTGACCGATGCGTCCGTCGTATTGATCATTGATGCGCCAGCTTCGACTGTGACGCTCTCTGTGACCGACCCAACCTCGAGCCGGAAGTTTTGCTCGATGTGATCCTGAACGTTGACAATCAGGCCAAGCAAATCGACCTGCTTAAATCCCTGCTTTTGGATACTGATTTGGTACTGCCCAGGCTGAACGCTTGCAAAAACATAGATGCCGGCATTGTTCGTAGTTGTGGCTGTGACCGTCCCACGCTCCAAACTTTGAAGCCGCACTTCCGCTTCAGACACTGCGGCGGCAGTCCGATCTGTGACCAGCCCGGAAACCGTAGCGGTCTCCGTTTGTCCCACGATGGCACCAGCAAACCCCAAGACCATGAATAACGACGGGCCAACGACCCGCAGGAAACGCGACAGTGTCATCATCGAGTGGATTCCCCTTGTCTATTTAATGGCCGCCATTCCCTAATAATTCGCCAGCGAAAATTCAAATGATTTCGATTTGTTCTCGAGGAGCGCGAAGCGACAATCATCGGAGGCAGTTTCTGCTTGATGTGGATCAGGGAAGGGACGACTAGTGTGCTGTCCCGAAAACAATTGGTCCAACTCGTCTCTACCAATCGTGTGCACGGATTCTACTTATTGCGTTCCGCGAAGCGAAGGAACTTATGGGGCACCACACTAGTTACGGATGGTTCGGTTGATTTCCTAAGTAGGCGTAAAGAACTTTCTTGCCGTGAGGTTCGTTGTACTGTTTGCTGGCAACTTCGGTTGTTACGAATACTGAATTAATCTTGACGAGCACACTTGGATCATCAAATGTCATCGCCCAACGACTTTGACCGTCGTCCTTGTGGAGAATGCCCAGGCTATGTGCCACCTCTTTCAGCCCGGCCTTCTCACCCCAGACGTGAAAGACCACATTTGCTTTGAACTGGCCGGGGGCGTCCAAGTCATAGGCATAAAAGACTAGCGATTTCCCTTCAATATAAAAAACCCGTCCAAATGAGCGTTGCCGCTTTCCGTTCGAATCCGCATCGTAAACATCCACGATGTGCAGGTTCCGTGTGGCTACCAGATCACCCAACTCCAGCTTGGCCGACTTAAGATCGTTCTGACGGCGGAGTTCCTCTTCTGTCGTGTCAAGCTTCGCTGCCAGGTCCTCCCTCATCTGTTTCTGAAGCCCAAGTTTGACCTCGGACTCCGCGAGCCGCTCGCCGAGTGCCTCGGCCCGGCTTTGAAGTGCGGCGACTTTATTCTGTGCTTCCTGCAGTTCCGCAGAGGAGTGCTCGGACGCACTCTTCCCTTGCATCGTAAGAGCTGCGAGTTTGTCCTTGGCACTCGTCAACTGATCGCTCAACGACTGTTTTTCGGTTTGGGTAGCCGAAAGCTCCTGTCTCAGCTTCTCAAGCGAGCTTTCTAGTTGAGATTTCTGGCGCTCAAGCTGGCTCACACGTTCAGAGTTACCCACTAGCGGATTGCGTGCCGATGCCTCCGTGCTTGGGGCCTGCATTTGAGTCGGTTGAAGCGGTATGTGCGTGCCTTTCCACAGGCCGGCATAAAACGCCGCGGTACCTACAATCACGCAAACCGCCATCACCGCCGCGGAGCGCACCAGCAACCAAGACAGTGCTGATTTTCGCCCGGAGAGCACAGGTTCGACATGTCTAAGTTGTTTTCCATCCCGTTCTCTCCCAAACGCAGACGACGATGGCTTTTCGAGAAGAAACGGGTGCGGGCGCGCCGCTTCATTGATTTTGCTGACTAGCTCTTCCGAGGCCATGCGTGACAGGAACCTCTTGCGCATGCCGTCAGGCGGCACGATGTCCGCTGCGGGCGCGCCGTTTTCAGCGAGCAGTGGCATGACCTGCACGCCTACCTGTCCTACAGACCACAGAAACTCACGGCACGAATCGCACGTGGAGATATGTGCGTTCAGCTCACTCATTTCTTTCCCACCAAGCTGGGCCGTGGCCGCTAATGTACACATTTCTTCATAGCGTCCGTGGCTATTTGGCCACAGACGGATGGCAGCTCGCACGAGTTTGTTATTGCTTTTCATGACCGTTCGCAAACGCCGTCCGCAGAGTCGCGAGCCCACGGTATAGATCGTGTCGAATCGCGTGAACAGATTCTCCCAAGCGCTCACCAATTTCTTCCGCTGTTAACCCCTCGTAGTACGTCAACTCAAGGACCGCCCGCTGACGCGCCTTGAGTTCTCCCAACATCTCTTCCGCGAGCCGCATGAGGTCCGGCGATTCGCCTGCCAGTGGGAAACTCGCCCCGCTTTCTAACACAGCTTCGAGTTCCTCCCAATGGTAGAAGTGGTTGGCAACGAGATGGCGCTTCCGGTGCAAGGCCCCATGGTGGGCGAACTGCAACAGCCATCCTTTAAGTATGCCCTTTCGAGGGTCAAAGTTTGCCGCGGTTCGAAAGATGTCGAGAAAAACAATCTGGACAACTTCCTCGGCCTCGCCCGGGTCTCGCACGATTCGCAAAGCTATGCTGAAAACAAGACGATGATACCGGTCAAACAAGACTGTGAGGGCATCTTGACGGCCGCACTTAAGGAATTGCATCAATTTTTCGTCGGAAAGATTCGAGATGTCGGAATCTGCATCGACGGGATAACAGTGAGCCACCGCGCGGGCAGGATTGTCTTTCGCGCTCACGGCTTCATAGACCTCAGCTGGAAGATGTCCATTTCTGAAAGTGGTCGGGAAACCGACCACCAATATGCGCGTAAATCACTCGCCGTCGACCTTGCCTGGCACTCGGTCAAGCCGCGCTCTCCAGAATTTCCGGGGACAATCCTTCAACGGGACCGTTGGGACTCTTACTCAGACCACTACGTCTCGACCTACCCCTGCGAACTTGTATGTATCGCTTCGCGGTTTCTGATGTCAATCCCCTGAATCCGGAGACAATTGGCAAGTCATGATAACCAAAGAACTTACTGGCATATTGGCATGTCGTTGTATTGCTTCTATTCCTCAGTAAACAAACTGGACCCGATCTAGTTTTATTTTCGCCGGGCAAACGATCCAAGTACGCACGTTGTAATGGGAGGGAAGAACACGAACTGGGGTCAAGGTAGAGGCCGAAGCCAAGCGACCATTCAGTGGGAAATGAAGTTGCCGCCAGAATCCTTCTATTTGAATTTTTGGTCTGTTTTCCGACCCGCCAAATGCTGCGATCGGCTCGTATAGGAGGCTTACATTCTCTGGGGGCTAGCCAAGGGAGGTGAGCTCGTCCGGACACCAGGCGAGCGCTCACAACGCCCGCCTTGTACGCCGGCCCCTGCTGCCATCCATGTCCAGTGATTCGCGAAGAATTCTCGCCTCAGCGTCAGCCACCCGGCTAACCCATTCTGAGGCATTCATGCATTGCGGATCGTAGCTCCACGCGCGCGAGGCCACAGCAACAAGCAGATTGAGGACTGCTTTCTTTCCAAGCAGAGTTTTGGCGAAATAGCGGAATGCAACCTCTTTAAGTTCTCGACCGCACGTTTCATAGAACTCCATTACCGCAACGGCGTCCCTGGGATTTACCTTTAGCCGTCCAAGCGCACCCTTCGCACTGGCGATATTTTTGTTTTCCTCTGAACAGAACTGTCTCTGATTAATCATTTGTCGAGCTTCCGTCCCGTTGAAGCAGTGTCGGGCAAGCGAATCTTGTATTTCATCAAACGCTCCGTCGAGCCGGCGAGCTTGAGCTGTTCGAGCCCCCATTCCAACAGGATGGCCCCAATGTTCCCCAGCGACCGTTGCTCCCGAGCGGCAAATTCAACTAGTTCAACTCGAAGCGCTGGCTTGATTCGCATGGTTACCGATGCTTTCCACTCGCCCATTGACTGCCTTTACTTACAATTGGCTGAGCCAATAAACAATCGAAGCAATGCTTCGTTTGCTTCTGGGTTTTACGCAAAGTGAGACCGCTTGCAGACAGAGCTGTCCGTCGAACGCCGCAGCTTTGCGTCATGTTTGCGAAATTCGTTACTTTAATTGAGGGATGAGCCCTCTTCGCGATGGGTCTTTTTCTGTTCCCAGGCGGTCCGCTGTTCATTCAGGCGCGAATGATCGCCACGTTCACGTACAAACATTGCTTCGGAAAAATCGGCGTTCAGGGCGGCACGAATCTCTTCCAACCGGAGTTCGTGCACTTTTATTTCTTCCTTGGACTGAATGCCAAGCATTTCCATGCGCTGCAGTACACGAATCAGCGTGTCCACGTTTTTGTTCCAGAGAAAGATTTCCGAGTAGGCGTCCAATTTCATTTGCCGCGAATTCCTTTCTGTCGCGTTTCCTTGAAACTGCCAAACACACCCGTCCTCACTCTGTCGCCGCAAAGATCGAGGCGCCGTTTGAAGCGAACTCGATTCAGCTATGGTGGAGATTCGGCAACCGGCTCAGGAGGGATACGAGCCAGAAACATCGGGCGGCTGCTAAGTTGCGCCCGGAATGGGAAATGGATAACTTCTCTTGCAGCCATCGTTGCCTCCCTGTGAGGTGATGGTGGTCAGGGGCGCGTTGGTGTTAGTAGCACCGGCGCGTCCCGTTTGCTTGCTTGTTCTTGGCCTTCTTGCCCGTTTTTCTGTTTATTCCTTTACCCCAATACCCTACGCCCATGTACGCCCTTATCTCTGCCACTTCGTTTTCTTTCCAGCACTTCGCGAGACGACCATTCACGATGCCCGGTGTCGGAACCGGAATCAGCTTCTTTCGAATCCAACGACGGAGCGTTGTAGGATCCACTTCCAAAAGCCTACTCACATCCGATATCGAGTAAGTCTTCATTTCTAATATGCCCTATCTAGGGTATTTGTCAAGAGCAAAATCATCCTTTCGCTGAACACAGCCAAAGTCGCCTACGCCCCACCATGAAGAGTATCCCAGTTCAATCGGAAATCGAAGGAAGTAGGCCGATGATCCATGTCGAATCGGCATGGAAAAACCTGAACCCACCGTCCGGTAGGCGCTCTAAGCCCCAGAGGCAAATCACAGCATGAGAGTTGGTCGAATGTTCCGGAGAATGGCGTTCCGCCACCTGTCCGGTGAGCAACGCTCATCGGAACTTAGGCGCGTGTCGGTATTCTGCTCGAGATTAGTTCCAAGTAGCCAACCATTCGGGAATTGTTCTCTTTAATTACCACAAGCGCGTTTGTGAGGGCTCATCTTGGCGCGTTTGTGAAAAGACGAGAGCGCGCCTATTACAATCATGGTGTGTGAAACCGCTATAGTTTGAGATTTTCACAAACGGCCGAGAGGTTGCTGTACTGACAAGGCCATGCAGCGAATTGGTCAAACGTTGGCTTGAAAGAGCACTTTGACGCTTTGGCGCACTCGCGACCTGCCAGAGTCCCTCCGTGGAAATCCGCGATGCAGTCAGAATGGATTTGTAAGCGCGCGGCGGATGCGCTCGTTGTAGGTGCGCCCGGATTGCAGACGTTGCCCCGACTTGAGTTCGACCTCATACTGACCGTGCGCGATCGACCACAGGTGCGCGATGCGCCGGACGTTGACGATGTGCGATCGATGGATACGCAGGAAGCGATTGGAATCGAGCACGCCCTCAATGGTGTTCATCGGTACGTGTAATAGGTAAGTTGCCGGACCTGCGTGGAGCCGGACGTAGTTCTGGAAAGCTTCGATCCAGTCGACCTCGCTGACTGGCACGAAAGAGGTGTTCTCTCCGGACCGAACCGCGAATCGCTCAAGTTGCCGCGGCGGATTCGCGATGGCACCGAGCATCGCCATCAATTGCTTTGTGGCGTCCTCGTGCGGCGTGCCTCGCAGCCTGCCAATGGCCCTCTTGAACGCGAGCTCAAAGCGCTCTTCGGTTACCGGCTTGAGGAGATAGTCGATCGCTGCGATTTCGAACGCCCGGATTGCATACTGGTCGTGCGCAGTCACGAAGATGATCGGCGGCATGCGCTCCGCTCCAACGGAATGGACCACCGCAAAGCCATCGGTCCGCGGCATCTGCACGTCAAGAAGTACAAGATCCGGTCTCTGCTCACGAATAAGAGCGATCGCCTCCCGTCCGTTTCGCGCTTCCGAAACAGACTCGACCTGGGGCTGACGGCCGAGCAACAGCTTTAGCCCTTCGCGTGCGATAGGCTCATCATCCACAACGAGGACGCTCAATCGCACCGTGATCCCTTAGGCGGAACCGTCCGGATCGGTAGTGTGATCGTAACTCGCACACCTCTGCCCGCCGCTTGCTCGAGGACGAGATGCGCGCTTTCGCCATAGAGCCGCGCCAACCGGTTTCTAATATTCGTCAACCCGATCCCGGAGCGACCGGGCCTGGGCGAGAGAACTCCAGGTCCATCATCGGACACAATGAGGTTAAGTGATCCATTAGAGCTGGTCGCCACCACCTCGATTGTCACCGCCTCCTCGCTCTGACCAAGACCATGGCGAACCGCGTTCTCAACGATCGGCTGCAGCACCATATGCGGCACGAGTACTTCGGACAGCGCGGTAGCCGGCGCAATGCGCACCCGCAGCCGGTCCTCGAACCGGACCTGCTCGATCGAGAGGTACAACCGCAGGAATTCGAGTTCGCGCCAGAGCGGGACTTCCTGGGCCTCCACGTCATCGAGCGTGAGGCGAAGGAGATTCCCGAGCTTCTCAACCATGGCTTCGGCCTGCGCTGTCTTCTGCTGCTGAATCAGGACCATGATGGCACCAAGCGTATTGAACAGAAAATGCGGCTGCAACTGCATCTTCAGGGAACTCAGCTGCGCTGTTGCAAGCTGCTGGGCGAGTTCGGATGCTTGCACCTTCAGCTCGAATGCCTCCCGCTCGCGAATCTTGGCGTTTTTCTGCGACCGGTACACCACATGAAGCGCAATTACGGCCCAATAGCGGATGACACCGCCCTGGATGCCGAACGACAACATAATTCCGACTCCCGCGGCGATCGACGGAGGAGGCGGCGGAGCTGGGAAGGCGCCAAGCAGCAACAGTATCGGAACTTCAATCACCGTGGCTAAGATCGAGAAAACCACGCTGAAACACAGGTGCAATGCGACGTAGGTGACTCGGCGTTCGATCGGCCACCGATTGCCCAGCCAAATGAGTGCCGGCGTGAGCGCGGCGCAAACATACATGCCCGTCATCCAGTCGACGAACACATATTTCCATGGCACGGCGCCGCCTCGATAGAGTCGCGGCACCGTCTCTTGGATGATGTAGAAAAGCCCAGCGATCGTCCAGCCGAGCCAGACTCCTGCGATCAGCCGTATCCGTTGACGCATTCGAGGTGACATTACTGCTGCATTTTGCCACGGCTGACTCTCCGCCTGAGCAGGCTTTTGATGGGGTGGCCTACCGCGATGACCAACCGCGCTCGCAACGACTTGAATCCAGTTCGGCATCTCGGCAGGACCGTTTGTCAAAAACACGTGTGAGCCTCGTCTGCGGCGCCCCTAGGATGGCCTGGCGCATCCGGTTGACCAAGTGCCACCGGGTGAGCTGAACAACCACAAATAATTGGCCGAAGGCCGAGGAGTGACTCTATGAAAACAACAAAGCCTAGCATCGTTCTGCTTGGCACGCTTGCAATGCTGGCAGGCGTGGCCGCCAGCGCCGGTTCAACAACTGATCAAAGCACCGTAGCTGCGCTCGATACCGAGTATCAGCTCGCGGTTAAGAACAACGACGCCGACACGATGGGCCGAATCCTGGCCGACGATTTCGTCGTGGCTTGGGGCGATGGAGAGTCCCACAGCAAGGCAGACCTGCTCAATGACGCGCGAACGAAGCGAGTCCAGTATGAACACAACGAAGACACCGATAAGACCGTTCAAGTGTGGGGCGACACCGCGGTCATAACGTCGAAACTTTGGGTGAAAGGCGTCGATAAGGGAAAGCCGTTCGAATGGCATGTCTGGTTTAGCGATACCTATGTGCGGACCCAGTCAGGATGGCGCTACGTGCACGGCATGGCATCGCTCCCTCTGGAGTTTCTTCCGTCCCGTCCCACTGCGCAATAGGCGCCCGTGACATCTGCTGCCAAACTGCACCACACAGAAAGCCTCATGGAGGAGCTCACGAGGCACAACTTGATTCTTGGATTTCTGATTTTATGTACGATTTTCTTTGCATTTACCAACGGGAGCAGCCTCAGTGCTCCCGCAAAGTTCGCGGATAGCCTTGGTTCCGTGACACTATTCAGGGACACAGAGGGTCATCGATCTTCCTGGAGCGCGTCTCTTTCTTCCCGAGGAGCGGCCAGACGACGTGGCCCGTGCGTTGCGCAAACATTGGAGTACCAGTGGCGCTTGACTGAAGTGACTTCATTTCAGATACCATTCATAGAACAAAAGTTACGAAATGGTCTGACTATCAATCCGTCAAGACTCGGTCGTTCGGCTTTGTACAAGACTCTCAACAAATTCTGGCCTCGAACACGCAGATCATAGAGGCACTATGAGCAGGACACTGTCGAATTTCGCGGCATTTATCGGCGCGCTCTGCGTCTACTTCATCATCCACCTCTTCTTCTCTACTCATGTGAGAACGGTGCGTAACGACGTGATACAGGGTTTCCTTATCGGCTACGGACTGGCGTTTGCCTTTGCCCAGGCGTATGCGAGGATCAAGGCCGTCAAGGTAAACGGCTGGATCACCATGTTCGGCCTCGGCAAGCCCGGCAACGGCATGTTCCTGCGGGCGGCGCACGCCCAACTGTATGCCGGTCCGGTCAACATACCTGAAGAGGCGATGTGCTGGTGGACGAATGCGGATGGCGCGGGGCGGACGCTCTCCGGCCGGCACGACTACGTCATGCATTTCCAGGCGGCCCACCTGCCACCCAACGATGCGTTTTGGTCGCTCACGATGGGTACGGCCCGGAATCATTTCGTGCCGAATCCGATCAAACGGTACAGTGTGAGCGATCGCTCCGGCCTCCTGCCGAACGCCGACGGTTCAATCGACATCTACATCCAGAATGCCGCACCGTCTGGCCATGAATCCAATTGGCTCCCGGCGCCGACGGGCGACTTCAAACTCTGGCTGCGTGTCTATGTGCCCGGCAAGGCCATCCTCAACGGTACGTACAAGGTGCCGCCAGTCGTCAAGGCGAAAATACCATGACACTCGAACACCTCCTCCTATTCGGCGGGGTCTGCATTACAACATGGCTTGCTTTCATTTATTTGTGGCCGCGCTTTATCCTCCGTGTGTTCAAGCGGGCGATCCTCGTCAAAGGATTCGGCGACGGCCCAATTCCGGTCAATACACTCTACACGGAGCCCCGAGCGTTTTTTGCGGATCCCATCCACCCACCCGCCTCGGCCTCAAAACGGGCGACTGCTGGCGTGAACCGCGACACGCTCCTCACGGTCGGCTGGTTAAACCTCCGCAAAGCACCGCAAATATTGCAAGTGCCGGACATGGCCGGTCGTTATTACAGCGTGCAGTTCACTAATCCTTCGAGCAATACTAACTTTGCTTACGTCGGGAAACGCACAACGGGGACCCAAGCTGGCGACTACCTGATCACCGGTCCGCATTGGAAAGGAAGCGTCCCGAAGGGAATGAAGCTGATATCCTCGCCGAACAATTCGGTGCTCGTACTCGGTCGCATCCTCGTCTGCGGCGACGGCGATCTTCCTACCGCCTATAACCTTGCCAAGCAGATTAAGCTTTTTGCCCATCGACCGATGGCGGCTCGGCCAGTAGCTTCGACACCGCAGCCAGCTATCAATTCACCATCCAGGAGCCGTATGAATCATCGATTCCATGCCCTACTCAAGTTTTCGAAACGGAACGTGCTATGCGCCTTCGTTTGTGGCGCATTGGCGCCGATCAGCGCCGGAAGCCAGTCGTCTGCAGATGCTGTCGTGTCACAGAAGCCGATTATCTATATCGAGGATGTCGGACGATTTTATAAAGTCTACGACGCCGCACAGGGGCATCCGACGGCTGAAGAACTTCAACGCGGCTACATCGATCCGGGCTCTCCGGGCCTTCGTCATCTTTCCGAGATTCGCGATGTCACCGGTGAGACGATCGCCAAGGCCATTGCCGCCCATCCGCAAATCTTTGCCGATGCGAAACGCTGCATCGCGGTCCTGCCCCGCGTCCGGTTGCGCGTGGCGGCGGCACTGCGCATATTGGGCCGTCTTTACCCCACGGCGGAATTCCCGCCGGTCACAGTCGCCATCAGCCGCGGCAAGCCCGCAGGCGTTGCCGATGCCCAAGGCGTTGTCATTGGCCTGGAGGCGAGTTGCGCGGTCACCTATTTCAATCCCAATGTGGAAGACCGGTTCGTTCACGAGATCGCGCACGAATACACCCATGTCCAGCAAGCGCTGCAGTCGCCGGCCTTCTACAACAACCCCAAGCCCACGGTGTTGCAGGCGTCCCTGATCGAAGGAGCTGCAGAATTCGTGGCCACCCTTATAACCGGGGAGACCGCGTTCCACTCTCCTTACGCCCCAACGGACAGTGCGCAGGATGAGCAGGTCGAGACCAAGTTTGTCGCCTCGGAGGACAAAACGGATCTTTCGCAATGGATCGACAACGGTACGCTGACGACGCCAGGTGATTTGGGCTATTGGGTTGGGTATCGCATCGTCAAGTCCTATTACGAGCACTCTGCCGACAAACGTCGCGCCCTGAGCAACATCATAATAATGAAGGATGCTAAAACCTTTCTTGCTATAAGCGGCTGGTACCCTGGCATTCGGCTCTAGAGATCTTCATAGTTCAAACCGGAAAGTGCAGGGCGACTGCAAAAGAACCCGACGCCTTTAGGTTGGCAATTCAGTCGCTCACGTTGCTAAAACCATGATTTCGCTCGGTGGTTGCCCAAGTCCTGGTACGGCACCACGACACTTGTCCGGCACGACTTATCGGGAGTTGACCGCATAGTCCGAAGATAACTTCCGAGTGGCCGACGATACACCTGGCAAGAGATCGAATCATGAGGATAGCGCCGTTGCGGTGCCGCAATTCCTTGTATAATTCAGACTGCGATCTCCGCATCTCCGGTCCGTCACTAGATGCTTAATATGAGTTTCGGTGTTCTGCTACGACGCTGGCGCGCTGTTCGGCGTCTGAGTCAACTGGGCCTTGCGCTTGATGCCGGCCGAGTGAGGCAGAGGCCTCTTCCTACAACGTGCTCCAACGCCTCACGGACCTCTTCGTGATCGTCATTCTGTTCCCCTTGGTCATCTGGAGTGGCTTGGCGATGTCCCTCGCCTTTGCCTCCGCTTTTCCCGGGTCCGTTACTCTGCTCGGTGGCCGCCAGCCCGCTCGCACAATTCACTTCTTTGTCTCTCTGGCTCTTGTTCTGTTCCTGTTCGTCCACGTTGCGATGGTTTGCCTTGCGGGTTTCTGGAACCGCACAGGAGCTATGATTACCGGTCGCACCGCTACACGCAAGGAGCACGCATGATCAACCTTTTACGCCGCAAACTACTCGTATCCGGATTCGCAGCAACGGCGGGGGCATCGGGCTTAGCGGTGGCCGCGCGTTTTGCGCAGAAGTATGGCTTGGTTCCGCCCGATCACGGCGGAATCTACGGCCTGGGTGAAACGCTAACCTACGCGTCACAGCGGCTGCTGACGCGGCATTCCTTGGCGCGCGAATTCCCGCCCAGCCGGATTTCCCCGCGCCCATTCCCGAACGAACTCGCTCCCCTCACGGAAGAGTTTACGCGCCTTCAGGCCGGACGTTTTGCGGACTGGCGGCTCTCGGTTGATGGCTTGGTCGCTGAACCTGCGTCGTTCTCCATTGCTGACCTGAAGAGCTATCCGTCTCGCAGCCACATCACCGAACTTGCGTGTGAAGAGGGTTGGTCATACATAGCCGAGTGGATCGGCGTTCCTCTCTCGCACGTGTTGAACCTTGTGGGAGTTCACCCGCAGGCTAAATACGTTGTATACACTTCAATGGAACCCGATACGTGGGACAGCATCGATATGGCCGATGCTCTGCATCCTCAGACTTTTCTCTGCCACGGCATGAACGGCAATGAGCTTCCAGTGGTTCACGGTGGCCCGCTTCGCATGCGCCTGCCCCGACAAGTGGGCTGCAAGAACATCAAGTTTATCAATCGCCTGACGGTCACAGACAGTTTGAAAGGGTTTGGCAAAGGCCTCGGCTCCGCGGCTCGAGAAGCCGGCTACGCCTGGTACGCCGGCATCTGACGCGCCCTTGACTGTCGAGGTTCGATGAGACTTAGATCGTCGGCAAACCGGAAGTGATCCCGTCGGGATATGCGGATCGGTACCGAGAAGTCGGCTTGTAGGAAGTAATCGCGATACCTCCCGGCTGACGGGAAACGGAAGCGACCCCAATCACTCGATAAGCCGGCTTGCCGCACAAGAGCTTTTAAGGCGGATTTCGATCCTGACGCCCCCGCCTTCAGTCGATGGGTTATCCTCTTCGTATGTTCGAAGGACTTGAATCCGGCCTAATCGCTGTGTGGCAACAAGCTTTGGTCGATAACAAGAAAACTGTCGATATCGAAGGCGAAACTTATCCCGTTCGGCGAACAGCAAAAAGCAAACTGAAGCAGATCGACTTCCGTCTTGAAGATCGAGAATTGCGCGGCTTGGAACAAAATCCGAACACCAAATCCAGATGGGCAAAGCTGGCCAGGGAGGGCAAAAAGGTCATGCAGTTTCTGGAGAGAGGGAAATACATTGCAGTAATCGTTGATGGAAAAGCTCACCTCTATAAGTAGGCGTGTCGCATACACCTGAGCTTGCTAGCCGCCTTCCCTTGTTTCCCGCGCGGGCTGCTTCATTTAAGCCGGATTTCCGGGCATGCTAAAACCATTTGCGAGGACTCATCCTCGTGCGCAACAACCTGACGCATTACTTCATTCGAACCTACTATTCCGCATGGATAGCCGGCTCAGGAAGCATCCGCTTGACTCCCGAGCGGCGCCGTTGTTCAATATGTGTCGGTGCCATATATGGACCAGACAACCTCACAAGTGGAATGGAAAAAGGGCAGCGCAGAGTTACTCATCCTTTCGCTCGTCGAAGCCCGTCCACGCCACGGTTACGAAATCAGCAAACTTATTGAGGAACGCTCGGGTGGTGCTGTTCGTTTTCACGTAGCTTCGCTTTACCCGCTGCTCTACCGTCTGGAACGCCGCGGCTGGCTGCAAGGACGCTGGGTCGAAAAAAGCGGTCAGCGCCGCCGCCGTTATTATCGTCTGACGCGCCAAGGCCGCAAAGTGCTTGCCTCGCAGCTTCGCGGCTGGCGCGAATTTGTGGTCGGTATCAACCGCATCACCGAGGCGGAAAATGCCTGAATGGAAGCCAGAAATTCTCCGCCGCCTTGCTCTGCTAAAACTCTCTCCCGCGCGCGAAGCGGAAATTGCCGACGAACTCGGGCAGCACCTTGAAGATCGCTACCATGCACTCCTTGCAACCGGGCACTCTGAAGACGCAGCTTTTCGCGCCGCTATCGACGAACTGAAGGGCGAAGACTTGCTCGCGCGAGGGCTGCGGCCCGTCGAGAGGGATTGGTATCACGAACCCATTGCGATGGGCAAAGACGGCAACGATTTTGTCTCTGACATCTTTCAGGATCTCCACTACGGGCTCCGCGTACTTCGCAAATCTCCCAGCTTCACTGCTGTTGCGGTGCTCACTCTCGCCCTCGGCATCGGTGCGAACACGGCGATCTTTTCTGTGGTGAATAGTGTTCTGCTTCGGCCGCTGGCATTTCAGCAGCCGCAGCAACTCTGCGTGATCCGTGAAATCGTGCCGCAGCTCACGAAATTCTATCCAACATTTCCCGTAAACTTGCCGAGTTTTCGTATGTGGCAACGAGAACTGCACTCCTTCGAAAATATCGGTATCGCGGAGGGGATTTCGATGGACTTTATCGGACGCGGCGGAGCCACCGAACTTCCCGGGGCGCAAGTATCTTCGAGCCTGCTCGACGCGCTGGGAGCGTATCCTGCGCTCGGCAGGAATTTTCGGGCGGACGAAGATGATCCCGGCCGCGACCACGAGGTCATTCTCACCAATTCTTTCTGGCGCAGCGAATTTCAAGCCGACCCGGCGATCGTCGGCAAGGCGATCACACTCAACGGCGAATCGTTTGAGGTCGTCGGCGTGCTTCCGGTATCGTTTCATTTTCCACAAAGCAGCGAACTGGGCGCGCTTACGAACTTCAGTCCGCGCCTGGCGTTCCTGAAACCGCTCGGCGAAGACCCAAGTCAGGTTGGTCCTCTGGGCGACTTTAACTACGCCGCCATTGGCCGCCTCAGGCCCGGCGTTTCTCTCGCGCAAGCTCTCAGCGAGCTGAACGTGGTTCAGGCGCAAATCGCCAAGCACGCCAATGAGCACATGGACCTCAGCGCGGAGATCATTCCCCTCGCTTCGGAAGTCCTCGGCCCGGTGCGTCAAAGCCTACTCTTCTTGCTTGCCGCGGTCGGCGCGGTTCTTCTTATCGTGTGCGTTAATCTTGCGAACTTGCTGCTCGCGCGTGTTCCCCGGCGCATGCGAGAAGCCGCGATTCGCACCGCCTTGGGCGCCTCCCGAGCCCGGCTCGCGCGTCAGATGCTTACTGAAAGTTTGCTGCTCGGAATTCTCGGTGGGGCGCTCGGAATCTTGCTGGCATGTTTTGGCGTCAGCGCTTTCGTCAGCGCCGCACCCCCGGGAGTTCCGCGCCTCGCCGAAGTCTCCATCGATGGCCGAGTGCTTCTCTTCGCCATCGTGATCTCTGTTGTCACCGCGGCGCTGTTTGGAGTCCTGCCTGCATGGCACATCGCACGCACGGAACCACAGGATGAGCTCAAGTCCGGGGCAACCAACACCACGGAAAGCCGCCGCACGCGTAGCCTCCGTTCATCACTCATCGGCTTGGAAGTCGCGTTAAGCACCGTGCTGTTGATTCTCGCAGGGCTCTTTACGTCGAGTCTTGCGCATCTGCTGCGCGTGAATACAGGCTTCTCCGCCGAGCACGTCCTTGCCGCAGACGTTGCGCTTCCTCCACAGAGTTATTCGTCGAACGCCGCGTCCGCGCGCTTCTACGACCAGGTGCTCGCTACGATTCGCGGCCTTCCCGGCGTGCGCTCCGCCGGCTGGATTAACATTTTGCCGCTCGAAGGAGAAGGAAGCGTCTCCGTCATAGGCCTGCCGAGTACGAATAAAGAAGATGTTGTAAATCTTCCTCTCGCGGATTTTCGCGTCGCCAGTCCGGATTATTTTTCAACCATGGGAATCCCGGTTACCGCCGGCCGGATTTACACAGAAGCCGACCGCGGACGCAAGTTCGCGGTTATATCGCAAAGAGTTGCCGAACGCCTTTGGCCCGGGAAAGATCCTAGCGGCCAGATGTGCTTAATCAATTGGAGTGGTTGGAAAACGTTTCAAGTGATCGGGGTAGTAGGGGACATCCGCACCGTTCAAATGGATAAGTCGCCGGTGATGATGGTTTATATCCAGGATTTACCGTTCGACAACGTTGCTATGGGCGGCTCCATCGTTGTGCGGACCATGATGGACCCAAGCGGAGCGGCATCGGCGATTCGCGAGGCCATCAACAAAATTGATTCCAACGTGCCCATTACCGCGCTTCGTCCCATGACGGCGCTAATTTCCAAATCCGTGGAAACGCGCCGTTTCCAGATGCTACTGGCGCTACTTTTCGCGGTGTGCGCGCTCTTTCTCGCTTCGCTTGGAATTTTCGGCGTGGTCGGATACTCCGTCGAGCGGCGTCGCCAGGAATTGGGTATTCGCATGGCCCTCGGCGCCGGGCAGCGAGATTTGCTCGGCATGGTGCTTCGCCAGGGCATGACTCCAGTCTTAGTAGGTCTGGCTGCTGGGGTGGTCGGGGCACTTTTTGCTGGCCGTCTCATCGGCAGTCTTCTCTTTGATATCAGCGCCAACGATCCAGTCACTCTTGCGACCGTCGTGCTCGTGGTTGCTGCGGTAGCACTTGTGGCTTGCTTTGTTCCCGCCCGGCGGGCGATGGGCGTCGATCCTATGGTGGCCTTGCGTTACGAATGAGCGACCGCCGCTAGCGCTGAAGAACTCACCCGCTACCGTCCAAGTGAATTCTAAGTTTTCGATATCCGATTCATCGAAAGAGTGCGCGCAATGGCTGCGTACGAGGTGCGAGGGTAGGTTCATGCCGAGGAGCGACTTTAGCCTTTGAGATTCCAGCAGCAGTTAGACTCTGAGCTCAATGTTGCATCGACCTATTGAGACCACCCTGATTGTCGGACATCTCTAACAATGTCGCTCCTCCTGCCGAATTGCCGGATTCCTATTTTCGTATCGAATATTAACGGGGCACTGAATCAATGAGTACGCCAGAAACGCCAGACCCTGGCTGACCAGAGCTACTCAACTAGCTCCTGTATTCCTGTAGACCGGTTGAGCCAACGGTATGACCAACTGTCACTGTGCGCCACTTGTCCGGTGCAATCCCCCAGGTCCTGACACTTGAAGATCACACTTTAGACTCGGCGTTCCGGTGCCGCTATCCTCAGGCCGCGAATGAATTGCCGCTATCGTCTTTGCTTCTTCCCAGTCGGGGTGAGAAACAAGGACTTCAACGGTCAGGGACCCATCCGGCTGCTCTTTGCATAGGACGTTGACGGAATCCCACATTTCCTGCTCTTTTCCTGCTCGCATCCGTTGTCCGACACGCACCGAAAGCGTGTCCGTGCCAACCTCAAACCGGCCTTGGCTCCCTGCATCACACTGCACCTGGAACTTCCGCTTATCAGGCGGCGCCATTAGATCCACACGGGGCTCCTTGACCATTTGTAATATGGGGCCTCAGCGTGCGCTTTGATATGGTACGGCGTGCATAAACGGGCCATGCGCAGGTAATGGACCGCTCTACAATAAAGCGTCGTGCTTTGCGTAGAGGGTCAAACCTGCACAAACTGTCTTAGAATCAATGCCTAACGCGTCCGTAGCTCAGTTGGATCAGAGCATCTGGCTTCGAAGATGAAGCCAACTCATCCACCGCCACGATCTGAGTAGGTTCGTGAATAATTCTCCTTCCGTTGCTCAAGGCGGTAAATCTGTTGTCGTGCCTGAATGTTCGTATTTCCGGAAGCAGGTCGGCACGATTCGGCAGTTTATTGATTACCTGATGGGAGACGTGCTACCCGCGATTCTGAATAAGCTGTCGGAGCACACATAACGAATTATTGGTTTAGGCACATCGATGGTCAGATGGTACTTCCAGCCTTTTGTCCGCCTAATAAACCAACACTTAACGTATGCCGAGGCGGGAAACAACTCACCGGGAGGCTATTTGTGCAAGTAAGATTCTTTAGCGTAGTTCTTCTTTCTCTCGCATTAGGTTCCGCAGCTTTCGCTCAACAGCAGTCGGAACCTGAGGCGCCAACCATTCAGGAAACCGTGGACTACATCAACAATCACGCCATCGTTACGTACACCTTGAACGGAACAGAACTGTCTTGGCGAAGCAGCGTGCATAAGAATGATTGCAGCTTTGACATTATGAACATCCGGGTCGCTTACCACGACTTCACCCAACCGGCTGACACCGTGAGTTTCCAGTGCTTGAGTAATCTTCACTGCATCTTGATTTCCCCACGACAAGGTGATGACAAGCACGAGTTTGACGTTTCTGTCTTGATCGAGAACGGCAGCATTCAAGGCAACATGGTTCGGGCATTCAATCACTTGTTTCAACTCGTAAAACAACATAACCGTCCGGCAAATGACCCGTTCGGTCCAAAAAACTAGGGGCGACAATGAAAACAAAAACCTCAGGAATTGCAGTCCTCGTCCTTGTGGCTGCGGCCTCTCTAATGGCACAAAGCTACGGCGTCACTGTCAAAGTTCGCGGCAGCAACGGCTCATCCGGTACTTTTGCTGTTGCGATGTATGCACCGGGACCAGCGACCGAAAAATATACCTCTTGTCTGCTCAGCCACGACAAGATTGCCGACTGCACAGCGCCATACACAGCTTCGATTGACTACTCGGTGCCCAACGGAGGCGAGGCGACATTCGGATACATCCCTGCCAACGTCACTTATTTAGTTGTAGCATCAAGCAATCAAACTCATGCGTGGCATGCTTTCCGCGTGACGGCATCGAATCGTCCCGTTTATGTCGAGATCGGCGTCCCAGATGGCGGACCAACATTCCACTAGAGGATTAGAGTTCGCTGCTTGGACCCTGGTCAAACACTCCATTGCGATGAACGTGATGTTCATTCGATTAGTCGGTGCATTTTTAGCAAAAACCGAGAGAGGAGATCGATGCGAAAATCATACCTGCTTTTGGCTACTTTCCTTTTGCCAGTCATCGCCGTCGCCCAGCAAAGTACGGTGAGCGACATCCAGGGCTGGATTCTCAGCCATTTAGGGGGTACATGGGCAGCACGCTCCCTCGACCAGCAAGGTCGCCCCGTCACATCAACCTCGGTGGTGACCCTTTCATTCACCAACTGCAACGTGAGTATGAATCAGGACATGTCGATAACCATGACCTACGATGCGATCTCACCGCAGCGCGAAGTCGTGCTCACTACACACGATCACTACATCTCCAACTTCAGCCTAGCCAATGCAGAGCCGGGGAAAGTAGCGGTGGTTCAAGCACCGTCCAGACCGGGCTACACCGGCCCCCATGCGTGGATAAGTATGGAGCTTCGGGCACCAATTTCTGTCTATAGCACTACGGAGGTCGGAACGCTCGGAGGGTTCGTGCGACCGGATGTCTCGCGTGCGTTCCAAACGAACGGAGTTATGATCAACTTCTCTGACCTTGCATTGGCGCAGCGTCAAGCCAACGCTTGGCGCGATCTCATCACTGCCTGTGGTGGGAAGGATATTTCGGACAAGCTCTACTAAATAGGGTGGTTGTAATGGCGCATAGAAAGGTAGGGAGACGTTCCAGGTCCCTCTTTACGCCTCCCTCGTTGTTACCCTCTGGTGCCGACTTTCCTTTTTGGGTTGGACAATCGGCTGTGTTTCGATTACTTATGCGACTCTCCGAACAGCGATAAGGTTACAAACCTTTATGAAGACGTAGCCAGAACTGCAACTACTCCGTCCGCGATAAATCTCGAAAAGCTTCGGCGGTTGGCTTGTAGAAGTGAATTTTTCCATCCACAACGCCGCGATATACTGCGCCCTTATCGGTCCGACAGCCTGTGCTCTGACACGAATGCCCACCAGCCGAGTCCATCTTCGCCGAGCAGACTTTACAGACAGTCGTAGGCCCAATTCCGCGTCCACGACAAAGCTAGCGCCTCAAATATTGGAGAAGACAAATCCCGTGCAACAAATGATGCAGAATGGCCCTGTCCGTGATATGTTCTGCCCCGCTTAGTAGACTCTACCCCGAGAGTATTAGCCGTGAATCGTAGTCAGTCCAAGACGTATCCGTGCCCAGATCGAACGAACGAAGCAAATCTTGATGACGATTTTTGGAAGCATTTTCCCGAGTGCCCCCGTTGCCAAGCTCTGGTCGTGTCGATATTACGAGAGTGGGACCGTCGCAGGCGGATGCGCGACTTGCAGAATTGAATTGCAATCGTGATTCAACTCTAAGCGTACCCGAAGCGAATGGCGCGCTCGTTCGGGTCGACCTTCAACATTTTGTCGCAGGCAATAGGCGCCGTCCTAGTTTGGCATCCATGCCGATGAGCGGCCTTCGCGCTCTGCTCCGCTTCATCCTTCCAGCAATAGAACAGATTTGGAGCAATGCTGTGACGGCGACACGTCTCCGAGGCGTTCCCGCTCTTGATGCCTTCCTGGATGATTTGCCACTCTCTTCCGGGGATCGATCTACGCGTGGTTTCCTGCTCATGCTGCCTCCTGTGGGAGGCCCTGAAGCATACCGAATTCGGCAGTCTAGTTTCAGCGGGGAGGACTACAGCTGGGACTTTAGGAATCCTAAAACCGAACCGGCTAGAGACCCTTGATTCATTGCTTTCGAACGGCAGGTCCAAGCGCTTGGTGAATCTTATGCGGAACTTTATGAATCATTTGCTCGTACCTCCACGCTAGGGAGGAGTTCGTCTCCTTCACCTAGTTCTAGGAGGCAACGTGCATACCCTTGCGACGGACCTTCGCTACCCGCCCGCCGGCTCTGCAAGTCTCCCAACTTTGCCCTCGCTTCCATTGTGATCCTTGCGCTTGGTATCGGTGCGGTTTCGGCCGTCTTCAGCATCGTCGAGTCCGTAATTCTTCGGCCCCACCCATTCCGTGACCCCGGCCAGCTCGTGGTCTGGCACGAAAGCATTCAGGAAGTAAGCAATCCTATCCCTTTATCCCGGATAATTATCTGCACTATGGGAACCTTAAGGCTCACTCGACCAAGCTAGCAGATGCGGCCCTTTTTCGCGATTCCTCCTTCGCCGTCTCCCTGGCCAAGGGACACCCCGAAATCGTGAAGGGTCTAAGCGTGTCTCCAAACTTTTTCTCAGTGCTAGGGGTTACTCCGGTTGTAGGCCGAGGGTTCTATGCCGAAGAGGCAGAGAAGGGCGCAAATCAAGGAGTAGTTCTATCTTGGGCTGTCTGGCAGCGCTTTTTCAACGGGAGCCCGTCCGCGATTGGCAGTTCCCTGAATGTCGGAGGAGAACGAAGAATCGTGGAAGGCGTTTTACCCGAGAGCTTCATGTTTCCCTTCATCAGTGCCATGCCCGATGCGCCGCGCCCTGTAGAAGCCCAGCCTTGCGATATTTTTCAACAATTGGTTCCGCAAGGCGAAGATCTCACCTCGGACGATGGTGACTTTGCGTTCCTTGTTGTAGCGCGCCTAAAGCCTGGCGTAACAGTGGCCGAAGCCGCTAGCGAACTGGATGGCATGCAAAAATCCGACACGGCAGCTAATAAACTTTCGATTCATCTCGGAGCTCGCGTGGAACCGCTGTCGCGAGAAGCCACAGGGCGCGTTAGCAAGGCACTTTGGTTGTTGCTCGCTAGTGTGCTCGGAGTGCTGCTAATTGAAAACATACCTGTAAAAATTCTCCCCGCCACCGAATCCGAGCGGGTCTCCGCTGAGGAACCGCCCGACATCCGGATCGTAGTATCTGGCGCGGTAATACGACTCTGGGGGTCCTGACGCTATCGGGAGACAGGCGCTTGGGTAGTCGCGGGCTGCAGTTTGTTGCACGAAGTTGACTCTAAATCCGGACCCTTTTAAAACCGAAGCGTCCGGCAGCCAAGAGCCTCGGTCGCCAACATCTTGTTCACCCGTCTTCATCTCAAAGCCGAACTGGGCGGCCCTCCGAATCGCCTCGGAATTATCGCTGGTCCAGCCCACCTAGGTTGCATGTCCAGCGTAATGGTCCGCTTCGCCTGTCAAACCCAGACTTCGGCAAACACTCTCGAGCCGCTTCCAAATGTGGGCCTGGTCAAGATAATTCTGGTCGGCGCTCGCAACGCATTTCTCAAATTCGACTTTGGCTAGCCGGTAGTTTCGCAAATTCGAATATGCCATCCCTAGTTCACAGTGAGCGCGAAACTCCAAGCTGGCAGGCAGACCAAGTCTCAAAGCCTCGATCAGCTTCTCTGCGGCTTCGCCATGCTCACCGCCAGACAAATAACAATGACCCAAATAGAAATAAGTCTCAGGCTTGCGCTCCTCAAAGGATTCGGCTTCCTTTAATATCGGAAGCGCCTCTTTCCAACGTCCGAGATCGGCGAGGAGAAAGGCGCGGCGCGTTTGGATCATTTTATACGATTCTAGAAGCTCCGGTTCCTGAAGCATCCGATCATAGGTCTTTAGGAGTTGATCGAATTTTGCGAGCGCAATGTCGAGCCGACCTTCGAAGCTGCAAATCTCGGCGTCCTCAAAATCGAGACTTACCTTCAGTTGTATGATGCGACTATCTCGTGGAGTTTCGGCGGACCAATCCTCCAAAGAAGAGACCAAACGGCGAGCGGCGAGCAGTTGCTTCCTTGCTTGGTCATACTCGCCAAGTGCGTTGAATGTGGTCGCGACATTAAGGAGTACGCCGGCTTTATCTACTGGGTCTTCAGCATCCTCAGCAATGCCGAGGAATTCGCTAATGGCTTCCCTTAGCTTGCCCTCCGCCCTTAATTTACTAGCGCTCAGGAATCTCTTGTCATCCACGTCAGTATCCTCGCCCTTGTAGATGCGGCTGATCTGCAAGTGTTAAGCAAAACAGCGTGACGTCGAAAAAGCACGGCAAAGGTGAACCGCCTCGGTGTCGTGTAGGTGCATAACTTACATGGTTGCTTCACCACGATGATGGGACCGCTAAGATCCCCTAGCGCGTCAATGATTCCCATAAGTATCCGGGCACCCCAACCAATACCGCGAATGGCTTCCGGCGGCGAAGGAGCAGGCGTAAATGGAGTTGGCGGAATGGTCTCGGGTAAGCCACCGGGAAGAGGAGGGTCGATGACCGGAGGAGGTTCAGTCGGGTTGATAGGAGCCTCTGGGGCCTGAGGACCCGCGTTCGGTCGATACGGATTGCCAGAGGGTCCAGCCTTAAATCGGTTGAGCTGTTTGATTGGGAGCCAAGGGGGAAGGTACCCTGGACTAAGCTTCGGCGGACAGCTGGAATTCGGCGGTGGGCCGGGAGCCGGAGAGGATGGCTTAAGCCAATTAAGCAATCTCTGAAACCAGCTTGGGTCCAGCCCCGAAGGATCGCCAAAATTCGTTGGACTGTTGACGGCATAGGCGTAGAAGTTGCTCCCATGTGTAGCAAACTGCAAAGGGTCTTCCCCTAGGAACCTGCCTCCATCTGGGTCGTAGTACCTGGCGCGGTAATAGTAGAGGCTCCTTTCCGCGTCGAACTCTCGGGCTGTGAACTGGAACGGATTCGTGAGCGAACCAGACGAACTTGTCTGCTTCCCAAACGAGTCGTAACCATAGGTCTGGGCCAGAGCCCCCGCAGAATTCGACAGCGACGTGATCGACCCTAGGCCGTCCGCATCGTAGTAGCTCGTCGTGGAGGACCGCAACATCGCCAGCGGCTCGTCGACATATTGACCCTGCGTGTAACGCGCCACGGCGACGCCGGAAGAATTGGCTTCCTCAATGAGGTTCTGCTCGTCGTAGGCGAAGATGCTGGTCCCGGAACTGGAGGATTTGTAGATTCTTCTGCCGAAGGGATCGTATTTGAAGGTCACTGTTCTCGGTCACTACCACTTCGTTTGTTTTGTATGCGGGAGGCCAGCTCCGCAATGACAGGGTTGAGAATTGCTCCCGACATGGCGAGCAGAAGAGCGGGTAGAACTACTTTGAGGTAACTCGCCAGCTCACCTCCGCCCCCAATATACCCGGTAGTCGCGAGGCCAGCATACCAACCGTACGGCGGGGCCGTAATCAGGAGTCCGTACAGCCACTTCATCGGAAGACGGAGCCACAGAGCCTCGCCTGCATAAACTAGACACGCCACGCATAGTGGCAACCAGTAAGATTCGTACCATCTAGTTGTTCTCAGTATGAGAGAATTTCCGATGTAACTGATGATAAATAGCGTAAGCAGAACGCCCAGAATCGTATGAAGAACTCCGACAGAAAGCTTCATACCTCGGTTCGTCGTCACGATGCGCTCCTGCGCCACAGGCGTTCCCCCTCTTATTTGCAGCCACCACCGCTTTGACACTTCGAGCATGTGCCGACCTCCCCCTTGCCGATAAAGACGCCCGTTATCTTGAGTTTCGCCGTGCATGGGCCGCTAGAGACGTTCAACTCCTCGTTGATTGGCTTGAAATCAGTGACGAATTTTTTGTTCTGGCAGCATTCTCCACTGAGGCAATTAGCTGCGTCCAAGTCAGCTAGCCCTTTCTGCTGAATTGTCGCGCGTAGCTGATCGCAGAGACCTTGCACCTTGCCGCGCGCTACCTTTCCACAGCCGAAACTTGCGCTGACAAATTCTGCTGAACAGCTGACTACACTCGTAATGGTCAGCTTGCTCCAGCAGGGGCTAAGTCCGAACGGATCAGCAACGTTGATTGGGTTGTTCGAGACGTAGCGGTAGAAGTCAATGCCACCCTTAAAGCCAATAGGGTCCTCGCTGAGGAACCTCCCTGTGTTCGGATCGTAATATCTGGCGCGGTAGAAATAGAGATTTGTTTCAGGATCGATCTCTCGCGCTGTGTATTGAAATGGGTTTGTCAGCGAACCAGACGAACTTGTCTGTTTTCCAAACGAGTCGAAGCCATAGGTCTGAGCCAATGAGCCTGCGGGATTGCTCAACGACGTAACGGAGTCGAGTCCATCCGCTTGGTAATAACTAGTCGTATTGTTGCGGAGCATCGCAAGCGGCTCATCGATATTTTGGCCTTGTGTGTAACGAGACACCACACCACCTGACGCGTTGGTCTCCTCGATCAGATTAACGCTGTCGTAGGCATAGATGCTCGTCCCAGTCGACGAGGACTTGTAGATTCTTCGCCCAAAGGGGTCGTATTTGAAAGTAACCGTTCCACCGCTACCGGGCAGCGTCACGCTCGTCAGGCGGTTTTCGTAGTCCCACGCGAACGTGGTCGTACCAGAGGAAGTCACTTCTGTCGTTGTGTTACCGTTGCTGTCATAGCTATACGTGGTGCTTGGCGTCGAGGTCAGTTCGTTCGACACGTTTACGTCGTACGGCGATACGCTTAGCGACGACAGCCGGTTGCCCACCGGATCGAACGTGTAGCTTTCAGTGGTGGTGGTCCCTTGGGTCACGCCCGTTAACTCGTATATCGCATCATAGGCATAGGTTGATGTCACTCCTGCCAGTTCATCGGTCTTTGCCGTGCGATTCCCCGCATTATCCAACGTGTATGCGGCTCCATCAATAGTACTCCCGGACAGTTGGTGCAGCACCGAGGTCAACCGAGACAGATTGTCATACGCGTACAGAGTGCTGAGCGAGTTTGGCCGCGTCATCTGTGTGCGCCGCGACAGGGCATCGTAGCTGAACCCAAAGTTGCCGGTGGTGAATGCCGAAGGCGGTGTCAGCGTCTGCAAACGATTCAGCGTGTCGTAGACATACGCCGTCGAGCCGCTCTCCGGATCGGTGAAACCAGTGCGGTTCGAGGCTTTGTCGTAGGCATACGCAGTCGTGAAATTTCGGCCGGTTAGGAAGGTGTAGCTTGTCGTCGTGCTCGTCAGCCGCCCCATGTTGTCATAGGCAAACGCGTATGAGCCGGTGGGATCGTTAACCTGCAGGATTTTGCCGACGAGGTCATACACGTAATCGACTTGCGTGGAATCGGGATAGGTCTTGCTCGACAGCCGGTTTAGCGCGTCGTAGACATACTGAATCGTCTGCCCCTTACGGTCCGTCTTGCTGGTCAAATTGTTGTCTGCGTCGTAGGCATAGTTTTCGGTGGCTGTCGATGGAAACGAGGTCTGCGTCACGCGGCCGTACGCGTCGTAGGTGAACATCGTGGTATGGCCATTGGCATCTTCGATGCTTGTCAGATTGTTTTCCGTGTCGTACCCGTATGTGGTCACATTGCTGGCGGCGTCCGTAACGCTGGTCAGCCGGTCCGCGTCGTCGTAGGCATAGCTGGTGACTTTCCCGTTCTGATCCGTGACCGAGGTGCGCCGACCGCGATAGTCATAGGCAAATTGAGTTGTCGTCGAGTCGGGATAAGTAATCTTGGTCAATCGATCCATCGAATCATACGTGAACGTCGTCTGGTGGGTCAGCGCATCGGTTACCGATGTACGGTTCCCGTGCGAATCGTAGCCATAGGTGGTGACGTTGCTTTGCGCATCCGTGATCGTGGCAATCAGTCCGACCGAGTTGTAGGTAATGGTGGTGACATTCGAGAGCGGATCGGTGATGCTCGTTAGTTCCCCCAGGGAATTGTAAGCGAACGAGGTGACGCTCGCGGCCACACCGCTAGCCGGAACTGGAGTCGTCACGGAGGTCAGATTGCCGTGCGAATCGTAGGTGTTCGTCGTGGTGTTGCCAAGCGGGTCTTGGACAGTCAGCGGTTCTCCGAAGCTATTGTAAGTGTAGGTGGTCGTAGCGACCGTGTTTGTGCTGAACTGAGCAGTTTGAGAGAGCATGTTGTTTGACGAATCGAATCGATAGCTCACCGTATTCCCCAAAGCATCGGTCATCCACCCCGGATTCCCATTTCCATCGTACTGTCTGTGAATGGTTCCCCGTGTGGTGCAACTGGAGCAGCCGGAACCCTCGGCATCGGTGAATGCCCAAGCACCTCCAAACAGCGAGGAATTGTAAGTGGTCTGGTTGCCAAGCGAATCCGTGAGAGTTACGTTGAAGGCCACTGTGAAGGTCGGCCCCTGGCCAGTAATATTTCCGACGGTCACAGCGACCGGACCCGTTGTTGCGCTGTCCGGCACGGTTGCGACAATCGAAGTCCCGCTCCAGCTGGTGACCGTTGCAGGTGCACCGTTGAAGCTTACCGTGCTCGTACCTTGTGTAGATCCGAACCCCGATCCGGCTATTGTCACGGATGCTCCCGGCGCGCCCGTCGCGGGCGTTATTCCGCTCACGACAGGATTCGGCAAAGAACTGCCGAGACTCACCGACACATTGTCGAACGTTGCTGTCGCCAAGGTCGAAGGATTGCCGCTACTAACCCCGAAGCCAACATAGACGGTCTGGGCCGTAGTGAAGGTCTGCGTTGTTCCCACCTGAACCCAGGTGGAACCATTCGATGAAATATAGGCACTGAAACTGTTGGCGGAGCGCACAACCTCCAGCCAATAAGGCATGGCTGCACTTGTGCTGCCCGATTGGCTTGTTGACGCACCCGGAAGCGTTCGGGAATAGAGGTAGCCGTTAAAGGTCGACGAATAGGAGAAAATCGCGGCGGAGACTTCCGAAGAACTTGGCGCGAGCGTTTCTCGAATCATGACTTCGGTCTGTTCACCGTAAGCGCTGCCGCTCGCCACCCGGGCGATAATGGTTCCATCCGCCGTCAGCGGCTGATACACGAAATGGAATGAGTCCAAAGTGCCCGTCACCGAGTTCCCGGCGCCTTGGACGGTAAATACTCCACTCGCGTACGCCGCATTGCCAGTCAAACCCACCTGCCCAATGTCCTGGTCGAACCACCCGGATGGCAGAGGTTGTGAAGTTACGGCGAAGAAAACAGCATTGCTGCTGTTCATGCCCGGAGCGACGTCAACAACGAGATCACCGGAAGTTGCCCCAGTTGGAATCGTCACGTTGATCGAAGAGCCGCTCCAGGTGTTGACGGTCATCGGTGCATCGTTCAGAAGCACGGCGCTGCTGCCCTGGGTCGATCCAAATCCGGTCCCTGAGATCGTCACCGAACTGCCGACCGAGCCGGTCGTTGCTGAGAGGCCACTTATGAAGGGAGCCGTGCTTGCTGACGAAGTGACCGACACATTGTCGAACGTGACGGTATAGCTGCCCGTAGTCCCGCTGCTCACGCCTAATCCAATATAGACGTTTTGCTGCATGCTGATTGGCTGTGGGCCTCCGAATATCGTCCAGTTATTTCCATCGGGCGACGTATATCCAGTGAAGTCGTTGCCAGTCCGCACCAGTTTGATCCAATAGGGCGCGGCCGCTGACACTCCGGAACTGGTATCCGCCGCGCTTCCTGCGGTCGCGGTTCGATATACGCTGTAAACAGCACTGGCGTAATCCGCAACCGCCATGCTCTTTGAGTACTGATCGAGCGTCTCACGGATCAGGACTTCTGACTGCGCATAAACGTTGCTGACGCTCGCGACCCGCGCAATGATTGTTCCGTCTCCGGAGAGCGCCTGATAGACGAAGTGAAGACCGTCCGGCGTCGCTGCAAAGGTACTCCCAGCGCCTTGCACTGTGAATGTTCCGTTTGAAAAAGTAGCACTGCCCAGAGTTCCCACCGAGCCGACGTCCTGGTCTAACCATCCCGCCGGCAACGGATTCGAAGTGATCGTGAACTCCACCGGATTACTGTCGTTCATGCTCGGCGCTTCAGACACCACTAGGTCCCCCGAACTCGCCCCAGAGGGGATCGTTACGAGTACGGAAGTCGCGCTCCAGGAATTTACCGTGACGGATACACCGTTCAATGTGGCCACGCTGCTTCCCTGCGTCGATCCGAAGCCTGTGCCAGTGATGGTTACTTGACTCCCGACGGTTCCTGTCGTCGCCGAAAGTCCAGTGATCACAGGTGGTGTACTCGTGGAAGAACTGAGGGAAACGTTATCGAAGGTGGCCGTATAGGTGCTGCTCGTGCTGCCGCTGCTCAGGCTAAGTCCGACGTAAACGTTCGTCGCCATGCTGATGCTCTGGCTCGACCCGACCTGGGTCCAATTCTCACCGTCCGACGATCGCCACGTGGTGAAAGTGCTTCCGCTGCGCACCAATTTTAGCCAATAGGGCGCGCTCACCGAGACTCCTGCATTCGTGTAGGAATCGGTGCCTCCACTCGTCGTCCGATACACGTTGTAGATTCCACTGGCATAGCCCGCCACGCTGATCCCCTTCGCGTTGGGATCCAAGGTTTCGCGAATCGTGACTTCCGCCAGTGCATACGCAGACGAAACACTCGCCACACGCGCAATGATGGTGCCGTCGCCAGAGAGCGGCTGGTACACGAAGTGAAATGCATCCGGAGTCGACGCGAAGGAACTTCCCGCCCCTTGGACAGTAAATGTGCCACTCGCAAATGTCGCACTTCCCAAAACGCCCACGAGACCAATATCCTGATCTAGCCAGCCTGCAGGCAAAGGGTTTGAGGTAATTGTGAATCTCACTGGGTTGCTGTCGTTCATACTCGGAGCTACCGACACGACGAGGTAACCCGTCGACGCCCCGGATGGAATCGTAGTCGTAATCGATGTCGCGCTCCAGGAACTCACGGGCAGGAACGCGCCGTTCAAGTAAACCAGGCTGCTCCCTTGGGTCGAACCAAAATTCGTTCCGCTGATCACTACCTGGCTCCCCGTTGTTCCCGTTGTCGCGGAAACACTGGTAATCGTTGGAGCCAAACTAGTCGATGAACTGATGGAGACATTGTCGATCGTCGCGTTGTAAGCAACCGCCATGTTCTCGCTGGTTACGCCTAGACCTATATAGACGTTTGCCGCCATGCTGATCGTTTTGGTGGTTCCGACTTGTGTCCAATTCACCCCGTCAGGGGCGTAATAGCTCGAAAACGTACTTCCACTCCGGACCAGCATTACCCAGTACGGCACCGGATGTGACGACACGAAGCTGTAGGACGCGCTGCCGCCGGTTGTAGTCCGGTAGGTGTCGTAAATGGACGAACAACAATCCATTGCATACATGCTCGTAGAATTTGCGTTCAAGGTCTCGCGGATGATCACACCCGCCTCGGCATCGGAGTTACTTTCGCTCACGACACGGGCCACAATCGTTCCGTCCCCGGAAAGGGACTGATATACAAAATGGAACGAATCACTTGTGCCTGCCGCAAGGTCCGAACCCGCGGCAGTAATTGTGAATATTCCGTTTGCGTAGCTCGCGCTACCGGCCACGCTCGCCGAGCCAATATCAACATCGGTCCACGATGACGGCAAAGCTGTCACCGTGAACGTGGCACTGTTAGCCGAGCTGCCGCTCACTGTGACTGAGAATGTCCCTGACGTGGCGCCAGCCGGCACAAGGGCAGTGATGCTTGTGGCGGACCAGTACGTGACGACGGCGTTTGTCGAATTTAACGCGACGGTGCTGCTTCCTTGTGTTCCTCCGAAGCCCGTTCCTGTGATGGTGACCGGTATACCGACGGGCCCAGAGCTGGGGGAGATCGCCGAAATGGTCGGAGATTGACCATTTGCACGACCACAACACAGGAACAGCAGCGCGGCGATGACTACGAAGAAATGATTCCGTTTGTAGAAGCGCATCATAGGTCACCCCGAAATCCCGCAACTCAGACACCAAGGACCTGATTCCTAGAGACAAAAAAGCAGCGGTGGCTACAGTTCGACTATGGGTAGGTAACGGTTACCGCTTCGACCCCGCCGGCTCGCGACGATGTCAAGCCACGTCCGCTGCTGTCGTAGGTATGCGACTCGAGAACAATGCCGCTATTGTCTAGCACGGAAGTAATCAAGGACGACGAATTGTAAGTAAACGATACGATTGTGAGGTCCGGCTTCGTGACTTGGACTAGCCGGCACGACGTATCGTAAGAGTAGGACAGTGCGGGTCCAACACTGGCGCTGACGCCGGTCACCAGAGTCGGACTACAGCTAGTTCCGTAAGTGAAGGTCAAAGTTCTCGATGCGGGGTCCGTTACAGTAACGAGTTGGTTCGAGCCATTGTAGGTAAGCTGCGTCGTGTTGCCATTCCTATCGATGATCGCGGTCAACGAGCCACTCGTATTGTCGAAGTGTCTCTGCTCCCCGTTTTGAAATGTCAGAGTCCAATACGACGATCCGCTTGTCAGGGTAGCCGTGGTGTTCGCGGGCGAAGCCAGCGTCAATGTCGACCCTGTGCCCCCGAAGTACCAGAGCCCACCGTCGCTCCGCGAATACACCTGATAACCACTCGCACTTCCACTTCCTGTTGAGATCCGTTCCTCGAACGTCGACCGCCAGTTCGGACCAAACATTCCGATCGCGGAAGTCGGCTCGCTCGTTGGCCAAATGCTGTTCCAGTCTCTTTCGAGAGAAAGCCCTCCGCCAAGCCCTGGAATGGCGATGTCCTTCTGTGTGATATACGTATTTCCGTTCGTGAGGTTAATCGGAGCTCCGCCCGCCGGCACAAACTTTCCGCACTGAGGACACCAAACCAGAGGCGGACAATTGCCCGACGGTACGATGCACAACATGCTGAAGGGTCCCTGACCCGGCAACGTGCACTGCCACCCGGAGGGCACCGGATCAGGCCAGTACCATATAGCGAGCGACTGGCAGGACTGGGCCCGCACATCGAAACCTACGAAAGACTGCAACCCCAAAAAAACAAAAAGCAGAATACCCATTCTCTTCATCACGACTACCTCCAGCTACAGAGCAAGACCTTTTCGCAACAAAGACTGCCGATCATCGTTTGAGCAAGGCGACCAAAAACACCCGGCGGCCACACGAACGCGGGCACGCGCGTGAGCGCGGAGGGCTAGCTTCTTCCTCAGAAGGTACGTACTTCGTACATCTCTTACTTCACGCAGTCAATACCTCACGCATCATAATGTTGTGAATAATCTGTGAAAAAGAACGGCAACGGCAGGAATCTGGGGAGGTCTCACGAGTGGAATTGTTCCGGGCGTGATTCTGGGGTCGCCAGCGCTTGGCGTAGGAGCGGTTCCGGAGCCGCTGTCGGCGGCATCATTGGAGCGGCAGACGGCTATTTGGCAACCTATCAGTCAGCTAAAATTATTGACCAGGATTGCAAAAGAAAATGCCACTCCAAAGCATGAATCAGAAAAACTCAGCGCCGAGTATCTTTGGATTCTGATTCTCGACTACGGTTCAACCTTCGCCCTGCTTACACTGCCGGTGCGGCTAGGCTTCGCCGCTGAAAGGTACCTGTCGCGGCACACGATTCTACTTGTCGCCGCGCTGGTCGGATTTGCCTGTCACGTTTGTATGAGTCGGCTTTTAATTGGGGACGAGATGCGAGAGACTCACGGAAAACTTGAACCAGGCCCGCCTAGCGCGGCTTGAACAGAAAGCCTCAAATACGACCCATTCAGCAGGCGCATTTACACAAGTCTTGGTCCACTGGGACCAGCACCGTTTACGACGACGCCCCCTGCTCATAGCCCGCATTCCTCGGCTTGGGTTTCAAGACGAGGCGGCCTTCCCGTCAGAGAACCTTACTTCGTGCTTTTGTTCCTGCCCGAATTGACACGCAACGAGGGCTCGACTGGTCTTCTTACAGCGAGCCATTCTTTGTGGAAGACCGCCCCGTCCAAAATCCGACTCACGATATAGTCGCTTAGTAGCACATGATCCGGTGCGTTGTCTGCGGGATCGATTACGCCGATTTCGTCTACGGCGACAACGTGGGCTTTGCTATAAGACGCGGAAAATCGAGGCCAAGCACGCCAACGGCCTCGCCGTGGTACTGGGACAGCGAATAAAGGCCATCGAAGTTGCGCCTCATTTTCTGACACCCTTCATCGGTTAGATACGTTTCCCACCAGACTGAGAATTTGCCGTCGCTTGAACTTTGGGGTACTTGGCACTATCTGCCCACACGCGTTCGTAAGAATAGGGAGTTCCCATCACCATCGCTACTGCGCAAATAGTGCAATCGTCCTGTGTGCGTTGCGGAATGCGAACGATCATTGATGCGTATTCTGCCTTGGCGAAGAACGGACGCGAAGTGGGTGAAACAATTCCCGGCGTTCGCCAGACTTCCAAGAGCAAACTGAAACAGATCGATTTCCGGTTCGAAGGCCGGGAGTTGCGCGGCCTGGAACAGAATCCGAATACCAAATCTAGGTGGGCAAAGTGGGCCAGAGAGGGCAAAGCAGTCATGCAATTTCTGGACAACGGCAGGTACGTCGCGGTCGTCGCGGACGGGAAAGTTCACTTCTACAAGCCAACCGCCGAAGCTTTTCGAGATTTATCGCGCACGGAGTAGTTGCGGTTCTAGCTACATCTTCATAAACTTTTGTAACCTTACCCCTGTTCGGGAAGTCGGATGAGTAATCGAAACACAGCCGATTGTTCCTCCAAAAAGGAAAGTCGGCACCAGAGAAAGTAACAACGGGAGGCGCAAAGAGAGACCCGGAAACGCCTCCCTACTTTTTTATGCGTCATTTGGACGAGTGCTACTATGGCAAAAATTCAGCCTTGCCGCTGCGGTCATGCTAAGACTATCCGCTACTCAAAGCCTACGCAGAAGCGACTGCTAAGCGAGTGCGGTTTTCCGCGTTGTAAGTGCAAAAGGTACAAGCCTAAAGGCTAGCGCGGCCTGCTACTTCGCCATCTTTTGAAGCGTGTGCATCAAGAGCTTGCGGTCGTTCTCGTTGGCCTTGCCCAACAGACGGCGGAGTTGGTTTAGAAACTTCGCATCCTTACCTGAACTTCCCCATGCACCGTCCTTGGACTTCTTTGAGATCAGCGCGGGAACCTTGGGCGGCTCGTCGCCTTCGTAGAAGAGCTGATACATAGGCACTTCGAGGGCGCGGGCAAACTTCTCTAGAGTCTCGACGGCTGGAATTGTGTGACCGTTTTCGACGCGAGAGACGTAACAACGCAATAAGCCCGTACGATGTTCGATATCGCCTTGAGAGAGTTTCTTTTCTTCGCGGAGTGCGCGGAGTTTATCGCCTATCAGCATGACGGGATTATTTCACTAGAAAGAAGGGAAGGTCAAGAACGCACAGGCGTGACGCCGTTGGGCTTCTTGCGGCCAATCCTTCCGCTTTTCGTCTCTGTTTGATATCGAACGAAAAGAATAGAAGTGAGTGCGCTTGAAGAAACTTTCCGACAACCACGGTGTTAGAATCTACGTCCCAAGGTGACTTTGTTGGAGAGGTCCTGCCAATGCCTATCGAGATACTTTTGGCCGATGACTCAGAAGTAATCCGCCGTGGAATCCGCAAACTCTTAGCTGAATCCGACATCGAGGTAGTTGCTGAGGCTTCGAATTTTGCCCAGACTATCCAGCTTTCGCACGATTTGAAGCCGCAAGTAATCATCATGGATTTGCACATGCCGGACGAAAGCCATTTCACTCCTCAAGTCATTGTGTCGAAGCTGAATCACGACTCAAGGCTACTCGCGATCTCTTTTTCGAACGACGAGGATACGAGGTTTTTGGCTGAGAATTTTGGGGCGCGATTACTGCTGGACAAAATGGAATTGGCTCGGGACCTTGTTCCGGCAATAACTCGATTAGCTTTACCAAAGAACAAGTCAGCCGCAGCATAGCAGTGGGAACTAGTCGGCTAAGGTTGAAGTATTGCGTCGATTCGGTTCAGTCTACGAATGGCCCGTCCACAATAGGTCCGGGGCAAAGCGGAACAAGGCTGTTGTGGCACCCAACGCATTCAATCGACTTGTTGTTAGACGTGCCCACCAGACCGACGTGAATAATCATTTTCTGGGAGCACTGCGGACACTCAATCTGCATGCTGTATTGCGCGAGTCCCTTCGCGGAGTCGGAGCGTCTTCCCGGCATTCAAAACCTCCAAGGCGGGAATTGGTCATATCATTTTCGAAAGAAAGAGTGTGTACGGTAGCGCACCGTTGCAATCTCGCTGTGGATTCTTTGAGATTCATCGGTTCTGATGTCCAACCAATACGTCATTCTGGAAGAGATTTGACGCCAGCAACGTTATATACGCCAACGCGCCAACCTGCTTGTACTGCAATCAAGAGTTCACGTCGCTTCGCTTGGTTCGACCCTAATAAAACGAATGATTACTTTGATGGAGAAATAACTCAGATTGGCCGCATACGGGCGTCTTGGAATTGAAGGTCGGTTCGCAAATAGTTGCAGGTAGCTTTGCAGTTCGGGCACTCCAAGTCTTGGCTGCCTGTCGGAAACTTGGGCCTCTCGGGAAGAAAATAATCAGCTAACGAGCTACCGATTTCAGTGTGAGGGAAACTCTCATTGCACTTTTTGCATCGCAAAACCCATTTAGACATCGATCTACCCGGTCAAAGAATCTCGGATAAAGTCCCACGCAGGAATACGGCATTCACCTGATTTCGAGGGGGCATCGATATACGTACTTTCTACATGGTTGCTTTCCGTTAAGATTCGCGACACATGAAAAGAGCAGAAATTTCAAGGACTTGTGTTTTCATTAGTTTGGTTAACGGCGTGCCCTAATGCCCGTTGGGTCTCTGGAGCTTGCGGCTGCCTTTGCGCTCAAGCTCATGGGGAGGGACAAATGATTCGCGAGTATGATGCTTTTGAAGTCTTGCCGGATGGCTCACTGATGTGGAAAGCCACGGTCAAAGGCCACGAGGACGCCCTGACAAAGCTAAAGGAAATCGCCAACGGCAATACGAACGAATTCCGTTTGATGCATGTTCCCACTAAGACTGTCATTGCAACGATAAATACCAAGATTTGATGGCGGGACTCGCGGTCAACTTAGACTGGACGCGACTTGGGGTCTTCGTATCGGAGGTCGTTTCGCTGGTAGTTAGATGTGGTTTTGCAGTGTGGACATTCCAAGTCTTGGCCTTTCTTCGGAAACTTTGGTTTCTCGGGGAAAAAATAATCGGCTAACGAGCTACCGACTTCGGAGTGCGGGAAACTCTTCTGGCACTGCTTGCAGACTAGAATCCATTTCGACATCTGCCTTGGTCCCAAAATAAGAATTGTGGATAGGCCGTTTCGGTAGTAATAGGGTAATTAATGTAAGACTTGCGGTGCCTTGGCATCGGTCCGCGTGGTGCAGGACGCGACGGGCGATCGCACGATCAGACTAGGTCCGACTCCCGTTTGTCAAGGAGGGCGTCTACGGCACGGAGAAGTGCGCCTAGTCCGTCAGGCTTTGAAACAACCGCGCTCACGCCAGCAGCTAAAGAAACATTCTTTACATAGTCCCCATACATGGTGAAGAAGATGGTCTTCGCGTCCGGCAGATTTTTCCTTAGAATCGATGCGACTTCAATGCCGTTCAGTTTCGGCATGACCACGTCCAAGATAAGCAGGTCGGGCATGAGAGCCAACGCAGCGTCAATTGTCTGCTGACCGTCTCCTGCCTCTGCGCAGACTTCCACATTCGGCTTCTGCTCAAGCGAGCGGCGGATTAGTCCACGCACAAGTTCGCTATTATCTTCAAAACATCGAGGCGGAATGGATGGGGGCGAATTTCGGCATTCCGCGTTACTGCACGATTGAACGAAAGCCGATGCACGGCGTGTTGGTGGTCGATAGGGAAAGTGGAACACGCAACTGTCAAAAAGTTGTGGCTCTCGACGAGGATCATGCGGGCGTCGCCAAGCCCTGCAGTATAAATGACGATTCATACATTGCGCTCCGCGTTGCTGAGGAAGCGAATCCCGTGCTGCGGGCTGAGACTGCCACGCGCGATTGGAAATCCTATCAGGCCGTCGATTGCAACCACACGAATTCAAACGTATTGGAAGCGTCGGTCTCGCTCGATCCGACTTATCACGAGAGGGTAACCGACAAACCGACAGCGCGTTACGAGGGCTCGGATCACATCAAAGACGTAAATCCAAATCCCCCATCTGTACTGAGCTACCAGGGAAATACCGCGAAAGTGCAGTATGGCTTCAACGGTGAGGACGCCGGGACGTTTGGCTGCCCTGGTGGCGGACATACGACCATCGTCGTGATATTCCCGATCGAGCGCAAAGTGCCGGCGCAGTAGACGTCTCGGTTGCTTTCTCCCTCCCGGCGTTTACATCCTCGTGCAAGGTCGCGTCCATCTCGCCGACGGCGTCCGAAAAGACCACTATCTCGGCCGCTTCGTCACCACTAGCGAGCAGGTCTGTTATAATAAGAATAAGTCGAAAGGGGCGGCTGACACAGCCGTCCCTTTTTTGCTTTTGGTGTGGAAACATGTCTTTCGATTTGCGCGCCCTGAAGATTTATATCGATGGCTCCTGCCGGAAGAATCCCGGCGGAGCAGGAGGGTTTGCCGCACGTATCGAATATCCCTTCGGGTGGGATCTTCCCGACGAACTGATTGACTATACCGGCTATTTCGAGACGAAGAACAATCGCATGGAACTTCAGGCCTGCGTATTTGCCCATGAATGGATTCTCGAGCAAGGCGAGAACGTGGGCGTGCAGCACGTCCAGATCGTCACGGATTCGAAATACGTCTTTGACAATTACCACCGTGCCGCCGGATGGAGCACGAATGGATGGCGGAACTTCCATGGACGGCCCCTCGAGAATATTGACCTGTGGAAGGACTTGCTCCGGGTCCGCCGAAAGCTTGGATTTCGAGTGCGCGTCGAGATGAAACTCATCGCGGGAAAGTCCACGCCGGTCAGCAAGATGGTTGATCGAGAGGCGAAGGCTGCCGCGACGCAGCCATCAAAGGTCGACCGCGGCTTTCGGTCAGGTAAAATCGGCCGTGCGAAGAGCAACACTGGAAAAGCAGCAAAACTCTTTCCGGCGGCAGGGCAAGAGATTACCATCCGCGTCTATCAGACGATGTCGATTCGACGCGAGGAACAAAAAGTCAAATTCCAACTGTATTCGGTACAAGCCAAGGACTTCATCGAGAAATTTGTGGCCTATGCGGATGCGGCGCTTGGCAATGAACTTCATCGGCAGCACGCGTATGTGGTGCTTATGAACGATGTTGCTGCGTACCCAAGGATTCTCGAAATCGTTGGCGAAGTGAAGGAAGAGGAGCTTGTCGCAGTTTCCGTACCGTAGAAAAGGGGGCACACAATGCTGGTCAATGAAGCAAATCTTGTTCAGGACATGCTGCTCGAGAGATTGCGGGAAGCCCATCTCGAAAGTGTGTTGCTTCCGGATAAGTCGCAATGCTTGGACATGGAAGATTCTGTTTGGCTCGAAATGGTGCTATCGGACGGAGCGGAACTGGACCGCTTTGAAACCGTCGTTGCCGAGGTGAAGCACGCTTTCGGTGCGCGTGGGATCCGGGTCGACGGTATCGTCCGCGCCGTGTGGGCTGTCACCGACGTAAAGAGCCATGGACCAGCGTACGGAAAAGACGGAGCGCCGCGTGCCGCCGAAGAGTTTCATGTCACGTTGCAATCTAGCAAGCGAGTCGAGACCGTGGCTGTTGTGATTACTTGGGCGGCGAAGGCTGCTATTCGTGCTAGGCTCGACGGACAAGCACCAACAGGAAAAGCCCAGGACAATCAGGTGAGAGACAAGGTCGTCGCCCTGGTTCGACAGTTTGTGGAATACGAGTTGCGACAAGGCGGTCTTGGATACTGGGATCCCTTGAAACATCAACGGCGAGAATTGAATGAGCCTGCCGTTTTGTTCTTTTCGACGCAGCGGGATTGAGCGGACGTCGGATTCGATAGAGAGTGTTGAAGTGGCGAACCTATTGCTGGCGAAGGGCATATCACTCCGCCACTGGTGGTCTGTACCTGCTCTTAATGATCGACCAGACCTGGTCGAATGTTTTTCGAATGGCTTGGTTTCGAATCGGTGGTAAACCTTTGGACCGAGCTAAGTCGTAGATCGCCTGATGCACAGAAAATGTTCCGACCTCTTTGCCGATGAATCGTGACCGGAGGAGTTCTGTCCAGCTGAAGGCATTTTCAGAAACATACGGCAAAAGCTCTTCGAGATTGTTGATGGACATTGCGGTAAGCGGCTGAACCTTGGGGCTGTTGGACAATTCCTGCTGAAAAATCTCATTCATAAACGTGTTGAAGAAGAACGTCTCAACCGCAGGTTCGTCGCTTACAAAAATGCGATAGATCCTCGCAGGTTCCGTCGCCGTCCGAATTGTGCCATCGGCTAGGGCTTTGCAGGCCGTAACCAGTTGCAGAACCGCCTTTGGGGCGCCTTTTTCGTTTCGCACGAATTTGCGATTAAAGTCCTTGAGGAACGCTGCTTCATCAACCCGCCGCTTTGCCAGTTCGGTCAGAAGCGAAGCCTTGACCTCCAACACCAGCACGTCTGCGCCAAAATCCAAAAGAGCATCAACTTGCCCCGTCTCATGTTCGAGGTCCGCGGTGAGGATGCCTGAGGTGGAAGGATAGAAATCGTGTAACAAGCCCACGGTGTACAACTCAAACAGTCGGCCCCATAGCTCGCGAAAGGTGTCTCTGCTCTCTGTCGGGAGGCTGTCGAAGAGACTCCAGTAGACTCCGGATGTCAGAAGTTCAACTAGGAATTGCAGGTCGAGAATCAGGACGCGATTCTCATCCACTCTGAACAAGGGGAAAGTTCGAAACACATTTAGACTCTCGCTGAGAAAGGCGCGACGCCTCAGTTCGTCGACGAAGACCTCGCGCGTGGCCGGTTTGTCGTCGGATAGACGTTGTGCAAACTCCGAAAGTGTTCGCGCACGCGCGTTCACGAGCGTTTCAAGAACACCCGAGGGAAAACCTACCTTCGAGAAAACCTGTCGCGTAACAAACTGCGCTTGCGTGGGACTGTCCATCTTCCGGCCATAGGAATAGAGGCCGAAGATCGCCGAAACAAAATCGTCCAGGGACAAACCATCGATGGTCATCGTCGCTGGGTCAATCCCGATCTTTGACGCTAGCTACTTGTGCGTCGTCGCCGGGCAAGATTTCTCGGAGAATCGTGTACATGCGACTTAGTGTGTAGGCCAAGTCGCGTGGATTGCAGACGTCCCATATGGGAAGGAACTGCAGAAGCAAATCCAGATTGCTGGCTTGTACTGGCTGGAATTCGGGCTGAATGAACTGATTGGTCAGCAAGAGCAACTCACCGAGCCCGGCAACGTCTTTGTCGCTTGCCACGGACCTGTCCCCATACACGATCAAGTGACGCATGAGCTGCAGGCATCCCACTTTATTGAATACCCCGGCGAAGGCTGGCCCACCAGGTTGGTAGTCGCTTACCTTCACCCTGAGATCTGGCGAAAGAAATCGTTCATTTAGGGTGCGATGAACTTCTTCATGGCCCATGCGGTACTCGGAAAGTATGCCGTTAATCGTTGCTAGGACTCCGATTCCACTCACAACCGGCGTTTGGTGGAGAAGATCCCAGTATCGTTGTTCTAGATCTTCCGTTCCGGCTAGGATGTCCAAATACCGAAGATAAACGCAGAGCGCGGGGCCGCCTTTAGGAGAGCTAGGTATAGGGGACGGGGCCGGAATGAATAGCCCCGAGTTAGGGGCAATTTGAGCGAAGATTTCTGCGAGTTCGACTGGAGAATATGGCTTCATAGCTCAACACGCGCGTGAGGACTACTACAATTAATGTTACGCGATCCAAGCTTCAGAGGCTAACGCGCGTCAGCCGCTTTGGTCACGAACGACCACAAAAAAACGGCTCAAACGAATTGTCGTTCTATGGTTTAACTCGCGAGAAGACTTCCGTTACGATTCTATCTTCGCTGAGGCCGAGTTCCTTCCAAATCAGGCAGGTGACCAAAGCGCGTAGTCGTCGATTCACTTTCCAAAGGACGCCCAAGCCCTCCGTCAGCAGGCTTCCGGAACCTTCATGGGTGAGACCGTTCCGGGTCTCCACACAGCGCTCGACGAAGCTCTCGTCGCCATCGGTAATGAGATTTCTCGTCCGCTCTTCGAGTCCTTTCAAGGCAAGCGTCAGGCGTTTGCGCAGCGAAATCTCAAAGCCATACTTTAAACGCATTTTGAGCGCGGCTTTATGATCCGATGCCAAGCTTTTCGGAATTGCATCGAGAAGAGCTTGGTAGCTTGGCTGCCATTCCTCCTGCGTGACATAGCTTCCACCGAACCGTCTCCGATGCAGGACCTCGAACGCTTGCATGAGTGTGAGAAATTCGGTCTCCACATACATCCGAGGGTTGTAGTAGGTGCCCACCAACAGGCCGATGACCGGGTTGATCTTTTCTTGCAGCGCGTACCACGCGACGACGAATGGCGCTATTTGATCCGCAATCATAAAAAAAGGGACGGGCATCGAAGGATAGGACACTTCCGGGCGTACCGTTGGGTCCTGAAGCCGGAGATAAAGTTCGACGCTGGAGGAACCTACCAAACTTGGGTCTTGCGCCGTTGAGAGCATACCGGTGATTTTTCTCGGATAAACTGGCTCTCCAATACACAGGGTCAATAAGCTTCCGAGGCTCCAGACAAACTCTTCATACCAGCGAGAGTCTCGTGGGACGCTTGGAGTCAGCTGAAACCAAGCGCGAGCCCTTGCTTCGAATGACTTACCGACGGATTCCTTTGCCTCTACACCAGAGTACAAGCCAAGGTGCGCGTTACGAGTCTCGATGGCGATATCAGCCAGGGTGAGTGGTTCGCCCGAGAATTCAACCACCCGTTTTTGGCCCTCGTTCTCAAGCTTTACGTGGAACGTTCTCGCGCGGACCCAATCTTCGAGATAGGTGTACTCCACAACGGCATTCTGAAAGACGATGGCATTGACGGAACTGAAGTGAGCTCCCATGAAGAGCCGTTCGGCGACAAGAATCGAGCGACCAGAATCGCTGGGGAGTAGCGGTCCAGAAATCTCCCGGATGTCCAACAGGGTGCAGGATGTCCCATCTTCGCAGAGGCCAAGGATAACGTCCCATTTGGCGAAAGAAGACAGCCTGGAAACGCGATCTGGAATCTCACCTGACCCCATTGTCCCCATGAGTTCCAGCCGAATCTGCCCACTAGGCTCATAGGCAAGTTTTCCAAATATCGGCCGATCGGGATGCTCTGGCAGCCACCACCTGCCAGCACAGGTGAATTCGGTCAAAAGATTTCTGGTGGTTGCGGGCATTGGCACCTCGAATGGAAGATTTCTTATTTTGTCGGCGGGTTGCTCGCGTCGAGTCGTTTTCGAACGTTGGAAGAAATCGACGCATCTCTTCAAGAATTGTCTCAGGCACCGTTCCAGTGCCGCGCAGAAGGACGCCCAGCGCGAAACCAGCGCAGGTTTGCTATCCACCGTTTTGCACTTTAGTGATTCTCTTCCTCTGTGCGGCGCTCGATGGCCTTGTCGTCGGCATTGTCGAGGTAGACGTGAAGTTCCACGTCGAACCCTAGCGAGCCAAACTTTTCCGCGATGGCGGTCGTATGTGCGAGCCCGCAGACGAGCAGCGCTGACTGTTTCATCGCTTTTGCCGTCCGCGCGACCCACACCCATTCCCGGACCGACTGGAGCTCAGCGTCGATTTGCGTGCCGAAACTGTACGGGTTTAGATCAGGCACGTGCCTACGCTCGTCCCCCGTCAGGTCCACATTTTTCCAAGGAACCTGGTGGAGGTCGGCAATCTTTTCCGCATAGCTGGTCTGACTATGTGCGCTGAACTCCTCCGCGACCAAGTCCACAGCGTGAATCGTGATGAGATCGTGGACGTTCTGAAAGTATCGGCGTCTCACAGTTTTGTATTGATACGCATGATGCGTCCCAAAGATGCACACTCTCGGGCTCCCAGCCGCCTGTTGACCAGCAACTGGGGACACCGTCTCTTGCATCGCGCGCAACAAGGCAGTCGAACCTAGCAACTCCTCCGACCACTCGAGTTTTACCTGCTCCTCGGTAATCTCTGCACTGGACTTCTGGCATCGAGGACACTCCCGCCGGCCTTTGCCAATGAAACCGGAGACTAGGAAAACCTGCCGGCACACCGGGCAGGTCACGGCTGCGTTGTTCCCATACCAATCCTCTTCGAACGAAAGTACGTCCTTCGTAAGGTTGCGGGTGGCCATCCAAAGATCCTCCAGTATTGGTTGCGATGTACTCCGTCCTGAGCTACGCCTTGGATCTTAGCCCCTTCGTGCCCCCAACCACTGTGCGTATGAGGACGCGAGAAACCGCAGCGTCACACCGGCTTTCTTTACTCGCCACTAGCCACTGCCTCAATGGCAGTTCTGCGCCCCCATGCGGTAGGCCATAATTACGGCCGCCGCGATGAGCAGGATCATGGATACAAAATTCATCCAGACATAGGGCCAAAGGTCGTCTCGCCTTTCCCGCGCGCGTCGCGCCTCCCTGACACTCAGCGGAACCCACCCTTCCAAATCTGTCTTTGCTTCTTTGTTCATGACGTCGTCTCCAACGCCACACTACTACTATGAAATTCTCGGTTCGGCGATTTTTCGTGCTGTCTGCAATTCCGGACAGATGTTGACCTTGCCCCCCGGATAAGCGATACATTCTTTGCTTACTTATCCAAGGTCTTCAACCCTCCCGGAGGACGCTTGCGAATATCTATTCTCTTTGAAAGCCAGGATCACGACATTGACGCTGTCCAATTGGCGCGGCTCATTCTCGACATTCAGCATCTGTGCGCGATGACAGCCGGAGTTAGCTCATTAAATTCTCTGCAGCCGTATCTGCCAGCATTTCAAACGTCTTTCTTCTTCAAGTACAGTAACGTGATCGAGCTCCCGCCCAGCTATTTCGACTATGCAACGGTAACCATCCGCAGGGTCAGGCAAGACAGCCCACTCAGCCTGGAACTTCTGATTCGAATACCAAAAGAGCTAGGTGCTTTCTTCAAAGACAATTTCAAGACGATTGTCGACCGCTTTTTGTACGGCGACTTGGAGCGCGCTCGGCGCGGCCTGGAATTGGATAGTATGCGCGAGGATATTCGCGCAAAGAGAATCAAGAATTTAGAATCGGTTTTTGACCTCGCCCAAAAGATCCCCGACGGTCGCTTACGGCATCAGTTCGTTGAAAGCCTGGATTCGAGCATAAAACCTTTTCTAGAGCAGCATCCTCCCATAAAGGCTGTTGAATTGAGAGACGACGAGAATTGAAGCACGCGGAGCCACTTTTAAACGAATGAAACTCACAACCAAGCTGACATTACGCGGCATCGAACTCACGATTGGAAAGACCGAGGCAGCTCCGCCCAAGCTTGATCCACAGGCAAACCAAGAGCGACCCTCCGGGAACTACGTATACGCGCACCTCGACGAGTCCGGAGAGATTTTCTATGTGGGCAGGGGAGTCGCAAGGAGAGCTTGGTCGGCCGAGCGTCACCCGCTGTGGCATCGTTACGTTCAAACACACTTGGGCGGCCAATATAAGGTCCAAATCCTTCAGGACAATCTTTCCAGCGAAGAAAGCGAAGAGCTCGAAGCGGCCTGGATCGATCAGTGCTCGCTGCATATCGTCAATTGGCAAAACTTCGGTAGAAAAACGGACTTCCAGGCACTGGATCGCTATCACGCGTTGCGAAACGCAAATCGCGCCCTAATTGCCGAAGCCAAATCGGTAGAGAAGACGGACCCCGAACAAGCCATCGCGATGTATGTCCAAGCGATCGAGGCAATCAAGGAATATGCGTCGATCAGCTACGAGGAAGGCTTAGTTGCGCAGCTTTTGCAGGAAGAAGCGAACGAGCTTGGGCGCAACGGAGAAATTGAGGCTCTCGACCGGCTAACGCTGTGTCTCGTCAAGCGAAATAGACGGGACGAAGCCGCGAAACACGTTGCGGCCTACGTCGCTCTGTATCGCCGCGATACGGAACGCGCCGCTTATCAGAGAATTGCAAAGCGAATCACGCCGAGCGTTTAAATCCAATTCGGATTGAGCGACACCTAAGGAGGGCCGAGTCCGGTCGACATGCTAAAATGCAGTTATGCCACCGCCCGTCGAGCAAATATCCGACTTGATCAACTCCTTCATCGCAGAAGGCGAAAACGCCGCACGCATTCTGGCCGCTTATAGCGGACTCGCAATTGAATTGGTGCATGTTGAGAATGCGCTCGTTGAAGTGTATAGCGTGGGCGAACCAACAGACCTCCTCGAGTTTAGGTTAACTCGCCGGGAGATGGTCTCGGTGCTTGCGTCCTTCGACTTTCGTCGGTATTTTCCCGTCTTGCTGGCCGAAATCACCTTCAGAGAGTCCATCATCCCGGCTGGCGTACCGGTTCGTCTTGAGGAGCAGACAGTTCGTCGGCACGGACAAGTGTGGCGCATACACCGGAACGACGCCGACCCGTTTCCGTCGAACCCGCACGGGCATAATTTGGACTCTGGTTTAAAGCTGCATCTCGGTACGGGCGAGCTGTTCAGGAAAAAACTCTTTGTCGGCAAAATTCAGGCGAAGGATTTGTTGGCGATTCGCAGTGAGCTGACCCGATTCGATCTTCCGCCGCTCACCTGTTGAAAAAGCAAAACTGGACCGGAAGTATTACTACTCCAAGCATGTTGATTTTCGGAAGCGTAGCGAATCACCCCGACAAGGAAATGCGTTGCAAATCTTTTTCGACGAATCCGGCGACTTCAATCCTGCTCGCGCATCTGCGTACAATTTCTCTTTCGTGATGGGAATCATCCTTCCCGATCGAGCATTGCCCCGCCTTAAAAGCGATTTTGACTGGTTCGTAGGGCAGCTGCACCCCACTGAATTTGACCAAGCCGAGCCCAAAGGGTCTCTCCTCTCCCTGGCTCATCGCCGAGTGCTTCTCCAAATCTTCAAGGCGCACAGCGACGTGATGCTGATTCCCGTGTCGGTGAATTTAGGCTACGACGATCCGTCGATCATGGAAACCGCGGGCGAGAGAATCCGCGCGCTGATTAAAGGCAACCTTTCCACAGCGTCTGACTATATGACTGTCGTCGAACGAGAAACGCTGGCGAACCAGTTTGGCAATTTGAGTGCTCCCGTCCTCGCTCGCCTTGTCTCCTACGGCATTGCCGTCTTGAAAGGGATCGAAGCCACTGCATCTCGATATCACTGCGATCAATTTTATTCGGACTATGATCCGATCACGATCACCTTCGACCGCACGGGGAGGCCGCAGAACCGCGAAGAATTGGTGCTCGAAGACTCGCTTTTTGGTTGGATTGCCAACTGGTCACGAACCGTGCCACTTCGAATGCACGCAAGCCTCGATGAGTCGCATCCCTTTTTAGCCAAATACGGCCAGCGCACCTCTGACAGTCGATGGACGTTCGATCTGAACAAAATGTTGAAGGGCAAAATCCTCTTCGAGGACTCGAAGCGCCACTGGTTGCTTCAGCTGGCCGACTTCGCGGCCAATACCTGGTCACAGACCATCGGCGACTATGAAGGGAGAAACGGCTTCCAAGGACTCTTTCTGGATTTTTACAGGAAGAGCGCTCTTCCCGACGCGACGCCCCTAGGCGTCGTCGCACCGACCGACAAGACCGATGTTGTGACGGCTCCACAATATTTAGAAGTGTTCGCCAGAATGGCTCGCGGACTGGGGAAAATTCTTCCCTGCGAATAGAGCCGTCGGTTTGAGCGGTGAGGGCAGCCTGGCCAGCAACAAGGCCTGCGCATGCCTTCCTTAAGTTCCGTGCGCACTCGCTCCACGTGCTGCCTTCGGGTTTCCGGTTTCTTGACGGACAGTACCCAGCAGATCCACTCGTTGCGCGCGAGTGGCGTAATATCCTCCCCTTTTGCCCGTGCCACCGCGTCAGAAGCGAGGGCCTTTCGCAAGTCCGTTGGTACACGGTGTACCGGGCCAGGGGAGATTGCTTTCTTGCTCATGGATTCCATCCTACATCGCTTAGTGCGGCCGGTAGGTGAAGGACTATTACATTTGGCGAAAACTGAGGTCGGATTCAAGAGAGTCGGACGAAATAGATTCTCCCAGGGATTTGTCGGATGATCGACATACGGAGAAGGAGGTGACTGATGAAGGCGATGGTGGTGACGGATCAGGCTGCGGGAATGGCCGGGGTGAAACTGGTGGAGCGGCCCAAGCCACAGGCGGCGATAAACGATGTCGTTGTCGAGATTCATGCGTCGGGATTCACCGGGGATGAGCTGACGTGGCCCTCGACCTGGACCGATCGCGTCGGCCGTGACCGGACGCCTTGCATCCCCGGACACGAACTGGCTGGAGTGGTAACCGCTCTCGGCTATGGCACGACGGGGCTGTCGATTGGACAGCGGGTGTTCGGCCTCACGGACTGGTATCGCGACGGCACGCTGGCGGAGTATGTGGCCGTCGAGGCACGCAACCTCACACCGCTGCCAGGCGACGTTGACTTCACCGTGGGCGCGGCCCTGGTGATGCCGGGCCTGACAGCGCGACAGGGGCTGTTCGAGCACGGCCGCCTCCAGGCGGGGCAGAGAGTCCTCGTGCACGGTGCGGCCGGCGTAGTCGGTTCGATGGCGAGCCAACTCGCGCGTGACGCCGGCGCATACGTCATCGGCACCGGGCGCGCTGCCGCACGTCAGACGGCGCTCGACTTCGGCGCACGGGAGTTCGTCGACCTCGATAATGACGTCCTCGAAGATGTTGGCAAGGTCGATCTGGTTTTCGATGTCCTCGGCGGCGACATCGCGAAGAGGTCTGCGAGCGTGATTCGCACCGGAGGAACGCTGGTGACCATTACCGGCCCGACCGAGGCGCGGCCATCTGGCGGCTTGACGATCGATTTCGTTGTCGAACCCGATCGCGCCCAATTGAGTGAACTCGTCCAGCGGGTCCGGTTTGGTCGGCTGCGGACAAACATCGGTAGCGTGGCTGCCCTCGAGGATGCGCTTGCCGCCTTCAACCGGACCGAGCGACGCAAGGGAAAGACGATCATCCGCGTTCGTCCGTGAGGACTCGGGGATTGCCATGTTGCCTTCCAGCTACCACTCAACCCGGCACTTCCGTACTTGAACGCGTCGTGACGAAGGAGCTACGAACGTTACAACCGTGGCTCGTGCGCTCGCGTCATCCCGGCGCACCATTCTCCTCATTTCCGATCAACTGATATCGGTACATCCACCTTTTTCTGCCGCTCCTTTTCTTGGGCACGGCTTCGGGCTAATTCCTGCGCCCGGCAGCTTCGCGTCTTCTGCTTTCCCGGTTCCTCCCTCGACTCCATTGGGTCCCTCCCAGAATGCAGCCGCTCGCTTTGGGAGCAGAAGCCACTCGCTTTGGGGTGCCTCAAGAAAACGGGGCAAGAAAAAGGAGAAACAAGATGTACAGCAATTCAGTAACTTTAATCGGATTCGTCGGAGCGGACCCGGAGCAACGCGAAGTGCGGAGCAACGGCACGAAATTCACCGTGCTGTCGGTCGCGACACAACGTTCCTGGAAGAACGCCGAAGACGAGTGGACCTCGAAAGTCGAGTGGCACCGCGTTTGCGTATTTCGTCCGCTACTTGCCGAACGTGTCCTGGCGACAATTCAGAAGGGCTCGCACGTCCTGGTCGAGGGCAGCTTGGCCAGCTCGACCTACGAGCAGACCAACGGCAAGAGCAAGAAAGCGAAGGCCGCAAAGGTCACGTCGTGGTCCATTCGCGCCGATGTCGTGCGCAGACTCGACCGGGGCGCGCCGGAGCCTCAGGCTCCCACGCCGACCGCCTCCGATGCCGCTGAACCGGCGTCCGATGCCAATGAAGCAACTCCGTTCTAAGCGCTCAAACCCAAAAAGGCCCACGGACATCGTCCGTGGGCCTTTTCTCTTTTTGACTTCCTTCCCTGCCCGGATGTACCTCGGCTCAGCTGGCGTGCAGCCGCGAATCTTCTAAACCATCAGGAACCCCTACCTCCGGCTACCCACCTTTTCAATTCATCCTCCAGTTCAGCAACGGCTCGGCACTTCATTGCGCCCAGGCCAATATGTTCGATGTCCGGAGGAAGCGCCTGTAGCCGAAGCCAGGATTTCTAAACGAACTCGCCATCGGACCGCTCAAAATCCGGATGCCTCTCGACGAAAACACGCACCCGTAAACGCCGACTGCGATTCTCGATGACCTGCGAAATGAAACGATCGTTTTCATCACCATTCGTCTTCCAGAACTCCCGCAAAACGTCGATACGGGTGAGGGGCATCTCCGCTTTTCGCCTTCCGAAGCGGAAGTGTTCATGCCACGGATGTATGGCTGCGCCGTCCCGCAGAACTTCGACCACGGGAAATCCGTTGAACGTACTCTCCTTCAGGGAAAACTTCGGATTCCGCGCACTGCCCCGGGCTGTTCCCTGACAATGGGAGCAATACGCCTTCAGCATGCTCGGGAAGATCGGGCATCGTTCTTGATCGGTCATACCAGCCACCACTGAAGCAAAGCGCCAAGCGCCTCGCTATCGTACCGCCTAGCCCGGCTACCCCGCGACCGCCTTTTCTCGCGTCTCACCGGCCGACGAGCCCCCAATTTTGACCTCTCTCTTTTTCGGTCACCCATAGCGCCATCCCTAGCGCCCGTAAATGATTCATTTCCCTCCAAAGCCGAATGGTGTGGCAATACGTATGACTCAAGCCGCCGGCAGCCAGCATTTGTTCCAGGCCGCATCAACCAACGAGTTTTGCCCTAAAAATCGCACTTCAGATCCAACGAGTTTCGCCCTTTTCCTCCAACCTTCGGCTCCTTTTCCTCGGCGAAACTCGTTAGGCGCAGTGGCGAAAGTCGTTGGTTGCAAATTCACCCTGGAGTACACTCGGGCGAATGCCACGTGTCATGAAAAAGCGCGTCGCGCTCGGCACGACGATCCAGTCGAAACCGAATTTCTGCCCGAAGTGCGACGGACGGCACATCATCAAGCACGGCTTGCGAGCGAACACGCATCGCCAGCTGCAGGTTTATCTCTGCCGAGACTGCGGCAAGTTTTTTTCATCCCTGGTCGGGATCAAGGGTGTGAAATATCCGCCCCGCGTCATCGCTCGCGCGCTTTGTCTCTATCATCTCGGCGACACTCAAGAAGAGGTCGCCAAGCGTCTGGCGTCTGATCATCGTCTAACCGTCCCACGCAGAACCATTTCGGATTGGCTCTCCTGCTACCGCTCGGTGACCACGTTCCGCCGTCTTCGCGACACCGCGATCGAAAAGTTCGGGAAGGCGATGCTCAAAGGCAGAAAACTCGAGCACCAACAGGTCTACGAGTTCAAACTGCATCTCGCAAAGCTCGATTGCATGGCAGATGCCGTGCCAGCTGACGTAGCGGCAAAGGTCAAGAATTATCTCTTCAGCATTCTGGAAGGATTCCCGGATGAATTGTTCCAAGACGATAAGACTGCCAATCTCGACGTTCCAACTCCGGTCGAAGCAGCTGCGCAGCATCCGGAGCGCATCAGGTCGTCCCAGTCCGAGTTTGCGCTGCTGCCCTTCTGCCGAGTGGAAAAAGAAAACCTCGCCAATGATCTCGCGGCACTAGGTCTCTTACTGGCCCGTAAGAGTAGGGATCGTCATCCTTCCGTTCAAGATTTCATGCTGGCCAATGATTCCACCAGCATCGCTTGTGAAGTCCCGATCTATCTCAAGGCTGACGAAATTCGCTACTACAAGTCGAAAGGATTCTTCGTGACCTTGCCAGAAGCTTCCAGGCCCATCACCGGACACATCGACGTCATCCAGGCGCGCAACGGCCTCATACATATCCTCGACTACAAACCGGATGCTCGGCACATTGATCCCGTCAATCAACTGGTTGTCTATGCTCTAGGCTTAGCTTCAAGGACGCGGCTTCCCGTGAAAGTGTTCAAGTGCGCTTGGTTTGACGAAAAGGATTATTTCGAATTCTTCCCGCTACAAGCCATCCAAGCCAAGAGCACCGCGGCTCACGCCTGAAATCGAGAACCCGACTCCGACCCTCTGTCTTTCTTTGTTCCCAACGAATCTCGCTGTTCCCCTTACCGCAAGTTCCTCGCACGCGCTTCCCGGAGCAAGGCGCCTGATCTCTCGACGAATGGACCGCCCATTCGCACAGAACATCACCCGCAGCGATGGAATGTGGCCTCCAAGAAAAATCCACAACACGTGAGACACACCAGGCAACTGCTCTCTATCAGATGAAGGACCAATGCGCGCGCGTAACCCACAATAATCCTTCATTGTTCTGGTACAACCCAGCCCTCGCTTACGGAGCGCACAGAATGCTCGATGAATTTTCCATAAAACGCTTTGCGACGATTCCGTGTCTAAACTCACTATAGGGTATTAGGAATGGACGTTCATCGGGACTAATAGTAAGGCTTTCATAAAATCCAACGCCGGTGCTCCGGTCTTCGAGTCTGGTTGTGCGCGGAACAAAACGAGTCCCCAATGAAACCACCGCGACGCGGTCCGTCCGGCTTTCTGCTCAATTCTGTTGACCGGCACGGCAGGACCATCGATCCATTGGTGCTCCCGGTAGCGCACGAAATTGGTCCGCGCGCCATCGCCTACGCAGACAGGCTGCTCGTCGACACCGGCCTGGCCACGAACCTGTTCGAAGAATCCGCCGCGGCCGTCTCCGAGGCCCTGCGGCGGAAACCAGCCAGCGCCGGTCCCGTCCGGGATCTTCCAGCCTACCTGTACCGGGCGTTGCTACGGAAAGTGAATCTCGCGCGGATCAAGCGCACGCGCCTGGAAACATCCCTACGTAACAAAGCCCGAACGCAGAGCTTCGAGCGGCAATCCCTGCGGCCCGAAATCACACTTCTCTTCGATGAAGTCATGGCCACCTATGATAAAGTCACGCGACAGATTGTCTACCGTCGTCTCGAAGGCTTTTCGTGTCAAGAGATTGCCACCGAGTTTGGCCTATCGACCCATGCGACCGAAGCCCGCTATAGCGGAGCGCTCGCGCGGGCGCGATTACTCCTTGGAGTACGACGGGCAACGCTTTGAGGAGGGCGTCGCCTTGCCGGGCGCAAGGAAAAAGCCGGCGGAACGCCGCAACAAACCTCTCGTGGAAGAGAAGCTCTTGGCGGCTGGCCGGAATCATTTTGTGAAGGACTTTCCGAACCCGAAACGCATTGGCTGCCCATCTCGAAAGAAACTCCAACAACTGGCAGACAATCCAGCTCGTGGGGACGAATCGGTCCTCAATCACGTTTCGTTTTGCTCTCCCTGCTACCGCGACTTCAGCGGTTTTCTCCAGGCACGAAAGAAAAAGGTTCGCTCCAAATCCAAGCGTAGCGCCTCGCCGCGAGCCATCCCCTCGCGCCTGAAATGATTTTCTTCACGCGGGTGAGGCTTTTCATTTAAGCAGCCTCCATGTCAATGAGGGGAGTTCTCGTCGCAATTTCCCCGTGAGCCTGGCCGGAGCCGCACCACCTCGGCGAACCGTCTGGCGCAGTGTGCCTCTCGCAAATCCGAGCCGGGCGCAAAGCAAGAAACCCTCTGCACGGAGCATGTGCTCTACGTGTGTCTTGTCGAACCACAAGGCACTTCCCGCAGGCCAGCGGTTCTCGCTTTGTGCCCATCCCACCAGAGGCTCCGGCCACACACTCACGGCGAGGACTCTCCGAACTTCAAAAATTACAACTCAGGTGAGGAGACGCGAATGAAAACAGTTCCCCGAAATCAGGACCGGCTCAAGCAGGCAATCCGAAATCTTTGCGTGGTCGCGGTCAGTCTATTCCTGGCTTCACCCGTTTTCGCCCAGGCGGGCGGCTCCCCTTGGGAAAACGCTGTCAACGTTTTGATGACAGCCTTCACCAGCACCATCGCTCGCGGCCTCTCGCTCGTTGCCATCGTCGTAGCCGGCCTCACCTTCGCCTTCGGTGAAGGTGGCTCGAAGCGCGTCCTCGCCGGCGTGCTCTTTGGCGTCGGCATGGCCATCGCGGCGGTGAATTTCCTTGCATGGCTTTTCCCAGGGAACTGAATCGCGCAAGTTCTACACGAGCAGCACATGGCGGAAACGAGACGAATCAATAGAGTGCACCGTTCACTCTCGCGGCCCCTCACGATCCTTGGGGCCGAGCGAAAACTCTTCTTTTTCTCCATGTGCCTGGGCGCCGCCACCTTCAACCTACTAACAGTTTGTTCGGTGGATTGCTGATGTTCTTGCTGCTCTATTTCCTGGCCCGCTGGGCCACCCAAACCGATCCGCAGATTCTGCGATTTCTCCTGACGGCCGCAAGACTACGCGCGGAATACGACCCGATGAAGTTCACTCCCATTGCGATCCGAAGAGATAGCCATGCTGAGGCTTAGCCGAATATTCAAAAACTACAATGAGACCGGCTCTCTCAGCGAGCAGATCAACCTCTACGGCTTCATCGGTCCGCACGCGTTTCTAACCAAGATGGGCGAGGTGGGCGTCATCCTCGAAGTTCGCGGGGTAGATTACGAATGCCTCGACGGCGTATCGATTGACGGCTTTACGAAGCGCCTTGAATCGGCGCTGAAACTGTTCGACGAAAACTACCGCCTCTACCAATACCTGTTCAAACGCAACAACGAAGCCATCCCCTACAAGCTCTACGACAACCCGATCGTTGATACCGCGATCAAAAATCGCATCGCCTATCTCGCAAGCAAAGCTGACACGCTCTTTTCCCTGTCGGTGTATTACGTCGTGTTCTACCAGGGATCTCTGGCCTCACACAAGTTCGGAAGCGCGCTCGTCGAGTTGCCCAAGAATCCCAAAAAGGCCCTTACGGATCTGCGGGCACATTTCTCGGGTCAAAAGCAGACCGTCATCCTCGGGCGGCACGTCAGCAACGCTCAGGCGGCGCTGGTGCAAAAAGCACGCAGCTTCATCCTTCAGGTCAGCGACTTCCTCTCTGTGCGGATGCTCGACAAAATGGAAGCCTTCCGCGTTCTCAAGAAAACGCTCAACTTCCGTCCCGACAAACTCGAACTCGCCAAGCTCAAGTACGACACGTTCCTCGACTACTACCTACCCGAATCGGCGCTCGAATGCCACCGCGGGTACCTGCGCGTGGACGACTACTACGTCAAAGTTTTGACGCTCAAAGAGCCTTCCGCCCAAAGCTTTCCGCTCATTTTCAAACGACTGCTCGAAGTGGAAGCCAACTACTACGTGGTGACCGAGTGGAAAAAAGAGGATTCCGGCAAGATGCGCCGCGTCATTCAGGCCAAGCGCCGCCATTTTCATAACACCAAACGTTCGTTCGCCAGCCAAGTAAACCTCAACGACGCCCCCACACAAGACGTGCTCCTCGACGATTCCAAGGAATCTCAGGTCCGGGAACTCGGCGAAGCCATTAAGGAAATCGAGCTGCACGGGAATTACTTCGGCCAGTTCTCCCTAACCGTCGTGATTTATGACCTCAATCTGCCCAAGGTGGACAGGGCCTGCGCCGACTTCTATAAAGTCTTCAGCGTTCACGACGCCCAGCTCTACGAAGAAAAATACAACCTCCTGAACTCTTTCCTCGCGGCAGTTCCCGGCAACCACGCTCACAACCTGCGTTCCCTGTATCTGCTCAACACCAACTATGCCGATTTCTCCTTTCTCTTCACCCTGCACTGCGGCCAGCCTCTCAATCATCATCTCCGTCAGGAATATCTCGCGGTTCTCGAGACCAACCACCACACTCCGTATTTCCTAAACCTCCACTATCGGGATGTCGCCCATACCATGATTCTGGGGCGGACCGGCGCCGGCAAAAGTTTTCTTTTGAACTTCCTGATCACCAATCTCCAGAAATATGCTCCGCACACTTTCATCTTCGATCTGGGTGGGAGCTTTGAAAGCCTCACGCAGCTTTTCGGCGGTTCCTACGTTCGCGTGGGCTTGGAATCCGCAGGTTTCAAAATCAATCCCTTCTCTCTCCCGCCGACGAAAGAAAATCTCGATTTCCTCGCTCTTTTCTTGAAAGTCTTGATTCAGGGGCAGCGAGGCGGCGACCTCGACCCCGCCACGGAGCGCGATCTTTTCCATCAGGTTGAAAACTTGTACGCGGTCGACCCGGCGCTGCGCACGCTGGGCGTGCTGGCGAACACGCTGGGGCATGACATTTCGACCCGCCTCTCGAAATGGACCCGAGGCGGCCAGTTCGGATTCCTCTTCGACAACGCCGAGGACACCATTTCGTTCTCGCAATTTCAGTGCTTCGACTTTCAGCGCATGAGCCAGTACCCGGAACTCTTGGAACCCCTGCTCTTCTACATTCTGCATCGAGCCAACTCCGTCATCGCGGACCGTCAGACTTCGTCTGTTTTCAAAGCCTTCTTCATCGACGAAGCATGGGTCTTCTTGAAGAACCCTGCCATCCAACGCTACGTGGTCGAGGCACTCAAGACTTGGCGCAAGCACAACGCCGCGATGGTCCTCTCGACGCAATCCCTCGACGAACTCAAGCGCTCGGACATCCTCGACGTCATCATCGAAAGCTGCGCGACAAAAATCTTCCTCGCGAACCCTGATATGGACCGCGATCTCTACCGTCGCCAGTTTCACTTGAACGAAAACGAAGTCGAGCTCATCTCTGGCCTCATCCCCAAGCAGCAATTCCTGATCAAAACGCCTGAATTGGCCAAGGTCGTCAATCTCACCGTGGATGCAAAGAGCTATTGGCTCTACACAAACGACCCGTATGACAACAAGAAACGCAAAGAGGCCTTCGAGACCTACGGCTTTGAGAAAGGCCTGGACTTTCTGGCGGGAGGACGACCGTGATTCCTCTCGACGAGCCGGGTCTTCGTGGTCAGTTATCTCTGTTCCTGCCCCTCCTCGTATGCGGAGTCTTCACTGGGTTCGTTCTTGCCGTGCAGTGGTTCCTCGGGCTCCGCTCCGACCGGAACCAAAGTTTCAAGCAACACCAATCCATCTCAAAAGGAGCATCTCGATGAAACGTCTCTTGCGCACGCAGTGTCACAGCCTCTTCCTTCGCGTCTTCGCGTTCGTGGTCCTTGGCGCAGCCGTGTTCCACGCTTCGCCCGCGAACGCCGCCGACGCCGCGGCGCGTGTCGTGAAGTATTCGAAGGAAGACATTGTCCCCGTTCGCGCCAAGCTTCGCTTTTCGACGCTCATCATCCTGCCGGATGACGAAGAGATCCTCGATTTCACCACCGGCGACAAGGAATTCTGGGTCATCAACGGGGTCCACAATCTCTGCTACGTCCACCCCGCCCAGGCCGGCATCCGCAGCAACTTGAATCTCATCACGGCAAGCGGACATGTCTATTCCTTCCTACTGACCGAAATCAGCAATCAGCCAGCGTTGGAACCGGATCTCAAACTCTTCGTGGAACCAAAGGAAGGCTCAGGGATCGCCGCGAACTCGGGGCTCCGGGGCTATGTCAGTGCAGGTGAAACCCAGGCATACAAGAAAGAACTCGAAACGCTCCGCTCGCAGACCGCGGAGGAGATCCACTCAGCGCAGGCCCAGTCCGCCGAGCAGGTCAACCATTTCCGCTCCAGTTATGCAACCAAACTTCAATTTGACTACCTGCTCGACGCAAGAGCTGGGCGCGAGCCGTTTCTCGTTTCCGCCATCTACCACGATGACTCGTTCACCTACATCAAGTGTGGCGCGCGGGAAAAACCCGCCCTCTATGAAATCAAGGACGGTAAGCCGAACTTGATTTCCTTCCAGTTTGAGAACGGCGTGTACATCGCGCCCAAGATCATCGACGCGGGCTATCTCGCCGTCGGGAAAAAGAAACTGCCGTTTGCGCGGCGCGCGGCAGGGAACTAAAGGGGGAACCATGAACCAGCCGACCGCGACTGCCGAGATTCAGGAAAAAGCCCCGAAGCCGCAAGGCCTCCTGCCGAAGAACGTCCAGTCCTGGCTCCTCGTCGGACTGGCGTTTCTCATGGTCGCCATCATGTGGCTGACCGGAGGCAAGAAGCCCCCGGCGCCAGCGAAATCGGCGTTATCCGTAGCGCCCGTGCAGGCACCCCTCGAAGTCAACGAAACCAAAATTGTCGAGATGCAGAACCGCATCCAGGACTTGCAGCGCCAGCAACTTCTCGCGCAGACCGCGCTCGCGCAGCAAACCCGTGCGCTCGGCCCTGATCCGCAAGACTCCCCGGAGTCTCATCAAGCCGGTGCGGCCGGCGCCGGTGACCAGAGACCCGAGGAAGATCCGATCCAGGCCGAACGAAAGCGCCGCGCCTACGTATCGTTGTTTGCTTCGAACGTAGCGCTCAGCTACCGAAAAGCGCCAGGCAATCCTTCCGGCCCGACGACCGAAGCACCGCCAGCCGCACCGACGCCGGTCTCCGCAGGGCCTGACCCTGCCCAGATCGCTCAACTCTTCGACATAAAGCCCAATTCGATTTCTCCCGCTGCAGTTCGCAGCGATTCCGGAGAAACGACCAAAGATCGAAAGGAGGAACAAAAAAGTCCTGCCGTCGCTTCGGCTGCCTCCACCAACGCGGCGGCAGGAAAGACCTACGTACTGTTTGAAGGAACCGTTCTCGAAACTGTGCTCATCAACCGTCTCGACGGGGGCTTCGCCGGCCCCGTCGAGTGCCTGCTTTCTACCGACGTGTACTCCAACGACCGCCAGCACTTGCTGATCCCGGCAGGCTCTAAACTTCTTGGCGAAACCAAAAAAGTCGACACCTTTGGCCAGACCCGTCTGGCCGTCGTCTTCCACCGCGCACTCATGCCCGACGGATATTCCGTCAACCTCGACCAATTCAAAGGTCTCAACCAAATCGGCGATACCGGTCTTCGAGACCAAGTCAACAACCACTACCTTCGCATCTTCGGAGTCTCGCTTGCGGTCGGAGCGCTGGGAGCCGTGAGCGAAGCCGGCACTGGAGGCGCGCTCAATGCGACCGGAGGCGACCTCATGCGCCAGGGATTTGCGCAGAGTACCGCGCAATCTTCCGCGCAAATCCTCGATAAGTTTCTGAATGTCATGCCTACGGTGACCATCCACGAGGGCCATCGCGTCAAAGTCTATCTCGCGGGCGATCTCGCGTTGCCCGATTACCTCAACCACAAAATGCCTTCCGATCTCTGAAGGCAGGAAAGAAAGGATGAAAGTTCGATGAAAAGAAAAGCTCTCGTCTTTGTTCTCGTTACAGCATTGTGCGTTGGTACCGCCTCCGCGCAATTCGGAAGCGGTATCGTCTACGACCCGACCAACTACCAGAACGCGATCCTCCGCTACCAGCAGCTCCAGCAGCACCTTCTCCAGCTGCAGAAGAGCTACGCCCAGATCACCAACCAACTGAACCTCGCCATGCAGATGGCGCAGTTCGTCAAGAACATGCCCTCTCGCTACCGCGCTCTGTTTTCCCAGTGGCGGAACGTCACTTCCCTGAACACCTTCGGAAACACCGGCTCCTGGATTAGCGGCATCAACTCCGGCCTGCTTCCCAACATCAACACCGGTTACCAGAGGTCGACGACCCAACTCCTCCCCTACAGCCCGGATCATCTCTCCGGGATGGATCCTTTTGAGCTGGAGCGCGTGCAGTCGCAATACGCTTCGGTTCAACTTGTGGACGGCGCGAATGTGAACGCCATGGCCACCATCGGCTCCATCCGGGGCAGCGCCCAGGATATCCAGACACAGATCGGCAATCTTGAACAGGATTCGTTCTCCAGCGACTCCGGCCTTAACAGCGAAGTCTCCGTCCTGAACAAGATCAATGCTGCGGGCGTCATGACCCTCCGCACCGTCCAGGACTCGAACAAAATCCTCGCGTCGCTTCTTGAAATGCAAACCATTCTCGCCAAGCAGCAACGCGAGTCCATGACCAACAGCATCAATGCCGACATCCAGCGCCAAGCCAGCCTCGCCGGCAACATGACACAGATGGCCGGCACCCTTACCAATTCACTTCAAACCTTCCGCATGCCGTAAGCGTGCGGAGCTGGACGCCCGGGCGTCGAAGGAGCTGACGGCAGTGCAAACCGACTATCTGCAGTACATCTTCCAAGCCATCAACACCTTGCTCACCCAGAACCTCGGCTTCTTCGACACCATGGGCCAGAACCTGTTTCGTTCATTCGCGACGATTCTCATCGCCTGGTACGGCATCAAATCCGCTCTCTCAGCCGCCAGCGGCCGGTCGCCGTTCCATTTCGACAATTTCGCGAGCCTTCTCCTAACCATCAGCTTCGGCTTCGCGATGGTCAACTACTACAACGCGCCGATCCCCGCCGTTGGCGTCAGCTTCCACAATCTCGTCACCAACGAGGCGCAATTCCTCTCCGGCCAGATCGACCAAGCCCAGCTCCAAAACGTAGTCGCTCAAGTTGCAGATTTCGAGTCCCGCATGGACTCTCCGACGTGGGGAGACATTTTCGGAACCGCCATCTACGTCATCGTCACCATTCTGCTCGCTGCAGCCCAGGCTGTGGCGATTGTGGTCATCGCCTATGGATTCATTGCCACGGCGGTTTGCGTTCTGGTCGGGCCGGTCTTTGTTCCGTTCTTTATTGTTCCGAAGATGGAGTGGCTCTTTTGGGGATGGTTTCGTTGCTTCATCCAATATGCCTTCTACCAGGTCATCGCCGCGGCCGTGGTTTTCATCATTGGAAACTTGATGCTCGGCGCTTTGCGCCTCCCGCCTGCGGGAACCCTATCGATCGTTCAGCTGATTGCCTGGTTTCCAGTTCTCTTCATTACGTTTCTCGCTTCGATCTACGCCCTGCTCAAAGTGCCGGCGCTAACTAACCACATCTTCAGCGGCACCGCCGGCGGATCTTCGGTCGGAATCATTGAAAGGGTTTTCGAATGAACAACGACGCGAGTTTTTACGATGCCAAACGACTCTATCTCGAATCGTGCGGGGATCCCATGGTGACCAATACCTATCTCAAGATAGCGCTCGCACTCCTGTCCATCGTCTGCGTCGCGTTGGCGCTCATCGATCTTCGCACGATTCGCACCTTCCAGAACTTCCGTCCGCTGGTCATCCGCATCGACGACTTGGGCCGCGCGGAAGCCATCAACTACCACAATCTCGAATACCAGCCCCAGGACGCCGAAGCGAAATATTTCCTGTCCCAGTTTTGCAACCTTTACTACCGCCGCAATCGCTACACGATTCAGAACGATTTCTCGAAGTCGTTGTACTTCCTGGACGGAAAACTTGCCAACGGCATCCTCGATGCTTACCGCAAGGACGACATCATCAAGAAATTCATCACCAACACCGCTGCGCCCGAGATCGATGTGGACGTGAAGAAAGTCGCGCTCGAAGAGATGCAAACCCCGCCCTTCCGCGCGCGCGTGGACTTCTACATGGTCTATTACTCACCCGCCGACCATAGCGAACTGAAGCGCGATCTGTACACCGCGAATTTTGTCTTCCTGTTCAAATCCCAGGTACCCAACGAATTGATCCCGATCAATCCGCTGGGCATGACCATCACTTATTTCCGCGAAGACCAGGCATTCAAATGAAGTCCCCGGCCCGAGCTCGAAGCGAAGAAGTCGCGGTCCGGCGCCGGGCAACATCGGCCCAACCTCCGCACGCCACTTCCTCTTTCCTTCTGGGGTCCCCCTCCCGACGCGCGCCACATCCCTTCCCATCGACCGCGCTCCTCGACACCCCAGGCGTGCTGCTGAAGGGCCTCCATTGCCCTCCGGCTGCCTGCCCGCTCCCAGGAACAATGGAGAGTCACAGAAGAAACAGGCTTGAGTTTCTCGGAGACTTCCAATGATCGCCAACATCCTGCTCATTACCATCGCCATTCTGCTCGCACTTGGATTCTGGCTCATGGGCGAGCTTCGATTCTTTGTTCCCTACAAGCTCGTTCTTTGGCGGGCCTACGCGACACCCATCCTTATATATGTAGGAGTTCTGTCGGCCAATGTGTTTGCCGCAGCCTTCGTTCTCACCCGCAAGTTTTTCCTCAAGGATACGGGTCGAAAACTCTCCCACCTCGACAAGCAGCTTCATGTTGGCCACACCGACGTGCCCGCGCCGGCGTTCGAAGAGGACTCCGATTGAGATGTCCCGCGGCTACCAACCCGAAGAACATCTCGATCCGCGAGTGGGTTCCGACGCGCGGGATCCCATCGCTGGTGATCCACCCAAAATCGATGAGGTTCGTGAGCAGCCATCGAACGACGCGCCGCAATCGCCGACTCACGAGCCGGACCGCGTTGCCTCGCGCTCGTCGGGACCCCGCACCGTCTACGAACTTCGCGGCCGAACCTACCGCCTGCGGAACTCTGAAGTCGCAACGATGGTGGAAGTCGGAAAATTTCGCGCTCTGGCGAAGGAGGATCTCAAGGAGTTTGTCTATGGCGGCAGCGATGATCGCAT
>Ga0307476_10000151_pt1 | contig 67486 bp, 47 predicted proteins | sample atmos_gasesECM2C_2_FD_203314 | JGI IMG/M metagenome (GOLD analysis project Ga0307476, IMG submission 203314) | Hardwood forest soil microbial communities from Morgan-Monroe State Forest, Indiana, United States - atmos_gasesECM2C_05 | ecosystem: Environmental > Terrestrial > Soil > Temperate... | reverse complement strand
GCGACGAGAACGTGGGCACCACGACCCAAAATGTTCCAAGTGGCGCGATCCAGGAATTCGCGCTGCAGCAGTCCTCGCTCGACCTCTCGACCGAGTTGACTTCATCCGGGTCTGTGAACATAACCACCAAGTCGGGTACGAACGGCGTGCACGGTGAGGGCTTCTATTACTTCCGGGACCAGAGTCTCAACGCCAACCTCCCGAGTGGCTCGGACAATCCGTTCCAGAGGAACCAATTTGGCGGAAATGTTGGCGGGCCGGTTATCAAGAACAAACTTTTCTTTTTCATTGATGCCGAGCGGACTAAGCAGGATTTGCTCGATCCGGTTCTTCCAGGAGGTCAATTTACGGGGAGTACAGGAAGCTTCGATTCACCTTTCCGCGAGACCGAGACAGTCGGGCGCGTGGATTGGCAGGCTAACCGATACAAGGTCTTCTATCGTTTCACCTACAACCAGAACAAGAGTGTTCTTCCGTTCATTCCCAACTCCTTTCAGCCGTTTGCCAATGAGGACCACGCGCGAGATCAGGTTGTGGGAGTCGATTTCAACCTCGGTTCCTTCACCAACAGCGTGCGGTTTGGCTACACCAAATTCGAAAACGGGATTAAAGATGCCGTCACCGGCTCCAGTATTTTCAATCCGGCGCCAGGTATTGAGCTAGCCATCGGTGGTGACCCGTTCTGCACCACCGCGGGCGCAGATCCATTCTGCTCCGGACCAAACTTCCTAGCCCCGCAAGCGACCATGCAGTCTGATCATCAGATCAAGTACGATGGAAGCAAGATCTACAAGAATCACATCTTTCGCTTTGGCGTCGGTTATAACCGAATCTTAGGCGGTGGAGATGCCAAGTTCCTAGGGATAGCTCCAGCGGTAAATGCTCCGGCGAACGCCACGGCGTCTAATGTATTTCCCGGAGGCGCAACCAATCCTCTAAACTACCCGGCCGAAAACGTCACCTTGGGCAACGGACAAGGATTCTTCTCAGCGCAACCGGGGTTTGGACTGCCTGGCGGTGGAATTGGTCCGGATAACCGCATCTCTTGGTATTTTGGGGATTCCTGGAAGGTGGCCCCCAATTTGACGGTAACTGCGGGCCTGCGTTATGTGCGGGACACCGGCCGCACCGATACTAACCTCGGTCCGCTCCCTGTCTTGAATCAGTTCAATAATCAGTTCTACAGCGGCCTGGGCAACCGCATAAACCAACCCAATCTCAACTTCGCCCCGCAGTTGGGCGTTGCATGGGACCCAAACAAGAATGGCAAGACCGTAATTCGCGCGGGCATTGGATTGTTCTATGAGAACTCGATCTGGAACAACATCCTGTTCGATCCAGGCGCGCGACTGCAGCAAGGACTCTTCCTGGGCTTCGCGGGGGCATGCAATGGCGGGAGCGCACTGCCAATTGCTTTCCCCAACGGTACAACCGTAACACCGACTTTCTGCGGGCAGCCAATCGGAAGCGTCGCAACCCAAATTGCCCAACTACAGCAACAGTACCAAGCGGCGGTGGTGGCAGCGGGTCCGGCGACCAACGGTACTTATATTGGCAAAATCCTTACGGACAACCAGACTACGAGCACGACCCTTCTTGCTCCTGACTATGTTTCGCCTCGGTCGGTCCAGATAAATGTGGGCGTTGAGCACCAGATTCGGCCGGGCATGGTGATCAGCGTGGACTATCTGCGCAACGTATCCACGCATAACTTCCTTATCGTGGATACGAATCGCGTCGGCGATGCCAAGTACTTCAGCCTGCCCGCAGCGCAGACTGCGATCGCGACGACGTTGACGAAGTGCGGGGTTGGCAGCATAGGTGCCGCGATTACCCTTTGCCCCACGAGCCCAGTCACTTTGCCGCCAGGTCAGACATATACGCCAAGGCCCGCCACTATCTCGGACTTCGCTAGCAACGGCCTTGATTCCGGTTACGACTTCTGCGGCGGAGGTCCTTGTCCAGGTGCAGCTTTTCCCGGTATCAACAGTGCAGTCGGTGCCAATGAGATGCTGTTCCCCATCGGGCGGTCGGTCTACAACGGATTACAGGTGAGCTTGAAGCAGAATAAGGCCAATCCGTTCCCCGGCGTTAAGCACATAAATCTGCAGGTTTCCTATTCTTTCTCTCGATACATTGCCACAGCGAGGGACAACGATTTCAGCACTGTCGCTACCGACTTCGAAAATCCAACGAAATACATCGGCCCGAATGCCCTGGACCGCACCCATCAGCTTTCTTTTGGCGGGTATATGGATTTGCCGAAGGGCTTCCAGTTCGGATTTACCGCACATTTCGACAGCCCGCTGCCGGACAATGTCACCCTGCCCGTAAGCGGACTTGCCGGCGGCATCTACCAGACCGACATCACGGGAGATGGTACTGGGGACGGGGCGGTGGCCAACAACCGAGGCATCGGCGATCTTCTTCCCGGAACCAACATTGGCGGATTCGGCCGCAGCTTTGGCGTCAACGGGCTTAACAAGCTGATCAACAACTTCAACACCACTCTGGTGGGTCAGGCGACGCCGGCGGGCCAGGTGCTGATCTCGAATAACTTGTTCACATTAGCCCAGCTGCAAGCCTTGGGCGGCGTCATCGGGGGGAGTACGCCTACGGCCAACGCAGCCTTTGGAGGTTTGCAGCTTGCACCTCCCGGTGCAATTGGCCAAGCGTGGTTGAAGACCGCCGACGTCAGCTTGAACTGGCATTACAAGATCAGGGAAAGATTGGAGGTACGACCTGGTATTTCCTTCTTCAATCTGTTCAACTTCTCCAATTTCGACGGCGCTGCCGTCCCTTTCAGCACCATACTGGACGGGGCCGTGGGCTCGCCAAACGGCACGACGGGCGCGCTTCAGCACGGTGAGGCTGGAAACTTCCTGCGTCTGGGGCTTGGCTCAGGCGTGAATGCGCTCGGTGCGCCTCGCGCCATTGAGTTCCAGCTGAAATTTATTTTCTAAGGTGTCTTGCCGTTTTGAGCCATCAGCCCTTTGGGCTGATGGCTTTTTTCTTGCGCCTAAGGAGTGAGTTGGCCTCGCAATTGTTTGGCGAGCTTCTCAATCCTCCTGAGCTTCTCGCTCAGGTCTTTGGGCAGAACGCCTTTCGTAGTCTGATCGACCTCGGGTGGGATTGACTGCGCTAAGGCAGCCAGTTCATCGGCGTCGTGCCTGAGCTTGGCCGGATCGATGGTAGCTCGCTGATTCAGCGGAGGTGGCATGTCTTTTTGACTTTGGGCATCGACCTGATCGGCTTGGCGAATGCCAGGCGGGATTGGGCGACTCTGCGCGAACGGGGCGGGCGCGCAGACGAGGATTCCCAAACAAACAATGAAACGAATCACAGAAACCTCCTAGCGGAAGAGCAAACTACCGGAAACGAACTTTCGGAATTCTACTCCTGATCGTGCCGCGGAGTTGTCGCGAAAACTGGATCTGGGACCGCACGGCACGATCCATCGGGCAAAAGAATGTGGCCGTAGCCGCTGACGCCTTCGCGCTTGTGTACAATGCCAATCATGCCTTTCCGCGCTCAGGGAAACGCCAACGCGGCCAAGCGCGGCCGAACTCCGCCCCCTGAAGAGACCTTCGAAGAAGCCAGCTTCCTCAAAGCGCTGGGGGAGAAGCAGAAGCCAGTGAGCGTCAAGCTGATGGATGGGCAGACGGTGAGCGGCTGGATCGAGTACTACGACAAGCACATGGTACGTCTGACTCGGGAAGGCGCTCCAAACCTTTTTATCTTTAAGCATGAAATCATGTACATCGCGGAAGATGGCGGGAAGAAGAAGTAAGAGGCGCTTCGCTGACGATCCCGTCGGCACCTGATCCAAGAAAGGGTAGCGCGGGGCCGATGGCGCTGCCAGTTGCACAGGTCTTTCGCTTCGCTCAGGATGACAATTCCAGGGTCAAACCATCCCGAAAGTTTTCTCCCAGCGATGTCTGCCATCGCTCGCGAGGCGGGTGCTTTGCTGATGGATCACTTTCATCGGCATTTGAAGATCGAGTACAAGGGGGAAGCCGACCTGGTGACGGCGGCGGATCGCGCTGCTGAAGTGTTGATTCGCGAACGGATCCGCCAACAGTGGCCTACGCATGACGTCCTCGGAGAAGAGCAGGGACTCAGTGATCAGGGCAGCGAGTATCGCTGGTACGTCGATCCACTGGACGGCACGACGAACTTCGCGCACGGATTCCCGGTCTTTTGCGTGTCGATCGCTTTGGAACACAAGCCACTCGAACGGAAAGGCGAGCGCATTGCCGCGGTGATTTACGACCCGACCCGCGATGAGTTGTTTTCCGCGGAGCAGGGAAGAGGAGCATGGCTCAACGGCGAGGCAATCCATGTTTCGAAAACGGCGACGCTGAAAGAAGGCCTTCTGGCTACCGGCTTTCCCAGCCGGAAGCGGCATAAGAACCCGAACATTTACTTTTATCACCAGATCACGCTGCACTCGCACGGAGTGCGGCGGGCGGGATCCGCCGCGCTCGATTTGTGCAATGTGGCTGCCGGACGCTTCGACGGATTCTGGGAATTCAACCTCAATCCATGGGACACCGCAGCGGGCGTGCTGATCGTGGAAGAAGCAGGCGGCAAGGTGACCCGCTTCGACGGGTCGGCGTTTGAAATTAACAGCCACGAGACGGTAGCTTCGAACGGGCTGGTTCACGAGGCGCTGCTGCGAGAGTTTGAGGATGTCTTTGCGGGGCGAGGGTTGGAGCCTTTGCCAGACCCGCGGGTATACGAAAGATGAACCGAAACCCGGTGACGCCGAGGAAACGGAGGGACGCAAGCTATGTTTAGGAAATCTATGCTGCGAATTGCATTGTTCATCATCCTGTTGGGATCGGCGGTTCTCGTAGTAAGTGTGTCCGGTTCTTTACCGGCCGCTCCCGATGCAGCTTATGTGCAGTCGTTTGAGAAGTGGAAGGCGGAACAGATTGACGACTTGAAGCAGAACTGGCTGCCACTGGCTGGACTGTACTGGCTGAAGCAGGGAGTGAACAACTTTGGCACTGCGCCAGAGAATGCAGTCGTTTTTCCCAAAGGTCCGGCGCACGCTGGCGAGTTCGATCTTGAGGGAAAGGACGTAACCATTAGGCTGCTTCCTGACGCGCACGCTACCCTGGCGGGCGCGCCGCTGACAACTGCGAAGCTGGCTCCCGACATTTCGGGGCACGCTTCGCTGGTGGAAATGAGTACGTTGCGCTTTCATGTGATCATGCGGGGAGAACGGGTGGGGATTCGCGTGAAGGATCTGGAGAGCCCATCAGTCGCCAACTTCAAGGGACTGATATTTTATCCGCTCGATCTCAACTATCGCGTGACGGCCACGTGGGAACCGTCCGATGGCAAAAAGACGATTGACGTGCCCAATGTTCTGGGCGACGTGACCGCGGTGCCGGTGGCGGGGACGGTGGTTTTCAAGATCAACGGCCAGGAGCAGAGGTTGACTGCATTGGGTGGGGATCCAGCGACGGGACTGTCGTTTGTGTTCAACGATCTGACGGCGAAGAGCGATACCTATCCCGGTGGACGCTTTCTCGATAGCGAACCTGTGACGAACGGAACCGTGACTCTCGACTTCAACCGTGCCTACAACCCGCCATGCGCAGTGACTCCTTACGCCACTTGTCCGCTGGCGCCGAAGGAGAACCGGCTGGCCGTGGCAATTCCTGCGGGCGAGAAGTTCGACAAGGCGGCGCACGTGCACCACTAGCCGCCCTCAGATCGACGTTCCTCAGTCCCCCTGGCGCGTTACAATAACTGGGGACGGGCTGCTCCATCCAGCTGTCCCTTGATTTCCTAGTTCCTACAGGCCTAACGTGATCAACTCTCTTCTGGAACGCAAGATTGAAAAGCGGCCCGACCGAGTTCGGCTGCAAGGGCGCATTCTTTTCCTTACGGAAGACCCGGAACTTATCAAGCGGCAGCTTGCGGGCGAAGACCTGCCTTGGGACACGAAGAATCCGGGGAATAATCCCACGCTGCGCGACGATATCTCGACTGATGAGATCACTCCGGCGCACTACTGTTTTTATTTCGACGAGACGCTGGGCGAGATTCCTTACCTGGGGCTTAAGTGCGGGAACGTGACGCCGATCGGGCGGGGAGAGGTGAAGCGTGGTGGCTTTGTATGCGCGGTGAGCGGGAAGCGGCGCGGCAAAGGATCGAGCCGCGAGCAGTCGCCTTATGCCGAGATGTGCGCCGGCATCCACGTGGTGATCGCGGAAAATATTGAGCGCATCTACAAGCAGAATTGCCAGAACCTGGGAGTGCTGACCTCCACGGACTTTTCGCTGATTGATCGGATTCGCGGCGGGGAAGAGATTGCGCTATCTGAGTTCACTGCCGGGGAAGATGAAATCACGCGGCAGGTGATTGAGTACGGCGGGCTGTTTCCGTTCAACGTGGCGAGGATGCAGGGGAAGGTGTTCTTGCCGCCGATCAAAACCGGCAGCCGGCCCATGACGCTAGCTGAGAAGATTTTTGCACGGCACATGGTGAACGAGACGGGCGGAGTTGGAGTTGCTTCTGTGAAGCCTGGGGACACGGGGTTTGCCCAGGCCGACCTGCGTTTTAGCCATGAGTACGTCACGCCCATGGCGGCGATCTTCTTCGAACGTTATGTCGGCAAGGATGCGAAGGTCAACGATGCCTCAAGCATCATCTTTTTCCGCGACCACCTGACGTTTCTTGATGAGGTGATATCGGAGGAAAAAAAGAAGCTTGGCCTGCTTGACCTGGCGACGCAACTCAAGTTGAAACAGCAGGACTTTGCCGCCAAGCAGGGAATTAAGCTGCATGGAGAATTGAAGGACCGCAAAGGGTCCGAGGGCATTTGCCACTCGATCGTGCTGGAAAGTTACGCGCTCCCGGGGCAGTTGAACATTGGCTCCGACTCGCACACGCCACACGTCGGCGCGATCGGCTGTGTCGCTTTCGGAATTGGCACCACCGACGTTTTCAATAGCTGGATTACGAAGGATGTGCGGGTGAAAGTGCCGGAATCCGTGAGGATCGTGATCCGCGGGAAGAGACACGCGAATGCTACGGCGAAGGATTTCATCCTGAAGATTCTTAGTCTCGACTACGTGCGCAGTGGCAAGGCGCTGGCGAAAGTGATGGAGTACGCGGGCGAGGCTATTGAGGAACTCAGCGTGGATGAGCGCGCGACCATGACCAACATGGCGGCCGAGATTGGCGGATTCACAGGCATTGTTGCGCCGGACAAGAAAGCTGTTGATTTTCTGGTTGAGCGTCGCGGGATGGACAGAAAGAAAGCCGAAGGTATGATTGAAGGCTTATATGGCGATGCGGGCGCGCAGTATGCGCATGTGATCGCACTCGATGCGGAGGAGATTACGCCGATGGTCGCGACTCCGGGCGATCCGGGCAATGGGAAATATGTGCGCGATCTAAATACGCCCGTGCCGGTCGAGATTGCTTATGGCGGCACCTGCACGGCGGGCAAGAACGAAGATATGGACATGTACGCGGCTGTTCTGGCCGACGCGCTCAAACAGGGCAAGCGCGTGGCTGAGTCGGTGAAGTTCTACATCCAGTTTGGATCGCAGGAAACACGAGAGTATTGTTTGCGCAAGGGCTACCTGGAGGTGTTTCAGAAGGCTGGGGCAATCGTGATCGAGCCGAGTTGCGGTGCTTGCATCAACGCCGGACCGGGGGTTTCGACGCGTCCCGATCAGGTGGTGATCAGCGCGCAGAATCGCAACTTTCCGGGGCGCAGCGGTCCGGGACAGATGTATCTGGCTTCGCCGTTCACGGTCGCGGCCAGCGCCGTAGCGGGATACATTGTGGAGTATGAGCCGAGTGAGGTGTTGGTCGGCGCGTAGCGCTGTGGCGCAGCTGCGTCGGAAAAGCGCGATTGCCCGCTTACCGCCATTGCGGCAGCGCGTCTGACCTTCCAGGAGGATGCCATGAACCGGTCCCGCCTGCTTCTGGTTGCTTTCATCACAATCACATTTGCCCTCGCAGCTACGGCGTTTCGCGACGCTGGCTCCCCGGTGTCGCGAGTCGGATCGCTCGTTCCATCGGCGCCGATGATGGAACCGCGCTCAGGGCACAGCGCGACTCTTCTTCCGGACGGCAAAGTTCTGATCGCCGGGGGCATGCGGCGGAATCAGGATTTCTACAAGTCCGCCGAGCTTTATGATCCTGCGACCGGTAAGTTTCAACCTACGGGAGAGATGAGCATTGGGCGAGTGGGGCACATTGCGGTGCTGCTGGGATCAGGAAAAGTCCTGGTCGCCGGAGGTTGGGTGGGCCAGGGAGGAACGGATTCGGCGGAGTTATACGATCCCGCTACTGGCCGCTTCACCGTGATCGCAAAGATGACCATTCGGCGCGGAAGGCCTAGCGCCACTTTGTTACCCGACGGGGACGTGCTGATCGCGGGTGGGGAGGAACGGGACAACGAAGCGCTGGCTTCGGCCGAAATTTTCCGCGCGGAGACGCTTTCGTTCCAGGCGACTGGATCGATGCACCATGCGCGCGTCTCGCACACGGCAACGCTGCTCAACGATGGCCGCGTACTCATCGCGGGTGGCTACACGGGCGATGTTTCGTCGAGCGCAGAACTATACGATCCAAAGGCCAGAGCTTTCACGGAGACCGGCGGCCTTGGGACAGCCCGCTGCAAGCACACCGCCGGCCTGCTGCCCGATGGCAGAGTGCTGATTGCCGGTGGATCTGATTCGCGCGGCTGGAACGGAAACCTGAGCAGCGCGGAGATCTACGATCCGCGGACGGGGAAGTTCACGGCTACATCCGCGATGAGTGACAGCCGGTTCAAGCTGCCGGATGAAGCCGTGCAATTAGCGTCGGGGAAATTGCTGATTGCGGGCGGGAGCAGGGAAGTGGAGGTTTTCGATCCTGCGAGCGGGAAGTTTTTGGCGGTCTCCGACCAGATGAATGACAAGTGGCATTACATGAGTGAAACGAAGCTCCGCGACGGAAGCGTGTTGCTGGCGGGCGGGTATCCAAACAACGACCAGGCCACGGCGCAGGCCTGGATTTACCGGGCGTAGCCCGCAAGTCTCGTCGAATGGCGGGGTTGCCACCTGGATTCCATGGTCATCCGTAAGTGGTTGAATTCAGGCGGGGTGGCCGAAATCGGCCACTACGAGAAGTGCAACTTTTCTTCCGGTCCCGAGTTCAAATAGATAGGCGCTTCGGATTGAAGTAAAATCTGGAAGACCTGGCAGATCCGAGAAACGTGGTGGTTGAAGCGGCGGGTCTGAAACAAGGGGGATCAAATGCGGTACATGAAATATTTGGCTCTGGTTGCGGTTCTGATGCTCCCGCTGGCCTATTCGCAAGCGCAGGTCGCCGTCGGCGTCGGCGTGGGATATGGGCCTCCATCTTGCGCCTATGGCTACTACGGTTATTATCCTTACGCCTGCGCGCCTTACGGCTACTACGGACCTGACTGGTTCGCGGGTGGCCTCTTCATCGGCGCTGGCCCGTGGTACGGCTGGGGACGGCCGTGGGGCTGGGGTGGTTGGGGCCGAGGCGGTTTTGGCGGACGCGGGTTCGTTGGCGGACGTGGGTTCGTGGGTGGACGTGGGTTCGCCGGTGGGCGTGGGTTTGCCGGTGGCCGCGGCTTTGCGGGCGGGCGCGGATTCGCGCGCGGCTCGGCGGGGGGCTTCCATGGTGGTGGCGGCGGGTTCCACGGTGGTGGGGGTGGATTCCACGGTGGCGGCGGTGGAGGGTTCCACGGTGGCGGCGGTGGACACGGTGGCGGTGGCGGACACCGGTAATCGTGGACTGACCCGGAGCTTTCTCGTCGGGTAGCTCGAATCGAATGAGAAACGGCTGGCAGCGTAACGCTGCTGGCCGTTTTGTTTTGTCACACAGGAGTGCATTCTGAAAGAATGGGCGCCCGATTCGCACTGGCTAGTTGCATCATAGACCGCGATATTCTCTATACCGCGGCCCGCGTTTCTTGCTAGAATGTGCGGTTCGTGGAGATGGGCGGTCGTAGTAAAATACCTGTATAGATCTCAGGAGACAGACACCCTTATGGCCTACGTGATTGCAGAACCTTGCATCAACACCAAAGACACGGCGTGCGTGGATGCGTGTCCGGTGGATTGCATTCATCCCAAGAAGGACGACCCCAAGTATGCGACCGAGCCCTTGCTCTATATCGATCCGGTGGAGTGCATCGACTGCGGCGCGTGCGTGCCGGTGTGCCCGGTATCGGCTATCTTCGCGCTCGATGATCTGCCGGAGAAGTGGAACGAGTTCACCGCGAAGAACGCGGCGTACTTCGGGCGGTAGAAGGGCTATCAGCTTAGGCTGATAGACTGGAGACTTACGAGGCGTGCGCCCTCATGGGCGCACGCTTTTTGTTTTCAGGTTACGGCTTCGCTGGATAGTCCTCAGGCTTTGGAGATTCAGCCCGATCGTTACACCGCCGGTACTCCATGGATCGTGAAGTTTCCGTTTCCGCTACATCCGGTTAAACCCGTCAGCGTCCAGGTACCGGAAATGGTGTTGCCATTCACTGTTCCCTGGAGAGTGAGCACGTTGTTGGTGGCGCCTGGGAACATTGTGGTGATGGTCATTTCAAAGGTGCCGGTGACGTTTCCGTTAAAGTTGCCCATCAAACCAAAGGTGGCGGTTTCTGTTGTTTGGTCCGAAGCGAAGCACGATCCAGCTGACGTGAAAGTGAAACTGGTGACGCTGACCGAGCTGCCGCTTCCCTGGGTAAAGGTTGTTGAAAAAGAATAGACAGGCGAGCCATTTGCATCGTTCAGAGTAGCCATCCAGGTTCCGTTGATGTTGCCCGAACCGTTGCTACTGCCGCACCCCGTCAGTCCGAGCGTCAAGAGAATCATCATCAAAAGAACGATCATCCCGATCTGTTTGCGCACAGTGTCCTCCCGAGTCGAATGCTTCCAACAGAAAAGAACCCTCAAGCCCTTCCAAAGTTGCCTGGATAGTCAAAAGGTGCAATGTCCCCCTGAAGCGAGCCGAGCACTCTAGCCGTACGGGATACACTGTATTGTGCCGTTGTCGCGCAGGAGCTACTGTAGGTCGTATAGATTGGCGTCGGGGCGATCATGGGTTAGTTTCGCGGCATTTTCCTGCGATCTTCGGACCCTCACGATCGCCCCTATTTCTTAGGCTGGAACCTGCCTGCGGATCGAGTATCCCACTGCTTCTTACATTCCCGTGCCTCCGTTACAATTGCGGATTACTGAACCTGCCGGAAATCCATGCCCCTAATGGAGTCGGAAGCGATCGTACTGCGCACGTACGCGATGCGCGAGGCCGATCTGCTGGTCACGCTGTTTACGCGCGCGGAGGGCAAAGTGCGCGGAGTGGCGCGGTCGGCGAAGAAGTCGAAGCGCCGATTCGGCGGCGCGCTGGAACCGTTGACCTACGTGCGGGCGTTTTATGACGTTCGCGAGCGGCAGGAGTTGGCGCGACTGGATGCCTGCGAGGTGCTGGAGTCTCCGCTGGCTACCGAAGTCAGTTATGCGCGGGCTGTGGCGTTGGCACATGTGGCTGAATTGCTCGACGAGTTGCTGCCGGACCGCGAGGCGAATGACGCCATCTTCCGGCTGACGCTTTCGGTGCTGCATGTGTTGACCGGCTCGGAAATTTGGATGCCGGTCACTTATTTTGATTTGTGGCTGACGCGCCTGGTCGGCTTTTTGCCGGAGTTGACGGAGTGCATTGTGTGCGGACGCAACTTGAACGGGAGCCGGGCTTATTTTCACGCGCTGGCGGATGGGCTGATGTGTCCGGAAGATAAGCGGCTGGCGTCTTCGGAGATTTCGAGAGACTCGCGGGAATTAGCGGCGTTAATGTTTCGTGCTCCGGTGGAGAGCTTTGCCGGGAAGCCGTGGCCCAAGGCTCTGGGGGCCGACTTGCGGAAGTTTTTGATGCAAGCTTTGCAACGGCATATTGAGAAGAAGCTGGTAACGGCCGGGGTGCTGGAGAAGGGCGCGTTCTAGACTTCGCGCCACGCCAGGCCTTCACTTTCTCAATGGTTCCGCTAGTTCTTATCACCAAACCCGTGCTTGGCACGGCATAGCTTGCAGTAGCGCGGTAGCTCGGTATTATCCACGCGGTGCTGTACCGGCTTCAGCGTTTGCAGATACCAGAAGATTGCCTTCAAATCATTGTCGCTCAGGTTGCGGAAAAATGCCCAGGGCATAATGTTAGCCAGGGGCCGGGCCTTGACCGAACCCGTGCGAATCACCTCGATGAACATCTTCTCGTCGAAATAACCAATCCCTGAGGGATCTGGTGTAAGGTTCAGGGAAGCGACTGTTATCACCTTCTTCGGGTCTGGCCCCCAGGCTCCAGTGAGCGGGACACCGCCGCTGAAATCTAACCCCGGTAGGTTATTGCCCTGCTCGTCCGCAGGAGAGTGGCAGCCATCGCAATGCCCCACCGTCACCAGGTATTTCCCGTAGGCCACGCGATCCGACTGGTCCGGCTCCGCGACGTGCGCCACCGGCGGAAGCGGCTGAAATGTCTTTTTGATGTCGTCAGTGAGCACCGTCTTCGGCCGCTGAATGTGGACGGGTGCCAGCGAGCGTTCGTAAACGATCGCCGATGCCAAGTCGTCATCTGAGAGACTGCGGAAGTACTGGTACGGCATCATTGGGAAAAGCGTCCGCCCATCGTGACCAATCCCCTGGCGCAGCGCTCGCACAAAGTCCGCGTCCTTCCATTTCCCAGCTCCGTATTCCGGGTCAGATGAGATATTCGGCGCTACCACGCGGTTGGCCTCGGGCATCCCCAGTTCGCTGCCGGTAAAGACGTTGCCACCACCCTTCTTTCCCTCGACTGCCCGTGAGGGACGTTGGGTGAAGTCAAATTCGGAATGGCAGAGGGAGCATTGCAGCAAGCCCTCCACCAGATACTTGCCCCGCGCCAGCCGCTCCGGGGTGCGCGGGATCGTCTCCATCTCCAAAACCGATGCTGGCGACGCAGCCACCGTAAGGCTTGGCGCCTTCTGACAGCCAATGCTCGAACACACCAGGAAGAACGCAGCAATCCCGGCTGCAATCCCCGGAGGGATCGACTTCGATGTTTTCATGTGTTCCGCCCCAAGTAACAGACTGAAAGAATAAGGACCGCACTTCTGGTTAGCGCGGAGTATACGCTACAGGGCCAATCTGTGCCCAGTTTTCCTTGCGCGAGGCTGACGGGCACCGTCCCCTTCCAGTACAATCGGTGGTTAAACTGCGGCGGTCCTTCCGCATTGCACGATCTAGCTCCTGGCACTGGGACTTCAGAACAAGTTCATCCATGACCTCATCTCACTCGAAATCGCTGACGTTTCAGGAACTCATCCTGCGGCTGCAGACGTTTTGGGCGGAGCGCGGGTGCGTGTTGCAGCAGCCTTACGACGTGGAAGTGGGTGCGGGGACGATGGCGCCGGAGACCTTCCTGCGCGTGCTGGGGCCGAAGCCTTACAAGGTCGCGTATGTGCAGCCTTCGCGGCGTCCAGCGGACGGACGCTATGGGGAGAATCCGAACCGGCTGTTCAAACACATGCAGTTGCAGGTGATCTTGAAGCCTCCGCCGGAGAATATTCAGGAGTTGTATCTCGAGTCGCTGGGCGCGATTGGCATCGATCTGCGGCAGCATGACATCAAGTTTGAGGAAGACAACTGGGAAGCTCCCACGCTGAGCGCGTGGGGCGTGGGTTGGCAAGTGATGCTCGATGGACTCGAGATCACGCAGTTCACTTATTTCCAGCAGTGCGGTGGAGTGGATTTGTTTCCGATTTCCGTCGAGCTGACGTATGGGCTGGAACGCATTGGAGCTTTTCTGCAGGATGTGGATTCGATTTACGACATCGTTTGGGCGCGCGATCCATCGATCGACGCGAAAGCGACCGGGCGCGAAGTTAAGTATGGCGATGTGCGGCTGGCCGATGAGCTGCAGTTTTCCGTGTACAACTTCGAAGTGGCGGACGTGGAGAAGACATGGAAACATTTCGAGCTGTATGAGGCGGAGTGTAAGAATCTGCTGGAGACGTATGGTGAAATGTACAAGCCTAGCGAGGCCTTAAGGCTCAAGAAAGTAGAATCAGCCCAGGATGGGAAGCCGATGCGGCCTCCGCCACCGAGAGATCGTTTTCCTTTGCTCGCGGCATATGATCTCTGCTTGAAGTGTTCGCATTTGTTCAACATCCTCGATGCGCGCGGTGCGATTTCTGTGACTGAGCGCGTAGGCGTGATTGCGCGCGTGCGGGCACTGGCGGTGGGCATCGCGAAGGCTTGGGTAGATCAGCAGAAGAGCGAGTTTGCTGCGGCAGGTGACAAGGCCGACGAGGAAGAACCTGTCCGTGAGAAGCGAGCAAAGAAATCTGCCGACAGGCTGTCGCCCGTTGGATCGTGAGTTTTTGATGTGACGCGCATCACATTTGTTTGGGTCAGATTCGAGAAACCTCAAGGTTTCAAGGCATGCCAGACTTTCTGCTAGAGCTCGGTTGCGAAGAGATTCCGGCGCGGATGATTGACGCCGCTTCGCAGGAGATGCGCGAGCGCGTCAGCGCTTTGCTGAGCCGTGAACGGCTGGCGCCAGGGGAGGTTACTTATCTTGACACGCCGCGGCGGCTGGCGGTGATGGCGACTGGTGTCCCGGTAGCCCAACCGGACGTGACCGAAGAATTGACCGGTCCGTCAGCGGCTGTAGCGTACAAAAATGGTGAGCCCACGGGTGCGGCGCATGCGTTTGCCAAAAAGGCAGGGGTCGATGTGGCGCAACTGAAGAAGGTAGCAACTGCGAAGGGCGAATACCTGACCGCGAAAGTCACTAGGAAAGGGCGAACCGCGGCTGAGATTCTCACGGAGAATTTGCCCAAAGAACTCTCCTCAATCTACTGGCCTAAGAGTATGTACTGGCGCAAGCCGCACGAGCGCTTTGTGCGTCCGGTGCGATGGTTGGTGGCGATGCTCGATGACGAAACTATTCCGCTGGAGTTCGATGGAATTTGGGCAGGGAAGGTTTCGCGTGGGCACCGGATGTTGTCGCACGGCGAGGTGACGATTCCCCGGGCCGGGGCGGCTTATGTCGATGCACTGCGCGCGGTCAAGGTTCTGGGGCGCGCGGAGCGGGAGCAGCAGATTCGCAAGGCGCTCGACGCGGCCACGCGCACGATTCCAGGGGCACGATGGCGGGAAGACAAGTCTTTACTCGAGACCGTCGTGAACCTGACGGAGTTCCCTTCGGCGATTCTGGGTGAGTTCGATCCGCAGTTTCTGGCGCTGCCGGAAGAGGTGCTGGTCACCGTGATGCGAGACCATCAGAAATATTTTGCGCTGGAAGATGCAGACCACAAGCTGCTGCCGCATTTTCTGGCGGTATTGAATACCGATGGCGACCGGGATGGGTTGATTCGGCACGGGAACGAGCGTGTGCTGCGGGCCCGTTTCAGCGATGCCAAGTTTTTCTGGGAGACAGACCAGAAACGGTCGCTGCTGGAACGACTGGAACTGCTGCGGCACGTCACTTTCCAGAAAGATCTTGGCACCTACTACGAGAAGACGCGACGGGTGCAGCGCCTGTGTAGCTGGCTGAGCGAGATCATCAAGCAGAGCGGGATGGCGGTGCGTGCGGGCGTGATCCACAAAGCGGCGTGTCTGGCAAAGACTGACCTGACGACGGAATTGGTGAAAGAGTTCACCGAACTGCAGGGCATTGTGGGCGGGTTATATGCTCGGGCACAGGAGCTTGATTCGACTCTACCTGAGGCGACACGATTCGCAATTGCGGATGCGATTTACGACCAGTACAGACCAGAGTCCACCGAAGATGAAGTGCCGCGGACGATGGAGGGTGCGGTACTCTCAGTCGGCGATAAGGCAGATACGATTGCGGGCATGTTTGCGCTGGGGCTGGTGCCGAGCGGGTCGAAAGATCCGTTCGCACTTCGGCGGCAGGCGAATGGCATAGTGAAGTTGATTGCGGAGAGGAAGCTGCCTTTGCGCCTGACGGATTTAATGCGGGATGCGCGCGCTGGCTACCAGGGGTCGGAAGCGGAGAAGAAGTTTGTTGATGATGCGACGTTTGTCGAGTCGGTCAAAACATTCTTCCGCGAGCGTCTGGAATTCTATTTGAAGGATGTGCGCGGATACGCGTATGACGTTGTGAAAGCTGTTTTGGCCTCTGACTCGGAGGATGTGGTGGATGCGCTGGCCCGGGCCGAGGCGGTAAAGCAGGTTTTGCACATGCCCGAGTTCCTGGCGATTGGGGCGGCTGGCAAGCGCATGAGGAACATCTTGCGGCAGGCGGAAGAGAAGGGAATCGCTCCGGCTGCGAGGTTCGAGAGCTTGCGGGATTCGGCTCATGAAGAGAAGAATCTGGCGTCTTACCTCGAAGTCAACGGACCTCGGGTCGATGCGCTTCGAAAGAAGAAAGAATACAGCGACGCGCTGATGCTGCTCTCGACCGCGCGCAAGCCCGTGGACGCATTTTTTGACAAGGTAATGGTTATGGTAGAGGACGAGGGAGTGCGCGCGAACCGGTTGGCGCTGCTGCGGACTCTGCTCAAAGAGTTTTCGACGATCGCGGACTTTTCCGAGATCGTCACCGAAGGAAAAGGATGACCAACCGAAACTCTCAACCTCGAGTTTAGGTATACGGACTGCTAGCGGAATGCTGGCGCTACGAAATCCAAATTACAAAGGACTAATCATCATGGCGACAATTACTCTCCCCGAAGCTGGCGTGCAGGAAAGCAAGAAGGCCACAACCAAGTACGTTTACTTTTTCGGCGGTGGCAAAGCAGATGGCAACGGCAAGATGAAAGACGACTTGGGTGGCAAGGGCGCCGGCCTAGCCGAGATGACCAATGCTGGTTTGCCCGTCCCTCCGGGATTTACTATCCAGACCGAGGCTTGCCGCGAGTACATGCGGAACGGACGCGTGTCGAAAGAAGTCGACCGGCAGATGGAGGATGCGCTGGCCAAGCTCGAATCCCTGCAGGGGCAAAGGCTGGGAACGGGTGAGAACCCGCTGCTGGTCAGCGTACGTTCGGGCGCAAAGTTTTCCATGCCGGGGATGATGGACACGATTCTGAATCTCGGACTGAACGACAAGAGTGTCGAGTCGCTGGCCAAGCGCAGCAACAATCCACGGTTTGCCGCGGATTCCTACAGGCGGCTGATTCAGATGTTTGGCAACGTTGTGCTGGAGATTCCCAAGCACGCGTTTGACGAAGTCTTCGATGCAAAGAAGAAGCAAAAGAAAGCCAAGCTCGACACTGAGCTCGATGCCAAAGCTCTGAAAGAAGTGATTGAGGAATACAAGAAGGTCGTCAAGAAGCATGCCAAGCGCGACTTTCCTCAGGATCCGCACGAGCAGCTGGTCATGGCGCGGGACGCGGTGTTCCGCTCATGGCAGAACGACCGCGCCAAGCATTACCGCCGCATCAACAACATCGATGACATGCTCGGCACCGCGGTCAACGTGCAGGCCATGGTGTACGGTAACCTCGGCGATACCAGCGGCACGGGGGTGGGCTTCACGCGCAATCCGGCCACGGGCGCGAAGGAGTTCTACGGCGAATTTCTGATGAATGCGCAGGGCGAAGATGTAGTCTCGGGCGTTCGCACTCCCGTTCATATTTCCGAGTTGCACAAGATCATGCCGCACGTGTACGACCAGCTGCGCGACATCACGTCTCGGCTCGAGAAGCATTACAAGGACATGCAGGATTTCGAGTTCACCATTCAGGATGGCAAGCTCTACATGCTCCAGACGCGGAACGGCAAACGGACGGGTTGGGCCGCGGTGCGGGTAGCCATTCAGATGGTCGAGGAAGGACTGATCACCAAGGAAGACGCGATCTTCCGGGTTGAGCCCAACCAACTTTACGACTTCCTGGTACCTCGGCTGGATGAGAAAAGCACGAAAGTGGAAGTACTCGCGACCGGACTACCGGCATCACCGGGAGCAGCGGTCGGACAGATCGTTTTCACCGCAGAAGAAGCGGTGAAGAAGGCCGGGCATAGCGCGAAGAGGAATCCGGTGATTCTGGTGCGCGCGGAAACCACGCCGGAAGATATTCAAGGCATGGAAGTCGCCGCAGGTATTCTGACGTCACGCGGCGGCATGACCAGTCACGCCGCGGTCGTGACGCGTGGTATGGGCAAATGCTGCGTGGCCGGAGCGGGCGATATTCAAGTTGATGAGCGGGCCGGCGAGATGCGCGTCAAAGGGCAGGTGTTTAAGGAGGGAGACTGGATCTCGCTCGACGGAACCAGCGGGCGCGTAATCAAGGGGAAATTGAACACGCTAGAGCCATCGACCGATGATGCGGACCTGCAGACGTTGCTGGGCTGGGCGGAGCCGTTCAAAAAGATTGGCGTGCGCGCGAATGCGGATATTCCGCGGGACGCGATTCAGGCGAAGGCATTTGGCGCCGAAGGCATCGGCCTGTGCCGTACCGAGCACATGTTTTTTGCTGCGGATCGTATTCCTCACATGCGCGCCATGATCCTTGCGGATAACGAGAAAGACCGCCGCGTCGCGCTGAAGAAGCTCTTGCCGATGCAGCGCGCTGACTTTATTGGCCTGCTAAAAGCGATGAACGGCCTGCCGGTAACGATCCGACTGCTCGACCCGCCGCTGCACGAGTTCCTGCCCAAGCGCGAGAAGCTGATGGTTGATATTGCCAGCCTGCCCAGTGCCAAAGCAAAGCAGAAGAAAGAACTGGTGGAGGAATACCGGGAATACGGTGCGAAAGGAGCCAGCGATCTGAAGAAGATTCTTTCCGCGCTGCTTGCGCGGGTTGAGGATTTGCACGAGTTCAATCCCATGCTGGGGCATCGCGGATGCCGCTTGGGGATCACCTATCCGGAGATCACTGAGATGCAGGCGCGGGCCATTATCGAAGCGGCGGTAGCCGTGGAAAAAGAAGGCATAAAGACGCACGCGGAAGTGATGATCCCACTGATCGCGACAGTCAAAGAGATGGAGAACCAGGGCGCGATAGTTCGGCGCGTGGCGGACGAAGTGTTCAAGGAAAAAGGAAAGCACGTCCATTACCTGGTGGGCACCATGATTGAGCTGCCCCGTGCCTGCCTGGTCGCGGACGAGATTGCCAAAGAGGCCGAGTTCTTCTCGTTTGGTACGAACGATCTGACCCAGACCGCGTTCGGCTTTTCACGCGATGACATCAACAAAGTTCTGCCGACGTATCTTGCCGAGGGGATTCTCAAGCAGGATCCATTTGCCGCGATCGACCAGGTAGGCGTAGGCGAACTGGTGAAGATCGGGATCGAACGGGGGCGAAAGACGCGTCCGAACCTGGAGGTGGGGATCTGCGGCGAGCACGGCGGCGAGCCGGAGTCGGTCAAGTTCTGCCATCAGGTTGGAATGGATTACGTTTCGTGCTCCCCGTTCCGCGTGCTGACGGCGCGGCTGGCGGCAGCACAGGCAGGGGCGTCGGATACCTTGAAGGTTGAGGGTGGAAGAACGAAATAAAATCGGTTCAAGGCAGAGGATGCGGACGCGCAGAGTTCTTCCGCGTCCTCTGCGTTCCGATTTACTGCACTTTCTGCAGCCGCGCGATTAGTTTCTGGGCCAGGCTCTCCTCCGAATCCGACCAGAGCAAGCGGGCGCTGGCGCCGCTATTTTTCTCCAGATTCGTAGAAAATTGCACGAGTCTCGCGACGTTATCGCGGATCTTCGCGCGAGTCTGCTCGGTGAGCGAAGTCTCGGGCTGGAGAAAGTAAGAATCCGGGCCAAAATCCACTTCGATGTGCCCCGTCTGCTGATAAGCTCCTTCGTCAAATTCTTCTCCGTGGACGATGAACTTCACGATTGCAGGCTCGAGCACCCAGTTCGCGTTCGATTCATCGGGTGTCCACAGATCCCAGTGAGTTTCGAAGACGTAAGCGTAATCGTCGTGAACCTGTTCGGCGGCAATCAGCGTGGCCTGCCCGGGATCGATTCCCGAGGGAAAGCGGCGCTCCAGCACGGTGGCCTCGTCCCAGGAAATAGGATGCAGGGCAAAATAAGTGATTCCCGGACGTTGCGCCGAGAAAGGGAACTGCTGCAACACGGCAAAGGCGTGCGGCAACATTTCCGGACCCGAGAAATCGGGAAACCAAAGACTGAGATAAAGTGGATCAGACACAAATCGCCTCGAATGTTTGTGAGCCGCGCAAGTAGCGGACATTTTAATTCTAAATGGTATCGAGATTTTGGGCTCGTCTCATGCACGCGAGGAATAGCCCGGTTGCTGGAGGACGCAATCCGTGCGCCCGGATCATTCTCGCCGCGTTTTGACAGGGTGCGAAGTGCTTGTTACGATCAATGGTGCCGCGAACACCCACCTCACAACCGTCCCCGTCGTCTAGCCTGGCCTAGGACATCGCCCTTTCACGGCGGTAACACGGGTTCAAATCCCGTCGGGGACGCCAACGGTTCGCCAGTTGCGGTAAATGTCGTCAAGGTCTTGAATTATCCCCATCTGTGTGACATGACTGAGTGGTCACGAGTTCCCCCCGCGAGTGGGTCAAGGCTCAATGAGTGTAATGGGGATTTATCACCAATCAGTCGCGCGTTCGACAGTACAATTGCACGACATGCCTTCATTCAATCGTCCCGTCATTGCTGTATGCGCGTGGGAGGTATGTGTCATCGGCTATTTCCTCGCTGCCCTTGCGCTAATTGGTGGTCACATTTGGAGCACTGACGATTTCGTGTGGATCGCTAAGCTAGCAATCTGCGGTCCATTCGTTGTCGGGGCCGTAGCGTTATTGTCGCGCCGTTTCGGGAAGGCCGGAGGAGCAATTACAGGAGCGTTGTGCGGCATTGTGCCCAGCGCGCTGATGCTAACTTGGGTGTTCGTGGCCCGACCCGGCTTCGAGGCATCTGCTGGAGGCGCGGGCATCGCCTTCATGCTGGCTGCTCCGAGCGCGGTGGGCGGTGTATTCGCGGGAATCATTTGCTCCGGACGGAAGAAAGCGTCCGTGACTTCGTAATTGTTGAGAACAGGCGATTCCACTCATTGCCATTTTGACTAGCGATCAATGAGTGTAATGGCGATGTTACGTCAACCATGCTGGACCGGGGACCGCCGCCAGCAAATCAAGCAGAATCGAAGGATGGCCTGAACGTGACTGTGTCTAACACGCAGGAGCCATTTTTCTGTGCCTCGCGCTCATCTAGCCTGTTGTTGAACGGCGGGTGAACAATGGGGGTTGTTCAGAGTCGCCGTTTTTCACGCCAGGCTTCAAACTTGCGTCCCACGACTGAAGTTGAGTCTGGGACGCTTTTTCTTCGGAGGATGGGGTCTTCGCTGCCCCCACAACCCACGCGTCAATGAGTGTAATGGCGATTTTTCACCAACCATTGCTTGCGAGGCGGGATTTTGGTTTTGCTACAGTTATGAAGCTCGCGATACCTGCACACCAGAGACAAGGCCGAAGCGATTTGTTCAATGGTGGTACATCGCGTACATGGCAATTCCGACGACGATTGCAACGGATATACCAACGTAGAGGATGGCATCTCTGAGTGGAATCTTCGTTGGTGACCGCGCACCGCCTGCGACGGCGCACGCAATAAGCGCTGCAGGAATGCCGACCAAGAACACAGCAGCAGCCCCGAACTTGGCGGATGCGATCAGCACTGCGAAACCAGCAAACGTAACAATAGCTGGGTGTCGGACTCTTCTGCGTGGTGGTTCGGAGACGGATGTCAAAGCAACGGGCGAAGCCTGCCGCAATCCGAACAATCGTTTGTGGGTTATGAGTGACACACTAACGAAAAAGCTGAGAATGGCAGCCACAATGCAACACAGGAGCGGAACACCAAAGGCGATACCAAACACCATTCCCCAATCCTTCTGGCCCCCTGATCCGTGCTGCCAACTCATTGCGAGCGCGGTTGCAAACAGGAAGACGACAGATGTTCCGCTGAATATCAAACCAAGGATTGCGGCCTTTTTGGCGGTCCATTCGCCCACAGAGATATGGTACGACAGGACGCTTGTTGTCGAAAACAGGCGATTACACTCATTGACAATTGCAAAACCATCTCCAGAGCCTGTCGCTGTGGGTCAATCTCACAAGGACCACGCCCGTCCCTAGGCTGGGCGAGTGAACCGTTCTATGAAGGCTTGCAATCGGTTGAGTTGGCTATAGTTTTCGGGCAAAAGCGGTGCAAACTGGGTCAAGCCGGGGACGCCAACGATTTTGCCAGACAATAAACCGTCGATCATCTCGTGCATGCTATTCATTAGCAGGGGGTTGTGCGGTTCAAGGAATGTGGTTTCGGGGCTGTGTCGCAATCCCTCTGGATAAAGGCTAAATGCCTGCCCTTGAAGCTGCTGCACGCCTCCGGTTCTCCATGCCTTGACTAGATCAACTATGCTACGCTGGGTCTCCTAAAGAAGCCCCTGCGCCGTTGAAGTCTCGGCATCAGCGCATTCAACTGGGCTTCCACTTTAGCGAACTTCTGCGTCATCGTCTCTTTCAGCGTGGCGAAGTCCTCAGCCGATAGTTCACCGTTGACCTTTGTACCAGATCGGCGACGCACGATCGATCCAGTTGGCACTCAAAGTTCAGTTTTAAACTCCGACCGCCCGAATCGTGAATGCGCTGAGTTAGAATACATCCATTGAGCCCGGAGTCGCAGTCTTACCTAGGAGGATGATAGGGAACGACAGAGGCAGGCGAAGGGCTCGTCAGGTTCGAGCCTCCGTTTGAGCTCTGTTGGGCCACAGTCAGTGCGCTTTGATCTCAACCCTTATGCGCTCCAGGCACTTTCGGATATTCGCCCCGGCTGCGATGTTTTTCCTGCTGCTAGTGGGGGCAGGCAGTGGACAAAATACGACGCTGATCAGTCTTGATCAGGCCATTGATCTGGCGCTGGCGCACAACCATTCCATCAAAGCCACGCGAACTCTAATTCTTCAGAATCAGGCCCAGGAGATTACCGCGAATCTGCGCCCCAATCCGACTCTCGCAGCGGATAGCCAGTTCGTCCCATTTTTCAGCCCGCAAGATTTTTCCGGGGAAAATCTGGACGAGACGCAGCAGTTCGATATTGGGATCGGTTATCTGTTCGAACGTGGTCACAAGCGGCAACGACGCTTGCAAGCCGCACGCGATCAAACAGCCGTCACTCGTGCCCAAGTCACCGACGCCGAGCGAACTCTGGCTTTCAACGTGGGGCAGCAGTTCGTCAGCGTTTTGCTGGCGGAATCCACTCTTCAGTTCGCGCTTCAGGACCTGAAGGGCTTCCAGCAGACGGTCGATATCGGCGAGGCACAACTCAAGGCGGGCTACATTGGGGAAGGCGACTATCTTAAGATCAAGCTGCAGCTTCTGCAGTTTCAGACCGACGTATCCTCTGCCCGGCTGGCGAAGGTGCAGGCGCTGGTCGGCTTGCGTGAGTTCCTCGGCTATAACGCAGTGCCGGCCGATTATGACGTAGTAGGTGATCTGGCGTATCAACCACTCCAGGCGAACCTGGAAGACTTGCAGGCAAAAGCTATGCGTGAACGCCCCGACTTCCGTGCCGCGGAATTGGGGACAACCGCGGCACAAAGCCAAATTCTCCTGGCCAAAGCGAACGCCAAGGTGGACGTAAATGGCACATACGACTTTACGCACGTTTCCGGCGAGAATACTGCCTCGCTCTTTGTGAATTTTGAGTTACCGATCTTCAACCGCAATCAAGGAGAAATCGCGCGCACCGGTTATGCGCTTACGCAGGCACAGGAGCAGCAGCAAGCGGCCAGCGATACGGTTCTCTCCGATGTTGCGAATGCCTATGAGGCCGTGAGGAGCAATGACGAAGTGGTGCAACTCTATACCTCAGGGTACCTGAAGCAGGCGCAGGATTCGCGTGACATTAGTGAATATGCCTATAAACGCGGCGCCGCCAGCCTTTTGGACTTTCTCGACGCCGAGCGCAGTTACCGATCCGTTCAGTTGGCTTATCGCCAGGCGTTGGCGTCTTATATGACCGCTCTGGAACAACTGAAGGAAGCGGTGGGAACGAGAAACCTGCATGAACATCCGTGAGAGTCGTTGGCAGGTATTGACTCCTGCACTGGCCGTGGTATGGGCGATCATGGTGGTGCTTGCCAGCTGCCAGGGGTCGGGATCCAATGCTGCCGCTAAGTCTGGCGGCGCGAACAATTCAAACAACCCAGAGCTGTTTACCATTCCGCAGGACCAGATGTCACATGTGCAAGTGCTGACCGTTCAGCCCACGACACTGACTCGATCTCTTCGGCTGACGGGAGCAGTGGCTTACAACAGTTTTCGCACCACACCGGTCATCACGCAGGTGAGCGGGCCGGTCAGCAGAGTCGTAGTGGTGCCCGGACAGAAGGTAATTCAAGGCGAGCCGATGTTGTACGTGGCGAGTCCCGATTACTCGCAGCTCCGCACCAACTATTTAAAGGCCAAGGATGCCTATGCTCTGGCGCAGAAGGCCAACGCCCGAGCCCAGGACCTGTACCAGCATCATGCGATTGCCGAGCAGAATGTGGAGCAGGCGCAGTCGGCCGAAGTGCAGGCGAGCGGCGACCTGGTCGCGGCTCAAGCTGCATTAAAGGTGATGGGAGTCAGCGACCCGGACGCACTCGTGAAAGCGCCGCCTTCTTTTGAAGTCCCTGTGAAAGCGCCGATTGGCGGCCTGGTCGTTGAGCAGGATGTGTCTGCGGGACAACTAATTCAACCCGGCACTACGCAGTGTTTCATGATCTCCGATGTCAGCACTGTCTGGGTGCTGGTGAATGTCTATCAGAAGGATTTGCCCTACGTGCGTGTCGGGGATCAGGTCACCATTCAGACGGATACGTATCCCGAAGTGTTCCATGGCCGCATTGCGTACGTGGCAGCATCGCTCGATCCGAGCACGCGAACGCTGCAGGCGCGCATCGAGACCAACAATCCCGGTGAAAAGTTGAAGAAGGATATGTACGTGGTTGCCACCGTAAATGCGGGCATGATCCAAAATGCCATTGCGCTCCCGGATGCGGCGGTCCTGCGTGATACCGAGAACCAACCTTTTGTTTACGCCGGGGCATCTTCGAACAAATTTGGCAGACGCTCAGTAACGCTGGGAGAAAGTCTGAATGGGCAAACAGAAATTACCAGCGGGCTGAAAGCTGGGGACCGGGTCGTGGGAAATGGCAGCTTGTTCCTGCAGTTTGCGAACTCGCTGCAGCGATAGGCGGGTCGGGCAGGAGAGGCGTTTCGAAATTCTGGCAAGAATAGTGTCCACCACATCTGAATGATCCACCGAATAGTCCAAGCGGCGCTGCGGCAAAGGTTCCTGGTGCTGATGCTAACCGCTTTCATCACGGTCGGGGGAATCCTGTCTTTTCAGCGGATGCCGGTGGACGCCTATCCTGATCTCGCGCCCCCGCAGGTTGAAATCATCACTCAGTGGCCAGACCACGCTGCCGAAGAAGTCGAACGGTTGGTCACCCTTCCCCTTGAACTTGAGATGAACGGCGTCCCGCACATGGTCGTAATGCGCTCCATCTCACTCTATGGACTGTCGGATCTCATCCTGACCTTCGAGGAGAACACCAACGATTACTTTGCGCGGCAGATCGTCTTTGAGCGGCTCGCTCAAGCGACCCTGCCTACTGGCGTCACTCCGGGTCTCGCGCCTCTGTTCAGTCCGAGTGGCCTTGTGTATCGCTACGTTCTGGAGAGCCCCGACCGCAGCCCTCAGGAACTGAAAACGATTGAAGACTGGGTGATTGAGAGAGCTTATCGTTCAGTCCACGGCGTAGCCGACGACTCAGGCTTTGGCGGAACGGTGATGCAATATCAGGTTCTGCTCGACCCGGCGCGCATCTATGGGTATCACCTGACGATCCCACAGGTGACTGCTGCTCTAGCGGCCAACAACTCGAATGCGGGCGGCGGATTTTATTCTCAAGGCGGACAGTTCTACTACGTTCGAGGAATTGGGCTGGTAAAAAACACAGACGACATCGGCAACATCGTCGTGGGCGTCAACAAAGGCGTGCCCATCCGAGTGCGTGATGTCGGAGAAGTAACCATCGGACACGCGCCGCGCCTGGGAGAATTTGGCTTCCAGAAGAATGATGATGCCGTTGAGGGCGTCATTCTAATGCTGCGGGGAGAACAGACCCAGAACGTCCTCAAGGGAGTTGAAGCAAAGACGGAGGAACTAAATCGCCAGATCCTGCCGCCCGACGTCAAGATTCATCCTTATTACGACCGCAGCGAATTGGTGGATCTGACGACCGACACGGTGGAGGCGAACCTGCTTCGCGGCATGGTGCTGGTTCTGGTGGTGCTGATCTTCTTTCTGGTCAGCTTCCGCGCCGCGGTTATTGTTGCCCTGACGATTCCACTCTCGCTTTTGTTTGCTTTCATCGTGCTCCACGCGCATGACGTTGCTGCGAACTTGCTTTCCATCGGAGCCATTGACTTCGGAATTGTCATCGACGGCACCGTGGTGATGATTGAAAACATCTACCGCGAGCTGGCCCTGCGGGAGGGACAGTCGTACAACCTGAGCGCAGTCATTCTTGCTGCTGCGAAAGATGTGGACCGGCCGATCTTCTACTCGGTGGCCGTCATCCTCGCCGGTTATCTGCCGATTTACGCGTTGAGCGGCCCCTCGGGAAAGCTGTTCCACCCCATGGCCGAGACCATGTCCTTTGCTCTGGTTGGTGCGCTCATCCTCACGCTTACACTAATTCCCGTACTGGCCTCCTACTGGTTCAAGAACGGCGTGCGCGAGAAGCCGAATCGTGCTTTTGAATGGATGAAGAGCAGGTACGCGGTTCAGCTCGATTGGGCGCTCGACCGGCCCAAGACCACCATCGTGATCGCCACTCTGATCTTCGGGGCGACGCTGCTGCTGGTGCCGTTCATCGGCGGTGAGTTCATGCCGCACCTCGATGAAGGTGCGCTCTGGGTACGGGCGACCATGCCTTACACCATTTCCTTTGAGGAAGCGAGCAATATCGCACCTCAGATACGCGACATTCTGATGTCTTATCCGCAGGTCACTGTGGTGGGTTCGGAGTTGGGGCGTCCCGATGATGGCACTGATCCAACCGGGTTTTTCAACTGCGAATTCTACGTTGGTCTCAAGCCCTATAAGGACAGATCGTGGACCGGCAAGATCAGCGAGAAAAAGCAGCTGGTGGAATCGATCGACAAGAAACTCAGTGCCTTTCCCGGAATCATTTTCAACTATACCCAACCAGCGGAAGATGCCGTCGACGAGGCACTGACGGGTCTCAAGAGTTCTCTGGCGGTTAAAGTATATGGCGACGATCTGAACGTGCTGCAGGACAAGGCGATTCAGATCAAGAACACACTTTCTGGCGTGCCCGGTTTCACCGATCTTACTGTGGTGCGCGAACTTGGCCAGCCCAGCCTGCTGGTAGATGTCGATCGCGACAAGATTGCACGGTATGGGATCAACGTTGCGGATGTAGAAGCTGTGATTTCCGCAGCCGTTGGCGGACAGGCGGTCACCCAGGTGATTCAGGGAGAAAAGCTGTTCGACCTGGTGGTCCGCATGCAACCCCAATTTCGCAGTAGCGCGCATGAGATCGGAAATCTGTTGGTGGGTACACCAGACGGACAGCAGATCCCGCTTAGCCAGCTTGCCAATATCAGCCAGGGAAACGGGGCGTCCTTTATTTATCGCGAAAACAACTCCCGCTACATCGGCGTGCAGTACAGTGTCGAGGGGCGCGATTTGGAGCGGGCTGTACGAGACGGCCAGGCGGCGGTCAAGAAAGACGTGACCCTGCCGCAGGGCTACCGGATGGAATGGGGCGGCGAATACAGCCAGTTTCTGGAAGCCAGATCGCAAATGTATTTTATCGGTCCCCTCGCAGTCGTGCTTATTTTCATGATCTTGTTTGCGCTTTACGGAAACTTCAAGTTTCCCGTCACCATCGCGCTGGGCGTAATCATGACTGAACCCGTGGGTGCGCTGGTTGCTCTGAAACTCACGCACACTCCATTCAGTGTTTCTTCAGTCTTGGGTCTGCTGGCGTTACTCGGGGTTTCGGTGGAAACAGCCGTCATTCTCGTTTCCTACATCAACAAGCTGCGGAAGGAGGGAATGGGAATCCGCAGCGCCACGAGGGAAGCCTCGCTCTTGCGGCTCCGTCCGATCATGATGACGGCTCTGGTTGCCTGCCTGGGGTTGCTGCCGGCCGCGCTTTCGACCGGCATCGGCTCGGATACTCAAAGGCCGTTCGCCATCGTCATCGTCGCCGGCCTCATCTCGCGGCTCTTCATCGGATTCTTCGTCAATCCCGTGTTGTACGAGATGGTCGCCCGTGAGGGCGATGTGCTCCAGGTCTGAGGTAGACCGCCTTGGCCGGAGGACTCGTCGGATGTGTTGACCTGGCCGCTGAACCGCCATCGACTTTTTCACAGTCAGTATTGGAAAGCCGTCTCCCCAGCGGAAACAATTGTTCAATTGAGGCCATCAACAGCGAGCAATCTTTACCGCCTGCTTGCTCTCCTTGATCCACCGCTTGGCCGCGCCACGCTTGTTGTAGAACCGCACCACGGCCCGGCTCGGCGTCTCCAGATTGGTCACGATGAACTCGAGATCCTTGTCCCAAACTTATTGTTGCCACCCGCCTCCCAGTGCCTGATAAAGCTGAACCAGCGCCAAGCGCTCGTTGAGCTGGGCTTGCACCAGGTTGAGTTCCGCTGAGAAGTAATTCGTTTCGCTGGTCAGCACCTGGAGGTAGCTCGCGCCGCCGTTCTTATAAAGTACCTCGGAAAATTGGTCGGTCTGTTGCGCCGCCTGCGTGAGCAGCTCCTGTTGCTCGCGAAACTCACGATTCTTTTGAGAAGCAATGAGTGAATTCGAAACCTGTTCTAAAGCGTTCTGAACACTCTGTTGGTAAGAGAATACCGCTTCTTGCCAGTTGGCACGGGCGAGTCTGAGTCCCGAGCGGAGCGCTCCTCCCTGGAAAACAGGCTGCGTCACGCCGGCAGCCGCGGACCACGTCTCGGAGGGTTGGCTAATGAATTGGTGCAAGGCGTTGCTCTCGAGCCCTCCCGTTCCAGTGAGCGACAGGCTGGGGAAGAACGAGGCTTTGGCGACGCCGATTTGCGCGTTAGCAGCAACCATGATTTGTTCGGCCTGCCGAATGTCCGGTCGTCGCTCGAGCAGTTCTGAAGGGAGGCCCGCAGGAACGATCTCGGGTACGGGCTGTTCTGTGAGCGCGCGGCCGCGGGAAATGGATTGGGGATTTTCGCCGAGCAGAACGCTGAGCACGTTTTCCTGTTGCTCGATTTGCCGTTCGAGGTCGGGAATCGTTTCCGAGGCGGTATAGACGAGTTGCTCGGCTTGACTCACGTCGAGCCCGGAGCCCGAGCCATGGCTCTCGAGCACTCGCGTTAACTTCACGGATTGTTGCCGCGATGCCAGCGTGCGCTGCGAGATTTCGAGCTCGCTGTCGAGCGCGCGAAGCTGGAAATAAGCTGCCGCCACATTGGCCACCAGCGAAGAAAGTACCGCTCGCTGTCCCCACTCGGTTGCGAGTAACTGGGCGCGAGCCGCCTCGGTTTGCCGGCGATATTTTCCCCAGAAGTCCAGATTCCAGATCACCGACAGGTTCAGTTCGCCGCCATTAACCTGGTATGCGGGAAATAGATTGGTGACCTTCGCGTTCTGCTCACTGAAAACGTTCGCACCTACGCTCGCCGAGGGAAGCTGGTTCGAGCGGGTGATGCCGACTTGCGCCTGGGCTTCGAGCACGCGGGCGGCGGCGATGCGCACGTCATAATTTTGCGCAATTGCGGTGTGGATCAGCTGCGTGAGCACCGGATCCTGATACACCTGCCACCATTGTTCATTGCCCAGCGACGAGGCTTGGGCGGCTTGTTGGGGAGCCGGTGCACGGTATTCCTGGGGCACATTCACCGCAGGCCGTTGGTATTTTGGCCCCATCAGGCAACCGGTCATCAAGCCCATCGTGGTAACGATTCCTGCTAAGAGCGCAGCCTTTTTCATAATTAATCCCCCTGAGCGGGTACCTCTGCGGGCGTGAGTGGCAGTGCTTTTCGCCGATCGGCGCCGGAGAGTTTTTCCACTACGTAGAAAATCGCGGGAACAAAGAATCTGCCGACAAACGTCTCCGCCACCATGCCGCCGATTACTGCCGTCCCCATGATCTGGCGGGCTACAGAGCCGGCTCCGGACGCTGTCCAGAGCGGCACGCAGCCGAGAATAAAGGCGAGCGCGGTCATCATGAGGGGTCGGAAGCGAAGCCTCGCGGCGGAAAGTGCCGCATCGACGATGGACATGCCGCGTTCGTAGTCCTCCTTGGCAAAGGCCACGATTAGAATCGAGTTTTTCGCAGCCAGGCCGATGAGCATTACCAGGCCAATCTGGGCGTAGACATCGTTTTCGATTTGAACCATGTACTGAGGAAGGTAGAGGCCGATTACGAAGCGGCGCAGCCAGAGCGCAGCGAGAGCGCCGAATACTGCGACTGGCGTACTGAGCAGCACGCTGAAAGGCACTGTCCAACTTTCATAGAGAGCCGCCAGAATCAGGAAGACGAAGAGTAGCGAAAATCCGAAGATGACGGAAGACGGAACTCCTTCGCGCGCCTTTTGCTCCTGGTAGGACATGCCGATGTAGTCGAAGCCCATTTCGCTGGGCATGGTTTGCTTGAAAACATCTTCCAGGGCCGCCGTTGCCTGATCGGAGCTGTAACCGGGCGCCGCGCTAACATTGATCTGTGCGGACCGGTACTCGTTGTAGCGCATTGTGAACTCAGGGCCGTAACGGGTCTCAAACTTCGCCAGCGCGGTGAGAGGCACCGTCTGGCCTTGGCCGTTGCGGACATAGAATTGTCCGAGATCGTCAGTCGTCGACCGGTAAGGCGCTTCGGCCTCTACATACACCTGCCAAGTGCGACCGAAATCGTTGTAGTAGTTGACGAACAAACCGCCCATGTACGCTTGAATCGTGTTGTAGACATCTGTCAAATTCACGCCCTGCTTCAGCACCTTGTCCTTATCCACATCGATGAACTTTTCCGGCACGCTCGGGATAAAAGTTGTGGAGATCAGGCCAATCTCAGGGCGCTTGCGAGCGGCCGCCATGAAAGTGTTCAGGTTATCCGCAAGAAACGTGACATCCTTGCCGGCACGGTCCTCCAAGGCAAACGTCACGCCACCGGCAGTACCGACCCCGGGAATCGCGGGTGGTGAGAAACCGAAAACTGTGCCTTCTGGAAACTGCCTTAGTTCCTGATTCAAATGCGCTTTGATGGCCTGATATTGTTCGGCCCGGGTTTTGCGATCCTCCCAGGGATTCAGGGTTACAAAGAAGAATGCGTTATATGAAGTTCGGACGTAGCTGAGCAAACTGAAACCAATTACGCTTGTGGTGTACTGAACTCCCGGCGTCTTTGCGAGGACTTCCTCCACTTGTTTCGCTGCCTCGCTTGTCCGCTCCATGGACGCCGAGTTGGGGAGCTGCATGTTGACATAGAGGTAGCCTTGGTCTTCGTCCGGCAGAAAGCTCGTAGGAAGATGTTTGCTAAAGAACCACGCTGCCACGCCGGCGACTACAAGCAACACCATCACTACGGCGGACTTGCGAATCAGGTCGCCCGAGAGGCGGACAAAGCTGTTGGTAGAGCGCTCCCAATACGTGTTGAACCAGCCAAAGAATTTTCCGAGCGGCCCACGCGTTTGCTTTTTGGGCTGGAGCAGAAGCGACGCCAGCGCCGGGCTTAGAGTCAGGGCGTTAAACGCCGACAAAATCACGGAGATCGCGATGGTGACGGCAAATTGCTGATACAGCCTGCCGGTGATGCCGGGAATGAAGGCGGTCGGCACGAATACCGAGGCCAAGACTAGAGCAATACCGACGACGGGGCCGGAAAGTTCTTGCATCGCTTTTTGGGCCGCATCCTTGGGAGCCAAACCTTCCTCAATGTGGTGCTGTACTCCTTCAACGACCACGATGGCATCGTCGACTACAAGTCCGATCGCGAGCACTAAGCCGAACATCGAAAGCGTGTTGATCGAGAAACCGAACAGCGGAAAGACGATGAATGTGCCGACCAGGGAGACAGGCACGGCCAGCATGGGAATCAGCGTCGCGCGCCAATCTTGCAGGAAAAGGTAGACCACGAAGATGACCAGCACGATCGCAATCACGAGGGTCTCGAGGATCTCTTTCATCCCCTCTGTGACCGGTAGTGTCTGGTCGAGCGAAACGGTATAGTCCATGTCCTGCGGGAAGCGTTGCTTCATCTGAGCCATGAGCTTCCGGACGCCCTGCACGGTTTGGACAGCATTGGTTCCGGGCAACTGGTAGACGGCAATGATGCCGCTGGGCTTGCCATTCAGACGACCATTCAAGCTGTAGTCCTGCGTGCCCAGTTCGACTCGCGCCACGTCTTTGACTCGAACGGTTCCGCCATTCGGTGCTTCACGCACGATGACGTTACCGAACTGTTCCGGAGAAGTCAGGCGTCCCTGAGCCAACACGGCATAGGTGAATTGTTGGTTACTTTGAGCTGGCTCGCCACCGACCTGCCCAGCCGGATTCACAGTGTTCTGGGCCTGAAGTGCGTTAACTATGTCTGTGACGGTTATGCCTAGCTTGGCCAACTGGTCAGGCTTGACCCATAGCCTCATCGCGTATTGGCCCGAGCCGAAGATCTGGGTCTGGCCAACGCCGTATAACCGTGCGATCGGATCGTTGAGGTTGATGTAGGCGTAGTTGGCCAGATAGTTCGAATCGTGGGTGCCATTGGGCGAGTACATCGAAATCAGCATGAGCGGAGCAGTGGTCGACTTCTTCAGAGTGATTCCGTAATTGTTCACCTCCGGCGGCAACTGACCATTGGCCAACTGCTGACGCGACTGCGTGAGCAGCAGATCTGTGTTGGGATCAGTCTTGAGATCGAAATCGACGAGCAATGTTGTTTGCTGGTTGGCAGTGGCATTCAACGAGTACATGTAGTTCATGTTGTCCACGCCGCTGACTTGCTGCTCGATCGGTGTGGCGACGGCTTGCTCCAGGGTCTGTGCATCCGCACCGGGATAGGTGGCTTGCAACCTGATCTCAGGTGGAGCGATGTTTGGGAACTGCGCCACCGGCAGAGTCGCGATGCTGATCGCACCGACGATGACGGTAAGAATCGCAATCACAATCGCGACGATCGGTCTTCGAATGAAAAAGTTCGCCATGGCTTAGCGATTCTCCGTTTCTTTGTATGGTGTGGGGTTCACCAGCCCACCTTCCTTGACTTTTTCGGCTCCAACAGCGACCACGCGTTCTCCGGGTTTGAGGCCTGAGGTGATCACCCAGGATGTGCCCACCGTTGGCCCGACCTGCACGGTCCGGAGTTGGGCCCGGTTATCGGCGCCGACGACTGTCACTTGATAGGTTCCTTGCTGCTGGTTCACTGCCGCCTGCGGCACCAGCAGTGCTCCCATGATGTTTCCGGTTGGCGCCTGAACGCGCGCGTACTGGCCTGGCCGCAATAGATTTCTGGAGTTGGGGAACTCGCCCACAATCTGAATGGTTCCGGTCTGCGTATTTACCTGGCGATCCGCGAAGATGATTCTGCCGGGATGCGGGTACGTACTCCCATCGGCGAGGGTCAACTGCAATGGGATTCGTGAAGCGTGGGTCAGCCAATCCACGCTCCCCGGAGCGTCGCCATCCGCCATCCGCAGGTACTCCTGTTCGCTGATCGGAAAATAAACTTTGATCGGGCTTACCTGCGAAACCGCGGTGAGGACAGTAGATGGTCCGACCAGGTTGCCCACCTGTACCGTGTTGATGCCGGCGATTCCGTCGATCCAGGAAATGACTTTCGTGTAGCCCAAGTTCAGCTCGGCCTGTTCGACCGCCGCCTGGTCCGCCTCGACTGCTGCTTTCGCGCCACGGAGCGACTGCGTGTCGGTGTCGAGCTGACTTTGGGGAATCGCGTGAGCTTCCGCCTCGGGGATGTCGCGCTTCACGTTAATCTCAGCGTTGGCCATCTGCGCCTCTGCCTGGGCCAACTGCCCTTTGGCTTGATCGAGCGCCGCTTGAAACGGACGGGGATCGATCTCGAAGAGGAGTTGCCCCCTTCTGATCAATGCGCCCTCGTGATAATCCTGTCGAATCAGGTACCCGCTCACCTGGGGCTGAATCTGCGCATTGACGTAGCCTTCGAGCGTCCCTACCCACTCGCCCTGAACCGGGACATCCTTTTGAATGACCGGTGCGACTTTGACGACGGTTGGTGGAGGCGGAGCGGCTGCTCGCACCTTGCCGCTACTGCAACCGATGGCACCCACCAACAAAACCGCAACAACAAGACCTATCGATATCCGTCTCATGTGATCGTTCCATCCTCAATCAGGCAACGGTTTAGCGCCTGAATCTGTTCGCTCCGAGAGGGCCGTTCATCGGCAAAATCCGTGCCGAGCAGTGCGACCGTCCGCACATGGGGTTAAGGCAATGCGCATGCCAAACCTACGGGCGCCTAAAGGGTTGAAATGTCAGTACCGGGCGGGAAGGCCGCGGTGCTCCGAGTTGACACTGTCGAAACGGTTCCGACAGCTCAAGCGCGGAATGAAGGCTTTTTCAGGACCCGAACGGGCAATCTTGTGAGGGTTGACACTGTCAAGACTACGCCAACCATTGACAACCCGAGGACCGACCAACTGCCTGGGGCACTTCGGTTTAAGCGCCTGAAAAGGCTAGAGCAAGCGTGGCAATCCACGGTGCCAGCAAGTCTGGCAATGTGGGTGCTTGAGTGCCATGGAAGGCAAACGACGTTGAGCCAGGCAATCAGCTCGCGCTCGTTAAACGCAAGATCGAAGGAACGTTAAACGCAGGACCGAAGGAAAGACCGTTTATGGTGTACGAACAATACGACTTTACCCGCAATCCGATCGTTAAGGATCAGGAGTTTTCCCTCGAGTCTAAATGTATTCGCTGCGGTTCTTCAGTTGTGGCACGTTCGCGCGAAGAACTTCTGGAAGAGGAAAAGCGCCATCGGGCGCAATGCAGACTGATGCGCGCGAGTTAATCGCGCAGCCTCGGTCGGTTGCCAGAAGCGAGCATCATCTGAAGTACAGCCAGAAGGCGGCTAGGCAACCTAGCACCGCGATGTATAAACACGCGCAGATCACGACGCCGTTATCGGCATTCTCCTTATTCTCCATGGCTGAGGCGGTGTCGTCGCTCTGCCCACTTGCGCTTATTGGGTCCCGCTCAAGGTAGCGAATCGCGGCATAGATTTCGTCGTCATTCAGTTCTTCGATATTCCGATCTGGCTCGGGGCTTGTCAGCATAAGACGTTCTTGTTCGTGCTTTGGGGTTTTGCATTCGCACTCGGTTGGTTCCTGGACAGATTGCGAGATCGCGGCCTGAGCGCGCGCCGCATCAACTTATTGAGTTTTTGTCGCGCACGTGCGGACTGAGCCTTCACTGTACCCTGAGGTACCCTCAAAATCCGCGCAGTTTCACCGATCGATAAACCTTCAATATCGCGCAGCCGAAATGTTCTGCTCAGGGTCGGCGAAAGCTGCGAATAAAAGTGTGTCAAGCGTGTACTTAGCTCAGAATGTTGACCCTCATCCTCGGGATTGGGTCTGTGATCAGCTAGTTGCTCGGCTCCCGAAACTCCATCCGGTTCTCCCACTGGCTCGTCGAGAGATACGTAGACGTGACGTCGGCGCTTCCGCAGTTGCAGTAGGGCGCAATTATGCACAATGGTTGTCACCCAGGTGGACATCTCTGATTGCCCCTTGAACTGATCCAAGTGCGCATAGGCAGCGAGAAGAGCATCCTGAACGGCGTCCTCGGCGTCCGCTCGGTTTCCCAGCATCCGGTATGCCTTCCTGTAAAAAGAGGCGAGGCGCCTTGAGAACATATGCCCAAATGCCTCAGTCGTTCCCTCTGTGCCGGGAATGTCTAGAGATCCGTCAGCCCCGACGGATCCATTGATGTTTGGCATGCTGTTGTCCTTCCTTTAGCTTGGCCGCACAGGGAGCAATCCACGTACAGTCCAAGGTCAAACCAATCACACAAATCATCGATATGTCTCCTTCATCTTGTCGCCAACATCAGGTCAAAAGCTGCGCGCGAAAGAAGCCACTTGGCCTGAGGTGGCCAGCTCTTCAAGAGCATGGAAGAGAGCTTGCCGGATATTCAAGACCGAGCAACCGAGAAGGAGGGCGCATTCGTGGTGCGAATAGTTCTCCAGAACCGACATCACGAAAACAAACCGCTCGAAATCTCCAAGTGTTAATACTGTTTCCAGGTCGAAATGCCCACCTGAACTGCTTGACTGCTCGCTGTGCGGGAAAACCGTCGCAGACGGAGAAGAGCCAGGGAGGATTGGGTGTGGCTTCAGCTCGCGAATTGCGTTTTCGACGATAAGGCGCTTCGCCCAGGAACGTGCCCACTCCCGGAAGACCCGGTTCTCGTTAACACAATCCTCAATACCGGCTACCAAGCACTTTTCTGCCTTTTCGTGATCTCCGGTAAGCAGAAACGAAAGCTGAGAGAGTCCATTCATATCCTCGTGAAAAAGCTTGATGAACTCCTCGCGAGTCGCGTATGGATTGGGTTCGTTTCTGCGGTCTTGATGGCGGGTGTGCTTCCTCATTTCTCCGCCTTCCCAGGGTTGCCGCTTGCACGGCGGGCGACCTGCTTCAAAACATGTTTCGTGAACACGCCGCGGCAGCGAAATTTAACTCCCTTTTTGATCAATTCAAACAACACGTTCTCGGCTTCCTGACTAATTGCCGTTAAGTGCCTCATGTCGATAACGAGCTTGCGGCCGAAAAGGTCTCGATTCACGTTTTCGCAAGCACTTTTTAGCTCTCCCACCCAGGGCCCAACCAGCTTGCCCTCCACGATCAACCGCCGCTCGGTATGGCCCTCAATGATTGAGATTTTCAGCATGGGTCCTTTCCCTAACGTAGGGACATAGGCAAGGGGAATGCCAAACCGCCCACACTGTAAGTGCAAAGATTGCAATGCTGGCTTCCGGATTTGTTATCGGAGTTGAAATTGTCGATGGCGTCTCTGACTTCTGCGTCCGTCAAGCATTGAGTCCATACAACAGGCAGCAGCCCCGGCAATTAAGCCCCGGCCGGCATAGCGGGAGTCATCGGAAACGCATGTCCGAGCGGGAATCCCAGACAGCGAGCCGGTGTAGCCATGCGTACTGCGGGAGATTGATCCCACCCTCTCACGCGAGAGAGTACCGGCATGCAACTGATGGAATGACGACTCCTCCGACAGCCCCATTCTTGCCTGCAGGTGCCTCTAGTGTTGATGACACGTGACACTCTCAACTTTCGACAGTGCTGCGTCAGTGGGCTTGCGCCAATAGGCTCTTTCTGTTCAGAGGCATGGAGGCACGCTGTTTGGCAGAGAAGTTGCATTGTTTTGAGACGCGACGCTTCGAATTACTTTATAAGGCGTTTATGTGGAAAATCACAACTCACGGATTCACGCTACAAGAAGTCCTGATTCTGGCTGCAATGAACATCGCTACCGCGGTGATAGCGGCCGAGAAACGGGGGCTAGGAGCGTCGCAGAACGATACAAAAAGGACCGCTGGTGAAGGACATGATGCGTGAACTTATAGCGAAAGGCTACCGGCATGCCAGCCATTGAGTTCCAATTCATCTGAATAAAGGCAAGTTGCTAGGGCATTCCTGTCAAATCATCGCTGGTTCAGACTTCATCTGTATTATTGAGCGCTCCAAATAGTGACACTCGGCTTGTGTTGAGCTGACTTAATCCGCTCGCTACTGACCTTCTATTGTGGCTGGTGATCCCTGGGCTCGTTCGAGATCGCCGAGTTTCTTTTGCTGGTCGGGAGTGAGGATTCTGTAGATGTTGGTCTGCATGCGAGCGTTGGCTACGATCAGTCGCGCCAGTAGAGCCGCCTCGGCCTGGGCAAGGCTTTTGATATCTTTTTCGTTCATACGATCACTCCCGATCGCAAGCAGCTTCTCCCTCGTCAAGCGCAGCTGTGCCATGAGGGGCTGCAGACTCTGCCGTTCGAGCACCATCACCTGCTGGATGGCTGCAACCTGTGAGGGCGTTAGGCTCAGATATTCAGCGAGGGAAGGATTCAGCTGAAGAGACGAGAATGGGAGAGCTATCATCACGATTTCACTGTCCCCTGTAGGAGCGGGTTTTGCCGGAGCATCGGGGATTCGCGCCACGTCTTCTTGCTCGAGTTCACGCCACAGGCTCAGCAGTTTAAACTGCATTTGTGTCAGCTGGTATTGCTCGGCGCTAATTTCCTTCGCTTGTTTGCTGCTGATTTTTCCTTGTTGCACGGCCTCGGCAATTGCTGCGAGTGTGGCTGAGAACCTCTGAGTGATCGCTATCATCGCTCCATCGTAGTCCTCGGGTTTTTCCTGCTGCTCGCTCGCCTTAACATCAGGACTAGTTGAGGGGGTTGTCGAATTCGGGTTCTCAGAGTCAGAAATGGGCGACCGAGAGACCCTGATTTGACGATTTGCCGTCGCGTTGTCGGTAGCAGACAGCGCGACGGATGGAATGACGATGCATACGGCTATGATGACAACCAGCTTGTTTTTCATTTCATCTGCCTTTCTTTTCATCCAAGAAACGATTGCCGGGTACCTCTTGGCTTATCCCTGAGGTTCGACGAAACTCACGAATGAATCGTTGCTGATGTTTGATCGAAGCTTTCGATTTGTTCGCGAAGCTTCTGCCGCACGCCTCGTTCGCCGGCGCGCCTTACAGCCTCGATGAGCCGAGTATTGTGAAGTGCGTGTTCAAAACCGGGTGTGCTGTAGGTACCCGCATGCAAATCGCGAACAAGGTGATCGTAGACCTCGCCCACGTTGATCGCCGCACCCATAAACCCACCGTAGACCGCGGCCTCCTCAGGCGTCGCGAAAGGGATGCTTGATGTCACCTTGAGATCCCCAGCTTGGAAGCCGTAGGGATGACCGCCCGTCAGACTGAGCCATCCCTCTGACCCAGTGATTTCGAAGCTGAAGCGAGCATGCGCCGGTGCTACACCACCGTGAATGTCTGCCGTGAATACGGCGCCAGAACGCGTCTTTCCCAGGACGGCGGCCTGATCGGCAGTTGCCCGCAAGCTCTCCGCTCCGGTGTCCGTCAATTTCACAGTGGGCCACAAAATCTCCGTCCGGGCGTCAACTTCGATAATCGGTCCGAGAACTGCTTCCAGTACATCGAGCGTGTGCCCAGAGGTGATGGTCAGCAAGTTCGCCCCAGATGATGTCTTATTGAAGTAGTCATGTGAGGATGGCAATTCCGACCCGAAACCCACAGTGGTGGATACAATTCTCGCATTGAGTGGCCTTCCGATCTTTCCAGAAGAAAGCAAGTGGGCCGCACGGCGCACGGCTGGATTCAAACGTCCCTGCAATCCGATCGCGGTATGAAGTGAACCCGCCGCGCCCGCCATCTCCTCAGCCTCAGCAACGGTGCGTCCAAGAGGCGACTCGCAGTAGACCGCTTTGCCAGCCTCCAGGGCCGCCAAAACCAGCTCGCGGTGTACAGGCACCTTGACGGAAATGGTGATGACCTCAATCCTCTCATCGCGAATCATCGCGAAGGGATCGCAAAACCAGCGATCAGCACCGAAGGCTTCAGCCGCTTCCCGCGCACTCTGCTCGTTGCGCGTTGCCACAGCTGCGAGCTTCATTCCGGGAAGGCCATTGATGGCCGGGACATGTGATACTTGTGCCCAGCTTTTCGCGGTCGCACCGACGATTCCGACATGAATTTCCTTTTGGGTCATTCCTTCACCCCTTCCACGAGATTCCACAATAGAGCCACTATCGCAACAATCTTGATCAGCAATTAACGTCTGAACCCCCAGGTGGGCGCAGTGACGATCTCTGATTGTTCGTTTCTTCAAATGACTTCACCGGCTTGATCTTTGCTCGTGTTTCGCATCTCCCTCACCAAGGGAGAAGCAAGCCTGATGCCAATGTAGGTTGCCGCTAAGTCGCTGGAATAAGGAGGGAGGCCGGAGACAAAGGCAAGAGTGTCGATCAACTGTTGAAGTTGTTGAGACAGTGCACCGGTGCGACTGACGTCCGACGGGAGGAAGAGTGTGGTGACGCGCTCTTCCAGCGAGGCGATTCCGTTCGTGCGTTCAAGGTCAGGCTATCCATGGTTAAGAGTACTGTCCGGGGTCGATGCCGAATTTCTTCATGCGTGACAGAAGCGTGGTGCGATTGATACCCATGCGTGCAGCGGCTCCGTCGGCACCACCAACGCGACCCTTGCTTTCGCCGAGTGCGCGCACAATTTCCTCGCGTTGCTTCTGAGCCCTTCCATCGATCGCAGCCATGTTCCCATTGAGAGCATGGAGGGTTTCTTTCACGATTCGTGCAATGTCTTCCTTGTCGGAAACCGGCATCGTAACCGCGGGTTCCAGAGTGTTGGATCTGCGAAGTTCTGCGAGCGGTGCTTCAAGTGATTTGCTGCGGGTAAGGATCACCGAACGCTCGATGAAGTTTTCGAGCTCTCGGATGTTGCCGGGCCATTCCCATGCTGTTAGCCCTTTCATGACGGCCGGCGAAATGCCTTCGATTCTCCGCTGCATTTGCTTCGCAAACCTTTGGACAAAGTAGCTTACCAGCAAAGGAATATCTTCCTTGCGCTCCCGCAAGGGCGGTATGCGGATCGGAAATACGTTGAGGCGATAGTACAAATCACTGCGGAATTCCTTCCTGGCAATCATCTCTTCCAGATTGCGATTCGTCGCCGCCACCAGTCGCACATTCACTTTTCGCGTGTGGATGCTGCCGAGCCGCTCGAACTCCCGTTCCTGCAAAGCGCGCAGTAATTTTGGTTGAATCTCGATCGGGATGTCCCCCACTTCATCCAGGAAAAGGGTTCCCTGATCGGCTAACTCCAGCCGCCCGACTTTCTGCGCGATGGCGCCAGTGAACGCTCCTTTTTCATGCCCGAATAGTTCGCTTTCCAGTAGCCCGGTTGGAATGGCAGCACAGTTCATCTTTACAAACGTGCGATCCTTGCGTCGGCTGCGGTCGTGGATTGCGCGAGCGATCAGTTCCTTGCCCGTACCGGTCTCGCCAAGCAGCAGGACTGTAGAGTCGTTTGGAGCGACGGTCTCAACCAGTTCCAGAACGTGCTTTAATGTCGGACTGTTTCCAACGATATTCTCAAAGTTGAACTCGCCGCGGATCTCTTCCTCGAGGTACAACTTTTCCTGCGCGAGCTTGTCCTTGAGTTCCGAAATCTCGCGGTACGCCAATGCGTTTTCAATGGCGATGGCGATCTGGCCTGACGCCCGGCTGAGGAAATCGACGTCTCCCGGCGAAAACGGGGTCTCCGTGGTGCGCAAAATTGACAGAATCCCAACGGCCCGGCCGCGATTTGCAAGTGGAATGCTGCAAACGGCTTTGATGCCCTCGGCAGCCGCGACATCATATGGCTCGGGTCTGGGTTCGTCAGGTTCTCGGAGGTCAAAGATTACCGGTTTCAAGGTATCGATCGCTTCCCGAGCGGCGGCGCTCAGCGTAAGGAGCGACTCTTCCTTTATCAGGCCGTTACTGTGCGGAAAATCCACGGCAAGAACCCTGGATTTTCCCGAGGCTGCATCCGGTAGCGAAACTGCCACGCCATCAGCGTGTACGACCTCGCGTATATTCGCTGCAATCTCGCGCAACAGGTCCCGAAGTTCAAGATTTGAGGTGATTCTATTCGTCAAATTGAGAAGCAACTGCAGCTGATCGTTTTGATGTTGCGCGCGCCTGAGATTCGAACCATCATCAAGCGCGAACGCCACGACACGGCCAATCAGCCCCAGGAAGCCTATTTCCTCTTGGCTGAATGGATTCACAGTGTCACGGCTGATGCCAAATACACCGAGTCGCCGATGCGGCGTCGTCAACGGTACGCGGACCCCCGAGCCAAGCCGCATCTTCTTGGCCCACTCCTTGAATTGCGGAAATCGCTTCTCGGTGTCCCAATCGGCAGTATGCTGTGGGTCGTCGCTCGCCATAGCGTGCCAGATTGGCGACTCTTCAATAGGCAGGTCCGGGAAAGGCAAAGAGCCCTTACCCCAAACGAGATATTCGATTTCGTTGGAGTTCTCCTTCAGCACGACAAAGAACAGATGCTCAAAATGCAGGAGCTTGCCAATTTCATCGGCGAGAGTACTGGCCAGTTCTTCGGGTTCACGGCAAGCCGCGATCGCCTCGCTGATGTGCATCACAGCCTCATAGCGATAGCTGCTCGTTTCACGCTCGATAACAGATACTGTGTTGTTCATGCCCTTTCCGATACGCCATGTCGGTATGGGTTGCGGGTCAGCGCTATTCAAAGATGGATGACCCGATTCCGCTAAAGGTCGCATTATTCGGAGAAGTGCGCCATTGGCATTTGGGTCGCTCCCTCATAGGTCCCACGGCGCCCAGAAATGCGAATCGCGCCGGAATGTGCATCATGCCGGTGCCAAACCGTAGCTGCTAGCGGGTGTTCAGGTCAGCGTAGTGCGCGAAGCTGGAGAGCGATACTTCGTCGTTGCCGGGTATGTAGAAGCCAAACTTGCCCAGGCCAAGATTAGCGCCGGGCTGCGTCCAGCGATCCAGGACGGTCACACTGTCACCGTGCTTGATTTGGTTGACGAGCTCCGTGGCGCTTACGCGGATCAGCAGAGTACGGAAGCTTTTCTTGTCGGCTTTATCGGGAACTTTGATCGCGTCCGTTTTCTCGCCGTTGCGAATGACAGTGCGGTAGAAGTTATTGTCGTCCATTTGGAAGAGGACGTAGTTTTTGGGGTCGATGTAGTTCAGTACCCATTGCAAGAGGTGGCCCTTGGTAGGCAACGCGGAAACAATAAACGTGCCCGAGGCAGGAACGACTCCGTACAGGACGAAGTCCCCCCCTTTGCGAGTGAAAGAATCTCCCTCATGCCTCCAGGCGCCTGGGTCATCCCACTTCGACATACCGCTCGGGGCGAGAGACAAATTCAACGTCTTGGATTGACCGGCTATGACTTCGAGCGTGGACGAGCGCGTGAACCTTTCGGCGGTTCGCGCAGTAAGAGTGTAGGTACCGGCGGGAAGGTTGAGCGGGACACCGCTGCTTACCATTTTCAGAAGATTACCTTTCACGATTGCAACATTGGCGTCGGCGGGCGCGAAGGTAATTTTCAATTCGGCCAGTGCGGATTCCGAAACGGCTTCCAACGCGGCATCCGCGGCAGCCAGAGATATGGCTCCGCCCGCGTCGAAGTGTTTCTTGAACAGCCGGGGTTTGAATCGCTCATGGCGGAGCTCGACGGTATGTTCCCCGGGATTGACGGCGGAGACGGAAAGCGTGCCATCGGGCTGGATGGTGCCGACGGGAGCTTGATCGATGAGAACGGTGGTTCCAGGAGCGCCGCCCTGGATGGTCAGCAAGGCTAGGCGAGGCTGCGGTTGAGGCCGTGGTTGGAGGTTCTGCGGTTGCAGATTGAAGATAAGCCTGGCCTGTTCGCCCTTGCGAATGCGGATCTTTTGCTCGGGAGGATCCTGAAAGCCGCTCTTAGAGACTTGTACAACGTAGTCCTTGAGCTCGAGATTCGGCAGGCGCAACTGGCCGGCTTGAGTGAGTCGCTGCTGAATTTTTCCGTTGAGAAAAACTCTTACGTCGTCTTGACCGGCGACGACAACGAGTGTGCCCAGGTTGTGACTGGACTCGGCGGGCGGCTGATCTTTGGGCGTAACTTCGGGCGCGGCTTTTCCGGCGGGGGTGTCGGAAGAGGCGGTGTCGGAAGAAGCGTGCAAAGCAGGCGCAGATGCTGTCGTTTGTGTCGGAGCCGCTGTTGCGGGAGTCGTTTGCGCGGGAGTTGCTTGCGCTGGAGTAGCTTGTGCAGGGGCGGGGACGTCCGGGGCAGAGACGGTGGGAGCAGCTGATTGGGTCTGCGTTACCGGCGTCGCGTAATGTCTTCGCGTGAAGAAAAAGGTTGTTGCGACTAGGATGATTGCAGCGGCGGAAATGAGGATCAGCGTTGTGGAGTTCGAACTTGTGGGCTGTTGAGGCCGGGACGGTCGAGATGTGATTTGGGCTGGCGGTTCGGAAGGCTCCGCGGCAGTAGGGGCAGCGGCTTGTGGCGGAGTGCTCAGGACCAAACTCACCGGCGAAACGCTGGGAGCAACCTGGCGGGGAGGGACTTCGCTCGGCGGAACGTTGCTGGGCGAAACAGTGGTGGGCGGGACAATGCCCGGCGGAACAATGCTTGGTGGAACGGTGGCGGTCGGAACGGTCCTCGTTGGAACAGCGGCTGTCGGAGCTTTCTGAGGTGGGACCGAACTTGCCGGAGCCGGGCTCGCAACAACCGGGCTCGACGCAACCGGGACTGGTGGAATCTCGCGGGTGGGGTCGGGAGAAGTCTTCGGGGTGTTGGTACGCGGGACGTGCAGAATTACCGTCGCGTTCTTGCCCCGCGGCGATGCGCCGGAACTCTCCTTGGAGGTTAATCCCAAGCGGAGTAGCAAAGCGTTGGCGATCGACAAGATTTCGCCATCGGTCCAGTATTTGGCGGCCACGGTTTGTATGCGCACGGCTAAAGCTTGTTTTGCAGCAACGTCAGCGGCTCCATCGATTTCGCGCTGCAGGCGCCGGAGGTCTTCTAGGTCGCCGCGGCGGGCCAAGCGCCGCCGAGAATCCTGGTCACGCTGGATTTCATCCTGGATCAGCAGCAACTTAGGATCGTGGGGATGAACGGCCAATCCCTCTGCAACCCAAGCCAAGGCTGCGAATGGATCGCTGGAGGCCTGCAGCCTGCGCGCTCGCGCAACCCAGTCCTCCACAGAGCTTGCTTCTTTCCTGGCAACGATCAGGCTGAGGATGGTTTTCGCCGTGGGATGGGCCGGGTTCAAGTTAAGCGCCTGATTGGTCAGGGTCTCGGCTTCCAGCCAATCGGTCTCTACGACGGACTGCGCGTGCTCGACCAGAGCATTGGCCAGAATGGCGCGCGCGAGAGAGTTGCGTTTATCCAGTTCGTAGGCTTTGCGCAACAACTGAATACCTTCGGCGGACTTCTGCTGCGCGAACAGCTCCTGGCTCTCGGTGATAAGGCGGTTGGCTTCGGCATTGCTCTTGATGCCATCCTGGGCGAGCTTTTCCAACGCCGACAGCTCCGCATCATTGGTAAATGTGGCGGCTGTGCCTCGCAACAAATCCAGGGCACGAGAGTAATCGCCCAAACGCAGAAAGCTGTTGATCTGCTCAACGAGCTGCGTTTTGGATTCCACCATTGACATCATTTACCCAGCGCACGACCGTTTTGTCCCCGCAGAACACGAGGTTCTTCCGCTCTGGCCGAGGATTTGCCGGACCTTGCAACAGCGCCAATTCTCTCGGCGAAGAGGGGATCTTCACAGCGCACCCGCTGCGCGCAACCTCAAAATCTAACTCGATTGGGTGGAAAAGGGTAGTGCCGTGGGAGTTGCGTCGCCATGGATTGCTCTGATTCCAAGGCTCTTAGGCGGGCGAGGTACAGATTTGAACCAATGAGGGCCACCAATCTATGGGGAAGGGTTGATCATGATTTCGCGACAGAGGCGCGCGATCTGTTGCTCTTCTTGGGTAAAGACAATCTGAATCTTGTCTGGAGTCAGGCCGAGAGAATCGAGACCGCGGGTTGCTGCAGATCGAATGCGAGAACTGTGCTCCCCAATGCCGCCCGTGAAGACAAGCAGGTCCACTCCGCCCAGCAGAGCCATGTAGGCGCCGATTGTCTTTCGTACTGAAACGGCAAAAACGTCCAATGCAAGACAGGCCTTTGTGTCGCCGGCCTGGACACGTTCTTCCAGCGTCTTTACATCGCTCTCGCCAGATGACAGAGCGAAAAGGCCGCTTTGATGATTGAGCAAGTCTTCCAGGCTGTCGGCGCTGAGCTTCTCATTGCGCAAAAGATAGAGGATGACGCCCGGGTCGAGGTCGCCGGAGCGAGTTCCCATTGGAATGCCGCCAGTCGGTGTGAGACCCATCGTGGTATCGATCGATACCCCGTTACGAAGTGCACAGAGACTCGATCCGTTACCCAAGTGCGCGAAGATGGCTCGTTGGGGAAGCCTTGCGCCGAAGTGATGAACGAGTGACTCGTAAGAAATACCGTGGAAGCCATAGCGCCGGATGCCCTGGTCGAAATAGCGTTGCGGGAGCGGGAAATGCGACGCGCTCTCGGGAATCGTCCGATGAAAAGCGTCGTCGAAGCAGGCGAATTGTACGGCCGAAGGAAAGATCGATTGAGCGGTGACGATCAGCGACAGGGCCTGGGGAATGTGCAAGGGAGCAAAGTGCTTTGCCGAACGCAACTGATCCAGAACCTGGGGCGTGATGATTTGGTGGGTGTAGAGATTGGGGCCGCCATGCACTATCCGGTGGCCTACCGCTACTGGTGCGCTCTGAGTATGTTCCCTTATCGTGGCGGCGAGAGTGTTAAGGGCGTCGCTCTGGGACTCGTGAATGCAGTTGCCCCGCAGCAGCGGTTTCCCATCTGAAGAAAGAATGCGTAAGGATCCACTGTCGCGCCCAATTCCATCGGCGCTCCCGCTCAGCAGCGGCTGTTCGTCGGTTCCCCCCGGCTGGTAGAGTCCGAACTTTAGCGAAGACGAGCCACTGTTGAGCGCAAGGATGGGTCCGTCGCTTCTCGCCGAATCTCCCGCCATCTCTAACCAGGCCACTTCCAGTTTCGAATCTCGTCTTTGTCGATGCCTTCGGCGTGAGCGAAGTTGATGCTCTCGATGATCTGACCCTTCAGCCATTCCTTGACGTGCGCGCCGATGGAACTCAGGCGCGGGACACGATCGATGACGTCGATGGCCAAATCGAAGCGGTCGATCTGATTGAGAATCGCAAGTTCGAGCGGGGTGTTTATATTGCCCTTTTCCTTGTATCCGCGCACATGGAGGTTGTCGTGATTCTTGCGCCGATAACTGAGTTTATGAATGAGCGAAGGATAGGAATGGAAGTTGAAGATGACCGGCTTGTCGGTCGTGAAAAGGGAATCGAAATCGCGATCAGAAAGTCCATGTGGATGTTCAGCCTCGGGCATGAGGCGGAAAAGATCCACAACGTTGACAAATCGTATCTTCAAATCATGGAAGTGCTCCCTTAGGATTGCGACCGCCGCAAGAGATTCCATGGTTGGGATGTCGCCGGCGCACGCCATCACGACGTCGGGTTCCTCCCCATTGTCGGTGGACGCCCAGTCCCAGATGCCGATTCCCTTGGTGCAATGCGTGACGGCCTCATCCATGTTGAGGTATTGCAGATGGTTCTGCTTGTCCGCGACGATGACGTTGACATATTCACGCGACCGGAGGCAGTGGTCGGTCACGCTCAGGAGGCAATTTGCGTCCGGGGGTAAATAAATGCGAACGATATCCCGGCTTTTGTTCGTGACCACGTCAAGAAATCCGGGATCCTGGTGGGTAAAACCATTGTGATCCTGGCGCCACACCAAAGATGTGATGAGGATGTTGATCGAAGGTACGGGTGCCCGCCAGGAAGTCTCTTTCTTCGATTTTTCCAGCCATTTTGCATGTTGATTGAACATGGAATCGATGATGTGGATGAAGGCTTCATAACTTGAGAAGAAGCCATGGCGACCGGTGAGAACGTATCCCTCAAACCACCCTTCAAGCGTGTGTTCGCTGAGCATCTCCATAACGCGCCCAGAGACATCGAGTTCGCCGCCATCCGCGTCTTCCGGCTTGTACTCGGCAAGCCATGTTTTCTTCGAGGCAGCATAGATGGCAGTCAGCCTGTTGGAGGCGGTCTCGTCGGGCCCGAAGACGCGGAAGGAACTCATGTTACGGCGCATCACCTCCGCGAGAAAGTGTGCGAGTACATCGGTGGGCGGAGCGTAAAGCACAGCCGGCGCCTTCACTTCAACGGCATAGTCGCGAAAGTCCGGCAGTTCGAGATCTTTTCGCAGCAGCCCGCCATTTGCGTGCGGATTGGCGGAAATACGGCGCATCCCGGAAGGGGCGAGTTCCTGCAGTTCTGGTACGAGCGTCCCGTTGGTGTCGAACAGTTCTTCGGGTTTGTAGCTGCGCAACCAGTCTTCGACAAGTTTCAGATCTTTTTTATTCGTGGCTGGGTCGGACACGGGAACCTGGTGTGCCCGCCACGAACCCTCTACTTTGTGGCCGTCCACCACCTTCGGTCCCGTCCAGCCCTTGGGGGAGCGAAGTACGATCATCGGCCAGCGCGGCCGCGTGGCGTCACCGGTGGAGCGGGCGTGCTGCTGGAGCGAGCGAATTTCCAGGATGCATTGCTCCAGGGTCGAAGCCATCTGTTGATGCATCCTAGGCGGGTCATCGCCCTCCACGAAATAAGGTTTGTGGCCGTATCCGATCAGCAGCGCTTCCAATTCTTCGTGGGGAATGCGAGCGAGGATCGTGGGGTTTGCGATCTTGTAGCCATTGAGGTGAAGCACGGGAAGGACAGCTCCATCGCGAATGGGGTTCAGGAACTTATTCGAATGCCACGAGGTGGCAAGCGGGCCGGACTCTGCTTCCCCGTCTCCTACAGCGACAGCAACGATGAGATCAGGATTGTCGAAAGCGGCTCCGTAGGCATGAGAGATGGAATAGCCGAGCTCGCCGCCTTCGTGAATCGAACCGGGAGTCTCCGGCGTACAGTGCGAACCGATCCCTCCGGGAAACGAAAACTGCTGGAAGAATTTGAGCAGGCCAGCTTCATCGCGACTCTTGTCGGGATAGATCTCGGAATAGTGTCCTTCAAGATAGCAGTTGGCCAGCGTGGCCGGCGCGCCGTGACCCGGGCCCGAGATGTACATCACATTCAGGTCATATTTCTTGATGAGACGGTTCAGGTGAACCCAAATCAAAGACTGTCCCGGATCCGACCCCCAATGACCGAGAAGTCGATTCTTGATGTGCTCCGGCTTCAAGGGCTCGCGAAGCAGAGGATTCGCGCGGAGATAGATCATTCCCGCCGATAGATAGTTGCAGGCATGCCAGTAAGCATCGATCTTTCGCAGTTCGTCGGGGGTAAGCGGCGCCAGCATGTCAGCCGAGACTTCAGGTGTGCTCGCCATTCTGTTCTCCGACAATTCAGGATTTCGCCATCTGGGAGGATGACCCTCCTCTGCAGCATAGTCCTGTGATGCGGCGGGCTTACCAAAAGACTTAGGAATTTCGGATCCACCGAAAGATCACGATGCTCAAGCTGTCGAGGACAGTCTGAACAAACCAATCCACGTCTCCCGGTGGCCCTTAGTGGAGCAATGAGCGCCGAGCTCAGGCAAGGTCGTAGCGATCAAGGTTCATCACCTTGGTCCAGGCAGCCGCGAAGTCCTTTACAAACGCCTCCTTCGAGTCGTCAGACGCATAGACTTCTGCAATTGCCCGGAGTTGGGAGTGCGAACCGAAGAGGAGATCGACGCGCGTGCCGGTCCACTTGATTTTGTCCGTCGCCCGATCGCGCCCTTCAAACACGCCATCGGAGGACGGGGAAGCCTGCCACTTCGTATTCATGTCGAGCAGGTTGACGAAGAAGTCATTGGTCAGCGTCTCGGGCCGCTTGGTGAATACGCCGTGTTTCGCCTGCCCGAAGTTCGCATTCAGAGCGCGCATGCCGCCGACGAGAACCGTCATCTCGGGGGCAGTCAGCGTCAGCAACTGCGCCCGATCCACTAAGAACTCCTCAGCCGACAGAACCTGTCCGCTGCGGAGATAGTTGCGGAATCCGTCCGCGACCGGCTCCATTACGGCGAATGAGTGCACGTCGGTCTGCTTCTGCGAGGCATCGGTGCGGCCCGGCGAGAAGGGAACTTTCACTTTGTGCCCGGCCTTTTTCGCAGCCTCCTCGACAGCTGCGCAGCCGCCCAGAACGATCAGGTCTGCGAGCGAGACCTGCTTTCCTTTGTTCCGGCTTTTGTTCCCGTTGGATTGGGGGCCGTTGAACTCCTTCTGGATGGCTTCCAGCTTCTTGAGGACCTTCGCCAGCGCGGCCGGCTGGTTCACTTCCCAGTCTTTTTGCGGCGCGAGGCGAATGCGGGCCCCGTTCGCCCCACCGCGCTTGTCGGAGCCACGGAACGACGCAGCCGATGCCCAGGCGGTCGTTACCAGTTCGGAAATCGACAGTCCGGATTTGAGGATCTTCGACTTCAGAGCGGCAATTTCCTTCTCCCCGATCAATTTATGATCCACGGCGGGAACAGGGTCTTGCCACAGCAGCTCCTCCTTCGGAACGAGCGGGCCAAGGTAGCGCGCGATCGGCCCCATGTCGCGGTGCGTCAGTTTGAACCACGCCCGCGCAAACGCGTCAGCCAACTGATCGGGATGCTCATAGAACCGGCGTGAAATCTTTTCGTAAGCCGGGTCGAACCGCAAGGCGAGGTCCGTGGTCAGCATGGAAGGCGCGTGACGCTTCGACGGATTGTGCGCATCCGGCACCGTGCCGTTGCCTGCGCCATTTTTTGGTGTCCACTGATGCGCGCCGGCTGGACTCTTTGTCAGTTCCCATTCGTAACTGAACAGGTTGGTGAAGAAGTTGTTGCTCCACTTGGTAGGCGTCGTCGTCCAAATGACTTCCAGACCGCTACCGATAGTGTCGCCACTATGACCTTTGCCGAGTTTATTCTTCCATCCAAAGCCTTGATCCTCGATGTTGGCGCCTTCTGGTTCGTTGCCTACATATTGAGCGGGAACGCCGGCGCCGTGGGTTTTGCCGAAGGTGTGGCCGCCGGCAATTAGGGCAACTGTTTCCTCGTCATTCATCGCCATGCGGGCGAAGGTCTCCCGGATATCCCGTGCCGCGGCGATGGGATCCGGCTTTCCATTCGGCCCTTCCGGATTCACATAGATCAGACCCATTTGCACTGCGCCGAGAGGATTCTTAAGATCACGATCGCCGCTGTAACGCTCGTCTGCAAGCCAGGTACCCTCAGGACCCCAGTTCACCTCTTCGGGTTCCCATACATCCTCGCGGCCGCCGCCAAAACCAAAGGTCTTGAATCCCATCGAATCGAGGGCGACGTTGCCGGCGAGAATCATGAGGTCGGCCCAGGAAATTTTCCGCCCATACTTCTGCTTGATTGGCCATAACAGCCGGCGTGCCTTGTCGAGGTTCACGTTGTCCGGCCAGCTATTGAGCGGAGCGAAACGCTGCTGTCCGGCTCCGGCGCCGCCGCGGCCGTCACCGATGCGGTACGTGCCCGCGCTGTGCCACGCCATACGAATGAACAGCGGACCATAGTGGCCAAAGTCGGCCGGCCACCACTCCTGCGAATCCGTCATCAAGACGTGCAGATCCTTGATCACGGCCTTCAGGTCGAGGCTCTTGAACTCCTCCGCGTAATTAAACTCCTTGCCCATCGGATCGGACTTTGGGGAATGCTGGTGCAGGACATTCACGTTCACCTGATTCGGCCACCAATCGCGGTTTGTGGGCACGGAAGCACCATGATTAAACGGGCACTTGGCCTCGGGTAAGGTGCTTTTGTTCTTAGTTTCGGGAGAAACACTCCCTGATGAAGTCGCGAGTGTATTTTCCATATGTTTTCGTCCTTCGAATATGATTAGGTACCGCGTGAAAAAGTTACTTTTTGGTGCTGCAGCGGCGGCAGAGGCCGAAAACCTCGACCAACGGCTGCGTCAGATCAAAGCCATCCGGCAGATACCGGGATAGCCGTTTGAAATCGATGAACTCTCCTTCGATGTCCTGCACTGATTTGCAACGCGAGCACACCAGGTGGTGATGAGGTTCGAGATTGCCATCCACCAGCAACGTAGTGGCATGAGGACTGACCTCTCGCAGTAACCCACACTCGATGAAAAGCCGCAGATTGTTGTACACAGTGGCCAGAGAAATGGACGGAATGCGGCGCCGGACCGCGGCGTAAATATCTTCCGGAGAATAGTGTCCGCGGGAAGCGATGACCGCCTCATAAACCACCTGACGCTGGTGCGTGACGGCCAGACCGCGCTTGGCGGCCAGCTCACGGAATTGTTCATGGGTAAGGCGCATGATTATCGGATGAGAATGATTATAAAACGACTGAGAGCGGTGTCAACCGAAATCTTTCTTGTGACCTTGAAGATGCAGGTGAGCGGTTAAGATATTGAAATGCCCATCACCCTCGCACAGGCGCAAGAGGCGCGGCGAAACATTGCATCGGTTGCCTTGCGCACGCCACTGATTCGGTGCAACACGGATGCGCCTGCGAACCTTTATCTGAAACTGGAAAACCTGCAACCGATTGGCTCATTTAAAATCCGCGGAGCCGCTAACGTCATGGCGCGGACCCCGCACGAGCGGCTGGCACGCGGGGTTTTGACGGCTTCCGCCGGCAACATGGCGCAAGGCGTGGCGTTCTGCGCCCGGCGAATCGGGGTGGGGGCGACCATTATCGCTCCCGACACGGCTCCCACCACCAAGATTCGCGCCGTCGAACGCATGGGCGGGCGGGTAATTAAAGTTCCGTTCGCCGAGTGGTGGCGAACCTTCGAGACTCGTTCCTACCCGGGGATCGATGCCACGTTCATCCATGCCTTCGACGATCCGGATGTGATGGCAGGGAATGGCACGATTGCGCTGGAACTCCTGGAAGACCTGCCCGACTTGGAGGCTGTCGTGATTCCCTGGGGTGGTGGAGGATTGTCATGCGGCATCGCGGCAGTATTGCGAGAGCTTGCTCCTCGCGTTCGTATCTATGCCGCCGAGATCGAAACAGCAGCACCGCTGGCGCCTTCGCTGGCTGCTGGCGAACCGCGGACGGTCGAATATCAGGCGTCGTTTGTCGACGGCATCGGCAGCAGGGCGGTGTTGCCGGGGATGTTCGAGTCCGCGCGCAAGCTGCTGGACGGATCGTTGGTGGTGACTCTGACGGACGCAGCGGAGGCCATGAAAGTGGTTGCGGAGCGGAACCGGATCATTATCGAAGGCGCGGCAGCTTGTGCGGTGGCGGCTGGTCTGTCGGGCCGCGCTGGCTCGGGCAAGGTCGTAGCCATCGTGTCAGGCGGCAACATCGACCTGGATAAGTTCGCTCAACTTGTCGGCTAGCACGTCAGTAGAGGAGCCGGCAGAGAAAGAAGGTACGGAGCCGGCGCTCCGCACCTCTTCACTTTTTCGACCTCTTCAGCAGCAAGATCCTACGTACCAACTTCTACGTGCCCGTTCCGCTCAACTCGACGATCTGCGGACTGTCTCCGGCGTTGTCGGTGATGCTCAAGGTGCCAGGGAATGACCCGGCTGCCGTGGGCTTGAATTCGACAGAGACTGTACAAGTCGAGCCCGCGGCAAGCGATGTCCCGCAGGTGTTGGCTGACACGGTGTAAGAGCTTGAAGCGACAACGCTGGTTATTGTCAAAGTCGCGTTGCCATAGTTCTCTACCGTAATCGTCTGCGCGGCGCTGGTGGTGCCGTGTGCCACGCTGCCGAACGCCAACGTCGTCGGCGAGAGGAACACCGCCGGTTCAGCCCCGTTTCCCGTGATCGGTATGGTTTGCGGAGTATTTCCGGCGTTGTCCACGAGTGTGACCGTAGCCTGCTGATCTTCGAAGGTCGTCGGTGTAAAACTCACGCTGATGACACAAGTCCCACTAACGGCGATACTCCCGGTGCAGGTGTTGGCTGGCGAGAGCGAGAAGTCTGTCGTCTGCCCCCCCGCGATCGTGATGCTGGTGAAGGTAAGTGCTGCGGCACCGGTGTTTTGCACGGTTACGGTCTTCTTGAGATTGGTGTTCAGCACCACATTCGGAAACGCCAGGCTAGGCGGCGTGAGTGTTACCACCGGCAACGCACTTGCGGCGCCAGTGCCGCTGAGGGCTGCAGATTGCGGACTTCCAGCCGCGTTGTCTTTCGCCGTTACGGTTGCAGTACGAGTTCCGACTGCCGTCGGCGCGAATGTTACCGCAATATTGCAACTGAAACCAGCCGCCAGGGTGGCAGGGCAATTGTTGGTTTGTTTAAAGTCGCTTGGGTCCGCGCCTCCTATGCCGATGGTCAAGCCTGTGAGATTTCCCAGCCCGTTGTTGGTGAGGTTGATGTTTTTCGCGGCACTGGTCGTGCCTTCGTCCTGAGTCGTGAACGTCAGGCTCGCCGGCAGGAAGCCGACCTCCGGTACGCTTGAGCTGACTCCGGTGCCGCTGATGGCGATCGTCCGAGGACTGCCGGGGTCGGAGTCCTTAACTGTCACAGTTGCGGTGCGCGCTCCCGCCGCAGCCGGTGTGAATGTCAGTCTTATGGTGCAGTAAGAGAGCGCAGGAACCTGTGTGGTGGCGACGCACCCGCTGCCGCTCAGGGAGAAGTCGCCGGGATTGGTGCCGCTTAGCACAACACTGGCGATGGTGGAAGTGGTGTTGCCCTCGTTGTAGTAATAAACAATCTGCGGGGAACTTAGTGTGCTCACGGTCTGGGCGTCGAACACCACGGTCGCTTGCGAAAGCAGAATGTCAGCACTGGTTGCGATGCCCGTACCTGAGATGGTCACCTTCTGCGTGCCCGTGCCCACGGTGGAGTTGTCGGTGATGGTTACGGTGCCGGCTTTCGCGCCCGTGCTGGTTGGAGTGAAAGTTACGCCGATGTTGCAGAAACTGCCCGGGGGAAGCGCGCCAGTACATCCGTTGGCCAGGGCATAGTTGGTAGTGATGGTGACATTGGTGAAGGTAACGTTAAAGTCGCCGGTATTGGTAACAGTGATGTTTTGCTGGGCGCTGGTGGTTCCCGTCACCTGAGGCCCGAAGACAAGGGTGGTTGGCGTAACCGTCAGAAGCTTCGTCTCTGCAACTCCGGTTCCGGAGAGATTGATCGTTGTGGGACTGCCGGGCGCGCTGTCCGTCACTTTGATAGTGGCGGTGCGCGCGCCTGCTGCCGTGGGCGTGAAGCTCACCCCAACGCTGCAGGTATTGCTCAGCGGTCCCTGCTGCAAGGTGCTGGGAGCGAGGGGACACCCGTCGCTGATCGCAAAGTCACCCGGGTTGGTGCCGCCCAACACGATGGAGCTGATGGTCACCGGCGAAGTGCCCGTATTGGTGAGCAGCACGCTGGGACTGAGAGGACTCTGCGTGGTCAGCACTGTAGGCGCGAAGGCGATGCTGGCAGGACCGACTACCAGGCCCTGCGAGCCGGCTACGCCAGTGCCCTTAAGCGTGATCACTTTCGGACTGCCGGTAGCGCCGGTATAGGTAATTGTGACCGTGGCCGTGAGCGGTCCCGCCACGGTGGGCGTGAAGGTGACGTTGGTGTTGCAAGTCGCAAGGGCAGCGAATGGGGTAGTCGTCGGACAACCCGAGGAGATTGTGAAGGAGCCGGGGTTGGCCCCGCCCAACACGATGCTGGAAATAGTGATGGGCGAGTTGCCGGTGTTCTGGAACGTAGCCGCCTGATTCGGGCTGGTAAAACCGATCGTCTCGTTCGGGAACTGCAGGATACTCTCATACAGCACCGCCGAACTGGACGCTGTCACGCCGAACCCGGCCAGCGCCAAGGTTTGCGTTCCAGCGCTGTCCGTAATGCTGATCGTCGCTGTGCGGACCCCGGTTGCTCCTGGCTTAAAGCTGACATCGAAACTGCATTCGCCTGATGCCGCGAGAGTGGCAGTGCAACTGTTGCTGCTGATCGTGAAGTCGGACGCATTCGTGCCGGACGCTGCTATGGCGGGGATGCCAGTAACCGTCGATGCCGAATTGTTAAACAGCTGAACGAACTGAGCAGTGCTGGCGGTTGCTACAACCTGACTGTTAAAGGCGAGGTTACCCGGCGAAAATTCCATTGCGGCCGCTCCGGTGGCTCCGGTGCCGTTAAGTGTAATGGTCTGCGGACTCTCCGCGGCGTTGCTCGTTACTTTCACCGTCGAGTTATCCGTGGTGGTCACCGTCGGCGTGAAGAAGATGGAGAGCTCGCAGGCGGTATTGGGTAGTATCGCAGTGCCTGCGCATCCTTCCGCGAGGTAGTCGGTGCTGCCGGAAGCGACGGTCGCGACATTGATTGGAGCAGTTCCGGTGTTAATGAGCCAGACGTTTTGACCTGGGCTCTGAACCCCCTTCTGCTCCGGCTGATAGGTTAACGTGGTCGGACTTACTACCAGCGCGAAAGTAGCCGCTACCCCGGTTCCAGCGAGGGTTGCGGTTTGGGTACCGGCAGCATTGGTGAAACTCAGCGTGCCAGTGCGAGCTCCGGTAGCTGTAGGAGTAAAGGTGACCTGTATCTGGCAACCGCGACCGGGGACAACGATGTTTCCGCTGCAGTTTGAACCTGGGGCGAAAACCTGGAAATCACCGGCGTTAGTGCCGGTGATGCTGACGTTTGAGGCGTCGAAAGGTTCGTTGCCGATGTTGTCCAGAATCACCGTGAAGGCGCTGGGGGAAGTAGTGCCTACCGCCTGTGTCCCTAAGTTAAGGCTGTCGGGTGTCGCGATCGCTGCCGGTGCATCCGCGCTGCCGGTTCCGGTAAGAGTGACTTTTTGCGGGTTCCCGGTGGCAGTGTCCTCGACGACGATCGAGCCCGTCCGGGCTCCAGTGGCGGTTGGCGTGAACTCCACGCTGATATTGCAGACGGATCCGACTCTCAGCCCGGCGGTTACGCATCCGGTGCTGCTCACGCGGAAGTCACCCGTGGTAAATACGCGGTCGATGGGCACAGGAGCGTTACCGGTATTGGTGACTTGAACGATAAGAGCGGGCGTACTCGTGGCTCCTACCGCCAGGTTGGCAAATGTGAGGGCCGGTGGATCGAACGCCAGAGTAAGGGTTGGAGCCACGCCGGTGCCTGTCACGGTGAAAGTGTGGGTCCCCACCGTGGTGCTGTCGGCGAGGGTTACGGTTGCGGCGCGCGTTCCGGTTGCGGTGGGAACGAAGCTGATCCTTGCAAAACACTCTCCTCCAGGGTTCAGGGTCTGAACGCAGCCGCTCTCGGTGTAGTCCGTAAAGGCCGCCCCCGTAATCGAAACGCCGAAGATGGTTACTGGAACGTTGCCCGTGTTCGTGACAGTTACAGACTGAGAGGGGGCGGTGACGCCGATGACTTGCGGATTGAACACCAGACCAGCGGAACTCAAGGTAAGTGCCGGAGCGCCGACCACGCCGTTACCCGATAAGTCCACGAAGGTGGGAGTAGCCAAGCCGTTCGTATTGCTGTTTACGAACATGTCTCCAGTGAACGGGCCGTTCTCCGTGGGTAGAAATGCAATATTCACTGTGCAGGTGGCATTGGTCGCGAGCGACGTCGGGCAATTGCTTGTCTGGGCAAAGGCGTTGCTGGGTGAGCTGCTGAAGGTAAATGGCGGGTTGCCCAACGTCAGGCTGGTGGTGGCACTATTGCCAACCGTAACTGTCTGGAAGGGACTGGCGAAGTCCACGCTCTGGCTCGCAAAAGTCAAACTCGTGGGATTCAACGTTAGGAAGCCCTGAGCCACGCCACTCCCCGTAAGGTTCACGACGGTCGAGAGACCGCCCTGGAGAATCGTGAGGGTGCCAGGCGTAGACGCCGCGGTCGTTGGCTTGAACGTAACACTGATGGAACATTCGGCAGCTGCCGCCAGAGTTGTACCGCAGGTGTTGGTCTCGGTGTAGGCAGCCGGCGTCGGCGTAATGCTGGTAATCGTCATGGCGTTGGTGCCCATGTTGCGCAGGTTGACGATCATCGGGGTGCTGGGCACGCCGGTTGATTGGTTCGTCGGGAAAGCCAGGGTAAGAGGGTATGCTACCGCCGTGACTCCAGCCGCGGGGGCGACTTCCAACGCGAAAGTATTTCGCTGTGTGGTTGCGCTGAGCGTCACGGGAAAATCGGGCGAACTGGTTTCGCCAACCACGTAAGCATCGCCGGTAGAGTTTACTGCGATCGACGGCGAGTGCGCCGTGCTCTGACTGCTGTCGTCGGAAGAGCCGCCGATGTAGGTCGAATACACCGCTGCTGTTCCAGTCGTGTTCAGTTCGGTGACAAAAACATCATTGCCGGTTTGAGGAGTCCCGTTTACGGTCACGTAACTGGCGTTGAAATCCTGAATGGGGTTGGTCAGGGTGAGATCGTCCTCTCCCGTGTATCCCACGACAAACGCACTGCATGGAGAAGTGCAGCCGGGTTCGATCGCAATGCCGGTGGGAGTCGTGAGTTGCTGAGCTCCGCTTAAGTAGGTGGAATAGACAAGGGCGCTTCCCGCGGCATTCAACTCGCTGGCGAAGCCGTCAGGGTAGGTCACCTGGAAGGCGCCAGTGGTGGTGGGAAAGTCTTCTATGCCGACCGTTCCGGTCACGTAAGCGACCCCTGATCCATCGACGGCAATCCCATTCGCCGTTCCAACCCCGAGATAGGCGGAGTACAGCAACGCCGTCGCGGTGGGGTTCAACTTGGTAACATACGCGCCGCCTACTCCCAATCCTTCTCCGTCATACGAAAAGGCACCCTTCGTAATGGGAAAATCGGAACCGCCATTTCCCGTGACGTAAGCATCTCCGGAACTATCGACCGCGATGGCGTTCTCGACGGATCCTGTCGTGGGACCGCTAAGATAAGTAGAGTAAACCAGGGATGCAGCGCCGGACTTCGTAGGATCGATCTTGGCTACGAAGGCAACCTGTTGGCTGCTGGCGTTCTTCGTCTGAAAAACCCCTGTGGTAGTGGGAAAGGTAAGAGAGTCGGTGAAGCCGGTCACATAGATCTTGTTCAGCGAATCGACGGCAACACCGTTCGCCTCGTCGAAGGCGCTGGTGGTTCCTGCCAGGTAGGTGGCATAAGTGAGCGCAGTTCCGGCAGGGTTTACAACCGCGACAAAGGCATGGTCTCCGCTGGTAACAGAACCCAGAAACGCATTGGTGGTAGTTGGGAAATTCGGGCCGGAGTAACCCACAACATAAGCTGCGCCTGTGGAGTCGACTCGTATGTCCTCAACCTGGAAGCTATAAGTAAACGGCGGCGTCGCTGGAAAGATGCCTCGATAAACCATCGTCGCCCCGGTTGCGCTGATCTTCTGAACTAACAAAGATGAACCGTTGCGCCCGGCCAGGTAGACGTTGCCGCTGGAATCGATGGTCCCGGCATAGAACGTGTCACTCGTTGTCGAGCCGACTGGAAAGGACGACCAGACCAGTTTTTGCGCGAAAGTTCCGGTGGCGAAAGAGATGAAAACAATCAGCAACGCAAGTTGGAAGCAGACGCGGCTACGCAGCATACGGTTTCTCCTGGTATCGAGAACTGAAATCACGAGAACTAGAACAGTGGAATGAGTTGGACCACTGAATCGCGCCGATCCAGGCGCGATGGTGTCTGATCAGTTTCCTTTATCGATCCGGGGGAAGGAACGAGATGGGAAACGGCACCGGCTGCGCCAGCAAGATTTTCACAGCGGATTCTTACCTATGGCGCAAACGCGGGGGGATTATACACCGGCACTTGTTTTTCGCAAGGGCAATATTTTCGTGCAATGCGAAAGACAAAACGCCTGGATACCGCGTCTGGCAGGGCTTTCGGCAACCACCACCTGCCGGACCGAGCATTCCGACTGTAGTCTTTCGTGTGCGGTGATGTTGGTGCAGATGAGAAACCGAGCTCTTGTCGCACCCATGTAAAACATTAAAGACAGCACTTCCGATGGCCATTTTCGTCCCCAAAACACGGATTCAGCGAATCCGCGCGGGTGGAATGGGCGGAAAAGGATGCGCGAGCAGCCGCTTGTTCGACGGCTTTCCCGACGGACAAGAGAACCTTTGCTATTAAGTCTGATTACTTATCCGCAGTGTGATTTGCTGGTTGCTTCACCATCACCGCCGGCACGTCTTGCTGCTTCATAAGGTTGTTGTACGACGCTACATCGGTTGAGACGATCGCTTTCCATTTTGCCAGTTGCTCGTCGACGGCTTTGCTGACCATGTTGAATACTTCAAAAGACTGCTTGGTAGGAGCCGAGTCAGCGCTGCCGACGACGCCGCTCAACGCCACCAGATGATTGTTCAGCCGAACCGGGAAATTGAGCACATCCTGACCGCTCTTGGCCTTGGTCTGGATTAGCGCTTCTTCCACTTCCGTCATCTTCGTGTCGAGTGTTTTGCCGGCGTCAGCAATGGCCTTGGCGCGGGGGTCGCCCTTCAAGCGAGTATTAATCGTTTTCATCTGCTCGCGAAGATCGCGAATCTGAATGATGGTGTCGTCGGTTTCGGTGACCTTGTCACGGATCTTCAGCAGTAGATCGAACTGCTTGGTCAAGTCTTCCTGAGTGATTTTCAACCGCGGATCAGCCTTGATCTCCAGCGGCGCAGTGTAACTCTTGCCCAACACCGTCAACCGCGCCTGATATGTGCCAGGAAGTGCTTCGGGGCCGTCAGTGCTTCCACCCCAGAGCGGCGCATGTGGAACCTTGGTCGCTCCTTCGTAGCGCAGGTCCCACACGAAACGGTTCAGGCCAGCGTCGGCTGGCAGGCTCCCTGCATTGCCGCCGCGGCTGAAGAAGTCTTCCTCTCCTTCGTCGCCGGGCTCCTCTTTTTTGGGATACTTGCGGATGACTTTTCCTGAGGAATCGAGAATCTCCAGCGTGATCTTCGGGGCTTCGTCTTTATCTTTATCAGCATCTTTATCAGTCTTCTCAGTTTCAGAGGGAGGGGTCGAAGGGCTGGCTTCACTTTTCGCCGGAGCACTCTCAGCACCAGTGCCGGAAGACTTGGCCTTCGCCTGATCGGACTTCTTGAGCGAAGTTTTCAACCAGTAATCAATGACGGCGCCTGCCGGCGGGTTCTTTCCCACACCGCCGCTGGGGGCGAAAAACGAACCGCGAAAGACAGTATGACTCGCCGGTCCGGGCGTGAACAGATGAGCGTCCTGCTGCGGAATCGAATCTTCATATTGCTCCATCGGAGTTATGTCGTCGAGCACCCAGAAACTGCGTCCGTGCGTTGCAACGATGAGATCGGTGTTCTTGATCACGAGATCGTTTACGGGAGCCGCCGGAAGATTCAGTTGCAGCGGTTGCCAGCGAACGCCATCATCGAAGGAGACGTAGACGCCTTGTTCGGTTCCGGCGAAAAGCAAATTCGGACGCCGGGGGTCGACCCTCACGGCGTGGACATAATTGTTCGCCGGAAGTCCCGCGACCAGTTTGGTCCAGGTCTTGCCAAAATCGGTGGTCTTGAAGACGTATGGCGCGAAGTCGTCTGACTTGTGGCGTTCGACCGCGAGGTACGCGGTACCAGCCTCGCGAGAAGATGCCTCGATCATACTGACCGTGCCCCAGTCCGGCATGCCTTTGGGTGTGACGTTCTCCCAGTGCTGACCACCGTCGCGGGTGAGTTGAACCAGTCCGTCATCGGTCCCGGCCCAAATCAAATCCTTCTGCACCGGCGATTCGACCACCGAGAAAATCGTGTCGTAGACTTCGACACCGGTGTTGTCCTTGGTGATCGGCCCGCCCGAAGCTGCCTGTTTTGATTTGTCATTGCGCGTCAGGTCAGGACTGATGATCGTCCAACTCATGCCGGCATCGGTGGTCTTGAACAGCACTTCGCCGGCGAAGTACATCGTCTTGGCATCATGTGGCGAAAAAACGATGGGCTCGGTCCACTGAAAACGGTGTTTGACGTCGGCCGCCGACCACCCAATGGGGTTCACGGGCCATGGGTTGATCGCTTGCTCTTCGCCCGTGCGGTGATCGTAGCGTGTGATTTCTCCGCCGTAAGAGCCGGCGTATACGATCTCGGGGTCGGTAGGGTCCGGTGCGATGTAGCCACTTTCGCCACCCCCGACGGCGTACCAGTCCGGGCGATCAATCGCACCTTCTGAGCTCGCACTGGCTATCGCCACGGTGGAGTTGTCCTGTTGTGCGCCGTACATGTAATAAGGAAAGCGATTGTCTGTAGTGACATGGTAAAACTGCGCCGTGGGCTGGTTGTATTGGGTGGTCCAGGTGTCGCCGCCGTCGGTAGAGATAGTGGCGCCACCATCGTTGCCGTTCATAAGGCGCTTCGGATTCGTGGGATCGATCCACAACGCGTGATTATCTCCGTGTGGCGCGCGCAGCCGGCTGAAAGTCTTGCCTCCGTCGTTGGACCGATACGCCGCAGTGTTCAGGATGTAGACCGTATCCTCCGACTTGGGGTCGGCGAAAATGTGCGAGTAGTACCACGCGCGCTGGCGGAAGCGATGGTCGTCCGTGGTGATATGCCAGGAATCGCCGCCGTCGTCGGAACGATAGATTCCGCCTTTTTCCGCCTCGACGACTGCCCACACTCGATTGGGGTTCGCGCCAGAGACCGTTACTCCGATGCGGCCGAGTATCCCTTCCGGCAGTCCGTGGCCTTTGAGTTCCTTCCAGGTTGTGCCGCCGTCGATGGAACGGTAAAGTCCACTTCCCGGGCCGCCGCTATCGAGACTCCACGGCGTGCGGCGGGCTTGCCACAATGCCGCGAACAGGATGTTCGAGTTGCTGGGATCGAACACAACATCGATGCCCCCGGACTTGGCGTCCTTATAGAGCACCTTCTGCCAGGTCTTGCCGCCATCCTGGGTGCGGAAAATGCCGCGCTCTTCGTTATCGGCAAAAGGATGCCCCAGAGCGGCGACGAAGGCGATGTCAGGATTCTTGGGATTCACGGCGAGACGTCCGATGGCATGAGTGTCGGCAAGGCCAGCAAATTTCCAAGTTTTGCCGGCATCGATCGACTTGTAAACCCCGTTGCCGCCGACGATGTTGCCCCGAATGCAGGCTTCTCCAGTTCCGACATAAATAACGTTCGGATCAGATTCGGAAACCGCGATTGCGCCGATCGCCGGCGACGCATCTTTCGTTTTGTCGAAGATCGGCTTCCAGTTCAGGCCGCCGTCAGTCGTCTTCCACACGCCTCCGGCGGTCGCGCCGAAGTAGTAGACGTTTTCCTGCCCAACGACTCCCGCTACCGCGACCACGCGGCCGCCGCGAAATGGGCCGACGAGGCGATACTGCAGACCTTTCCACGGATTCTTGTCCTCGCCGTCATCTTTGTCTTCCCCGGCGGGTCCGCTTGCAGTGTCAGTCGGCTTCTGCTGCGCTGTCTGCTTCTGGCTGGAATCAGGGGTTTGTTTGGTTGGGTGTTTCTGTGCGAATGCTGGGGTAATAAGACAGGTAATTACAAGAGCGAGGATAGAGGTTCGCAAGTGTTTGTTCCTCCGGAGACGTTGTAAGCGATAAAGCCGACAGCCACACATTCTCAACAGAAAGACAGCCGCTGTCTAGCTTTGCATTTGTGGGTTCGAGTTTTCGTAGTGTCGGATCACTGAATCTCGTCGGGTTTTGCCAATTGCGACGCCACGATCTGCCATTTGCCCTTGCGCTTCACGACCGCATCCATGTAGATGTAGCGGACAGGGAAGCGTTGGCCGGCCTGCTCGACATCATCCTCCTCCGAACCGTGGACTATGGCTGCGTCTCTGCTCAGCAGGCGAATCTTGCGTCCGGTGGAGACCATCGAGATGTAGCGAATCGCGCCGGACTCGAGATTGTTCAGTACGTCTTGTTTGGTAGACGCTTTGCCGGTTTCGTCGTATTGGATGTAATCGTCGGCGAAGATGCGGGAAAGCGCGGAGAGATCGGCGGCAATCAGGGCCCGGTCTCCCTCCTCGAATAATTTCAAAATCTGCTGTTCGTCGCTCTGACCCGGCATCTGCCTCCTCCCACTACTTTTCTTTGCTGTCCTGTTAGTGTACAAGCTGGTATTCATCAGGAGGCTTCTGTGATTCGAACGTCTTACGTTTTCGCGTTGCTCCTATTCTTCACGATTGCCCTGCCGGTCGCGTCCCACGCTCAATCTAGTTCGGCAGCGCAGGACCGCCCCTTTGTCGTTGAGTATTACTACAAAGCGAAGTGGGGGCATGCCGACGAGTTTCTGAAGCTTTTCAAGAAGAATCACTACCCGGTGCTCAAAAAGCAAATGGAGATGGGGCGGATCGCGAAGGTGTGGATGGATCAGCCGCGCTATCACACTACTGAAGACGGGCGCTGGGACTTTCGCGTGACCATTGTCTTCAAGAATGCGACCGTGGCCAACGAACCGTTCGATGACGCGGCTTTGCAGAAGCAGATGTATCCCGATCAGGAAACTTTCCAGCGTGAAGAGCAGAGGCGGTTTGAGATTCTCGATGGGCATTGGGATTTGCCGGTGAAGACGGTCGAGTTGGAAAAGTAGGATCGAGTAGGTACTCGGTGCTAGCCGTCGATCTTCAGGAAATTTGCGATCATCTTTTCGAACGATTTCCAGGGCAAAATGCGCTTCATCGCGAGTTGGATCTTGGCGTCGCGGCCCACCAGGTAGCGCAGCTTGGGGTTGGGGTCTTGCGCGATGGATGCGATGAGGCGCGCTACTTCGATGGGATCGCGCTTGGGCAGGGCCTGAATGCGATTGCGCATGCGCAGGCTGCGCTGGATGTTGGGAGAAGTTTCTTGCGTGGCCTTCTCGCCCATCACCGCGCCGCGCGTCCAGATGTCGGTGAGGTAGGCTCCGGGCTCGACCAGCACGACCTTGATGCCGAGTGCATTCACTTCGAGGCGCAACGACTCGCTCCAGCCTTCGAGGGCATGTTTGGACGCGGAATAGCTGCTGACCGAGACCGAACCAAGCAGTCCGCCGATGGATGAGACCATGATGATGTGTCCCGAGTGCTGGCGGCGCATAGTGGGCAGCGCGGCTTTGGTCATGGCGACCGTGCCGAAGAAATTGGTATCGAACTGGCGGCGGAGTTCCTCCAGCCTAATATCTTCCGCAAATCCTGCCACGGCGAATCCGGCATTGTTGACCAGAACGTCCAAGCGGCCATGGTCGCGGACAACTGCGTCAACGAAGCCGGGAAGGGCCTCGAAGTTGGTGACGTCGAGCGCACGGATATCGAGTTGGCCGGGTACACCTGCAGCGACAGCAGCCTGATCGAGGCGATCGCGGCGGCTGAGATCGCGCATGGTCGGGACAACGCGGAATCCAGCCTTGGCCAGTTCGATGGAGGTGAGCAAGCCGAAACCGCTGGAGGAACCGGTGATGAGGGCGATCCTATCGGGCATGGAAGTGAGCCCGCAAAAGTTGTAACACAGGAGATGACGTTGGAGCGAGGCCGATGTCTCCCCATGCGCTGAGACGATGCCCAGCTTCGTTAAAGAATGTTAAAGGGGTGTAACAAGCACGCAGGAAATCCTTATGGGAATCATTGAAATTTGGAGTTAGACAGAGGTCCGGCGGGGACCATATTGTTAACCATGGACCCCTTATTATCAGTTGAGGACTCACATGTTGATTTGCTGCACGAGATTGGCGTTCGGCTGGCGACAGCAGACGGTTTTCACGAAGTACTGACTCGTGTGGTCGATTTTGCCGCCGCGCTGGTGAAGTGCGACTCCTGCCTGATTTATGTATTGGAAGGCGACGAGCTCGTTCTGCGCGCCTCCAAGAATCCCCATCCGGAAGTGGTCGATCGCCTGAAACTGCGCGTCGGACAGGGTATTACGGGCTGGGTAGCGGAACATCAGGAACCGGTGGCGGTTGCCGAAAAAGCGGCGCAAGACCCGCGCTTTCAGTTTTTCCACGAGCTACCGGAAGATACCTACGAGGCATTTCTTTCGGTCCCGTTGATGTGCCGCGGGCGGGTGATGGGAGTGATCAACCTGCAGCATCGCGAGCATCATGTTTACCGGCGGCGGGAAATCCGTCTGATCTCAACCATCGGGTTTCTGGTGGGCGCTGAGATTGAGATGGCGCGACTGGAGGATGCGAACTCAAACCTCTCGGAACAACTGCAGACTCGCAAAGTGGTCGAGCGTGCCAAGGGCATCCTGCAGCGCGACCTTGGACTGAGCGAAGAACAGGCCTACCTGACCTTGCAGCGACAGAGCCGGCAGAAACGCAAGGCGATGAAGGAGATTGCCGAAGCGATTGTGCTGAGTGATGAAGTGAGAGGTAATTCGCCCTCGCCGAAGCCCACCTGAGGAAGCGAGCCAGCCGCTTCGAGCTCCGAGGAGAAGCGTTTTACCACGGAGGCACAAAAGACACGGAGAAAATTTCTAACCAACAAAGGCCCGAGAGCGAATAGGTTTTATTCACCCTCGGGCCCGGGAGCGATCGACTAGCGGGCGGCGGATACAGTCGAGGTTGCGACTGATTGCGCCACTTCACGAGTTTCGGACGGCACCGCAAAGTGCAGCGTCATTCCGAACTCGGGAAGCTGCATCGTGCTGACGAAGCTTCCACCTGGTCTGGAAACTAGAATGAGCCGGCTATCGTCCGATGGCTGCGAGCTTCCGGTATCGGTAACCAGCAGCATGAAGCCTGCGCCGCTGCCGTCAACCTTGCGCAAGGTGAGCATGTCCGAGGGGCCGCTGGCCCCGATGGTGAATCGGTACTTGCCTGCTGGGACGATGGCGTTTTGCCAGCGTACTTCGTGGGTCAAGGTGAAGGTTCCCGCCGCATCCTGGGCCGAAGCGAGGCTGGGTGCGAAGTTTAGAGCACTCAGGACCAAAACAGCGGCATAGACGAATCTGCGAATCGAGTTCATTGGAATCTCCTGTTCTTTATCGTTGGTCTGAGGAGCGCACTGTCGGCGCTAGACGGACGGTGCGGGCTCAGATTGATTGGAGAACAACAGGGTCAGGAGATTTGCAATGCCGCAGCAGGGCTGGCATGCAAACATCAGCTTCGCGGGACCGGCTACAGAGATGGTTTGCGAAGTGATTCCACTATGAAGGATGTTCGCGCTAGAGTCCAACGCAAAAAATTCGTTGCTCTGATCGGATTCGCGTGCACCGCTTGATGACGCCTCCACCCCATTGAGGCGATTTTCTGCACCTTTTGGCTGCCGCGGTTTGCAAAGTCCTGTTCCAATACGAGAAGATACAAGGTTTGCACATCCATACAGATACCTACTGAGGAAGCGTCCAAAATATGGCGACACGGAATAAGTCCGCAAAGGCAGCATCGAAAACGGCGAGGGTAGAGGTGAAGTCCGAAGGGAAGGCCCGCAGCAGTTCGCAACATAACGGCACGATCCAGCCGGCGAAAGGGAAGTTGGGGGTAATAATCCCTGGCATGGGCGCGGTAGCGACAACGTTTGTCGCGGGAGTGGAAGCGATTCGCAAGGGGCTGGCGAAACCGATTGGGTCCCTTACGCAGATGGGCACGGTGCGGCTGGGCAAGCGTACGGACGGGCGTTCTCCGAAGATCAAAGAGTTCTTGCCGCTGGCGGGGCTCGATGACCTGGTTTTTACCGGCTGGGACATTTTCGAAGACAACATGTACGAAGCGGCCTCGAATGCAGGTGTGCTGGATCAGAGGCTCCTCGACCAGTTGAAGCCATTTCTTTCGACGGTGACGCCGCGTTCGGCGGTGTTTGATCACAATTACGTGAAGAAGATCGACGGTCCGAACGTGAAAAAGGGCAAGACGAAGATGGATCTGGCCGAGCAGTTGCGCGACGACATTCGCGACTTCAAGAAAACCAGCGGGGCGAGCCGGTTGATCACGATGTGGTGCGGTTCCACCGAGTCCTATATCGAAGCGACCGCGGC
>Ga0307476_10000150_pt1 | contig 67509 bp, 60 predicted proteins | sample atmos_gasesECM2C_2_FD_203314 | JGI IMG/M metagenome (GOLD analysis project Ga0307476, IMG submission 203314) | Hardwood forest soil microbial communities from Morgan-Monroe State Forest, Indiana, United States - atmos_gasesECM2C_05 | ecosystem: Environmental > Terrestrial > Soil > Temperate... | reverse complement strand
GTCGCTGGTTAACGTTTATATCGAGATTCAGGCTAAGCGGCGCGAACAGGCTGTTGTTTTAGGTCGCAGGTCTTAGGTGTCAGGTCTTGGGCTTGGAGGTCATGTCCAGATTTGCCTGATACTGAACCCCTAAGGCCTCAAGCCTAACGCCCGAGACCTAAGACCTGCGACCTAAGACCTATGTCCCGCCCTCGCGCAGCCCCGTCTCTCTCGAAATTAACCCTGCGTTAACAATCCAATATTACGCAAGAGTTAATATCTCCCCCATGCCGCAAGAGACCCTGACCATTGACGACCAGCCCGGAAGCCAGCCCGGACAGCGCGTTCTTCGCCTCAATGGAGCACTGGTGCTGACCACGATGTTTCCCTTCCAGACGACTGTGCGAGCCGACACGTCACGCACGTTGATTATTGATTTCACCAACATCTCCTATGTGGATTCCGCCGGCATTGGTGCTCTCGTGGGAGCCTACGTTACTCGCCAGAACAGCGGCCGGAAGCTTGCTCTGGTGGGTGTGAGCGATCGCGTGCATAACGCGCTCAAAGTCACCCGCGTCGAGCAGTTCTTCCATTTTTTCGATTCCGTGAGCGCGGCGGAAGAAGCGACAGCCGCTTAGCCATTCCTGGAGGCCCCGCAGCCGAGGTTAATGAACGAAATCGCGACTTTGTAACATCGAGCGGAGACGAGTTCCTCCGCTAGTGGAGCTTGCGGCGCATTGCCGCCCACATCCACGACCCAAGTACGACGAGCATCAGCGTAGCCGCCTCGTAATACCTAAGGTACCGAGAAGTGGTCGGCGGCAGCACCGAAGACGATTGCGGCAGGCACCGACAGCCAAATAGCTCGCTTTATCGGAGTGGCGTTTCGCCAAGCCGCTTGCGCTGACCCCAAGCCTTCACCTGCGGTTTTCGCGGTTTCCCTCGCTAGGCTGAGGTTCTCTTTGAATTGCTTGAACAACAGTCTCCTCCAACAATCGGGGGCTTCACGTCGGCGGTCTTCAACACCATCACCATACGCCGGGTCGCGGCAGATTCCACGATGATTGTTGCGATCAGGCCATTTGTACTCATTGGCCAGTTACGTCCCCCGCACGCTTTTCCGCGCGCCCTCTAGTTCGCCCGCAGGAGTTTGACTGGCTTGCTCATCCCTCCTAAGATGAGCTCTCCATCCACTCATGATCGGCCAGACCATCTCGCACTACCGCATCACCAGGCAGCTTGGGAGCGGAGGGATGGGGATTGTCTATGAGGCGCAGGATATCGACCTGGGACGCCGGGTTGCGCTGAAGTTCCTGCCGCCACAACTCGCTCGCGACGAAAACGCTCTGGACCGGTTTCTTTTGGAGGCCCGCACTGCCTCTGCCTTGAACCATCCCAATATCTGTACGATTTATGCCGTCGAGAAAATTCGCCTCGAGAACGGGGAAGACCAGTCGTTCATCGCGATGGAACTGCTGGAAGGTGAGACGTTCGACCGCCGATTGGCGGCAGGTCCGTTGCCGCTGGATCGCCTGTTTGATTGGGGGATTCAGCTGGCCGATGCTCTCGACGCGGCCCATGCCAAGGGCATTATTCATCGCGACATCAAGCCCGCCAACATATTTGTCACGCAGCGCGGCCAGGTCAAGGTGCTGGATTTCGGTTTGGCCAAGCTGGCTCGTCCCGAGATGATGATGACGACGATCGGGGCCACGCAAGACTCGCCTGCATTGAATCTCACCAGCCCCGGAGCCACGGTTGGCACCATCTCCTACATGTCTCCCGAGCAGGCGCGCGGCGAGGAACTGGATCCGCGCACGGATTTATTTTCTCTCGGAGTCGTGCTCTATCAGATGGCGACTGGGCGCTTGCCTTTCTCGGGCGCGACCTCGGCGGTGGTTTTCCACGCAATTCTGGAGCTGGATCCGGTGCCCGCGCTGCAAGTGAATTCCGGGCTCCCGCCCAAGCTGGAAGAAATCATCATCAAGGCGCTCGAAAAGGATCGCGATCTGCGATATCAGTCTGCCGCCGACCTGCGGGGTGATCTCAGGCGGCTGAAGCGGGATACCGAATCGGGCCGGAGGACGGCGCAATCGGGATCGACAGGCGCGCGCGCGGTGTCGGGTTCGAGTTCGTCGGCGACACAGGCGTCTTCCGCCGCAAGCGTTGATCGACCTTCGAGCGCTCCACTGGCCGCTTCGGCCGCAAGTCAAACGGCTGTGGCCGCGACTGGGGGTTCGAAGACGGGATTTCCCTTTCGCTTCCTCGGGACCGGCGTGGCCTTGTTGCTGGCGGCCCTCCTTGCTTACTCCATTTTTTTCCGCAAGCACTCTACGCCATTTCAGGACATTTCAGCCACTCGAGTTACCGACACTGGTGATGTAATCGGAGCGGCGATCTCTCCCGATGGCCAGTACATCCTCGTAATCACAAGGAAGAACGGGCTCGCGAGCCTATGGCTTAAAAACGTGCCGACCAACAGCAACGTGCAGGTGCAACCCGCGGAGGATGTGTATTACAACGGACTGCGCTTTGCGCCGGACGGAAACTATTTTTACTTCGTGCACAGCGACCCCGGGAACGACGAGCTGCAGTTTTTGTACCGCGCTCCGCTGCTCGGGGGCGTGGCCCAAAAACTCGCGGACGATGTCGATTCCAACGTCACTTTTTCTCCCGACGGAAAGCAGTTCGCTTTCATTCGAGCTGACAATCCGGAGCCGGGTAAATTCCGGCTGATCGTGCGTCCCGTGAATGGCGGGGATGCCGACGAACGCGTTCTCGCCAGCGGCCCCAATAGCCACAGCCTTTACAATCCCGTCTGGTCTCCGGATGGAAAGACGATCGTTTGTAACGAGTTGAACGTGAACGGTGTATTCACCAGCCTGACCGCGGTGGATCCCGGGAGCGGGGCTAAGAAAGTTTTCTTTGGCTCGAATGCACAGCTATTCGAAAACCCTACCTGGATGCCGGACGGCAGTGGCCTGATCGGAATCTTGCATGGGATGGGGCCCGGCTTTAATCGAACCCAGATTGCCTTCGTCTCTTATCCGGGCGGGAAGTTGTCGCCCATCACGCACGACACCAACACATATTTTTATCTGAGTGTGGCCGGAAACGGTCGCGTATTGAGCGCCGTATTGAGCGAAGGCAGATGGAATATCTTCACCATGCCGTCGCCTCCGACGGAAGCGCAACCGCACCTGGTAACGTCGTCCGAGGCATCTACCAATTTCACCTGGACGCGAGAGGGATTTTTGGTCAGCGATCAGGGTACGAAGCTGAACCGCATCGATCCCGTGTCCGGTGAGAAAACTGCGGTTGCAACCGAAGAAAGCAGCGTGAGTGGCAATCCCGAAGCCTGTGCCGATGGACGCTACATTATTTTCGAGCTGGGCTTCCGCGGGGGCGCGAACGACGACAATCTCTGGCGAATGGATTCTGCGGGCGGAAATCTGAAACAGCTGACCAACGGCCGGAACGATACGCACTCTGTTTGTTCCGGCGATGGCCGCTGGGTGTACTTCATGCAACAACAGGACGAAGCGAAGCTTGCCCGGGTCTCGATTGATGGTGGGACTCCGCAGATCCTTTCCAATTTGCCCATTGTTGAGAGCCAAATCGATATTTCGCCGGAGGGAAAGCTGGCAGCCTTCGCCACCCTTGAGCACTCAAACCACAAAGAAAAGCTGGTGCTGGTTGACACGGATTCAGGCCAGGCCAAGATAATGGATTTTGAGCGGGAACTCTTTGGGTTGGTGCGCTTCAGCCGGGACGGAAAGGCCGTCGTCTACCCTACACGAGTAAACGGTGTCGACAATCTGTGGATGCAGCCTTTGGATGGTTCCAAAGGCAAACAGATTACGGAGTTCACATCTGAGCGCATTTACGACTTCCATTGGTCGTTCGATGGCAAGCAGTTGGCGATGGTGCGCGGCCACAACGAGTCCGATGTGGTGCTGATCCGAGAAAATCATTGAGTAATTGGGGAAATTGAGTAATTGGGAAATTTAGGAATTGAGGAACTTGAAATCTTCGCCGGCGCATTGCCGATTTTCAATTACTCAATTACTGAATTCCGCAATTACTCAATCCCCAGTGAAAGAACTCTTCGGAGAAATTAAAAAAGCGGCCATTTCTGGCCGCCTTTTCCTGCTGCGAATTGTTAGCTGAAGTGGTTATGCACCCTTCACGTTCTCGGCCTGCCAGCCCTTCGGGCCTTTGACCACGTCGAACTGCACCTGCTGACCTTCCTGCAGGCTGCGAAAGCCGCTTGCCTGAATGGCCGAGAAGTGCACGAATACATCTTCGCCGTTCTGGCGGCTGATAAACCCGTAGCCCTTGGCGTCATTAAACCACTTCACTGTTCCTGTTTCCATGTGTTGCAAATTCCTTTGTTGTTGATGTAGCGCTGAAACTTTGGAAGGCTTCTTCTGCAGACAGGTCACGCGCTGGTTAGCGGAGATTACTTACTGCGAAAGAACTCTAAAGTTAACGCAGGTAAATTGTAGGATAAGTGCACTGGAAAAGCTACAGTTTTTCTGTCGGCGCTGCGTTAAGTGCTTACCCGTCAGCGACTTGTCGGCTATCGCGCTCGCGCTGACGATTCGCGATTTGCCAGCGAGGCCTCAAAAGATACATCATCTAAGAATGCATTGGCGAAAAACTCTAATCTTGATCGCGCTTGCGACCCCGGCATGGGCTGGGATCGTCGAAGATGTCCGCGAAGCTCTGGCTCAGAACAGTTTTACGGCGGCAGATATCTACCTGAAGGGCTACCGCGCCAAGAACGGCATCACCGGCGAGTACGTCGAGGCCTATTCGTGGATGGCGCGCGCCGCTTTCAATAATCGCGACTACGACCAGGCGTCTGCCTACGCCAAGCAAACGGAAGACCTCGCGGCGGAACAGCTTAAACAGCATCCGCTGGATGCCGAACCGCATCTGCCGATTGGCCTGGGCGCAGCGATCGAGGTCGAAGCGCAGACGCTGGCGGCGCAAGGAAAAACCACTCAGGCCGTCGCAGTGCTGCAAGGCGCATTAAAAACCTATGGCGATACCTCCATCAAAGCGCGCCTACAGAAAAATCTGAACCTGCTATCGTTCGTGGGACGTCCGGCGCCGACGCTTCGCGAAGATCAATTCTTTGGAGCAAAGCTTCCGGCGGCGGCGCAGCTCAAAGGCCAGCCGGTGCTGCTGTTTTTCTGGGCGCATTGGTGCCCCGACTGCAAGGCGGAAGCTCCGATCATTACGCAATTGCGCTCGGAGTTCGCGCCGAAAGGATTGACCGTCATCGGCCCTACCAAGCTCTACGGCTACACCGCGCAGGAAGAACATGCCGCTCCCGCTGACGAATTGAAATATATCGACGCAGTGCGCCAGCGCTTCTACGGAGGCCTGCTCGACATGCCGGTTCCGATCAGCAACTCCAACTTTGATGTATATGGGGCTTCGACTACGCCAACGCTAGTGTTGCTCGATCGGTCGGGGAAGGTAGCTTGGTACCATCCGGGTGCGGTGCCGTACGATCAGTTGAAGGGGGAGATTGAGAAGGCGGTACGCTAGGAGCGCGGCGGCGCCAACCATGTTATGGTGCCTGGATCGCGCCATTCTTCGGATAGAAATATCGTCGCGAGTGGGTGGAGAGTTTCTGCAAGGAGCCGTTCTCGTCCGATTCCACAGTTTCGATCGTAAAGCGGGGCACTGACTCGAAATTCTGACATCCGCTACGGGCAACGATGTTCTCGAGTTGAACTCTTGAGCTCCCCATAATGAAGCGTTCCGAGTTGGCCGCGATATTTAGGTTCACTAGCCGGACAGATTCTCGAGCCTTCGGAGTCGTCTCCTTCTTCCGGGCTCTCCTAGACGAAGGCAAAGGCCACGCGATAAGGGAAAATATTTTGCCGAGCCCGGCACTACGAATCCCACTTGATCGCTTCCTCTAGGAGGCACTACCACAACAGGGCAGTCACAGATGATGAATCCTGTCTCAGGCGAAGCGATGAGTACTTCCCAGTCAAGGCGCCGCAAGAGGCGGGCGAGTTTCATGGATTGACTAATCATAGTGCCTAGAAATGCGGTCTCTGTTGCCACGATCTCAAAACGCTTTTCCATAACATCTCTAACCATTGACTCGGGCGTCAAACTAAGGGGCTTTCCGGTTTCGCTTTCGACCTGTTCTAAAATGGATTTCGCGCGCTCCACGCTTGAGAACGAGACACGGCAAAGTTCTTCTATGAGCTGGGCATAAGTCACTCGGATATCCCTGTCCATGGTAGGCACCCTGTTCCACTGAAACGCCATAAACAAGGCTAGTTCCTGTTCCGCACTCGAATTCGGCTTATTCGACAGAAAGTCTCGGACCCCCACGGAGCCTGCAGAGTCTATGAACTGCAAAAGCTTTGTTTCGACCTGCATGTCCGGGGGCTTGCCCTCAGGTTTTACGGTGTAGAGATCCCGCTTGAAACAAATGGAAAGAGGGTGCAGCTCTTTGTAGTCTTGCCTGACCCTGTCGTAGACCCAAAGCAATCCGGCATCGTTCGTGAAATTTCTCTGATAAAAGACCGGAACGTAATGATGCTTACGCGGCGCATTTGCACCCCTATTGCTCACAATCTTGTCTTCTAGCACATGACGGTTAGAACTACATTCAAGCCACTTCTTTTAACTTCCCCGTCTTCACGTCGTAAATAAATCCTCGCACCGGAATATTCTTCGGAATCCACGGATGCGCCTTTACCTTCCTTACCTGCTCGCGCACATTCGCCTCAAGATCGTCGAAAGCATAGAAATGCGCAGGCTCGCTCGCGATCGCGCCCATCTTATTGGTCAGGTGCGCTCTCAACTCGTACTCCTTCACGTTGAGCAACCCGCAGTCGGTGTGGTTGATGATGATGAACTCCTGCGTGTCGAGCAAGTGATGCGAAACGATCAGCGAACGCAACGCGTCTTCCGTGGCAATGCCGCCAGCGTTGCGGATCATATGTGCATCTCCGGGGTGCAGGCCCAGGCAGCGCTCGAAGAGGATGCGCGAGTCCATGCACGCCAGCACGGCGACCCGGCGGCGCGGCTTGACTGCCAGATCTCCAAGGTCGAAGTTCTTTACAAATTCCTGGTTGGCTTTCAGCAGTTCATCTGCGACTGACAATTTCGTACCTCGATCTCAAGTTACGCCCGCGGCATTTTTAGCGCCCCGCTGGTTGCGCATCCAGTGTAACCGCTACAATCGCCCCGTGAACCTCGACGACACAATCGTCGCCATCGCGACGCCGCCCGGCCGGGGAGGGATTGGAGTTGTGCGCCTTGCGGGAGACAAGGCCCGCGAGATCGCGGCCCCGATGTTGCGCCTCAAACACGAACTGCAGCCCGGCAGAGCAGTCCTCGGAGAGCTGATCGACCCCTCCCCTAGTTATGTAGGGACAGCCGCCCCCGGCTGTCCAGCCGAGCGAAGCTCGGCAGTCCACATCGATGAAGTCGTCGTCACCTACTTCGCCAAACCACATTCCTACACCACCGACGACATTGTCGAGATTGCCGCTCACGGTTCTCCGGTCGTGCTTCGCCACATCGTCGAACTCTGCATCGCCGCCGGAGCGCGGCTCGCCGAGCCTGGCGAATTTACCATGCGAGCCTTCCTGAACGGACGCATCGATCTCACACAGGCCGAAGCCGTTCGCGACCTCATCGACTCCCAGACGCTCTACCAGGCAAAAATCGCCGCGCAGCAACTCGAAGGAGCGCTGTCGAAACGCCTGCAGCCAATTAAGCAAAAACTTGTCGAGTTAATCGCGGTGCTCGAAGCCGGCATCGACTTCGCAGAAGACGATGTATCGGTCTTGCCCGACGCCACTATTCTGGAATGCATCGCCACTGTCCGCCATCCGCTCGAACAGTTGGCCACAACCTTTGCCTACGGCAAGATCGTGCACCAGGGTCTGACGCTCGCTATCATCGGCCGCCCAAACGTTGGCAAGTCAAGTTTGTTCAATCGCCTAGTCGAGCGTGAGCGGGCGATCGTCACGTCAAGTCCTGGCACTACGCGTGATCTTGTCAGCGAGACCGTTTCCATAGGAGGCATTCCGATCCAACTCGTCGACACGGCTGGCATCCGGCAAGCTCTCGATGAGGCCGAATCGATCGGCATCCGCAAATCGATAGAGGCGCTAGCGGACGCCGATCTGGTGCTGGTTGTGCTGAATGCCTCACAAGCCGCGGCAGCGGAAGACGAAGACTTGCTTCGACAAACGAACGAGCGTCCGAACATCGTGGTGGAAAATAAATGCGACTTGGTTTCGCATGCTACGCGGTCATCGACCGGTAACCGATCTGAAAATATTCGCGTCTCTGCACTGACTGGAAAAGGAATTTCTGAATTGCGGGCTGAGATTCTGCGCCACGTCGGCGGAGAAGCCGCCTCCAGCGTCGAGCCCGGTTTCCTAACCAACATCCGTCATCAAGGGCTGGTGCAGGAATCGCTAGCCACGCTTGATGCTGCCACGAATGCTGTGGCCGCAAAAGTGCCGCATGAGATGTTGCTGCTCGATCTCTACAACGCCCTGCGTCCGCTTGATTCCATCACCGGTGCCACCACCGCCGACGACATTCTGAACCTGATTTTCAGTACTTTCTGCATTGGAAAATAAGGGAGTGCTTCACACGCCCGACGTTCACACGGCTTCGCGCAATGTTCTCTCTGTCGGCACGGTGGCGACAACCGTTGTTCCTTTTCCTTTCGAGAGAATCTCGAAGGTGCCTCCGAACTGCCGCATTCGTTCCTGCATCCCCATGATTCCAACCCCAGGAACGAACTTGCTGCGGGAAGCCCGGTCTGGCATTCCTTTGCCGGCGTCGACGATCTGCAATTGAATATTTTCAGGACTGCTCGTCAATTCGATGGTCGCGGTTGGGCTGCCCGAGTGACGGTGAATATTGGTCAGCGACTCCTGCACCACGCGGAAGATGGCAATTTCCAGGTCGTCGGGCAAACGGCGAAGCTCCGGATTGATTTTCAAATCCACTTGAATGCCGCTGCGCTGCGCAAAGCCTTCCGCATACCATCGCAACGCCGATTGCAAACCAGTTTCGTCGAGAAGAGGCGGGTGCAGAAGGTAGGACATGGTGCGCAGCTGGCGGCTGATCTCAACCGTATATCCAGTCGTCTCCGCAACCAGCTTGTCGACTGCCGGATTCTTTCCCTGCATCTCTACCCCAATCGAATCCAGGTTTATTTTCATCGCGGCCAGCATCTGCCCCGTGCTGTCATGCAGCTCGCGGGCAAGCCGCCTTCGTTCGTCATCCTGCGATTTAAGCAGCCGCCCAGTGAGCTCGCGAATCTCTTCGCTCTTGCGAGCCAGTTCCGCGGTTCGCTCTTGCACCCGCATCTCCAGTTCGTCGTGAGCGGTCCTCAGTTCCTGCCTGGCTCTTTCAGCCTCCGCCGCTTGCAAACGGGCTTCGCGCTCCGCCTGCTTCATTCGAAGCAGGGCCCCCACGGTGGCCAGTAACTCATCGCCGGAGATTGGTTCCGCAAGAAATGCATCGGCGCCGCCTTCAAGCCCGCGCACTCTGTGCTGCGGCTCCACAAAGGTTGCGGAGATGTGCAAGATGGGGATGTGAGCTGTCTGGGGATTCGCTCTGAGGCGGCGGCACACTTCAAAACCGTCAAAGTCAGGCAGGTTCAGGTCGAGGGTAATAAGATCGGGAGACTGGTCGGCAAGGGCCAGCGCTTCGGCGCCGGTGCGCGCCTCGAGCACTTTATATCCTTCGCCGCGCAGCGTTCTCGTCAGCGAGTAACGCAGAGCGTCGTTGTCATCCACCGTAAGAATTGTTGCCGTATGTGGCATATAACCCTCTCGTAAACTAGTCGTGTCCGGCCGCACGCCGGATTTTCTTCGGACCGCTATACATGAAGCTCGCTCGATGCGCCGCGGCCGAAGGGTAACCCGGCCCGGGTGAGCGCTTCCGCAATTCGAGCGCTCGTCAGCTCTCGCGAACCACCCTGCTTTGGAACAATGTCTACCGCAGCTTGCAGAAGCGCGCGATCATGGCTGCCCAACTCCTGCGATGTATGAATCACCACTGGAATTTGCCGGGTTTGAGGATCGCTCTTCAGAAGCTCCAATACTTCGAAGCCACTTAAATCCGGCATAGCCAGATCCAGAATAATGGCTTTCGGTTTGGCTTCGCGAGCCAATCGCAGCCCTTCGTTGCCGCCATGCGCCTCGAGCAGTCGATAGCCGCTGTGGGAGAGCGCTCCCTTCAGCAAATACCGCGAAACTTCATCGTCATCGACGATAAGTATTTGCTCGCCGCTGACCTGCTGCACCGCCTGCAGTTGGTCCAATAACCAGATTCGGTCAATCGGTTTAGAGTGGAAGGCGGTGGCTCCGAGTGCGAGCGCCTTCTCCTGGTTCTCCACAACCGTGACCACAAAAACCGGAATATCTTTCGTAGCCGGTTGTTGCTTTATTTCCTGCAGAAGATTCCAAGAGTGTTCGCCTTGCAACAAGACATCCAGTACGATTGCAACCGGCCGAAACTCCTGCAACGCACGCCGCGCCTCTTTGAGATCCTGCGCCGGAACAACCTGAAACGGCGACCCTTTGAGATATTTTTCGTAGATGAAGAGCGCTTCGCGGTTGTCTTCGACCACCAGCACCGGAAGTTTGGACCCGTCCAATTCTCGCCGCACGTCCGGAACGTAAACGGCTTCGGTAGCGCCAAAGAAATGAACCGGAATGGCGGCAAAAAAAGTAGACCCAATCCCAACCTGGCTCCTCAGATAAACGTTGCCGCCCAACAGCTGAGCCAACTTACGGGAGAGCGGAAGTCCGAGACCCGTTCCCTTTGCGACCTTCTGGAGCTTTCCTTCAACCTGGGTCCATTCCTCGAAGATGCGCTCGTGATTTTCCGACGCGATGCCGATGCCGGTATCGGCCACTGCGAACACAACCGTATTGTCGTGTCCTGTTTGCACCGATACCCGAACCTCGCCGCGCTCCGTGAATTTCAACGCATTCGAAATAAAATTTCTGAGCACCTGCGAAATTTTGGCTTCGTCCGTGTAAAGCTCCGGGATGTCAACCGGGTCTTCAAATACCAACGAAACCGAGGAGTTCTGAGACAACAAAGGCCGCAGCATGCCGCGCAGCGCGGCAAATAACGTCTCTACGTTGAAAGCTGAGGGACGGATGGTGACTTTGCCAGCCTCCACTTTTGCCAGGTCGAGGAGATCGTTTACCAGGTCCGTCAGGTCTTGCGCCGATCGACGAATAAAGTTGACTTGCTTTTCCTGCTCTGCCGTGAGCTCGCCATCCATGCGGTCAAGCAGGATTTGGCTGAGCGCGAGCACGGAATTCAGCGGCGTTCTGAATTCGTGGCTCATGTTGGAAAGAAAATGACTCTTCAACTCGGAGGCCCGTTGCAGAAAATCAGCCTTGTCGTTCAATTCCGCATAGAGCGCCACGACTCCGCGATTAGTCTCGTCGAGTTCCTTGTTAAGCTGGGCTAACTCCGCCTGCCGCGAGCGCAACTCTTCCAGCGTGCGCATCAACTCCTTATTCTGCTGCTCCAGCTCTTCATACGGATTTTCCGAAGGCTTACGTTCAATGGTGGTCAGCAGCGCATTCAGATCCGTGTTCGACAGGCGGGTGAATTTCACGGGGATGGTCTTGCCAAGCGTCACCACCGTACCCTTGCCAGGTTCCGTTTCGACATGAAAATCATCCATCAGGCGCTTGGCGCCGATCATTCCCAGCCCCATGCCTGTTTTGGAGACATACTTGCCGCCGAGAATCTCGTCCAGATTGCGAATGCCTCGCCCCTTGTCGCGAATCGAAATCAGAAACATCCGCCGGAGACCGTTGTCGAGCTGAAATTCGATTGAGCCGCCGCCGCCGTATTCAAACGCATTCCGGACGATTTCCGAAACCGCGGTCGCGATTCGAGTTTGCTCCTGAACGTCGAACTTCAGAGCGGCGGAGACGTAGCGGGCGCGTTGCCGGGCCAGTACAACGTCATGCTCATACCGGACCTCCATGGTGAGCAGAGTCAACTTCACGATGCCCCTGCTTCCTGCCGGTTCCTGGCCACCAGGACGGTTACGTCATCCCGTTCTCGTGAGAAATCGCGGTACAGGAGCGCAGCGACCAGTGCTGGGTGCTTGCTCCAGATGCCGGGATAGGGCTTCAATTCCCAACGCGTGTTCAACCCGTCCGAATGCATGACCAAAAGATTGGAAGGATCCCAAGGGAAGGTGAATTCCTGAACTTTGTGCAGTTGGTGGCCCAGAGTGCCGTTGTGCGAAGCCATCCCTCGACTTCCATCCGGGCTCACAATCGAGCCTCCAATATTTCCAACTCCAGCGAACGTCACAACTCCCCGCTCCACATTCAGCGAAGCGACCGCCATTGCCGCTCCTCGGGTCTTCTTCAAAGCATCGTGAGCATCTTGCAGGATGGAGGAAAGCGAGTCGGTTTGCGATGCGGCAAAGACGCGTTCAGCCTCGCGCGCCGCTTCCCCTGCCAGAACGCCGTGCCCGAGCCCGTCCACGACCATAAGAAGCGTCGACTCCGCTGTTTTCTTCGCTCCCCAACCGTCGCCGCACACCTCTTCGCCCTTCAACGGAACTGAAATAGTGCCTACCTCGAGAGGAGAAAGATCTGGCGACGATTTTCGGCTCGGCCAGAAATCCGCGAGAATAGCCGTTCCGATTCCTGGCATCGAGTAAATATCGAACGTATCGGAGAGCCGCTTAATTGCTCCCAAACCGTTTCCCGCGGTTCCCGCAGTCGAACGCCCATCGGCGAGTGCTCCACTAATGTCCCGGATGCCGGGGCCTTTATCCATGCCTATAACGCGAACGCCTCTAGCCCCGTTGTGTCCGACTGAGTCAAGCACGATGGTCCCGTCGCCGGCATGTTTGAGGAGGTTCGTGGCGATTTCAGTGACGGCGATGGCGAGGCCGCCACGTTCGCGTTCTCCGAGATTCAGCCGCTCCGCAAAAATTGCAGCCTGACGGCGAGCCTCTCCGGCATGGCTCGTATCGGTGACTCGGATGATCATGGTTCCTTGGCGCTACTTCCAGCGCGTTATGGTGACTCGTGTGCCTTGCCCCACCTTGGATTCAATATCAAACTCGTTGACCAGGCGTTTTGTCCCACCCAAACCCAAGCCCAGTCCCGAACCGGTCGTAAAGCCATCGCGCAGCGCTAGTTCGATGTCAGGAATGCCAGGGCCGTTGTCCTTGAACGTCAAGCGGACCCCGAGGCGTGGGCCGTTGAGGCTTTCCAGTTGCATGGAACCGCCGCCGCCGTAAATAAGAGTATTTCGGGCAAGTTCGCTAGCAGCGGTGATTACCTTGGTCTGGTCTACGAGGGATAACCCGATCTGGCCTGCAACCTCGCGGACCCGACGTCTTACGACCACGATATCGGGCTCGGAAACCAGTGGCACCGTCTCGCTAAAGACGACGGCCATCGCTTTGTCCCTGGCCGTTTTCCCCGTGGCCGTTTAGAGATTCTCTTAGCAACTTCATCCCCGCATCCACGTTCAATGCGGTGCGAACGCCCGGCAACGACATCCCCAGTTCGACCAATGTGATGGCGACAGCAGGCTGCATTCCCACGACGACGGTTCTTGCATCCAGCACTCGCGACATCGCAGCGATGTTGCCCAGCATTCGGCCGATAAAAGAATCCACGATTTCAAGCGTGGAAATATCAATCAGAACTCCGTGGGCGTTGGTCTCACTGATCCGCTTGGTGAGATCGTCCTGCAGAGTCATCGCCAGGCGGTCGTGCATATCGACCTGAATGGTGACCAGGAGGAACTCGCCCATCCGGAGAATAGGAATTTTTTCCACGCGAGTCTCCTAGTCTTCTTCCTGCTCTTTATTCTTCTTTTGCTCCGGCCGTACAAACGTGAAACCAGACTTCTTAATCGCAAGGGCGAAAGCGTCCGAAAGCGTCGCCTTGGTGGTGACATCGAGCAGGTTGATGCCGAGGTGCACGATGGTTTGCGCAATCTGCGGACGAACCCCGCTGATGATGCAATCCGCGCCCATCAGGCGCGCCGCTGTCACCGTCTTGAGAAGATGCTGGGCCACGACGGTGTCGACCGTCGGAACTCCGGTAATGTCGATGATGGCAACTTGAGAATTTGTGCGCACAATCGCTTCGAGAAGCGACTCCATCACCACCTGGGTGCGGGCGCTGTCGAGCGTGCCGATCAGGGGAAGGGCAAGAATTCCCTCCCACAACTTGACGACGGGAGTGGAAAGCTCAAGCATCTCTTCCTGCTGCCGGCGAATCGTTTCTTCCCGCGACTTGAGATAAGCGTCGGTCGTGTACAAACCGAGACTGTCCAGTAATTCCGTTGCGTTCCACATCTCTTCCGCCATGCCGGCCGGATCTTTGGAGAGTTCCTCGCGGATCGTGGTAAAAATCGGGCGCTTGATCGAAAAAACGAAAACAGCGGTTTCCCTGGCGCTGAACCCCTGCACTGCACGGCTTTTGGAAATATCAGTGAGCAGGTCCCGGAGCGGATCGTACGCCGACGATTGCACCGTAGTGCCAGCTTGTCCCGTAGCGTCAGCCAGCAGCCCAATAAAACGGCTGCACTGAGACTGCAACTCCGATTCTTTGATCAGGTCGCTGCGCCGGGCGGCTCCGCCCATCTCTCGAAGCCACTCCGAAAGAATCTGCTCTTTGTGCTGCGAAATAATCGAACCTAATCCACTCGCCTTTTGGTTAAGAGTTGTCGCCATTCAAATTGCTCCTGTGTGATAAAGAACACAATCACTCGGTCCCAACGGGTAGCAGCCAGTACGGGCGCATCGCCTTTGCACCTGTGGCGGTCAAAGCGTGCCGCCATATCACCACTCTTGTCCTGCGAAATTCAACAGCAGAGAAGGAGAAAGATCATGGGCCGCTGCGAACTTCCCGGATTAGCCAAACAGAGACTAGCCAAAACAAACGCGGCAGCACATACAGAGTTTGCTGTAGCCGCTGGCCAGACCGGGTGCGGCATCGTAGCCGCAATGCCGGAAAGACGATGAGCACGCACCTAACCCAATTGATCGCCACGATCCACTTCAGGTCAGAGCGACCTACTGGTGACTTCTCGGACTGCAGGCGCAGCCGTAGCAGATATAACGGGCAGAATGGCGGTCACCCGAGTTCCGTGGCCATTTGACTGAATTTGCAGAGTGCCACCTAGCTGCCGCAAGCGCTCTCGCATTCCACGAAGCCCGACGCCGGTGCGACCCAAGGCTCCGAACGTGGACTGCTTTTCAGGCGGAATCCCTTTGCCCGCATCTTCGATCTCAACTCTTAAACACGCGTCGTCTTGAATAATCCGAATTTCCGCCGTGGGACTCCCAGCATGACGGTGAATATTGGTGAGGCACTCCTGAACGACCCGGAAGATGGAGAGTTCCATTTCTTTGGACAAACTCGCAAAGGTTTGCGGGATGTCGAGCTTTGCGTCGATTTTGCTGCGTTCGGAGAACCCCTCAACATACCAACGAAGCGCAGAGGCCAGACCTACTTCATCTAACAAAGGAGGATGCAGCAGGTGCGAAATGGTACGAATCTGCCTACTAGCATCGTCGACCATCGCTGCGTTTTCAGAAACGCGTCGCGCCGCCTCAGGGCTTAGCTTATGAGACTCAGCCTCCACCAAGACACTGTTCATACTGATGGCGGCAAGTAATTGCCCGACGCTGTCGTGCAGCTCTCGCGCAATGCGTCTCCGCTCTTCGTCCTGTAATACTGTCATCTGGGCGTTAAGCGCTTCCAGTTGGTGCGTTTTACGATGCAACTCCGCAAACACTTTTACTTTTGCCCGCAGCAACTCTGGAACAACAGGAACGGAAACGTAGTCCACAGCTCCGTGCTGATATCCCTTCAGCCGGTCCAGGTCCGTCACATGAATTCCCGAGACGAAGACAATAGGCGTGTTTTGAAAGCGCGGGTGATCGTGGATCATCTGCGCCGTTTCGAAACCATCCATTCCAGGCATGCTCACGTCCATGAGCACGAGGGCAATGTCGGTTTTCAGCAGGTGTTCCAGGGCTTCCATCCCCGAATGAACCTTGATCAGGTTCTCGCCTAGTTCACCGAGCATGGCTTCATAGGTAAGCAGCTTGCCCGGCTGGTCGTCAACCATCAGGATGTTTATCCTGTCATCCATGGCGCGCTTGAATTCTAGAAATCCGCTAGGAAGCCACTGCAACTGCAGCGCACGAAGGCATTTTACACTACTCGCGGGTCCTCGCTGCATGGAATACAGGGATTCCCGTATTCGCCGTCGAAACTGGGTGCGCCACGCCAGGAGAGAGCTTCAGCGCCGCCGAGCGACTTGTGAGGCTGGGCAGCAAACTTTACCCTGCGGCCTCTCACCCCGGAAATCGAACGGGTATAGCCAAGTTCTTGCTACAGAATGATTTTTGGGTCGCCAAGTTATTTGGCGGCACAATTGCTTCCTTATCGCCTGCGTCGGATTTTCTATTTCCGAATTCCCACGAAGCGGCCTGGAGGTGCCGCCTACTGACGACACGTCGTTAAGGATCATGAACTGAAGCCAACTGCCGAGTTTTGGAGGTGACAACCTTGCGAGGCGAAACCAAAGAACGTTGGAGAGAACTTTGCGAACGGATCATTGTTGAGCAAGACCCGGACAAACTTCTAACCACAATCGAAGAGCTGCTTCAGGTATTGGAGGAACGCGAAGAAATTACCGCGCAACGCAGGGTACGCGTGCCACCCAGCGAAAAACCTTACATAACTTGTCCGGTCCCTTAAATACCCGTATCTCTCGGCCTGGTTTCGTTCGGTCCGTCTTCCTTGTCTTGGTCTTGCTTATTCACCGGGTCCTGCTTGTTCACCGGCGGACTGTAGTTTCGGGTGCGCCGTTCCACCAGGAATGGATAAGCGCCAAAACGCTCTCGCATGCGTTCGATGTGCAGGTGCAATGCTTCCCGAAGTTCGACGAGTATTGGCCTGACTTCCTCGTCGTCTTTTTTGGAAAGAAGTTCCAGGCATAGCCTGCGAATCTTGTCTTCCATACGGAGCATTGCGCACCTGCGTCGGACACGCAGCAGCGCCTTATTAGATTAGTCGGACTTTTCCTATCTGCGCCATACGGCATTCCCGGTAGGCTACGTTTCCGGATCCCACGTTGGATTTTACTGTTGCCCGAGGCAAACAACCGGCCCGCAATACGGGCACTAGATCAAGAAAGGCGACAGTTCTTTAGCGAGGCCCGACCGCCCCCGCCACCAATATCCGGATTGATGACCAATTCCAACACGGTTACGCTAGAAAGCTCTCTCCGATATTCTTCGACCTCGCGTATGGTCTCGGGCGGGCTGAAGTTCCACTGCTGGCGCACAATTTCCTTTAGTGTACCTTCCTGATCCGCAGACCACCGCAACACAAACTCTTGCGTGCGCGCAGCTTCGCTTTCCTCAAACACAAGCGATACACAGCTGAGCTTTTGCGGATGATCAAAAATCAGCCGAATGGTTTGGATACCCGCCGCTGCCGCGCGCCAGCCCCGCGCCTCGCCTGAGACGAAAGCAGACTCAATCGGATAATCCGGGTCTTCCGACGTGAACTCGACTACGGCCGCGCGCTCGATGTCTAACCAGCCTTCACCGCGAGTCCGAATCTTCTCCCGAGTTGGAGTGATGAGACGCTTTCGCATGCGTCGCCAGTCTACGGGCGAGGAACCCGTTATGATTTCCCTCCGGCTCGCTCCTCCGCTAGAAAAACGAAGGCACACAATCGAAGCCCAAAACTTCGATTGACATCACAGCGCCTTCTCATGGAAGAAATATAACCGGGTTACTACGAACTTCTAGACCGGATTACTACGAACTTCTAGAGACTAGCCAAAACAGACACGGCGGCACATACAGGATTTGCTCTAGCCGCCGCCGACTAAATTAAGTGTTGGATGCCAGCACCACTGGTAAAGCATGGTCTGTGCACTAAGCGACTTATGTTCTTAGGGCTCCGCCAACGGTCTGCTCCGTCTCTTTCCGCCAATTTCTTAGCTGCCGCTGGATGATCTCATAGCAATCACAGGCAGCCCCCTCAAGTTTGGGCATGTCGAGAATGGTGACGTTGCCGCGCGTGTAGCGGATCATCCCGGCCTTTTGCAGCATGCTCGCCGCCACGCTGACGCTTGCCCGCCGGGTTCCCAGCATCTGGCCCAAGAACTCCTGGGTCAACGGGAGCTCGTCAGAGCCGATGCGATCCCGGCTCATCAACAACCAGCGCGCGAGTCTCTCTTCCACCTCATGAAGCCGGTTGCAGGCGGCGATCTGCGTGGACTGCATGGCGATCCGTTGCCCGAAGCGGTGTAACTCTGTTTCCAGTTGAGGGCAACGCGGTAGGATTTGCCGGAAGGCCTCAACATCCACTCGGTACGCCGTGCCTTCGCCCTGCGTAATCACCCTGGTGGGACTCGTGCGAAATCCCGCAACAATCGGCACGCCAACAAATCCTTCTTTGCCGATCAGGCCGACTTCCACGCTCTTGCCATCCGGCTGGACAGTGAGGACGGATTGCAATCCTGTATTTACGAAGTACGCGGATTTGATCTGATCCCCAGCTTCATAGAGCAGAGTGTGAAGCTTCAGCCTGACGAACTCCAGTTTCGGAGAAAGCTTTTCGAATTCATTAGCTGGCAACTTCAGCAGTATTTCGTTGGTTACGCTGTTACCTTCTATCTTGCGAGTGGGTCCAGGGGTTCTCGATGCAGAAACGGAGGGTTTCTTGGCCACAAGGGGCTCCTTGGCGAAAACGCGTCTGATTTCGCAAGGAACCGCTACCCAAGTAGGCACGCGGCGGAAAGGTGCTAGAAGAGACTCCTTAGAGACTACTCTCTTTATTCTCCTCCTGCTGAAAATTAAGATTTATTGCCGTTCAGGTGCAGCAGATCGAATCTCGTGCAGGCGCAGCCTTCGCTCCTCAATCCGAAACTCGATCACCTCTAGGATGCGGGTATCGCTGCAACCCTCGCGAGCGGCTTCAAGCCTTTCTATCTCAGCCTTACGCTGCCGCACACAGGGTGAGCAATAGTGGACAGTACCTGTTCCGCTTTGGGAATACGCTGTCTGTGACCGTCCAAAGGAGGCATTTATGGGTGGTCACCCTTTTCCGGAAACACCTTGCACAATTTGCAGCAAACCAGTCGACCTGACAGTCGATTTGTGTGCCGACGAACACGGCAAGTCCATCCACGAGGATTGCTACGTCAAGCGCCTTGCACCACTACGCAATTTGCCTACCCATATGACAGCTGATTAGACCCAAATTCAGCCACTACGATTTACCCTTAATGTATGTTCGTTATCGAACTTACATAGTTTCGATGCAGTACGGTTCTCGCTGTATTGCCCTCCTCGGGCAAAGGTCTAAAGTTAAGTTGCCTTTCCTTGGTTTGCCATCGGTCGTCACAGGCACGACTCCGGCCCCGCAACCTGACCTAAGGCCCGCGAGGGTTGCGATGGCTCACAGAATCCTTATTGTCGATGACAGCGCCGCTATCCGGCAGTGTCTGCGTTCCTCAATCGAGCTGCAAAAAGACCTGCAGGTTTGCGGAGAGGCCGAGAACGGCGAGAGCGCGGTCGCGAGAGTCAAAGAGTTGACCCCCGACTTGGTCATCCTGGACCTGCAGATGCCGGTCATGAACGGGCTCGACGCCGCCCGGCGGATCGCCCAGATCGCTCCTCATCTCCCTATGTTGATGTTCACGATGTACAGCAGCGAATACCTGGTCACAGAAGCTCGAGCGGCCGGAATCAAAGATGTTTTCTCAAAATCGGCCGGAGTACCCGACGGGCTGATTTCTGCAATACAGGAAATTCTGGGGTCGGAAGGCGGCTCGGAAAATGCATCGAGAAATTCCGCGATGACTCTGACGAAAGCGACCCACCCGAACGCTTAGACTTCACCGCCGCTACCAGACTAAATGCATGTCCGTGTTGTGCTTGTCGAAGGTGATATGCAGGGTCTTATCGTCGCCGGCGGCGAAGGTGCCGGAAATTGTCTTGGATATGTCGATCGATTGATCGGACGTCTGAGCTCGAATGCGAAGAGTGTGCGTTCCGGTGGGAACCTGCAAAGGTTCAGCCTCAGTCCCCTGAATGCTCTTGAAGACAACCAGATGCTTTTGTGTTCCTCCATGCAGGGGCCGCGTAAGGGCGAGATTCTCGTCGACCCAAACCCACAGCGTGGCTTCTTTGAATTGATGCTGTACCGCGACTTCGATGGTGGACTCGGCAGCGACTGGCTGAGGCGATGCATCCTGGCTCGCTGATTGTGTCGCTGCCGCTTGGGCGGATTTTTGCGGCGACCTCAACAGTGAAGTGGATTTCTTCTTGTTGTCGATCTTTCGTGCAGCGGTAGTTGCCCTGGAAGCGCCGGACCCAGATGATGCTGTTCCACCGTCTTTCGGTTTCGCAGTTTCCGATCCGGGGGCAGGATTTGCAGATGCGAATTCGAGAGTTTGGGAATTCGGTTGTGAATCAGCGGAGGTCACCCCATCTCTCAGACGATTGCCGGCAACGGGCGGCGGCACTGTGTCGTTCGCTTTCTGCGAAGTTACGGCGCGTCTTGAAGGAATGGCGAGAATGATAAGCGCCGTTACCGCGGCGGCCGCGAATATCAGATTTCGTATCTTCGCTTTCGCAATTGCGGTCCGAACCAACCGCCGCCCCTGCACAATCCCCGCCACATTCTTGACTGGCTGTTTTAGTGCTTGTCGTGTGCCTGTGCTCCCCACATACGTTGGAAGATTCCAGGGTGAAGTGGTCGTCGAACTGGGATCATGCTCTGCCCGCAGTTCACGCAATGCAGCGGCAAATTCTGAACCTCGCTGGAAGCGTTCCGCTGGATCCTTTGCCATGGCGCGCGTGATCACGCTATCGAGAGAACGAGGCAACTCCAGATCGAACGAACTGGCCGGCATCGGCTCGCGATTTACAACCTTGAAGCAAACTGTCGTGGCGCTGTTTCCGGTGAAAGGTGAGTGCCCGGTCACCATCGAGTAGAGAATCACGCCCAGCGAAAACAGGTCGGACCGGCTGTCGACGCCTTCGCCCGCAAGCTGCTCAGGCGCCATATAGGCGGGAGTACCAAGAATGCGGCCCGGCAATGTGAAGTGAGCCAGGTTCAGCTTGGCGATGCCAAAGTCGGCAATTTTGGCGTGGCCATCTTCGCCGATGAGAATGTTCGCAGGCTTGATGTCGCGATGAACCACACCCTGGGCATGAGCATAGTCGAGGGCGTCGGCGAGTTCCTCTGCCAACTGAAGCGCCCTGGGCAGCGGGAGTTTTTTCTCCCGCGAAAGAATCCGGCTGAGGGATTCGCCGGCCACGTATTCCAACACGATGTACGGTTCGTGGCTTTCGTCATCTTCGCCAACGTCGAAGATGGTGACGATGCCCGGATGTTGTAGACGACCCGCCGCCTGGGCTTCGCAGCGAAAACGCGTTAGGAATTCTTCTTCCTCTTCGGGTTCCAGACCCATGAGTGAAACGGTCTTCAATGCGACGACGCGATCGATCTGGGGATCGCGTGCCTTGTACACGACGCCCATGGCGCCGCGACCCAATTGGTCCACAATCAGATATCGGCCAAACCGCTTGGTTTCGCGAGCGTCCATAAATAAAAAGGCCCGCGCCGGTAGCGGGCCGGCGCATTGCATCAGTTTCTCTCTGACGCATCTTCGACAGCTGCAGTAAAAACGAACGTCCTGAAATCCAGTTTCGCAACGTCATCTAACTACTGTGCGCTGGCGAATCGCAGAATCGTCGGCTTTATCGAGCCGGCAAGTTGTTTCTGATTAGAACTGATTCACTGAAGAATCGGTATATTACTGCGGTAACAATGGCCCGTAGTACGTGGAGAGTGCGCGGACTTAGGCAACGTTAGGTGTTTGGCGGCTCTAGCGGCTTACTTGGACAGTCCCGCCAAAGCCTCGCGGAACATCGAGTCGAAGGTTGCGCTCTTGCCATTCTTGACTACGCTGGCGAGCGTCTTCTCCGCTGCTGCCCGCTGATAGCCCAGATTCACCAGTGCAGAGAGAACGTCTTCTTCAACGGCGCTCATCGCCGGCGCGATGGGCTGCGCGATCCCAGCGGCGGGTGGCAACTTATCGCGCAGTTCCAGCACCATTCGCTCAGCGGTTTTCTTGCCGATGCCGGGAATTCGAGTGAGCCGCGCCAAGTCATTGCCGCGTATCGCCCCGGCCATTTCATCTGCTGCCATCCCGCTCAGGATGGTGATGGCCAGCTTCGGCCCGATTCCGCTCACGGTGATCAACTTCTCGAACAACTGCTTTTCGGCGGGACGCACAAATCCATAAAGCGCAATTAGATCCTCGCGAACGTGCGTGTAAACGTGGAGAGCAACCTCGGAGCCGCTTGCTGGCAAATCGGAAAATGTGGGAACGCTGATATGCAACTCATAGCCGACGCCGCCGGTGTCGACGATAACTTGATTGGGATGTTTGGCGAGCAATTTTCCGCGCAGATGGGCAATCATGTTAGTAAGAGTATCAAGTACCTGGTACCTAGTATGCGGTAAAGAGGCAGGCTTACCCGGTTCGCACTGGGTACTGGGTAATAGATACTGGGCTCTGAAGAGCAAACGAAAACGGCAGGGCCGACCCCCTGCCGTTTCTCGTGAAATCCAGACCCTTTGCTTTCGCTACTTCTTATTGACGGCTTTCTTCAGTTCGGCCCCAGGGGTAAATTTTGCAACCTTGCGTGCAGCGATCTTGATAGTAGCGCCAGTCTGCGGATTGCGCCCGTTTCGCGCCTTTCGTTGCGACACCGAGAAAGTGCCGAACCCTATCAGAGCTACCCGATCCCCTTTTCGTAATGCGGAGGTGATGCTGCTCACGGCGGTATCAATCGCTGTCGTAGCCTGCGCCTTGCTGATTTCGCAAGCGCCCGCGATCGTGTCAACCAGATCGGCTTTATTCATAGTTTCTCCTCGCGGGTCTCTTTCATACTCAGCACATTCCCGAAGGAAAAGTCCCGCGGCTGAGCTGGGAAACCCGACGGCTGGTATTCTCCTCTCTCCGGCGAGAAAGTCAACTGTGAAAATCCGCGCGGGAAGCCTGTTTCGCACCCCTCGGTCCCGGATTGGGCCTGTCAGAGCCGGGTTTAGCCAGTCTAAGGGCGGTTTTCCTCACCTCTCCACAGTCGGCTTCAGGCCTTCACAGGTTGTGCACAGGCCCGGAGCCTTTGCCACTTGCGGGAATCAGGGGTCAGGGTGCAAAGTCAGAGGATAGAGCTTTCAAGAAGGAAGGGTTCCTAAGGTTGGGCATCAAAACGGCTGCTGAAGTTTGTCCGCTCTGTGAGGGAACAGGCTGGAAGACGCTGCCTGCCAGCTCGAGCGCGCCTAAAGACCGCCGCGTTACCCGCTGCGATTGCCAACTCCGGGCACGGAATCAGACGCTGCTAGCAGGGGCGCGCATTCCGAAGAGATACGAGCACTGCGAACTCGCCAGCTATACTGCGGATTTTCCGGGGGCACATCCCTCGCTGGCGCTAGCCCACCTCAAGGCCTCTAGGTTCGCCCAAGAATATGATCCGCGAGATAGCACGGGGCTCTTAATGATAGGTGACATTGGCACTGGCAAGACTCATCTAGCGGTTGGAATCATCAAAGAGCTCATCCGCACTAAGGGAGTTAGCTGCTTATTTTACGACTACCGCGAGCTCTTGAAGGAAATCCAAAATTCCTACAGCCCGTCTGTACAGGCAACCGAATTCGGAATTCTGTGTCCAGTCTTCGATGCGGAAGTGCTTGTAATCGACGAACTGGGAGGGCAGACAACTAGTGAATGGGTCTGGGACACCGTCAGCCTGATTATTAACACTCGGTACAACGACCAAAAGCCCGTGATTATCACTACGAACTTTGAGAATCGCCCTGCCGCTGCCGCCATCGGTCCAGACGAGCTGATCGATCAGTTCAGGACGAAGAGTGCCGCGCGCAAGTACAGCCTTGGAGACCGGGTCGGGGAACGCATGCGTTCCCGCCTACATGAGATGTGTCGTATCGTTGAGATGAAAGGCTCAGACTTTCGCCAGACCTTCCGCAATGCAAATAATCGGTGATCCGGTACTGAAACTTGGTACGTGAGCACTTGCCTTTGTTTGCTCCGTGCCTCAGTACCTCCGTGGTAGATTCCGCACTAGAATGGCTTCGTGCTGACTGAGCGCCTGGAATTCGCTCTGGAACGCCATGCCGAAGTCTTTCGCTGCTGTCCCAACCACTAATCGATTTCCACTAAGAGGGAGTAACAATGCGCTGGTATCACTACATCTCGTACTTCTTCGGGGGAGTATTCATCGCGAACGCCCTGCCTCATCTCGGCAATGGAATCTCCGGGCACGCCTTCCAGAGCCCGTTTGCATCGCCGCCCGGTGTTGGGTTGTCCTCCTCGGTAGTCAACGTCGCATGGGGTCTCTTCAACCTTGCAGTCGGCTACTTGCTCGTCTGTCGTGTCGGCAGCTTCGATCTGCGAAAGACCCTACACGTGCTCGTTCTCGGGGCCGGGATCCTGCTCATGTCGCTAAATCTCGCGCACTATTTCGCAGCGTTCCATGGCGGCCTCTGACTCTGTGCCACGGATCTGCACGGATTTCACGGCTCAGGAGGACTCTCTGGTAGGGATGATTATCTTTAACTTGCTCTATCCGTGGGAATCCGCGTTAATCCGTGGCAAAAGAAGTTCTTCGTGGCAAATCCGCACTAAAATGGCTTGGTGCTGACCGAGCGCCTGGAATTCGTTCTTGAACGCGATGCCGAAATCTTCGCGGCAGTCCCATCTGCTTCGGCCGTCTTCTTGCTTCGAAGCGCGGATGCGCAAGCCGAACCTTACGTCAGCAAAACAGCCAACCTTCGCCGCCGTCTGCAACGCCTTCTTGGTCCGATCGATGAGCGTACCAAGAGACTCAATCTGCGGGACCGCGTCTGCTCGATCGAATACACACCGACCGGATCCGACTTCGAATCCGGCTTCACGCTTTACACAGTCCTGCGCAAAACTTTTCCCAAGACCTACGGCAACCGCATGCGCTTCCGCTTCGCGCCGTTGGTGAAACTGCATCTCGAAAACCAGTATCCGCGGGCTTCCATCACCACCCGCCTGGGACGTCTCGACGGCCGCGCTCTTTTCTACGGTCCCTTTCAATCGCGCGCCGCAGCCGAGAAGTTTATGAACGACTCACTCGACTTCTTCAAGATGCGCCGCTGCGTTGACGACCTGCATCCCGATCCTGCGTTTCCCGGCTGCATCTATTCGGAAATGAAGATGTGCCTTGCGCCCTGTTTCAAGGGTTGCAGCGATAAGGAATATTCCACCGAAGTGAATCGCGTGCAAGCGTACTTCGACTCCGGAGGAGAATCGCTCTCTCGCGAACTCTCCGTGCAGCGCGACGCCGCTTCGACGAACCTTGCATTCGAAGATGCCGCAGCAGTCCACGTTCGACTGGAAAAGCTGAAGCCCGTTCTGAGCCAGTTCCCGGAAATCGTGCGCCGCCTCGACCGTCTTTCGGCGCTGATCGTTCAACCCTGCCATCTAGCTGACTCCGTCACTTTTTTTTGCATCGAAAATGGAGCAATCTCCGGACCGGTGGTGTTCTCGATTCAACCCAACGATCACGCAAAATCACAATCCATGGAATCTCGGGTGACACAGGTGCTCGATTCTTTTCCACCCGCGAAAACCCGGTCAGCGACTGAAATCATGGAGCATCTCGCTCTACTGAAGCGTTGGTATTATCGTGGCCATCGTATCGGCGAAATATTTCTTACCGATGACAAAGGCACCTTCCCCATGCGCCGCATAGTTCGCGGCATTGGGCGTGTGTTGCGAGGCGAGGGTCCAGAATCGCTCATGCCGATTCCGGGAAGCGGAGATTCGCATCTGGGTATGCCTGAAAGCATGCCGCCCGTTACAGAATCATAATTATGGTGCGTAATCCCACAATGAAGGCCTGTCATCCCGAGCGAAGCGAGGGATCTTGGTGTTCGCCCGCGCCTTCGTTGCGCGAGGGACGACAATGTATCGACTGCGAGCTTTTGACTGCGTTACAAGAAAGGACGAAATGCCCACCAAGAATCCTCACGACAATTCTCTCCGCGAGCATCTACACGACCTTCTCAACGGCGGTGGCGCTCACACCAGGTTTGACGCTGTTGTAAAAGATATGCCGGAAAAGCTCCGTGGCGTGATCCCTGCCGGACTGTCACATTCCGCCTGGATGCAGCTTGAGCACCTTCGTCTGGCGCAGTGGGACATTCTCGAATTCAGCCGCAACCCAAAATATAAGGCTCCCAAATGGCCGGATGACTATTGGCCGAAGACCGCAGCGCCGCCCAGCCCGTTCGCCTGGAATAAGAGCGTTCAGCAATTCCGCAAAGATCTCAAAGCCATGCAGGATCTGGTTGCGAATCCCAGAACCGATTTGTACGCGCCCATTCCATGGGGCGACGGACAGACGATTCTGCGCGAAGCCCTGTTGGTTGCCGACCATAACGCTTACCACGTTGGTCAGTTGGTCGATCTTCGCCGCTTGCTGGGTGCTTGGCCAATCTGAAGAGCGAGTTCATCGAAACACACACTTCACAAAAACATCGAGCCGGCCCTTTCGGAGCCAGCTCGATTAGTTTGTCAAAAACGATCAGATCTCCGCTTATTGCACGGCAAAGATCAGGTCGTCGTGATCGTTGTAGGGGCCCGTGGTGCAGGACGAGCGCGATCCCAGATAGCGGAACTGGGCGCGTACCGCTTGCAGGCTGCCTGTGGGTAGCGTGAACGTGGTCGACAAGGTCTGCGCTCCAGCCTTGGTGGGCACGATCGTCTTGATGAATGTCCATGACGGGCTGTTGGCGTTGGCGGCATAGTAGAGGTCAAGGGCATCGGAGGTGAATCCGGCGTAGGCCCAGACCGTTGCCGAGACTGTGGCTGTAGTGCCGTGGGTCGCTGGAAGAGGTAACCACGATACGGTCGTTAGACTCGTCAGAGTGGAAAGTTCCAGTCGTGCCGTCGGCGCAGGAATTGTTAATGGTGTTGGGTTGATTGGTTCCGCGCCGCCCGAGATGTGATCGCGGCCCAGCAGCAGGAACGGACCCGAGTCGCACGATGTGCCTACAGTCGCGCACTCCGGAGCCTTCAACGTGGAGTTGTAAACCGCGGTTTGCGCTCCTCCTCCTCCGCCCGATGAATTCACCGTGAGAGAGATGGTGGTGCTTGCGTTCAGGCTGCCGGAGGTACCGCTGATGGTCACCGTGGCCGTGCCAGTCGTAGCGGTCGCGGAGGCAGTCAGGGTCAGTACGCTGGTTGAAGTTGTGGGATTGGTGCCGAAAACGGCTGTGACGCCGCTGGGCAAGCCGGAGGCCGCCAGGGTTACGCTGCCGCTGAATCCGCCAATATCGGTCACCGTGATGGTGCTGGTCCCGCCCGCGCCGCCTTGCGTAATGGTTACGCTGCTCGGCGAAGCTGAGAGCGTGAAGCTCGGGCTCGAAGAACCAGCCAACAGGTTGATGATCCCAGTCGTATTCGGACTGCCCAAGCCGGTGCACAGGTCGAAGCCGGTCGCTGCTGAGAAAGTGCCGCAGCTTCCGCTGGTGATGTCGTGGAAGTCCGTGCTGTAGCCGGATCCTTCCGCAGCCGGGTAAATGATCGGATTAATGAAGCCGATCGTTTCGCCGTTGGCTGCCGCCTGTTGATTGGCCAAAGCCAGGTAGCCAGCCCACATCGGTGCAGCGAAGCTGGTGCCACCGAACTCGTTGGCCGTGCAGGTTGTCTGGTCGGCGCAAACGTAGAAGGTGAAGTTGGCGTTGGCCGAAACGTCCGGGCCATTCCGGAGTGTCTTTGAACAACCGGAGCAGCCATCCACAGGCGTCTGCCAGGAGGGGATCGCAATGGAATCCGGGGAGATGCCACCGCCGCTGTCTGCCCAGGCGGTTTCCGATTGCCAGGGGCCAGCCGCGCTGGAGGTTGTCAAGTCCGTGCCGCCGACCGAGACGATGTTCGCATCGTCCGCCGGCCAGGCTTCGTTCGACGCCGACCAAGCCGAACTGTCACCCGACGCTGCAAAGAAGTTCTGACCTTGCGACGCCATCTGCTCAAAGTACGGGTCCAGAGTGCTGGGTCCGCGGGGGTCAGCCCCATGAGCAACTGATCTGCTTGGATATTGGAGCCGCCGTATTCGAAACCATCGCGCTGATGCAGGCAGTATCGCTGATACTCGAGGCGTCGCCGCAAACGTACATATAGAGCATTGTGGATCCGGGGGCCATGCCCATCGCTTGCGTCATGTCGAGGGTCCGCTCGGTGTCATCGCATCCGCTGCTCGCGGTGCAACTCGTGCTATACCCGCCCGTTGAGATGAGAGTGGGAGTGTAAGGTTCCGTTTGCCCAACGTTGTTTTAATACGTGGTCAGATCGGCCAAATCGGTGCCCAGGAATTCGAACAGGGCGAGGTTCTGGCCGGTGCCGGTGAGCGCCGTGCCGCCGTAATAAGCCGCACGCATGTCGCTGCCCAGGAAAGAGGCCGAAGGCCGGAGCCGGTGGTGGCATTAGACACAACCTTGTTGGGGATCGAGCCCATGGGCCTTGGCGTAGTCGCTCTTCTTGACATACATCGGATGCGGCTTGGAATCGTTGTCCAAACCCGTGATGTGCCAAATCTGGATGGGAAGGTCGACGGTGGGTTCGCGGTCGATCGCATAGAATGTGCGGTCTTCGACGAGATCGTGATAGTTCCCCAAGGTCACATGGAAGGCCTTCTCGATGTTCGCCACTGCGCCAGTGAGCCGTAGGTCCCTTTCATCGCGGGTTCCGCTGATGATCTCAAAGCCGCTGGCTTTCGCGAAAGCAACAAGGGCGTTCCAATCTTCCTGGCTGGGCCCAAACCTCGCGGTAACCTCCTGCGGCGTAAGGAACTGGTGGTAGGAAGGGCTTGTGGGATCCTGGACTTGCTGCACGAAATTTTGCAATCCTGCGCGGTCGCGTAGCGGCAGAACAATATCAAAGCGCAGGGTCTGGGTTGCCGGGAGTTGCCCGGTGAACTGCGCCCGCCCACTGGCAACCTCATTACGCACATGACGCGTCATTAACGCTTGTTGGGCGAGTCCTGGGTTTGCGAATAACAACAAAAAGATGGCCGCATAGAAACGCGGCCAGTCTGAGACTGGGGGAAATTTCTTTTCTCATTTTTTTATCCTCGATTTCTCTTGGGCCGGCCTACCTCGGCATGATCGTCACTCCTGCGGCGCAAGAGTCGGGGCATCCTATCTCAGTCCAGAACGCCGTGGCTGGAGTATCTGAAAACTGTTACGAAAACGGAATTACCCGGAAGGGAAGCACGGTCGGGAGCGGGTTGGCAGCAAATGGTTGCATTCCGAAAGTGGCTGGAAGCGGATGCAATTGATAGGTTTTACGAATTGCGGGCTAATCCAAGTATTGTTCCGGCAACTCATCGGCAAGAGGAGAAGATATCACGAACAACAGGGGATGGGCCGCTCCGGAACACCTCTTACTGCGATCAGGCCGCTGCGCCGGAGGGCAGGTCATGCCCACTTTTCATCGCTCGCTCAGGACGCTTCCGGAAGACGACCTTTGCGCCTTCGCGCCATCTCTCATCAATCCCCACGAACTCCCACTCGATCTTGGGCGAGAGATAACGCAGCAACGTCTCCGTGGCCGGATGCACGTGTAGCGCCGGAGCCACCAGAAACAACAGCGGTTTTTCCGCTGACAACTCGCGGCCTTCGAAATAACCAAAGCGAGGAAACTCACCGCGCGCATGGTGCCACTCCACTCGCGACCAGTAATCGAGCCCCTGCAGCGGCAAGTGGATGTCTTCGTCGGCCTTCAATTCCACCACCGCCAGCCGCCCCGCTCGAGTGGTAGTCAGCACATCGATCATGGCCCGGTCCGCGGCGGAGAATGCCGGAACCTGCGAATAAAGGCACGACGGCTCGAGGCGTCCATCGATCACGCTCACATCGCCCACTACCAACGACTCCAGCCATCGCTCCGGACGCAGCCTCCACAACGGATGCTGACGCGGTCCGTAGGGATGGCGGGTATCGCGTAAGCAAGTCGCGAGTTCCATGAATGTGGCTTGGTTCGTTTCATCGAGGATACGTTCTTCCGCACCTACGCCAAACACGACCTCCTCTACGCTGTGAAGCAGGCCTGGAGAGAAGCCTAGTCGCGCTCGCGCAAACTCCAATCCGCGCCAACGAAAACCGATCTCCGCCGCCGACAGCACGGCGACCTCGCAGTTCGGCAAAATCTCTTGGATTCTCGTAATCGAATCCTTGAAGCGTTCGCGCGCTGCCTCGTGATCGGTCGCGTGCGTCAGTCGCGTCGCTACGTTGCCGCGATCCGCGCAGTCGATTTCCTCCAGCGCGTCGTGCCGCTCATCGAATTCAAACAGCCGCCACTTCGCGGCTTCGCGGTTCAGACTCGCCATTCGCTCCCGCACCAGCGCCGAACATCCAGCGGGAACAAACATCTTGAGTCCCTCCACCAGTACGTTCGCGGCCTGCGCCCGCCGGCATACATCAAGCCACAAAATGCCGAAGGTCAGCGCCGCATCGATGGACGACTGCGTTTCTTGTACGTTCACCCCTAGCACAGCAAAAGCAGATCGACCTTGCCGTACTAACCCGCGCGTGTAAACCGGCCCAAAAGACTTTTCCAGGTCGACTCCGGTCGTCAACTTGGTTACCTTGAAGTCGGCAAAGTGCCGGTCCAGCACCCTCCTAAGTTTGTGCTCATACGCGGCCCGGGCCATGCGCCGAGCCGTAGGTGAACGCCGATCCCGTTCGCGGCAGATCTCTAGCTTTGACGGTCGCGCCTGTCCCAATCGTTGCACCGCCAGCCGCAGCGTTCCATTTTTGATTTCCGCGTCCAGCACCCTGCGCACGGTGTTGCGTTCCGCCGACCACAAGTGCAGCAGGCATCGGTTATATTCGCCCGAAATAGAATACTTCGATTGTGCGAGATCGAAAGCGACCGCGCCGTTTTCAAGCACCACGGCGCCCGCCGCCTCGCTTAGAAAGTCCTGAACGGTCCGCGTCAAAGCTTGCGGCGTCACATCCGGCATTTGGCATTGTCCATTTCGGATTTCTCCTTTGCCCGATTCTCCAGTCCGAGCCAGTAACGCGTCTGTGACAAGTGACCATCGTCACACTTCTACTGTGGATGCTTGCCCATTTCGGCTTCACTGCCTGTGGGATAATGAAGGTGCATCCGCCAAACTGAGTCGGCCTGCGGCCCGGCGGCATCTAATTTCCGTGGTGAATAGTTTGGATAAACAACTCCTCGCAAATAAAGATAGACAGCGATTTTTCTTCGACCAGTACGGCGTCACCGAAAACGATCTCGAACGTTATTTGTCCGTCGCTCTTTCCGCGGGGGGCGACTATGCCGACCTCTACTTCGAATATCTTTCGTCCACTTCGTTGACAGTGGATGAGTCGATGGTGAAGTCGGCGTCGCAGGGCATTTCCGCGGGCTGCGGTGTCCGCGTCGTTTCCGGCGAACGCACGGGATACGCCTATACCGACGATCTTTCTGCCAGCCGCATCCTGCACGCGGCTCGCACTGCGGCTCTGATTGCCAGCGCTCCCGCGAAAACCTCTGTCGCCGGTTTTCAGAAGACGGCGGCGCGCAGTCTGTATCCCGTGACTCTGCCGTCGGTCGATGCCGAGATTACCGCCAAAGTTGAGCTGGTGATGCGAGCCGACAAAGCTGCGCGAGCCTACGATCCTCGTATTCAAGAAGTCCGTGCCAGCTACGGCGACGAGTTGCGAAATATTCTGATTGTTGCCTCCGACGGAACTTTCGCCGAAGATTCCCAGCCGCTCGCCCGCATGAACGTGTCATGCATCGCTAAAACCGAAAACAATTCGGCTCGTGGCGGCTCTGGCGGCGGTGGACGAGTCGCCCTCGATTTTTTCTTTGGTGACAAGAACCCCGAGTTCTTTGCGAAAGAAGCGGCGAGGCAGGCAATTCTTCAACTCGACGCGCGTGAAGCTCCCGCAGGCGAGATGGAAGTCGTTCTCGGTCCCGGCTGGCCTGGCGTGCTTCTGCACGAAGCTGTTGGTCACGGACTCGAGGCCGATTTCAATCGCAAAAAAACTTCCGCTTTCGCCGGACTGATCGGCAAGCGCGTGGCTAGCGAAGGCTGCACCGTGATCGACAACGGCACCATGCCGTGGCGTCGCGGTTCTCTCAACGTCGATGACGAAGGCGAACCCACTCAGGAAACTGTGCTGATCGAAAAAGGAATCCTGAAGGGCTACCTAAGCGACAAGCTTTCCGCGCGACTGATGGGCATTGCCGATACCGGTAACGGACGCCGCGAAAGCTACGAGCACATCCCCATGCCACGCATGACCAACACGTACATGTTGGCGGGCCAGGACAATCCCGAAGACATTATTCGTTCGGTGAAGCGCGGCATCTACGCCGTAAATTTCGGCGGAGGCCAGGTCGATATCACCAACGGCAAGTTCGTCTTCGGAGCCTCCGAAGCCTATATGATCGAAGACGGCCAGATCACCGCACCCATCAAAGGTGCAACGTTAATCGGCAACGGCCCCGATGTTCTGACGCGAGTCTCAATGGTAGGCAACGATTTGAAACTAGACGAAGGCGTCGGCACCTGCGGTAAAGATGGACAAGCCGTCCCGGTAGGCGTAGGCATTCCGACGATCAAGATCGATCGGCTGACTGTCGGTGGGACGGCTAAGAAGGAGACGGGCGGGTTTATGCAATAGATATTCTTACTGCTATCTCGCGTCAGGAGGAACTCGCGTCCACTTGCCTTTCTTACGAAATACCTGTCGCGACATGTGAATGTATTGCACATCTTCAATCTCGACAGGCCCGGGACCTTGCATTGGTTTCGACTGCTCCGACAGTCGCTTCGTTAATTCGAGGAGCTCCTTCTGCATCTCGGGTGAGATTTCCACCCTTTCATCCTTTTCCTTCCGCCAATTGGGCGAGTGTTGATCCCAAAGGCGAGTTACCAGGAAAGATTCGTCGGAAGGCGGATATGATGCAAATGCTTGTAATCCCTTCGCTTTAATTTCTTCTGGAAAATTTCCAAAATATTCATCCAGTTTTTGGAAATCAGTTTTTAGCAAGGGTCCTTTGACAAAACTCTGATCTTCGCCAAGAAATAAGGGAACAACGCGCTCGTGAAGGTTGTCGTTAGAGGCGAAAATCTTGCAGAATGGAATGTAGTAGAGGTAGGCGATGTCAACTCTATTATCAGCTTTCTTAGCTGGGCGAACACGAGAGATGAGATCGGCTCCGATTGCGAGGTTATAGAAGAGTTCGACCAAATACATATGTCTGAAATAGGGAGCGAAATGCTTCAACGGTTGTTTTCCTTGTGCGGACCACCTAGTTACAGCCAATAATTGAACATCCGGCGGGACCTGAAGAAGCATCATTCCGAATCTGACTGAAACTTCCTCATCTAGGAGTTCTATAAGCGTTTCTGCGATGTCCTTTGCGTCCTTTAGATCTTTTGGTTTGCGAAAGCTGCCGTAGAGTTTTTTGAATGAATCGTATGATTGCGAATAGTCGATTCCACAGACGGCCTTCCGCCATCCCTTTGCGATCTGGCGCTCCAAGTCTAGGAATTCGCCTCTCTGCCAACGAACGAAAGCCTCTTCTTCCTTGCTCTGTCTATATATGACTCCTTGCTGGCCGTTGAGATGTACCACGATCCCATCTGCGCGCCTTATCCTCGCATCCATTGCGATCTCTTGGTCGCCACGTAATTCTGAAAGAAGCATCCAAGAATGGAGCGGACTCACATGTGAATTCATATCAGGCGTCTTATATGCGAGGCTGCCTACAACTTGTTCAGGAGTCCTGCCGCGGTATACTTCCTTCTCTAAATCTGCCAGTGTTTCGATGAAGAAGAGAGGAGTGATGCAAGTAGCAAAGAAGTTGTCCAACCAAACTGCTTCATCTGGATTTAATGACTCCAGAAAAGACTTATCAAAAATGAGCATCGGCTCCATTTTGCATGAGTTGTATCAAGGCAGAATCCTAGCCGCAATCCCCTGCTCCCTGAGCATCTCCACCGCTTTCTTATCAAACGAAACGAACATCTCCCCGCCCAGCCATCGACCTTCATAGGCAATCACGCCATCGGCGAAATCGCCGCCAGCGTCGAGCATAGCCAGACCCGCATCGATCGCCGGGCGGTTTGTCTCCACGTTCTCCGCCACCAGCAAAACGCGGATAGCTTCGGCTATCCTTGACGTGCGATAGCCGTAGACCCTGCGCAGCACCCAGACAAACTCACAGAGGGAAGATAATGCGATCGCCAGCATTTCCGCTCGGGCCATGATTCGGATCGCCACTTCCGTCTGCTCGGGATCGTCGCGCACGGCGGCGCGGACCAAGACGTTCGTGTCGACCGCAACCTTCACTTCCGACCCATCTTGACCCGGCCTGCCCAGCCATCGGCCGCGGCCTGGTTCATTTCTTCTATGGTTGCGACTTTCTTCGTTTGGCCCGCCAGCACACCGAAGAAGTCTTCGATCTTGCCCGAAGGTCGAGCCGCCTTTATCACACCCCGTCCATCCGGCAGAAGCTCCAACTCGATCTTCCCGCCCGGTTTGACGCCAAGGTGCTCCATAACCTTTTTCCGAAAGGTCACCTGGCCACGAGAGGTTACAGTCAATGTGCTCATAAGAAACATTGTAAGGTAAAAAAGCATTACTTACAATACCAACTCGTCGAGTCGGCGCGTGGCCAGGCGCGGAGGCGCGGCATGCAGAAACTTGGGATAATAGGTTTATGCCCTCTACCCAACTCGAAACTTCCAAACTAGAAACTGACCTCCGCTCCCTCGCCCAGGACATCGTCCGCCGCGCCATGGACGGCGGTGCCACCGCTGCCGAATGCGTAGTCCGCGAAAGCGATGAATTCTCCACGCTGGTTCGCCTCGGCCAGGTCGAAACCCTCAAGGAATCCGGATCGCGTTCCATCGGCGTGCGCGTCTTTCGCGGCCAACGTGCCGCCAGCACCTACTCGAGCGACTTTTCCCGCGACAGCCTCGACCGGATGGTGAAGTCGGCGCTCGAACTTTCGAAGATCACCTCGGAAGACCCATTCGGCGGCATTCCTGACCCTGCGCAACTAGGGCAACTCCCCGGCGATCACGATCTTTATCACGAAGACGTGTATTCACTGCCCGGCCCCGATCGCATCGACTACGCCCGTCGTGCCGAAAAAGCCGCGCTCGATTTCGATCCGCGCATCAAGAATTCAGAAGGCGGATCGTTCGACGCCGCCACCGGCTACAAGGTTCTGGCCAACTCGCACGGCTTCGTCGGCGGATACCGCCGGTCGTATTGTTCAGTATCGGCCGTTCCCATTGCCCAGAGCGACGATGGCGCGATGCAACGTGATTATTGGTTTTCAGTCGCGCGCACGCTCAGCAAACTCGAATCGCCTGAACAGGTCGGCAAAGTTGCGGCGGAGCGGACGCTGCGCCGTTTGGGCGCACGCAAGGCGAAGACCGCGCAAGTGCCCATCATCTTCGATCCCATGGTTGCTACATCCATCCTCGAACATATCTTCGAGGGGATCAACGGCGATTCTGTCTATCGCGGCGCATCGTTCCTCGCTGGCAGGCTAGGACAGAAAATCGCCGGCGACAACGTAACTGTCATTGATGATGGCACGATCCCTGGCGGCTTCGGAACCAGCCCATTCGATGGTGAGGGCGTCCCCACACGCCGCACCGTCGTCATCGAAAACGGCGTTTTGAGTTCTTACTTGATGAATACCTACACGGCGAAAAAGCTGGGACTGGCCACCACCGGCAACGCCTCGCGCGGGCTTGCAGGCACGCCGGGCATCGGTCCCGGCAATTATTTCTTGAAGCAGGGAACTAGGACGCCGAAGCAATTGATCTCCGACATAAAAGAAGGTCTGTACGTCACCGAGTTCCTGGGCCACGGCGCAAATCTGGTGACCGGCGATTATTCCCGCGGGGCATCGGGCATGTGGATCTCCGGCGGTGAATTCGCCTATCCCGTTGAAGAGATCACCGTTGCCGGAAACTTGAAAGAAATTTTCTTCAACATCTCCGAGATCGCGAACGACCTTGAATTCCGCGGCTCGGTGGCCTCTCCAACCATTCGAATTGACGGCCTCACCGTTGGCGGCGAATAATCGCTGCCATGAAATTTGCGAAGGTTGTCTTTTGGATCGCGGCCGTCTGGGGCATCGTAATCCTCACGCCCCTATATTTCCTGTTCGATCTCATCGGACGCCAGGACCCGCCCCCCATTACGCATCCCGGTTTCTACTACGGATTTGTCGGCGCGGGTCTTGCGTGGCAGTTTGCATTCATCGTCATCGCTCGCGACCCGGTTCGCTTCCGCCCGATGATGATCCCTTCTGTGTTTGAGAAGTTCAGCTATGCTGTCGCGTTCATTGTGCTCTACCTTCAGCGCTGCCTCCACCCGAACGATCTGACTTTTGCCGGAGTCGATCTGCTTTTGGGAATCTTGTTCCTGTTTGCATTCTTCAAGACGGCTCGGTAGTAGTATTTCAGCGAGTCATTTTATTCGCCAATCATTCGAACCAAAATATTCCAGACGGAGTTGCAACGCCTTCCTCTTTTTGCGGGGATGCGCTCGCCTGCGGAGGCCTGATGAATCGACGATCATTCCTGAGAACGACGAGTGCCGCTGGATTAGCCTGCAGCATCCCTTCAACAGCATTCAGCCACGTTTCCGAGGACCCTGCGTCGACGCCGGGGGCCATCGCGACAAAGAGAAAAACGGCGCCCTTCGCGTCGCCAGAAAGAATCCTGCTGAAGGACTATCGCCCGAAATCCCTCTACAAGATTCCTGTGACCGAAATTGCGAAGGCAAAATTTCCCATCATCGACATGCACTCGCACCCCTACGCCAAGACTCCTGAAGAAATTGCTCAGTGGGTGCGAACTATGGACGCGGTTGGCGTGGCGAAGACGATCATTTTGACGATGGCGACAGGCGCGGAGTTCGATGAGATCAATCGCAAGTATTCAAGTTATCCCGAGCGCTTCGAGTTGTGGTGCGGCTTCGATTTCACCGGCTACGATAAGCCGGGATTTCCAACCGCAGCTATCAAGGAACTCGAACGCTGCCAGCACGCGGGCGCTCGCGGAGTCGGCGAGATCCACGACAAAGGCAAAGGGCTGATCTCGGGCAAGTCGAAAACCGCTGGTCTCCATCCTGACGAGCCTCGCGTCGATCCTCTGTTTGAGAAGTGCGCGGAACTCGGTATGCCCGTCAGCCTGCACGTGGCCGACCCCATTTGGATGTACCAGAAGATGGATAGAACTAACGATGGCTTGATGAACGCTTACGAGTGGCGGCTCGATAACCAGCCGAACATTGTGGGCCTATCTGGAATGATTGAGATTTTGGAGCGCACGTTGCAACGGCATCCAAAAACAACTTTTGTCGCGTGCCACTTTGCCAACCTCGATTACGATCTGGCGCGCCTTGGCAAATTGTTCGAGCACAATCCGAATCTCTACGCCGATATTTCAGCCCGCTATGCGGAGACCGCGCCCATCCCGCGCTTCGCGTCACAGTTCTACGCGAAGCATGCCGATCGGCTCGTCTATGGCACCGACATGGGCTTCGACAAGCCAATGTACGGCATCACCTTTCGCATTCTCGAAACGCTTGACGAGCACTTCTACGAGATCGAGCAGTTTGGATACCACTGGAGCTTGAACGGATTTGGATTGCCGGATTCAGTTCTGCGTCAGGTCTATCACGAGAATGCTGCCACGCTGCTTGCGGCACGGGCGCCGGGCGCGTAGGTGGACTTGCTGCGGAGCAAGAATCGACAACTGAAAAGCAACAGCCTACAATTTTGGCATGGGTAGCTTGGGTCAACAAAATTTGCCGCAGCTAGACTTGAGCCATCCGCCGGCGGACGAGCCCGATTCCAGCCGGCGTACCATCGCCATTGCTGTCGCGGTCGTCATCGTGGTCGCGATCGTTGGCGCATTTCTGATGCGCGGGCAGCCCAAAGGCGCGTCCGGACCGCCGGCCTACGCTGCGAACCTGAAGCTCTCTGATTTTAAGATGAGCGCCGCGGAAAACTTTGTCGGAGCCACCGTTAGCTATGTGGATGGAACCGTCACCAACGTCGGCGGCAAGACTGTTACCCACGCGATCGTCGAAGTGACATTCAAAGATGAGATGGGACAACTAGCCCAGCGCGAGAATATCGCCATGCAGGTTCTGAAAACTGACGGCCCATATCCCGAAGCCCTCGACTTTAGCGTCTCGCCGCTGGGCCCCGGACAAAGCAAAACTTTTCGTCTAACATTCGAGAGTATTTCCGCACAGTGGAACCATCAGTTTCCCGACATCCAGATAGCCGACGTCGCGGTGAAATAGTAAATTCTCACCCGTGATGACTCCCGCCGTGTCATCCCGAGCGAAGTGAGGGATCTTGGTATTTGCTGGCACTCTGATGAACCAAGGCAAGAACCTAAGGTCTCTCACTTCGCTCGAGATGACAGCCACTTACTCGTCAAGCCTCCACCAATCACGCAACTCAGTACAATGACTGCATGGCCGATAGCAAGCCATTTCGCCTTACGGAGTCGGTAAAAGCTGCAGGTTGAGCGTCCAAGCTAAGTCCGGCGGCGCTGGACTCGGTGCTTGGGAAATTAGCCCGGCAACACGACCCTAATGTTCTGGTCGGCTTCGATCACGCCGACGACGCCGGAGTGTATCAAATCGCACCCGACCAGGCGCTGGTGCAAACCGTGGATTTTTTCACCCCAGTCGTCGACGATCCATACATCTTTGGCCAGATCGCGGCAACAAATGCGCTCAGCGACATTTACGCCATGGGAGGGAAGCCGCTCACCTCGCTCGCGCTGGTTTGCTTCCCTGAAAAAGCGGATCTCGAAATTCTCGAGCGCATCCTCGCTGGAGGTCTCTCGAAGATGATCGAGGCCGGATGCACCGTAATCGGTGGTCACAGCATTCGCGACGAAGAAACCAAGTTTGGATACTCCGTCACCGGACTCATCGATCCCAAGAAAATTCTTGCTAACGCCGGAGCCAAACCCGGCGACGCTCTCATCCTTACCAAGGCTTTGGGCACCGGAGTAATTTCGACCGCGATCAAGAAGGGCAAAGCCGAGCCCGCGTGGATCGATGCCTCCGTTCAGTCGATGACCACCCTAAATAAGCGTGCTGCCGAGATCATCGTCGAAGAAGGTATTCGCGTAAATGCGATGACCGACGTTACCGGTTTCGGCCTGATTGGCCACGCCCGCGAAATGGCTCTGGCGTCGAACGTTTCACTTCGCTTATACGCCGAAAGAATCCCGTTAATTCCTGGCGCCATCGAATGTGTTCACGCCGGGTACATCCCCGGCGGTCTCAAGAATAACCGTGACTTTGCCGAGTGCGTCATCCGCTACGACACGAGCGTTTCCGACGATGTGAAGGCTTTGATATTTGATCCCCAAACTGCCGGGGGATTATTGATATCCGTGAACACTCACGGTAATGATGCAGCGGCTGTCCTTAATGCCCGAGGCGTTCCTGCCGAGCTGATCGGCGAGGTTTTGCCTCAAACCAAGCCCCTGATCGCAGTCACGGCTTGACTCCACCCATTCGGCCGGCCTAGGTCAACAGCTCCCAGATCCGTGCAAGGTGATGATCGTCGTGCTCAGCGACAAAAAATAAATGGTCGACCAGGCGCATCGGTGTCTTCAAACGCGGATGGGGAAGCACTCGCGAGAAGAGCGCAGGATCTAACTCTTCCACTCGCTTCAGCAACTTCCCGCGCGCCGACCGAAATTCAGACAGTATTTGTTCCAGCGGGCGCGAGTTGAAATTTGCCTCGTCAGTTTTACGGTTCTGCAGATCGGCTGCAGTCAGTTGATCGCTACCTGCAACGTAATCGCCCACGCGCGCCAGCCAAAGCGGGTCCATCACCAAGAGATGCCCAGCATGTTCCTGGACCGACCATTTCCCCTCCGGCTTCCTAATCAGAGCATCGCCAGAACGGCCGCGCAGAGTTTCTTCGAGTCGAGCCGGTGTGCCGCGCAGACGTGCCTCCACAGTCGGGTGCAACTCGGCGGGAGAATAAAATACGAACTTACGTTCAAACCAGAGAGGTATTTGACTCACGGATTTCACCAGCGATGAAGTTAGCCGCAACCAAAACATTGATGCGTGGCCTCGATTCATCGACTCACTAAATTCATCCATCGCCGGGTGAGGTTTGGGCATCTCTTGGTAGCAGAGCGGCAAAAAGCCGCTAAATTTGTTTTCAGGACCTATCATGGAATTTCGCGAACTTGGAAGCAGCGGTCTCAAGGTTTCGGCACTCGGCCTCGGCTGCATGGGCATGTCGGAGTTTTACGGCGGGCGCGATGACAACGAGTCCATCGCCACCATTCACCGGGCTCTCGAACTAGGCATCAACTTTCTCGACACGGCGGACGTCTACGGCCCGTACAAGAACGAAGAATTGGTAGGGCGCGCCATCAAAGGCAATCGCGACAAAATCGTGCTGGCCACGAAATTCGGAATCGTCCGCGATCCCGCAAACCCCAACGCGCGCGGCGTCAACGGTAAGGCTGATTATGTTCGGCGCTCGTGTGAAGGCAGCCTGCGCCGCCTTGGCATCGACCACATCGACCTTTACTACCAGCATCGCGTCGATCGCTCAACGCCGATTGAAGAAACTGTTGGCGCCATGGCGCAGCTTGTGCAGGAAGGGAAGATTCGCCACATTGGACTCTCCGAAGCTTCGCCGCAAACGTTGCGCCGCGCCGTAACAGTTCATCCCATCACCGCGCTGCAAACCGAATACTCTTTGTGGACGCGCGATCCGGAAGAAGAAATCTTCGCCACTTGCCGCGAACTCGGCGTTGGTTTTGTCGCCTACAGCCCTCTCGGGCGTGGTTTTCTCACCGGCCAGTTCGCCCGCTTCGAAGACCTTCCGGAAGACGATTACCGGCGTTTCTCGCCACGTTTCCAGGGAGAGAATTTCCAAAAAAATCTCGATCTCGTACGGGGGATCGACGAGATAGCGAAAGAAAAAGGCTGCCAGCCTTCGCAGTTGGCGCTAGCCTGGGTGCTAGCGCAGGATAAGAACATCGTCCCCATCCCGGGAACCAAGCGGCGTAAGTATCTCGAAGAGAATGTAGCTGCGATCGATTTGAAGCTTAGCGATAAAGACCTGTGGCGCATCGACGAAATCTTCCCCACAGGCGCAGCCGCCGGACTTCGCTATCCCGAACACATGATGAGCACCATCAACGGATAATTTTCGGATAAAAAATTAGGGCGGCCACTAGGCCGCCCTTGCTCGTATCTGTAGCAAACTCTTTTAAGCTCGTGCCGGACTTTCTCCGCCCTTCACAATACCTCTTCCCGGCTCCGGTTTCAAGACCTGCTGCACGCCATCATCGGGTTTCGAAGGAGATTTCATCGGAGGCAGTTCCTTCCCGTCCACCAGTAGCATCACTTCAGAAGCATCCAGCACTTCGCGTTCCAGCAAAGCGGCTGCAATCTTCAGCAGCGTATCGCGACTCCCTTCGAGGATACTTTTCGCCGTTTCGTATCCCTGGTTCACCAGCTTGCGAACCTCGCCATCAATCTTGATGGCGGTGTCTTCGCTGTAGTCGCGGTGTTGGCTGATCTCGCGTCCCAGGAATATTTGCTCCTCTTTCTTGCCGAAGGTGAGCGGACCAAGATCGCTCATGCCCCACTCGCACACCATCTTGCGCGCCATTTCGGTAGCGCGCTCGATGTCGTTTCCGGCGCCCGTACTCATCTGGTTGAGGAACAATTCTTCGGCCAGGCGGCCGCCCATCAGGATCGCCAGATCGGTCTTCAAATATTCTTTGGTGTAGTTGTGCCGGTCGTCGATTGGCAGTTGCATGGTCACGCCCAGCGCCATTCCGCGGGGAATAATCGTGACCTTGTGCACCGGATCGGAGCCCGGCAACTTCGCCGCCACTAACGCATGGCCAGCTTCGTGGTACGCAGTCACTTTCTTTTCCTCGTCGGAAAGAATCAGCGACTTGCGTTCCACGCCCATCAGGACTTTATCCTTCGCGACTTCGAAGTCGAACATCAACACGGCCTTGCGGTTTTGCCGAGCCGCCGCAAGCGCCGCTTCGTTCACCATGTTGGCCAAGTCCGCACCGGAGAATCCCGGTGTGCCGCGTGCCAGAACAGAAAGTTCAACATCCTCGGCCAAAGGAATCTTGCGCGTGTGAACCCGCAGAATTTCTTCGCGACCGCGTACGTCTGGTCTACTAACGACCACGCGCCGGTCAAATCGTCCCGGTCGTAGCAACGCCGGATCGAGCACGTCGGGCCGGTTGGTCGCTGCCATAAGAATGACGCCTTCATTCGACTCGAAGCCGTCCATCTCTACCAGCAACTGATTCAAGGTCTGCTCGCGCTCGTCGTGACCACCACCCAGCCCTGCGCCACGATGGCGTCCCACCGCGTCGATCTCATCGATGAAGATGATGCAAGGCGCGTTTTTCTTGCCCTGCTCGAACAGATCGCGTACGCGGCTCGCGCCGACGCCCACGAACATCTCCACAAAATCCGAACCGGAGATCGAAAAGAAGGGAACATTCGCTTCTCCGGCCACCGCTCGCGCCAAAAGTGTTTTACCGGTTCCCGGAGGCCCAACCAGCAGTACTCCCTTGGGAATCCTTCCGCCCAGCTTCTGAAACTTCTGTGCCTCGCGCAGGAACTCTATAATCTCGCGAAGCTCTTCCTTGGCCTCTTCCACACCAGCCACGTCCTTGAACGTGACTTTCTTTTGCTGCATCGAGAGCAAGCGGGCGCGACTCTTGCCGAACGACAGGGCCTTATTTCCACCCGTCTGCATCTGGCGGATCATAAAGAACCACAGCGCTCCCAGCAAAATCAGCGGAGCCCAAGTGCCGAGCAAAGTCAGAGGCCAGCTTCCACCATTGACATCCTTAATTGTTACTTGCACTCCCTTGTCGGTGAGCGCCTTGTACATATCGGAGTAAACCGGCGGAACCACGGTATGGAAAGAGGAACCATCGCGGTATTTTCCCCGTACCTGCTGGCCATCCAGGGTGACTTCGTGCACGTTGCCCGCGCCCACGTCACTCATGAACTGGGAAAAATTGACTTCCTTTTCCTTCTGACCGCCTCGCCCCTGCTGAATGACCGTCCACAAAAGCAGCGCGGAAAGCCCGATCACGACCCAAAAGACTACGGTTTTGACTGTCGAATTCACCAAATGCTCCTGAAGAAACCGGGGTTATCCGCGCCAAATTTGCCCGAAGTCCCGAGGCTCCTACTATTGGGTTAGATGCTCTTCTTTCAAATTCGATAGGGAAATTCTCTAAGCTCATTATTTTACTTTAGCTACACAATTCTACCCCTTCTTAGAGAAAAAGGCGCGTGATTGTCGAAATGACCTAAGTCATCTGCGGGACTTGAGTTGCAGCGAGGTAGGGAATGTTGCGGTTGGTCTGCTCGGAGGCGCCCAGCCCATAACCCACGAGAAAGGCCTCATCGACGAGAAAGCCGAAATAGTCCGGTTGCAAGGCCACGCGGCGCGCTGCCTGGCGGTCGAGCAGCGTCACCAGCTTTACCGAGGCCGCCCCGCGCGCACGCAAGTCGTTCATCAGGAATTCGCTGGTCACTCCAGAATGCACCAGGCCCTCCACCAGCAGGATATTCTGCCCCCGAATATCCGGTTCATGGCTGAAGAATATTTCCAGAGTTTCTCCCGACTGATCTCCCCGCTGCCGGCTGTATTTCGGCTTGATAAACTGGCACACCACCGGAACGTCCAGCGCCCGCACCAGGTCGGCCATGAACATGAACGCGTTCTCCAGAACCGCCAGCGCCTGGATCGTTTGTCCACGGTAGTCATCGGAGATCTGCCGCGCCAGCTCTTTAACTCGTTTCTGGATTTGCTCCGCCGCAATCACCTGGCGAAGCTCGTTCTTCAGTTCGCTCATTGAATTAACACGCCTCCCCACTCGTAGTATTTCGAGCGGCGTTAAGCTCGGAAAACTATCCCCAAATTCCTCTGTGGTCCACTGTGACCTCTGTGTTTAAGCTTCTTCGACTAGGCAGCGTTTCTCTAAGTTTCATGCTCCTCAGCCCACGGCATCTCGCGGATCAGCACCGCCTCATAGTTTGGCGTCGCCCGTAACTTTGCCGGAACCGGAAAGCCCCGCACCCACACGATTTCGTTTCCCGTCACTGCGACCGGCCACAGACTGCGCTCCGGCTGCGCCACGTGCCGCTCCTGCAGCAATTCCTTGATCTTTTTGGGCGACTTCGTGTGCGCCGGCCAAAATCGGTCTCCCGCCCGCCAATTGCGCACCGTCAACGGTCCCCGCAACAAATCCGCACGCAGAAGTTGTTGCGGATTATACTCCGCCCCGCCCGCTTCAGGCCCCAGGTTCGGATCGTTCAAGTTCGGGTCGTTCAACGGCACGCGCATCGCTTCAATAACTACGCCAAGTTCAGGCACCGCCACTCGTCCCGGCACGCCTAACGAATATTCATAGTCCGGAATCCGCTCCTGCCGCCGCAAGCCCGGGGTTAGAAAAACCATCGATTCCGGCTCGCGCCGAATCTTCCAGCCCAGTGGCAACGACAACTCTTTCCCTGGTGGACCATCTTCGGCCGCGAACCGCATGATCTCTTCGACATGTTTGAATTCCAGCGGAATCCCCGCCTGCTCGCCAATGGCCTTCAGCACGCGCCGCTGCACCGCACGCGGCTCAGTCAGCAGCCACGGCCGGCTCAGAGATGCATTCATTTCAGCTGAATTGGGCTCCATCGAAAAAGGTTTGTCATCCTGAGCGGAGCGAAGGACCCCTTGCCCGCTGGAATTACCATGAACTCCGCGAGGTGTTCCCCCCACGGTTGTCGCGTTTTGTTCTTGGTTTTTGTCAGCTTCGTCCCGCCCGAGATGATCAAGCGGCTGTATCTGCACCAACGCCGAGGGCCCATCGAAACCCGGCAGCCCGCGAGTCCACTCCGGCTGCGACCACTGCACCACCGTCCCCAGCCAGCCAGAGACTTCGTTCTCCCAATAATCCTCCTCGTCGCGCGCAATCTCCGCCAGTTCGGCGAAACCCTCGACCACCGCCGGATTAAACTCGCGCTCCAGCAAAGGCATCACCAACTTGCGCAACCGGTTGCGAGTGAACGCCGAATCAGAATTCGTCGAGTCTTCCCGCCAGGGTTGCTTGAGATCGGTAAGATACTTGTGTAATTCGCATCGCCGGATCGTCAGCAGTGGACGCACGATCTCCCCGTAAGCATCCCCACCCGCATCTTCGACGTCGCGCTCAACAACAATCCGCGGATAAATTCCTCCCAGCCCACGCAGCCCCGTCCCGCGGATCAGCCGCATGAGCACCGTCTCTGCCTGATCATCAAGCGTGTGCCCAGTCGCAATCTTGTTCAGAATTCCTTGCGCATCCTCAGCAGATGGGTAACTAGCGACGGGGAAGGGCCCGGTTTCGTGTGTGGGCGTCAGGCTTCGAAAGTGGGTGGCTTCCCCAGCCGGTGTTGGGCTGTGAAAGGGCACGGCTTCAGCCGTGCCGCAATGACCCTCCTCTGACTCGGGCTTTAGCCCCTGAGCAGGGTCTTGGGGTGGCGCAGCGCTTTGAGCGTTGCGATAAGAGGCTTCTAGGTCTTGGGCTTTAGCCCTTGAGGTGCCTGAATCTTCCGATTCCTCCTCAGCTCCGAGAAGCTTTCCAAAAAATCCATACCGCAGCCGGCGCGCAGCCGCCTCCACTCCGGAATGTTCCTCGGCAGCGAGCAGTGCCGTATCGCCACTAGCGGAATAAAACTCCAACCCATGCTCACGAGCCAGCCTCGCAACAAACTCCTCATCCGCGTCCGACTCTGCTCCGCGCAGCTTGTGATTGAAGTGAACGACGGAGAGAACGATGCCAAGTTCCTGCCGCAATTCGAGCAGAAGGCGAAGCAGAGCAACCGAATCGATCCCGCCGGAAACTGCAACGCCGACGCGGTCCCCGGCCCGCAGCAATTCCTCCCGGCGGATATGAATCAATAAGCGCTCTGCCAGATCATGCACGCCAACATGGTACCGCACAGCTCATGTGGGGACAGCCGCCTCGGCTGTCCTGCTGAGCGCAGCGAAGCAACATTCGCAACTTCTCAAGGTGCCGCAGTCGCGGCACCGCAGGCAGGGCGAGCAGGCGCTCGCCGGACAGCCATGGGCGGCTGTCCCTACACCTGCAACCTACAGCCCCACACTCTTCTCAGCAATCAGCTTCCGAATCTTCTCCACAAACTCCGTAGCAGCCATGTCCTCGGTTTTTTCTTTCCCATGAGTACGCACATTCACCTTGCCAGCCTCGGCTTCTTTATCTCCGACGACAAGTAAGAACGGCACCTTCTGCATGGCATGCTCGCGGATCTTTGCATTCATCTTTTCGTTGCGCGCGTCCACTTCCACGCGCACGCCGATCGCCTTGAGTTGATCCGCAACTTTGTTCGCGTACTCCACATGCCGTTCGCTGATCGGGATCATCGCCACCTGCACCGGCGACAGCCACACCGGGAACGCTCCCGCGTAATGCTCGATGAGCACGCCGAAGAAGCGCTCTACCGATCCGTACAGCGCCCGATGCACCATAACCGGCTGCTTGCGCGATCCATCTTCCGCCACGTACTCCAGACCGAAGCGTTGCGGCAGGTTGAAATCGAACTGCACAGTCGAGAGCTGCCATAACCGCCCGATTGCGTCGACCAACTTGATGTCGATCTTCGGCCCGTAAAACGCCGCTTCGCCCGGGATCGTTTTGTACTCAATCTCCCGCCGCTTCAGCACTTTCTCGAGCGATTGCGTGGCGTGCACCCACTGTTCTTCGCTGCCAACAAAATTCTTCTTATCTTCAGGATTCCAGGTGGAAAGTTCAGTCTGGAATTTGTCGAAGCCAAAGTCCTTTAGCACGTCGAGGGCAAAATCCAGGCAATTCGCAATCTCGTCTTCAATCTGCTCGGGCATGCAGAAGATGTGCGCGTCATCCTGGGTAAATCCGCGCACCCGCAACAACCCGTGCATCACGCCCGAACGCTCATAGCGATATACCGTTCCCAACTCCCCAAGCCTTACCGGCAGGTCGCGATACGACTTCAGCGAATCCCTATAAATCAGAATGTGCCCGGGACAGTTCATCGGCTTCAGCCGGTATTCGGCGTCGTCGAGTTCCATGGCATCGAACATGTTCTGCGAGTAATAGCCCTCGTGCCCCGACGTAAAAAACAACTGCCGCCGCGCCACATGCGGCGTGTAGACCAGCGAATACCCGCGCTTCAGGTACTCCTCGCGCATCCAGTCTTCCATCTGTTTGCGGATGATCCCGCCCTTGGGATGCCAGAAAATCAGTCCCGGCCCGGCCAGTTCCTGGATGGAAAACAAATCGAGCTGCTGCCCAATCACGCGATGGTCGCGCTTCTTCGCTTCCTCGATTTGCTGTAAATGTGCGTCGAGATCTTTCTTCGAAAAAAACGAGGTCCCATAAATCCGCTGCAGCTGCGGATTCTTCTCATCGCCCAGCCAGTACGCCCCGGCAATATTAAACAACTTAAACGCCTTGATCTTGCCGGTCGAAGGGATGTGCGGCCCCCGGCAAAAATCCGTGAACTTGCCGGTGCGGTAAATCGAAATCTTTTCATCGGGCTTGGTGAATTGCTCGATGAAATGGCACTTCATGAAGTCGCCGTCTTTTTTGAACTCCGCCAGCCCCTGGTCACGCGGCAGAAACTCACGCGCATAAGGAATATTCTGCTGCACCAATTCCTGCATCTTCTTCTCGATTTTTTCCAGGTCCTCCGGAGTAAACGCGGTCGGCCGGTAAAAATCGTAGAAGAACCCGCTCTCGGTCGCGGGGCCGTGCCCCAGCTTGGTCTCCGGAAAAAGCTCCAGCACTGCCGCCGCCAGTAAATGTGCCGACGAATGCCGGTAAACTTCGAGCGCTTCCGGATCCTTCTCAGTTAAAAGACGCAGATCGGTATCTTTTTCCAGCGGCCGAGTCAGATCGATGAGGTTGCCGTTCGTTTTCGCAGCCAACGCCGCATCGGCCAGCCGCGGGCTGATCGACTTCGCAATATCGAGCGCGGTCGTGCCCCTAGGAACGTCCTTCACGCTTCCATCCGGAAGCTTCACATGAATGCTATTTGCCATAAGTTTGAGACCTGCAGGACTGAATATTTCAGTTTATTGGAGGGATTCCGGAGGGTCAAACCAGTGAGTGCTATCCGGCGGGGAGATATTAGAGAGGCAGGGCGGGTACGTGCACCCGCCCCGAGCTCCAGCTACATCGCCACATCCTTAATATGCGTCGCCACATACCACGTATTGCCGAAGTCATCTGTCACGGCGGCACTTCGATCGCCATACGGCTGGTCAGTTGGTTCATGCAACGACTTCGCCCCTGCCGCTAGCGCTTGCCGATATGCCGCATCGCAATTCTGTACGTAGAGATAGAACATCGCAGGCATCCGCTCATATTTTCCCTGCGACTCGCCCATCTCCACCATCGAATCGCCGACGCGAATCTCCGCGTGATGCACCACGCCATCCGGCGACGCATACTTTGCCACTTCCTGCGCCCCGAACGCACGCTTTAAAAAGCCAATCAGCGGCTCTGCCCGCAACGGATGCAAATAAGGATTCACCGTGTGCAATCCCTTCGGCACATAGCTCTCGCCCTTGTGCGTCGCGATATACCAGAAGTTGCCGGCCGCATCCTTCACCGTGCCGGAGCGCTCGCCGTATTCCTGGTCCCGCGGTTCGTCAATCAGAGTCGCTCCAGCCGCTACTGCTTGTTGGCAGACCGCGTCGGCATCTTCCACATAAACGTGCAGCGCGTTCGGATGCAACGTGGCCGGAAATTTCTTGCCCGCAACCCCGCCGCCCATCATCATCAATGAGTCCCCGATGCGCACCTCGCCATGCACGCCCGTCGGTGTCGTGGCCCGCAGTATCTCTTCTGCGCCGAATGCCTTCAACACGAAGTCGATCAGCCCATTGCCGTCTTCCGCCACCAGATATGGCGTCACCATGCGGAACCCGCGCGGGACAGGGTCTACGCCTGTCTTCCCCTGCGGCATCCGCCCACCCTCAGGGCCGGTAGTAAATTTCTCCATGCGCCGGTGCATCTCTTCGACGGGCATTTCCTCGGTCAGTGTCGACACACTCCAGGTATATCCAAACGGATCCTGCAGCGTTCCTTCGCGGCGTCCGTAAAATTGATCGGCGATGGGCCGCACGGTCTTGGCCCCTGCCTCAATCGCATGGGCAAAAAACTTGTCCACATCAGGAACACTCAGCGTCATTATGACCGGCGAATTTCCCAGCGTCTCGGGACTGAATCTTCCTCCCTCCGGCCACTCTTCTGCCAGCAGAATCGTCGAGTCGCCAATCTTAATCTCGGCATGCGGGATGCTTCCTCCGGCTGCGAAGCGCATTATCTCTTTCGCTCCGAACGCCTGCTCGTAGAACTCAATCGCCTTCGCGGCATCTCTGAAAGTTAATCTTGGGGTTGCGCTGGTGGTTGCCCTGGTATGAACGGCTGCCATGGGTTCAGCTACGGTGGCCATAGTCTTTTTCCCTTCTAGTTGCGATTTCAATCGTGCCTTAAAGCTTGCGCTCGGCAGATTGCGCAATTCTGCCGCGACACGCACCAATGGCTCGATGTCGGCCTCCGCTTTCGTACGCCTGCCGTCGTTCCGCGCCAACATCGCGTCGACAGCCTTATTCAGTTGCTCGATCTTCTTTTGATCGCCATCCCGCGGATGCAGAGAGCGCTTAGGCATCGGCACCCTCCATGCGCGCCCGCAGACTGCTGATCGCGCGGAACTGCAACTGCTTCACCGCGCCTTCAGTCTTGCGAATCTCCCGCGCCACTTCCTTAATACTTTTTTCTTCCACAAACCGCAGCACCACCACTCGCCGCTGCTCCGCTGGCAACGTATCCACTAGCCGGAACAACGTGGCCTTGAGCTCCACTTCTTCAATCGCTGCTGGACTGACCTGCGCCAGCTCCATCTGCGCCTCGTCGGCAACTTCGCGGCCCGAGCGCTGCCACCGGTCCGAAATCAGGTTCGCCGCAATCCGGTACAGCCACGCCGCAAACGGAATCCCCCGCCACTCAAATCGTTGCAAGTTGGCCAGCGCATGATGAAAAACCTCGGAGGTTAAATCCTCAGTTTCCGCTCGATCTCCCACCCGCCTCACCACATACGCATACACCCGCTCGAAATTATTCTCATAAAGCTCCGCGAAGCGCGCAGGATCCTTCTGCGCCGCCTCAATCAGAAGCCGCTCGTCCGCTTCTTTCCTCAGAGCCTTCAATAAATTCTCCGCGGATCAACCTTACATGGAGCCATCTTACATAAGGATAACGGAGGGAAACGGCAAAAGGTTACGCTGCCCGGAGGCCTGCATAAAATTACTTGACAGCCAAACCAGAAGTCGTAGCATCTCAAACGTGACTCGGTGGCTGCCAGCCGAGCGTGAGTCGGACGCGGTCAGAGCGTCGGGCGCAAGCGGCCAACCCGCTAGAGACTGCCTGAGAATAGAACTAGACTTTGTGGGAACAGGACTAGATTTTGTGTTTCGCAGTTGAATCACAGTGGGAACGAAGTTCCCCGTTTCAGCCGCGAAGCGGCGCAAGAATGCAGCCCACAGCGTAAGCTGTGGGTAAATAAGAGGGAAGCAAGCAAGCCCCGGAGGGGCGGAAGACTATTTCTCACGCACACTCGCCATTTGGCGGGGTCGAGCACCAAAATCGAGCAAAACCGGAAAGGGACGATCAAAATGAAAGCAATCAGCGGAGTGTTCGCCAGTCGGTCTGCCGCAGAAAACGCTGTGAAAGAAATTCGCAAAGCCGGCGTTCCGGACGATCAGGTTACGCTGCTAATCCCCGGAAGTCTCGATCAGATCGAACATGAAGCGGAGTCGGTCCCCGTCGACGACACCGAACAATCCGGCATCGGCAAGGCGTTTGGCGCATTGATGGGAGGCGGCGTGGGCGCCACCGGCGGCGCGCTTCTTGTCGCTTTAATACCCGGTGTCGGGCCTATTTCGGCTTTCGGCTTGCTTGGCGCTGCAATTCTCGGTGCTGCCGGAGCGACCGCGGGAGCCGCAGTCGGCGGCAAAGTCGACGCAGCCTCGTCCGAAGGCCTGCCTCACGACGAAATCTATGTCTACGAAGATGCTTTGCGCAAAGGCCGCAGCGTGGTCATCGCCATGGCGGATAGTGAAGAATCGGCGACGGTACTCCGTGACCTGCTTGTCGCCAACGGCGCCGAAACCATCGACGACGCGCGACACCAATGGTGGGTCGGCCTGCGCGACGTGGAAGAAAGCCACTACTCAAAGTCCGGACGCAAGTTCGCAGACGACGAAAAATTCTATCGCAAGGGATTCGAAGCCGCTCTGCACGCCAAGACTCGCTGCCTAGAATTCGATCAAGTCTCCGGCGAAATGAACGCTGCCCTCGAAGACCTCCAGCACGAGTATCCCGGCGTCGATCTGGAAGAACCCTTCACCACCGGCTACCAACGCGGACGCGAATACTACCAGCGCGTATGCGACGAAGCGCCAAAAGCAGCTTAATCAGTTTCAACGCGATGTCATTCCGAATCGAGCGACAGCTCGGTGAGGAACCTGCTTTTCGATCGTCCTAAGTTAGGGGTGGGTACCCACGTCCATATCCCCCCGCGTCCTTGTCATCCTGAGCGGAGTGATTGGTTCGCACTCGCGAACCAATCGCGCAGTCGAAGGACCCCTGCACTCCCAACCCAATTCACCGCAGCATCAGGGAATTCTCACCTTGCGCACGCGGAGCAGCGATTTTGACTACTGTTTTGCAATCGCTCCGCGAAGTATCGCAACGATCTGCTCGACGGTCCAGCCAGCAGTATCAATCACAATATGCTCGCGGTCCCATGGGCGGTAGTCTCGTGAAACTACGTCTTCCCAGGTAACGGACCGCGCTCCGGCAATGTCAGACATCCGTGCTTCAACGCGACGCCGATGTTCTTTGGAGTCGGAACAGATAACCTCGATTTCAACGGCAGATACCTGGGCACGGTTCGCGACTTCGACCCACGCATCGCGGGAGAGCGGAATAGGATTCACTGAGTCTGCAATCACTGTCCTGCCGATACGGAGATTGTCCGCGGCGACTGCGTTGCCCACACGATAGCCGGCATCGTTGATTGGGGAACTGAGCACCCCAGAATCCAAAATCGCCTCCTCGATAGAATCGATACGCACATGCACGGCACCAAGCTGGCGGGCAAGTTCTCGCGCAATGGTCGTCTTTCCCGTACCTGGCAGGCCGCCAAGGATGATGAGCATTGTAAGCGCTCATTATATTCTTGGCTCCATCGCTCCATCGCTCCTTCGATAACTCGCCCTTGTCATCCAGAGCGAAGTGATTGGTTCGCAGTCGCGAACCAATCGCGCAGTCGAAGGATCCCTGCCCCCAACCCAATTCACCGTCGCATCAGGGAGTTCTTACTTGGCGGCAGAGGCCATAGGCGGGCGGATCATCCTTGTGTCTCCGCCCGCCCTTGTCCGCCAGTAATCTACTCGCCCTTGTCATCCAGAGCGAAGTGATTGGTTCGCGGTAGCGAACCACTCGCGCAGTCGAAGGCCCCCCTGCACCCCCAACCCAATTCACCGCCGTATTAGGGAGTTCTCACCTGACGGCTGGCGAAGGACCGGTGCAGCAGCCCGAACAATGGCTCTGGAGCAGCTATCGCAGTTATGCTCATAACGAGCCAGGCATGGTGAGGATCAATCAGTGGCGCAACTCGGAACTAGGTAACGGCCTGCAGCACAGTTGTCGCGGCTGCAAGGTTACCGGAATCCCACCCTTGCAAAGTGCGCATGGGCGGGCCGAGGGGTCTCTAGTAACCGTCACAAGCGTGGGAGGATTTTAAATTCTGCAATTCGTTGACGGCCTTGTTCTCTTCCTCAAATGCCGCGTTGAGCGGCTGAACTTTGGATTGGTCAACCTTATCTTCCATTGGTTCAACCAACGCAACTATGTTGCCTTCCACCCTCACGTAATCCTTGTAGGCAGCGAGCATTTGATTCATTTGTGTCCGACAGTCGTTCGGCACGGTCCGCTCACCCAACTCTTTCACCCATGCGTCACTCAGTGCGGTTACCCGCATACTCAAGTCTGCGAGGACGGGTTTGTTTGCGATCAGCCGGGTGCGGCATTCTTTGAAACCAATCTTTTCAGGACAGGTCTGTCCCCACTTCTCCATGTCCTGCTGCAAGTGAGCGGAAAGATAGTCAACATCACCTTCGCTCGTCGGGGTTCCGGCGTGGATGTATTCATTCAGCTTTGGGAAATACTTATCTATCGTCTTCCACCCGCTGTCTAAGACCGCCCAGACAACACCGATCCCGATCAGCACAAGTCGAATCTTCCATCGAAGGCCGATGCCGCCTTTCGGCGGTGGAATGTAAGGTTGCGCCGGGGGAGTGTATTCCGCTCCCGCAGAAATCGTCCCTGCATGGGAGACATTATCCAGTCCTTGAACAGTCCCGAAATGTTGGGGACCGACACTTGCGGTTCGATTGATGGACCTTTGCACTAGAAAGTATTTTCGGAGCCAGAACGGAGTGAATAGAGCGAGGGTTACTCCGAGAATCCACGCTGACGGTTTCCAGTCCGTCTGGGCCGTTGCGTAATACATTCCCGCAGCGAACAGGACAGCAAGAAGGAGTACTAGGAAGACATATTCATTCATGAAGTAGCGAACGCGCTGCCACTTCGTCATGTGTTGCCACTCTATGTCGGGAGTTCGGCAGATATTCTTACAGGAGCCGCAGGGTTTGTATTCAACACCGACGCGTGGGAGATTGCCTATGCGAGACGCGATGCGAGCGTTGCATGAAGGGCATTTGTATGTGTACCAAGCTATGTCAGCCACGGCCCGCGACCTCCGTCTGTCAGAATGCTTCCCACTGATTTCCGCAACGCGCACACATCCAACACCTGTCCCAACTGGACTGGGCAGTAGCCAATTCTTGCGGTTTCTTTTTCATCCCGATTCCTCCGAACAAGAACACCAGACCAACAGTCGCGATCACAGCCGCGAACCCGGTTGCGTTCTTGTCGGCGGAGCCAATCAACAACGCAAAGAGCAAGCCGCCTACACCTATGAACATGAGCAGATAGGCACCAGCGTTAGACGGTCGTTGAGGAAGGCTGGAAACTAAATCGGATTTGTAAGTGCTGCTTGAACCCCACATGGAGCGTCGGGAAACTCCAACTGTGCTGCGGCGGCGGGTGCCAGACGCAATTGCTATCGACACGGGTTTGGTGCGTCCTGAACCGCACCTAGGACATTTGAACTTGTCAGCAGTCTTTGTTGCCATTCGGTCCTCCGCCGAGGAGCCCGGTCTTCTCAGTTTCTTGCGGGGGAATAGGGGATTCTAACTCTGCGTGCAGGTTACCGAAAGTTACCAACGGAATGACAAGCCGCGCCACCGCGCCACTTACGAAAACTGGCTGTCCGGACTTCTTCGCGACTGCGCTGTGCTCGACATTAACGAGCCGACGACTCAGCCCTATGCCGAGATCACTCTCGAGCTAAGGCGCAAGGGCAAGCCAATTCTCACCACGACCTCTGAATCGCAGCCCTCTGCCGCCAGCACTCGCTTCCGCTGTTGAGCCGCGATCGACATTTCGATCTGGTGATGGGGGTTGAAGCGGCTTGGGTGGTGACTTCGGTGTCGCCTACCTCCCGAAGCCAAGCTCCGGGCCTGATGTCTAAAAGCCCCAAGACTTTTGTCATTCCGAACCGCAGCGTAGCGGCGGTGAGGAACCTGCTGTCGCTCTCTACTCGAAATCCACAGCCACGCTGTGACATCTAGCCTTGTTCACGGCAACTCAAGTAGTTGATGATAATCCCAAATAGCTGTACCGCTCTTTGACAACTGAAAACCAGGCGCGAACCGCGCTAAGTGGAATCGATTCAAGATTTTGCCGGTAAATTCTTTGGGCTGAATATTTTAGCGAGACCTCTTCGGATCGGCTGCTTGCAAGTTATTTATTATGAAAGATTTAGCGGTCTGATCTGTAATTTTTTTCGATCTGGATTTCAGCCGGAATAAGGCTGGCGACAAGTCAACTATCTGAAAAAATTTTGGCACGCACAGCATACGCAAGGAGGGACCAGATGATTAGCCACAAACGGCTCAAGGCTTACCAGCGGCGCGCCGCACCAAATACGCGAGGCCGATTATGGAGAGTCCAACCGCGACGGCCCAAGGATGAAAAACCGGGTGTATCAGAGCATTCTGTCGATGGTTCCAGCGGGAGTAACGCATCGCGCTCAGGCCATACGCCGTAATGTACATGCCGGCCACTAACAGTAGGCTTGGGACGTATCTCCTCATAATGGAGCGACGTGCAATTATCAGGCGGGAAGGGACTGCTGGTAATACATCTCCTCCATCGCCTTCCGCACCCTCGCCGATACTATTTCCATATCCCGTATCGTCAACCCCACAGTCGAGATCGGCTCGCCTACACGCATCTCTAACGGCCGGCACTTGATGTGGTAAGTATCCATAGGCAGCAGTTCATAGGTCCCGATCAAAGCGACCGGCACGATATCCACCTGTGCCTTGATCGCCAGAAAAAACGCTCCCGGTAAAAATGGTTTGATCTCGCCATCCGGCGTGCGCCCGCCCTCGGGATAAATCACCAGCGGCATTCCTGCCTTCAAACTCTTCACCGCCGAACGGATCGCCGTAAGAGAATTCGTCGGCTTCTGCTGGTCGATGCAAACCTGTCCGGAGCGCTTTAATTGCCACCCGACAATCGGATACGCCAACAATTCCTTCTTGAAAACAATGCGAAATTGAAACGGCAGATAAACGTAGAGAACCGGAATGTCCATCGCCGACGCGTGATTGACCGCGTAAACATGCGGCTTCGACATATCGATCTTATCCAGCCCTGTGACCTTCACCGGCGACAGGATCGTCTTCATGATCAGCCACGACCACGTCCGTGAGAACCAATGTAGTCGCCTCCCGCTGCGGTCAAACATGCCGCCAGGCAGTGCAAGCAATCCCAAAACCAGCGTATAAAACCAGATCAGCGGATCAAGTATGAAATACGACCGCAGCCGGCTCAACCATCCGTATCGCGCTCCCGGAATCGCGTGCGGACTCCCTCGCGGCCGAATCGCGCCCGCGCTTTCCGCGCCGCTTTCCACTTCCACCGATGAATTCACTTCCTGCACACTCTCATTCTAAACTGCTCGCCCTAAACTGCCCGCCCGCTGCCGCTTTAGACTGCAACCCCGATCATCTGCATCACTTCGCCCACCAGATAAATCGACCCCGTAATCACAACCACCGCTCCACCGCTCGCCAACTCTCGCGCACGCTCGACCGCCTTCTGAACGTTTTCTTCCACTTCGATCTCAGCTCCGGTTCGCGCCGCTGCTTGCCGAATTTCCTCGGGCGACGCCGCCCGCGGATTCTCCGGCCGCGTCGCGATCACGCGCTCCGCCAGCGGAAACAGAATCTCCGTCATCTCCGAGATTGCTTTATCCCGCATCGCGCCGAAAACAAAAATCAGCGGACGGTCGTCATGCCGCTCCGAAAGCGCCGAACGCAGCGCCCACGCTCCCGCCGGATTATGCGCCACATCGATCACAACTTCCGGCCATCCTGGCCGCGCCGCGATTACCTGAAACCGCCCCGGCCATCGCGTTTTGCGAATGCCGCGCTCAATGCTCTTCGCCGTGATCCCACCGAATCCCTGCCGATTCAACTCCACCGCCGCCGCAATCGCCAGCGCCACATTGCGCAACTGATGCCGCCCCACCAGCCGCGTCTCCACCTGAATCTCCTCATCCATGACCTGCAGCGGATAGCGATACACAAACCTGGGCTGCTCGGTTCTCGATGTCGGGGCCTCGGTGCTCGGTACCAGATACTGCGCACTCCCGGGTGAAACCGGAGGCACATACGGAACCGCATTCACTGCCTGCGCTCCAACTTCCAGAATCGTGTTCCCAATCACATCATTCGCTTCCGGCTGCTGCGGCAACGTCACCACCGCCCGCCCCGCACGGAGAATCCCCACCTTCTCCCGCGCAATTTCGCCCACCGTATTGCCGAGATACTTCTGATGATCGAGCGATATGTCAGTTATCACGCTGACCAGCGGCTCGACCACATTCGTCGCATCCAGCCGCCCACCCATGCCAACCTCGAGCACCGCAATCTCTACCTTCTCTCCCGCGAAGTGCTCGAATGCAATTGCCGTCATCATCTCGAAAAAACTGGGATGCCACGGCAACTCTCCCCGCTTCACCAGCCTGTCCGCAAACCCCTCCACGCTCTCCTGCAGCGCCGCAAAATTTTCATCGCTGATCGCTTCTCCATTCAGCTGAATGCGTTCATTGATCCTCACCAGATGCGGCGAGGTATACAGCCCCGTCTTCAACCCGGACGCGCGCAGGATGGAAGCCAGCGTAGCCGCCGTCGACCCCTTGCCATTCGTCCCCGCAATCAGCACGCTCGGAAAGCGCCGCTCGGGATGATGCATCGCCTCGAGCAGCACCCGCATGTGCGCCAGATCGAATTTGTGCGGAGCGGTCTGCGCCAGTTCGTGCCCCAGCGCAAACATCCGGGCCACTGCGGTTTCGTAGGATGCGGGCAAGATTTTCGGATATCGGCTTAGGTCAGCCGTTGGCGCGGGGAACCGAGCCTGCGGCTGCTGCCTCGTTTCAGATTATCAAACTCCTTCGAAGATTCAGGGAGAAGAGCAGAGTCAGACGTCATCCCTCGCGAATCGAGAAGCAAGCGAAGCCAATTCTTCACGTGCGGTCAGCCGCCCCTGTGGAAAATGTTGTCAATAGGCAAAACGTAACAATTTTTCTTAACTACCTCACAGCATTGAGAAAAAATACCGCCAACCTATGTCACTTCGAGCCCTCGCAACGTGATATAATATAAACATAAGATAAAACTTTAAGAAAACGCAGGCGCGGCCCACAAGCCGCGCCTTTTTCTTTTGGGAGAGAAGCGGCAAATCCATGGATCAGTCGAAGAAAGACCAGTGGAAGAAATTCAAAAGCTTCAAGCAGCGTGGAGAGTGGGTCGAACTCCGCTTCATGGCCGCCGCCGCCGAACGTGGCTTCCACGTCCTCAAGCCCTGGGGAGACACTCGCCCCTACGACATCGGCATCGACCACAGCCCCAACTTCCTGCGCATCCAAGTCAAGTCCACCACCTGCCGCACCGGCACCGGATACTTCTGCCAGTTCAAGCCCCACTACCTCAAAAAGCAGGACTACACTCTCGCCCAACTCGACCTCTTCGCCGCATATGTAATTCCCGTCGAAGCCTGGTACATCATCCCCGCCGCCCTGCTCCTCGGCGCCCAACGCAAAACCGGCCTCATGCTCTACCCCGTCGAACCCCTCAAGAAAGACCGCTATAGCTACGAAGCCTACAAAGAAGCCTGGCCCCTCCTCTACAAAAGCCGCCGCGCATTAGTGGCTCGCTTTTGTCAGCGCTAGTAAGATGCCAAAATTCTCGGAGAAGGAATTCGGCTCCCCGAGACTTCAGTGCGGTTGTTGGATCTGTTTGAGGAGCCGAGAAAGTCTTTGGATCGCAGTGCTTGGTTTTGAAACTTGACATTCCCAAACTACGATAAGCCTCCATCCCAGTCTTCGAAGCTGCGCGCTATTGCGTCTGTCCCTCTTCGCGTTCTTGCTTAGCTTTGAACTCCAATAGCTTATTCGACTCTTTGGGAGATGCCCGTCGGAACAGTGATGACTGTGCCAGAAGCAACCCCGAACCTCTATCGCCGTGCAGAAACGCGGCAAAACGATGTCTGGAACACCGGGAAGCCGTTTGTCGTGTAGAACGTACCTATAACCATTGGAATGCAACCACTGGCGGACAATCATCTCAGGCTTTGTATTACGAGCGTGGATCGCTGCCATCACAGAGGAACGTTTGGCCAGAGGGAACACATCGACGCTCATACGTTGAGACAAGCTCGAATCGCCTTGGCAATGTGCCAAGCGAAGCGCGGAGGAACTGCGTCGCTTACTAAACGAGTCTGAGCCGAAATGTTTCCAGTCATCACATACGACTTGGGGAAGGATTGCAGAAGCATTGCTTCGTAAATACTCAACCTTCGACGGCCACAAGGATGGATATGTACCTCTCGATTTCCATAAGCAACCGTCCAACTCGGTGCATCCCAACAAAGCGTCCTGAAACTCCTTCCCCACGACTCGCCGTTCTTCAACGCGCCAGGCGTCGAGAACTTCTTCGATCTAGGAACCATGCACCAATGATTAGGATGAACGGGAACAGAATTGGGCTCAATGGTGCGATCGCAGAAGATCGGACTTGGCAGGTCTCCTATGGATTGTCTAACGGTCTTTCGTGAGCGCTCAATGCGGGGCCATTCCCACATTGCCTTGGCATGCACCGCACGGTTTATTCCCACAATGACCAAGCGCTCCCGACATTGCGGAACACCGTAGTATTTCGCATCGAGAACGCGCTCATGCAACTCAAAGCCGGCCTGTCGAAAAAATCTCTTAAACATCGAGTATCGCGCCTTGTGCTTCGCAGACATTAAGCCGGGCACATTCTCGAATACAAAAAAGGATATAGGTCTGCGCTTGTTTAGTTCTCGCAACAGCTGGGCGTACGTGACGGCCAAGTTGCGCCGGGGATCCGAGCCATTTTGGTGCACATTAGAAATGCTAAAGCTCTGGCAGGGAGGGCCCCCCAAAACACCAACCGGAGATAAAATTTTTCCCGACAGCATGTCTAACTCAGTGATCGAAAGCTTCCTTATGTCGCGCTGATAAGCAACCGGCGAAACCAAGGCGTGGTTCTTGTTGAACGTTCGCACGCATTCCTCGTCTATGTCGAACGCCAAGGCAGTACGAAATCCAGCCTGGCGAAACCCCTCATCGAGTCCTCCTGGACCGCAAAACAGACTCAGCAAACTGGGCCCATCTCGCTCTCTCAAACGTTTCATAGGCACATCAAAGCTTCCTCGCAGAGTCTTCCAGTTCTTACTAAACCGTATTCACTATGCCATGTTCCTGTCACCGAATAAAGAGTGTAATTGCTATCGGCCTCGGTGTTGGGTCAGAATGCAGTGTCGGCCCCGACGATATCCTGTCGCACCGAGTTCCCAGGGATGGTTAATCTATGGCAGCCGATCAGGGAAACCGCAAGCAAATAGCTCCCGAGATGCAATTGCCCCCGGGGAAGAAACCCCGAAAACGAGACATCATTGCAGCGCAGAAGATAATAGCTGACATTTCTTCCGGACTTTACCGCTCCCCCGCCGCCGCCATAAAGGAACTTGTTTCAAATGCCTACGATGCAGATGCGACGCAAGTAGAGATTAACACTGATCCACCCACCTTCAGAACGCTAACCATTACAGATAACGGCACAGGAATGGATATAGAAAAATTCCTCAGTGTCATGGAACACATTGGCGGAAGCCGGAAGCGAATATCCTCAGACAAGAGCCCGCTTCTAAAGCGCAAGCTCATCGGACGTATCGGAATCGGATTATTAGCTGTGGCCCAGTTAGGCAACAGGTTCTATGTCAGCTCCAAGATCCGGGGCAACAAGACCCGCTTCATTGCCGAAGTTAATCTCGATCCCTACCACAAAGACGATACCGCACTCTTGAGCATGAAGTCTGTTACTGGAGACAGTGTCCAGATCGGGGCAATTCAGTACGTTGACGGCATAGAAGAGGACGAAGATCTCCACTACACCGTTATCTCAGTTCCTGATGCCAAGAAAGGATTGACTAGCGAGATTACAAGCCTTGTCAGGCAAGCGGTGGGGGCGACGGACGTCTTTAACATACATACGCATCCAGCCAAAACGTTCGCTGAAATCCTTGAACAGGTGAGCAACGCGAGGCGTGCCGACCTCGTGCTCGATGGATACCATTACATGCTTTGGGAACTAGGCCTACTTTGCCCGGTCAGATATTTGCCAAAGACCCCCTTCAACGCCGAACTTCGGACCATCGAGGGCCTTACTAGCTTGACCATCGATCAACCCGCACGATTTTCAGTTACCGTCGACAACATCCTTATTGGCCGCCCCCAGTCGTTTCCGAATCCGATTACCGTGGGGTATTCGAGTCCCGATCCCAAACTGTACTCAATCAATCATGAAGACGAAATTGCGGGAAGGAAGCTCGCGTTTCATGGCTACATATACAGCCAACAACCGAGGATTGAACCAGAAGAACTGAGGGGACTTCACATCAGAATACGGAATGTGGGAATTGGAAATTACGACAGAACTTGGCTCGGATACCCATTCAACGAGGGAGTAAAGTTCGGCCAGGTATCAGGCGAGATCTTCGTAAGTGAAGGACTGGAACCTGCACTGAATATTGACCGCGACAGCTTCCGCGAGACAGACGTTCACTATCAAGCCCTGAAAGCGCATGTGTGGGACATACTTAGGTCTCAAGTGTTTCCTGAATTCAAATCCCGTCAGAAAGCGTACACAACCAAGCGTAGACAACGTGAGCAAAAGGAAAGCGAGAAACAATTTGTTGCTGCGCTGAATGATTTACCCGCACCGCTCGCTGAGGAAACAGTTTACGAGCACGTTCCAGGAGGCATGATTGCGGCGTTTCGTCAAAGCAAGGCGTCGCTTCACGTTGATACCGTGCAACTACGCGAACTTGCATCCGAGTTGGAGCTAAGTAAGGATGCGCAAGAGCGGCTAACGAAAGTCCTGCGCGTGCTAATCTCGAGCGAACTCCTGACAGACGCACCTGACGATGACTTTCAGATGATCCTTCGCGCCCTCGCATTGGCGGTGAAATAGCAGATGAGCGAAAGCGAGCACGGCCAGCTGAGCCCCCTCAAAGATGTTTTTGAGGAGCTTTCCCGCGAGGCCGAACAAGAGCAGGCGGCAATTCGATCGGAAGAGTCATATCTTTCCAATGTAAACACAGAGCACTTAATAACTCGGGAGCGAGAATATCGAGACCCAGAAAAGCACTGGGTACGAACGAAGTGGTTGAAGTGCGCTCAAGATATTACGCAAGCCAACAATCAAAAGCTTACCTATTTAACACTCCCCGCGTACCATCGTATCGATGTATCACTTTTCAACAAACACGGCCTCCTGAAAGGAGCCGAAGGTTCTCCCGGGACGCTTGCCGTTGCTGCATTCGAGACCGACCCTACAAAATTTGCTCGGATGTCTTCGCAGACACCAAAGCTCAAGCTGTTCGGCCAAGCGTCGTTAGAAGATGTTATCGTCGATCCAAAAAACAAATACTACGCAGAGCTTAACGGCATGTTTCCCTTCGATATCGTAAACTTTGATCTAACAACCAGCCTCACGCCTCAACACGAGGGCCCTTATTCTCGAGTTATGCAAGCATTGGAGGAAACCTTAAGACGCCAGGCGGCGCATGGCAACCTGTGGGGACTCTTCCTAACTTTTCGCAACGTGGAAGACGAGTGGGAAAAAATGGCACTGAAAACGTTTTTGGACAACCTGCAACATAATATTGATCACCATCCAAACGTACGTGAGAGCTTCGCAAATAAGTATCAGGTGTTGTCAGCCGCTGCGCTGGCCGACACGAACTCGGAAGCCGCCATAACTCAGAGTGTTGTCAAATGGCTCGTCGATAGGGCGCATGAGTACAACATCGAACTTGTGAAAACTAGGAGCTATCACTATGTCCGCTACAATCCGAAGCAAAACTACGTTATTACTAAATTAATAGTGCAATTTCGTAGGGGGCGGGTCTCACCGCATGTAATTCCCACAAAAGGAACACCTAGGCAACCATGGATGGACGACGATCTCACAAAATGCATCGCACAAAATAACAATGCCGACGTCGAGGAAATTCTTGGGAACGCTCCGGACCGAGTTGTCGATGAACTCCAGCAGGAGATAGAAGAACTGGTGAGAAGTATAGACGAGGGCTCCAGACTCCCGTTTTAGGCCAGATCGCGAAGCGCTAGGCGCTCACCGTCTGTGGTTTCCCCACCAGCAACTGCCTTAACACGTACTGCAAGATCCCTCCATTAGCATAGTACAAAGCTTCCTGTGGCGTGTCGATGCGGACCAGTGCGCTGAACTCGATGGGCTGGTCTTTCCCGCCTCCGCCGGTGCTTCCGCTCGGAGTTGCGCGGACTTTTACCTGGCGTCCGGAGGCGAAGTGTTCGACTGTGTCGCGGATGCCGGCGATTTCGAAAACTTCCCCCCCGGTCAGCTTGAGCGATTCGGCATTCTTGCCGGGCAGGAATTGCAAGGGAAGAATTCCCATGCCGACCAGATTTGAGCGATGAATGCGCTCATAGCTTTCGGCGATGACGGCGTCCACTCCGAGCAGGCGTGGACCTTTGGCCGCCCAGTCGCGCGACGATCCTGAGCCATACTCTTTGCCTGCGAGAATAATGAGCGGCGTGCCTTCGGCGATATATTTTTGCGACGCGTCAAAGATCGACATCTCTTGATTTGTCGGTAGGTGACGCGTGAATCCGCCTTCGGTATTCACCAGCTTGTTGCGCAGGCGGACATTCGCGAAAGTTCCACGGACCATCACTTCATGGTTGCCGCGGCGCGAGCCGTAGGAGTTGAAGTCGGCTGGCTTGACTCCGTGCTCCTGCAGATATTTTCCGGCCGGACCATCTTTCTTGATGGAGCCGGCGGGAGAGATGTGGTCGGTGGTGACGCTGTCGCCGAGCACGGCGAGCACGCGCGCTCCGCTGATCTCTTTGACCGGCGATGGCAGGCGCTTGATGCCTTCGAAGTAGGGCGCGCGGCGGATGTAGGTTGAATCTTTTTCCCAGGCATACGTCTGTCCTTTGGGAATATCGAGGCCGCGCCAACGCTCGTCGCCCTGGAAAACCTCCGCGTAACTCTTCGAAAACATTTCCGCGGTGACGGAGTGCTCGACGGCTTCTTCGACTTCGCGCTGGGTCGGCCAGATGTCGGCGAGGTAGACCGGCTTACCATCTTTTCCTTTGCCGATGGCGTCTTTGCGGAGATCGGTGTCGATGCGTCCGGCGAGCGCGAAGGCGACCACGAGCGGCGGCGACATGAGATAGTTGGCGCGAACCTCGGAGTTGATTCGGCCCTCGAAGTTGCGATTCCCGGAAAGCACGGAGGCGACGACGAGATCTTTTTCCTCGATCGCTTGCGAGACCTCAGTCGGCAGCGGCCCGGAGTTGCCGATGCAAGTGGTGCATCCGTAGCCGACGATGTGGAATTTCAGTTTTTCGAGATAGGGTGTGAGCCCGGCGTTCTCCAGATAATCGCGAACCACTTTCGATCCCGGCGCGAGCGAAGTCTTTACCCAGGGCGGAACCGACAAGCCCTTCTGCACGGCTTTTTTCGCGAGCAATCCCGCGCCAATCATCACCGATGGATTGGAAGTGTTCGTGCATGAAGTGATGGCCGCGATCACTACGCTGCCGTGGCGCAGTGAATCTTTCACGTTTGCCGGGACGTGTTCGTGAACGTTGGGATCTTCTACGCCGACGGCAGCGGGGTTGCCGCCTTCGGTTTCCCAAGTTTTTGCGTTGCTCGTGGGACCGTTGTTCCCACTTCCCGCAACTGAAGCGGGAAGTGGAGCATCCCCGGTTGCTGTAGTTTTTGCGGATGATTTTGGTTTGATCAGCGAGGGCAGAGCTTTGTGAAACGACTCGGCAGCTTGCGAAAGAATAACTCGATCTTGCGGGCGCTTGGGACCGGCGAGACTCGGTTCGACTGTATCGAGATCGAGTGAGAGCAGTTCGGAATATTCAGCCTCGGGTGTCTTCTCATCATGGAACAATCCCTGCTCGCGACAGTAAGCCTCGACCAGAGCGACTTGATCCGCACTGCGTCCGCTAAGTGTTAAATACTTCAGACTTTCTTTATCGACAGGGAAAATGCCGCACGTGGCGCCGTACTCGGGCGACATGTTGGCGATGGTAGCGCGGTCGGCGAGTGGCAGCTCGCGCAGGCCGGGGCCGAAGTATTCGACAAACTTTCCCACGACGCCGTGCTTGCGCAGCATCTCCGTAATCGTCAGAACCAGATCAGTGGCCGTCGCCCCCTCGCGCAAGCGCCCCGTAAGTTTCACTCCAACCACCAACGGAATCAGCATAGAAACCGGCTGGCCCAGCATCGCCGCCTCTGCCTCGATTCCCCCAACTCCCCACCCCAAAACCCCCAACCCATTAATCATTGTTGTGTGGCTGTCGGTGCCTACTAGGGTGTCGGGATAGGCTGTGCGCTTGGTGGCCGATGCGTTGCCGCCCGCTTCTTGGACGAAGACTACACGGGCGAGGTATTCGAGGTTGACCTGGTGAACGATGCCGGTGTCGGGGGGGACGATGGCGAGGTTGTGGAAACCGGTCTGTCCCCAGCGGAGGAACGAGTAGCGTTCTTTGTTGCGCTGGAACTCGAGTAGCGCGTTTACGTCGAAAGCGCTGGAGGTGCCGTACTCGTCGACTTGCACGGAGTGATCGATGACAAGTTCGACGGGTTGAAGAGGATTGATGAGAGCGGGATCGCCGCCGAGTTCGCGCATGGCGTCGCGCATGGCAGCGAGGTCGACGACGCAGGGGACGCCGGTGAAATCCTGGAGCAGGACGCGGCTGGGGGTGAAGGCGATTTCTTTGTCGGGCTTGGAGTTTTTATTCCAGGAAGCGAGGGCGCGGATTTCCTGCTTGGTCACGTTGCGGCCGTCTTCGGTGCGGAGAAGATTCTCCAGCAAGATGCGCAGGGAGAACGGCAGATGTTGGGTGGAGATGCCTTGCTGGTCGAGGGCGTCGAGGCGGTAGATTTCGTATTCTTTGTTGCCGACTTTGAGAGTGGAGCGGGAGTTGAAGCTGTTTGAGGACATGATGGCCTTCCTGGCCGCGAATAACCCGCACGGCAAGTGCGCAAGATGGCGGAACCTACAAGTTTAGTCGTTTTGGGGGTGAATGCGTAAGGGGAAAACTGCGAACGAATGGACTTCTCTTGCTCGCCGACTAACGTCGTGCGCTTCTGTTCAGGTTTCGATTTATTTTGGTGCGGCGGTGGGCTTGCGACATAGCGAGGGACGTGAGGGCGAAGGGATCCCGATGGGGTACGTCGAGGTCCCAGTATTTGAAGCGTCTTAGGAAAGCGTCTATTCCGGAGAAGTTGGGAGTCATCTGATCCACTCGGAATAGAGAAGCTCAGGGTCGGCCAGGAATTCTGCGATCGCTTTGCCATCGACAATTTCGAGTTTAACTCCGTGATCTTTGAGTGCGGTCTCTTTGAACTTGTTACGGTCGCCTACCTTTATGGGTCGGTTGTAGAAGAAGTACACCCGCTCCAGCGGTTCGCCGAATTCCGCCGCCTTTACGTCAGCCGTAATCTTTTTTTGAGGTTTTTTTCGAGAGAGCAGGCAAAGAGAACTTTGCAAGGCGCAGCAAGCTGCCAGTATGCGGAAGCGCCGAACCCGGACTCGACGTGCAACGTCTCGAAGTCCGCCCCTTTGTCGCCTCCGCCTGAGACGGGACCGGTTGCGGGCAGTATGTTCGAACAGATTCGTCGCCGCGCAAGATGGCGGCACAAATGTTCGAAATCGTGGTGAGCGTTGTCTGTCGATAGTTCGGAGAGAGCGTAGCTTATGAGCTTGCCTACAACTTCCGGAGTCTGGGTCTCCTGCGGAACCGCCCGCTTGCTCGGACCGGCATTCATGTCGGAATCCGCCATACTGTTAGTGTGCAGGTGGAGCCACGGATTCAACTTTACGACGTGCCCCTTCCGTGGCTCTGCCGTTGGCACTATCTTAAATTGAGGTTGCCCAGTCCGTCTGGTTTACGGCAGGCTAGGGCGATCCTCGTCCGCAAAGACGGAGAGCGTCAGTTGGGCGGTCTGAAAGGGAGTTGCATAGGTCCTTCGTCGGGAGTCGCCCGCTTCACGGGCGACTCCGCTTCCTCAGGATGACAATTGGGTTCGGGAACTTTTTCGCGGAACCGACCGCAGGGGTTAAGGCCCACACTGCGGTAGCGCCGTTGCGGCGTCAATAAATTCTCCCAGCCCGGCCGGCATCGTGGGAATGCCTGATACGGCGTTGGTGCTGGCGTGTGACTCGGGGTCCTTCGACTGCGTTTGCCGTGCGCTTCGCGCACGGCAAACTGCGCTCAGGATGACATAGTTTGAATGCTGGCGGCGCGGCTGAAGCCGCGCCCTTTCAAAGCAACGGCGCTGAGCTACACGACGTTCAGAGGTTGCGGAAAAACTCACTTGTATTTTGCGCACGATCAGATACAAGGAGGGATGCGAGGAAACCAGGACGAGCAGCAGGAAGTGTTCAGCTACGTACCGCTGGAGAAGCGAGTG
>Ga0307476_10000149_pt1 | contig 67545 bp, 58 predicted proteins | sample atmos_gasesECM2C_2_FD_203314 | JGI IMG/M metagenome (GOLD analysis project Ga0307476, IMG submission 203314) | Hardwood forest soil microbial communities from Morgan-Monroe State Forest, Indiana, United States - atmos_gasesECM2C_05 | ecosystem: Environmental > Terrestrial > Soil > Temperate... | reverse complement strand
ACTACTGTGCGAAGGAAACTACTTGGCCTGAGCCAGCCAACTCTTCAAGAGCATGGAGGCGAGCTTGCCGGATCTCCAAGACCGAGCAACCGAGAAGGAGGGCGCATTCGTGGTGCGAATAGTTCTCCAGAACCGACATCACGAAAACAAACCGCTCGAAATCTTCAAGCCGTAATACTGTTTCCAGGTCGAAATGCCCGCCTGTACCATTTGACTGCTCGCTAGAGGAAGCAGTCGTAGACGGAGAAGAGATGAGGAGGCTCGGATGCGGCTTCAGTTCGCGGATTGCGTTTGCGACGATTATCCGCTTCGCCCAGGAACGTGCCCACTCCCGAAACACTCGGTTCTCTTCAACACAATCCTCAATGCCGGCTACAAAGCACTTTTCTGCCATTTCGTGATTTCCGGTAAGCAGAAGCGAAAGCTGGTAGAGCCCATTCATATCCTCACGAAAAACGTTGATGAAGTCTTCGCGAGTCGCATATGGACTTGGTTCGTTTCTGCGATCTTGATGGCGCGCCTGCTCTCTCATTTGTTCGCCCCTCCAGGGTTGCCGTTTGCACGGCGGGCGACCTGCTTCAGAACGTGTTTCGTGAACACACCGCGGCAGCGAAATTTGATGCCCTTCTGAATCAATTCAAGCAACACGTTCTCGCCTTCCTGACTAATTGCCGTTACGTGCCTCATATCGATGACGAGCCTTCGCTTGAAAAGGTCTGTATTCGCCTTTTCGCACGCACCCCTCAGCTCGGCGGCCCAGGGCCCGACTAGCTTGCCCTCCACAATCAACCGCCGCTGAGTGTCGCCCTCAATGATCGAAATCTTCAGCATGGTCCCATCCGTAACGTAGGGTTACAGGCAAGGCGCTTGCCAAACCTCCCGCACTCTAAGTACAGGGGTTGCAATTCTGGTTATCGTCAATTTGTGTCGAGTGTCGAAATTGTCGAAAAAGTGTCTGACCTCTGTGTCCCTCGCGGGTTTTCTGTCCATACAAAAGGCGGGAGCCCGGGCAATAAAGCCCGGGCTGGACTGGCAGGGATTCACGGGCGGGCGTAAAGGGAGAGTCGCGAGTCGCCAGCGGGTTCCTGGTGCTAGCGCTAGGGTGGAGAGTCTAGTAATCGTGCACTTGCTTTATGCGCTCAGTTCATATGCTTACTTCATGTGGCCGCCCCTCCGAGTGACCTTGCCCAAAACGAACTCCTGGAGGAGACTGGCAACCATGCGTTCACCGGTATCGATCGCGAAATTCGTAAACACCATTCCCACGCCACGATTCGACTGGGGATAGTAAGCGTCGGAAAGGGCAGACGATGCCAAATCACCGCCTATGCTGGAGTAGTTCGGCTGCGAAATCCCGTTATCGCCTTTACAGACAAAAGGATTTAGCAGCGCGTGCCGAATCCGAGACTCGGTCGTACCTGTTCCTTGATAGAAGTAGCGAGGGTCTTGGTGTAGCAGTGAGGGCAAGATCGCGCCACCAATCATGACGTCGGAGAAACTGCCGGCTGCGTTGGCGCCGACCCGCTTGCCGAAACCTTCGGCACCCTGGCCGTAATTCGGCGTGTCGCCTGCCTGCTGCAGTCCAGAATAAAGAGCAATCCCGGCAACGGTAACCGGATCAGTGGACACTTTGAGAGCGAGCTTGAATTTCATCTTCGCGGTGAGTGGCGCGGAATCACCCTCGTAAGAAACGTAGAAGTTTGGAATGATCCCGAAAATGCGCTGCCGTTCCTCCGCCTTGAACTGTTCGGTCGCGACTTCGACTGGATCGTAATGAACGTCGACCGTTGTTCGCTCAGCCTCAATCCGCAGTTGGATGCCAGTAACAATTTTGAATTGTCCCGGATCTATGGTGACAGTGGGAGATGTCCAGTCCCCGAAATCTTTTGCGGTGACGTTGATCCGGTAAGGAGTGCCTGGCTTTACGTCAGTAAATTCGAAAAACCCGCTTTCCGGAGTGACGAGTGTGCGACGATCGTTGCTTTCCAGAGCTTCGAGAACAACCGTCGCATTGGGTACCGGATCACCGTTCACATCAGTAACCGTTCCCACCAGACTCCCTGGCTTAGGTTGCTGACCTTGGAAGCTCTGTGCCTGCAGGGCTAAGGAAAGCACCGAGGCCATAGCTAGCACGATCGCAGAACGTATGGGAGAGAAAATTGACATACGATTGTCCCTGTCTATTTGTGAAAGCAAGGAATATGCCAATCGCGATTCTGGCTAAGTGATTGAATTTGAGCACTGCGAATGCGAGCAGCCGTGTTGACAGTTGAAAGTGTCGATGACAAATGACAGCGAAATGACAGCCAAGAGACATTCGGTGCTAAAGCGATAGGGTTCGAGGCGGTCAGACGTGATTCTCGAAAGCAACGGGAGACGAGCGAGGATCTGCTTGAGCCAGCAAAGATCCTCGCCCATCGGCCGTGCTGCATTTCAGTCTTCAAAACTGCGAACACCGCCCCGGAAGCCGCGCTTCACGTTCTCCCACATCCACTTGATCACGCGCGCGTCGTTGTAACAGTAGGCAAGATTGTGATTCAGCGTGGAGAAGCAATGTTGTTGGCAAGTCTTCTTCATACCGTCCAGCTGATCGCGATCAAGTCTGAACTGGTCGATGTTGCCCCAATCGAAGGATGCGGAATACATGGGAAAACAGGGCGCCACGGTCCCATCAGTACGGACAATCACGTTGTTTTGACCAGCGCGGCAGTTCCACTCTCCGAAGCCGAGATCTCCGTCTTCCCCTTGCACGATTCCGGCGGCTTTCTTTAGCCTGTCGGCGGTTTCCGCCTCTGATCCGTTGCCGTCCCCGTACCAGCCGACCTGACGGATGTTGAGGCCCGATGACATGCGCACAAACGTCTTCATCTCTTCGAGCCGCTGCACGGAATTCACCATCTGATAGCCGGCCTTGTTTTTCTCAATGATCCAATCGATGAGGTTGTCGAGATCGCGCCAGTCCTCCGGACGGAAGTAGGTCGGGTTCTCGCTCAAGTGCTTGAAATGCTCATCCTGTTCGAGCATCGGCGTTTCGTTAATGTGATAGTCGGTAGCGATGCGATGATCGTGCGCGTACTCAGTCAGCATCTTTACGTCTTCGAGATTGTTTCGGCAGATGTTGATGTTGAAAAAGACGAGGTAGTCGTAAACATATTGTTTGCGCAGAATGTATTCCAGATTGGCCTGTGACGGAATGAATGCCTTTGGCAAGCTGGGCTTGAGTTCCCAGGAATCGAGAGCAAAATTGAAAACTGCAACTCCGGCGTCTCCGAGACGGTCCGCCAATTCCGGCCGAAGCAGCCTGCCGTTGGTCGCGATGTAAACCCAGAAGCCCTTCTTCGCGGCGTAATACACAACCTTGTGGATGAATTCGGGGCGCAGCAGGGGTTCACCACCCATGCAGGCAAGAACGCGGCACCCATGATCATAAAGCCAGTCTATGGACCTTCGGGCAATGTCCTCGGTCATACCTTTCACGCGATTGTCGAAGGACCAGCAGTACCAGCAATCCAGATTGCACTTGTACTCGACAAAGAGGTACGACGTGATGGGATGGAAGTCTCCGGGCAACACACGCGATCGTACGTAAGGAAATAGCCACCCGCGCATCGCACGGTAAATAGGTTTCATGGCCCATTTGCGATTTCCTTCGGGCGCTCGCTCCGGTCCTGGATCAGTCAGTTTCTCAGGATATTGCGGGAACACTGGCACGGGAAGAGTAAGGCCCTTCGGCTCCGCTGCCCGCGGGCCCTTGGAATCCTGAAGAAGGTTATGAATGTTCACATCGATGCGAAACTTAGTTTCAGCACTTGCCATGGGTCTCGTTCCTCTCAAAAGGCTGTGACTGCAAAACATCCGTACGATGTGGTTAGCGCGCACACCCCTGGGGGCGCAAAGTTCCTTGCCATGCGTCCCGTTCGCGATCTGGCAATAACTCCACTTTGGTCACGATCCGCATGCGATCCAGCGAATAGGGCAACTCTCTGCCGCAATCGAGGCACGCGACATATGCGAATCCGGCCCGGTGACGGTGCGGCCAGGTGGTGTGTGGATGGACGCAATCAAACAAGTAAGCCAAAATCCAACGCAGCCAGCTCATGAGTTTTCTCCTAGGCCAGCGCAGGCTCCTCGAGAAATGTGCCGCCTGAGATCTGCCCCTCAGAGCGCAACGATGCCAATCGCAGATAGGCGTTTCGCAACTTCGCGCGATACTCTCTGTCCTCCATCTGCGCCTTCGCAGCCGCTTCCCCAAGCTCGTAACCGAGCACATGGTGCAGAACGAAGGCTATGCGGGAGCTGGAATCGAGCAACAGAATGGGGTCGCCGCTCACGTCCTTTAGCGATTGAAATGCGGATGAGTGGTTCGCTGCGGAATGTGCGTAAAGCAAAGCATCGAAGGCCGATGACTCAACATCCCCTGGCGTTGTGGATTCGCGGCGTAGCTGTTCTAACGCAAGTTCGACTGTTCGTTCGAGCAAATCTGACCTTGCGTTAGTTCCCTCAAGAGATCGATCAATCGCGGCCATGACGACTGAAACTGATGCTCCGGCGTCGAGGGTCAACAGATAGGCGGAATACGTAAGCCGATCGAGCTCGGACTCAATCAGCTCATACTCAATCTGTTTGTCTGCCGCTTGGCTGATTTGTGGAGTCATTGCTCTGTACCTCCAACAAACGATCCAGATGCAACCGACATGCCAAAACGGAGCACATGGCGTCGGACCCGTAATTTGCTGGAAACAGGGGCTGCTGAGGATAGATAGGCAGCGTCTATTGTGTTGACGGGATGAAAGTGTCGAAGCTTGTTGACATCCCGTCAGGATATTGGCTTTCGCTTCTGAAGCAGCGATGAAAAGTTAGAGAAAGACGTGACTGGTGTCAAACAACTGACTCCAAGGTACTTGGCTGCCAGGACAGAATCTCGCCCGCACTGTCTTAAAGCAGGACCTACTTTGCGATGTGGATGCACGATTGCGAATGCAGTGCCTGATGAAACGATCGCCGCCGACGATCTTCCTAGCAAAACGTTCGATGACCAGGACTTACAAATGTGACTCTGCGACCAACATTAGCATTTTGACGATATTCTCGTTGCTCATCGTATTCATTCCGACGGCAGTCTTCGGCGACGTGCATCCGCGTGATGTTGCATCTGTGTCAGTGGCAGATACAGGCGAAGTGCAGGATGAACGAGATCCTCACGACGCAGGGGACTGCGCCGCACTTGGCGAATTTGATGTCGCTTTTCATACCAAGCACAGCGGTCCGCCAACCGTAGGTATAGTTTTAACGGACCCGCGTGGACGCCGCATTGGTTTCGATCCGCTCACAAAGCGTGGCTGGCAGGAATTGCCCTTGGCCCAAGGGTCGATCGATTGCGAGGAGTCGGACGGCAAGAATGCATGTCGCGGACTGGTCGAAGTCTGTGGAGCGCTAAGCGGAACCTATAAACTCGAAATTATTGCGAACGCGACTTCGGACTACACCGTGACTATTTCGGCCAGGAGCCGGGAAGTTCGTGACGGACAACACCTCTGCTCCTCATATTCCGCCTATGGGTTAATAGACGTCCCTATTCGAAAAGGTTCTCGAAACTTCTTTTCGGTTACCTATTCGCGCGATCCTAACCTTAGCGTCGTGGCCCAGCTACGAAAGGTCGAGGATGAGCGATATGACACCCGCCAACATCCGAGTGCATGTGGAAGTGGAAATCAGAGACGGCGAGGCTGTGTAGCCGTGCGTACTGCAGGAGATTGATCCCTCCCCGGCACCCACTCTTGCCTCAGTGTTGATGAGCCCGTGACACTTTCAACTTTCGACAGTGCCGCATCAGGGTTCCTGCGTGAGGCTCATGACGTTCAGTCACATAGGCGCGCTCAGTTTGGCAGAGAACTTGCGTTAGTTTGAGATGCGACGCTTCGAATCACATTGCGAGGCGGTTATGTGGAAAATCACAACTCGCGGATTCACGCTACAAGAAGTTCTAATTTTGGCTGCAATGAATATCGCTACCGCCGTGATCGTGGCCGAGAAAGGCAGGCAAGGAGCGTCGCAGAACCGTACAAAAAAGGAGCATACATGCAATCTACAAACTTCATAAAACTGGCACTGGCAAGCGCTATCGGCGTTGCAGTATTACAGTCAATGACTGCAATCGCGCAGGAAACTCGATCAGAAATTAGTGTCCAGGGCACCGGGTTTTTCACCAAAGATAGCGAAGGTAACGGTGTTCAAGACCACGTCACCAATACAGGTGGATTTCTAATTGGCTATCGTTACAACATTAATCGTTGGCTTGCTGCCGAGGCCAACTACGGCTATGACCGGAATACACAGACCTACTTCGGCAACGGATTCGGGCGTGTAGAGTCTAACGTTCATCAAGCCACGGGCGAGGCCGTGGTCAAACTGCCCCGCTTACTCAGGTTACAACCGTACGCGCTCGCAGGCGGCGGAGCCCTAATGTTTGATCCTACCGGAAACGCTGGCGGCAGTTTTGCGGGTGCAACATGGGAAGCCAAGGGTGCATTTGTCTATGGTGCCGGCGCTGACTACGCCTTCACCAAACACTTGTCCTTCCGGGCAGAATATCGCGGCTACGTGTATAAGGCGCCCGATTTCAATCTCGCCAGCTTGAATACAGATGCCTGGACGCACACGGCGCAGCCCTCGGCCGGCATCGTCTTCCGCTTCTAAGTCGAGCGACCCAATGATAGGCGCAAGCTCACAGTCGATCGACTTGGAGCCTAAGAGCGCGACCGGGAAGTGAAGTCGGGGGATTCGGTAAACAATCCGAATCCCCCTTCGTGCTGCCAAGTTGGCGCTGGGCTGAAACCTACTGCTTTGGCAATCGGAATCTGCACCCACCCATGTTGGGACACGGCTTGCGGTGAGGTGATTTTCTCCGCTCTCCGCTCCCTACTGACTTTCTTTTGCGCCTGACGATCCCTGGGTTCGTTCGAGATCGCTGAGTTTCTTTTGCTGGTCTGGACTGAGAACTCCGTAGATCTTGGACTGCATGCGAGCGTTGGCTACGATCAGCTTCGCCAGTAGAGCCGCCTCGGCCTGGGCCAGGCTTTTGACTTCCTTTTCATTCATGCGATCACCGCTGGTCGCAAGCAGCTTCTCCCTCGTGCTGCGCAGCTCTGTCATCAGGGGCTGTAGACTCTGCCGTTCGAGCACCATCACCTGCTGGATAGCTGCAACCTGTGGGGGCGTCAGGTTCAGATATTCAGCGAGGGAAGGATTCAACTGAAGAGACGAGAACGGGAGAGCCACCATCACGATCTCGCTGTCCTGTGCCGGAGCGGGTTCTGCCGGAGCATCGGGGACTCGCGCCGCGTCTTCCCGCTCGATTTTACGCCACAGGCTCAGCAATTCAAACTGCATTTGTGTCAGCTGATATTGCTCAGCGCTCATTTCCTTCCCCTGTTTGCTGCTGATTTTTCCTTGTTGCACGGCCTCGGCAATTGCTGCGAGCGTGGCTGAGAACCTCTGCGTGACCGCCGCCATCGCTCCCTCATAGTCGTCAGGTTTTTCCTGCTGCTCGTTTGTCTCGCCATCCGGACTTGTTGGGCGGATTGTCGAACTTGGGTTCTCAGAGTCAGAAATCGACGAACGAGAGACTCTGATTTGTCCATTTGCCTTCGCGTCGTCAGCAGCAGATCGCGCGACGAATGGGATAACGATACATAGGACTAAGATGGCCACCAGCTTATTTCTCATTGCAAGTTCTTCCTTCTCGCTCAAGAGACTTGTACCGCACTGCTCTTACTCTCCGAGCAACATTAAGGAGAGGCAAGTTTCATGCCAGTGGCAGGTTTCGACTAAATCATTGGAATAATGCGGGCAACAGCGAGCGGAAGAGGAAACTGTCGACAACTGTTGAAGATGTTAAGACAGCCCACACTCTAGTTGACAGCTTGCACGGCGACCAGGCACAGGCAACCGAGTTGCACTCGGTAGGATGAGGAACCCGGTTAAGCATATTGACCGGGGTCGATGCCGAATTTCTTCATGCGCGACAGAAGCGTAGTCCGATTGACGCCCATGCGTGCAGCAGCGCCGTTGGCACCGCCAACGCGACCCTTGCTTTCACCAAGCGCGTGCACAATCTCTTCACGTTGCTTCTGAGTCCTCTCATCGGCGGCAGTCTTGTTTCCGTTGAGAGCATGGAGGGTTTCTTTCACGATTCGCGCAATGTCTTCCTTGCCGGAGCCCTGCATCGTAACCGCGGTTTCGTGAGTCTTGGATCTGCGAAGCTCTGCCAGCGGCGCTTCAAGCGATCTGCTGCGGGTCAAGATCACGGCACGCTCGATGAAATTCTCGAGCTCACGGATGTTGCCGGGCCATTCCCAGGCTGTTAGCCCTTTCATGACGGCCGATGAGATCCCTTCTATCTTCTTCTGCATTTGCTTCGCAAACTTTTGTGCAAAGTAGCTCACCAGCAGAGGAATATCTTCCTTGCGTTCCCGCAGGGGCGGTATGCGGATCGGAAACACGTTCAAGCGATAGTACAAATCACTGCGGAATTCCTTTTTTTCAATCATCTCTTCCAAGTCACGATTGGTCGCCGCCACTAGGCGCATGTTCACTTTGCGGGTATGTGTGCTGCCCAGGCGCTCGAATTCTCGTTCCTGCAGAGCGCGCAGTAATTTTGGTTGAATCTCGATTGGGATGTCCCCAACTTCATCCAGGAAAAGCGTTCCCTGATCGGCTAACTCCAGCCGCCCGACTTTCTGCGCGATGGCGCCGGTGAACGCTCCTTTTTCATGCCCGAATAGTTCACTTTCCAGTAGCCCGGTTGGAATAGCGGCGCAGTTCATCTTTACGAACGTTCGATCCTTGCGTCGGCTGCGGTCGTGGATGGCGCGAGCGATCAACTCCTTGCCCGTTCCAGTCTCGCCAAGCAGCAGGACTGTAGAGTCGTTTGGAGCGACGGTCTCAACCAGTTCCAGAACGTGCTTTAAGGTCGGGCTGTTTCCAATGATATTCTCGAAATTCATGTCGCCGCGAATCTCTTCTTCGAGGTACAACTTTTCCTGCGCGAGCTTGTCCTTAAGTTCCGAAATCTCGCGGTACGCCAATGCATTTTCAATGGCGATTGCGATCTGTCCAGCAGCTTGCGTCAGAAATTCCACGTCGGATGGGGTGAAAGGAATTTCGGTAGTTCGTGCAATGGTCAGGATTCCGAGCGCTCGACCCCGGTTAATCAGCGGAATCAGACAGCTGCTCTTCAGGCCCTCGGCCACCACTTCGTCGTAGATTTCAGGGGGGAGCTGGGAAGCATCGGTCTCATCAACAACCGCTGGTTTCAATGTCTCCAGAACACGCTTGGCGGCGCCGGCTATTGTGAGGATCCGCTCCTCCTTTATGAAACCCTTGCTTTGAGGAAAATCAAGCACATATAACTTCGACGTGCCTGAGGCCGAATTTACGAGCGAAACTGCAACCGCATCACACTGCATGACCTCGCGAATATTGGCTGCGACGGCACGTAACACATCGCGAAGCCGAAGGTTTGAAGTAATTCGACTGGTCAGGTTCAGAATCAGTTGCAGACGCTCGTGTTGATTTTGTAGGCACGCATGCGCACTCTGCGCGCGCCTCAGATTCAAACCGTCATCCAGCGCGAAGGCGACGACACGTCCGACCAGCCGGAGGAAGCATATGTCTTCCTCAGTGAATGGATTCACGGTGTCGCGGCTGATTGCGAAAACACCCAGTCGCCGATGCGGTGTCGTCAACGGAACCCGGACCGCCGAGCCGAGCCCCATTTTCTGGGCCCACTCCCTGAATTGCGGAAATCGCTCCTCGGTGTCCCAATCGGGAGTATGCTGTGGCTCCCCGCTCGCCATAACATGCCACAATGGCGACTCTTCTATCGGCAGGTCCGGGAAAGGCAAAGAGCCCTTACCCCAAACGAGATATTCGATTTCCTTCGAGTTTTCCTTGAATACCGTGAGGAAGAGGTGATCGAAGTGGAGAAAGTCGCTGATTTCATCCGCGAGAGTGCTGGCCAGTTGTTCAGGATCTCGGCAAGCCGCGATCGCCTCACTAATGCGCATCACAGCTTCATATTGATGGCTACCCGCTTCTTGATGGCTACCCGTTTCAGGCGCGACGACAGTTACTGAGTTGTTCATGCCCTTTTCCGATACACCAAATCGGTGTGAGTTGAGCGCCAGTGCTACTCAAACATTGATGATCCTATTCCGCTAAAGGTCGCAAACGCTTCGCAGATAGTTCTCCAGATGACATACCCGAGGACTGTCGGACGCCCCCAACGTGCGATTTCATGATCCAGTTTCACAGTCCAGTCCGCCAGCCCTTAATTCATGGATTGGTCGAGGAGAGTGCCTGCGATAGTTCTGGAGATAGACGGGACGCAGGAGCGCTGAGCACGGGCCACTATGGTATTGGCGTGGTTTTGTGCAGTAAGCGCTTCCGAGAAAGCGTTTTAAGTTCTCAGGGAGTCATCCATGCCCTTTACTTTCATCCGGTTACGGACCTCCCGAGCTCCGTCATAGCCGTGTTCTGGCGGGAGCACGAACTTGAATGGACGACTGTCAACATTCTCAACCTGCGGTATCAGCGTGCAGGGCCCTGAAGCGACTCCACCATCGCTCGGATGTCACGATTTTCCAGAATCAGGGTTGGGCTCGCTCCTGTTCTTCGGATCGCGACATCGACCATGGCCCGCGCCAAGTCATCGGCCCGAATGACCTGGTTGGGGAGCAGCGCTCGAAACACCGGATAAATCGTGCGCAGCAGGCGGTAGGTCAAATTGGGTTCCTTCCGCGGTTCTACGGGATAGATGTACGCGGGCCGGAAGATGTAAATGTGAGGGAACCCGGCGGCGATCAGTGCGTTCTCGGCCTCTCCCTTGTAGCGTGCAAATGGAATCCGACTTCGTCCACTCGGGTCGGCACCGTTACCGCTCAAGAATGAGAACGCAGCGTCGGGGCTGCTGCCGCGCAGAACTCGCGCGAACTCGATCGTGTAGTCCACCGTTATGGTGCGGAGTTCCGCCTCGGAAACCGCGCCGGTATAGGCGCCCAGGCAAAACAGCCCTGCAGCCTGACCCGAGAGCGTCTCCGCGAGTGCGGAGCAGTCCGCGAAGTCTCGATGCAGGACCTCGTTGAGCTTGGGATGCGAGATGCTGAGCTTCTTGCGCCCAATGGCAGTCACGCTTGTGACAGCCGGATTCTCGAGCGCATAGCGAAGCGCGTAGCCACCGACCATCCCAGTCGCGCCCACGATGACAACGCGCTTCTGTTCCGCATTTGCAATGCCCATTATGGAAGACACCTGGCTGCTGGCTATCATGACACGACGCGTTCTTCGATCCAGTCGACGTAGAGCAGGCGCTCCGCAAACAACCACGAGCCGTTCATCTTCACGAACGTGTCGTAGTAGCGTAGCGAAGCCACCATCAGACGTCGGTTGTTACCGTTGACAGTCAGGTGATGCGCCAGACAGTAGGCCTCGCCCGTACCCCGGTCCGCCGTCAGGCTTAGAATCGTACTCTGTCCGACGAAGTGCATAGTAGCGGCGTACTGGTTCAGATCTGCGAAGACTGGACCGAGCGACTCGCGGGAATGCAATTCCTGGGATGGCTTAGTATCCTTGGCATTCATGTACACCACAAAGTGAGTGTCTGCGGTAAAGAGAGACATCTGACCGTTCGCATCGCGACGATCGGCGCAATGCGCGTAGGCCTCGATGAGTTCTCGGATCGCGAGACGATCCGCGGCTTCGCTAGGAGAGATTGTCAGGTGCTGGCTCACGAGAGTGCCTCTTTAAAACTCAATGTGGCAAAACTCAAGTCTGGCGATGGTTTTGAGAGATCCCTCGGCATCGTATCGACCCATTTATTTAACTCCGGAATGACTCCTCTTTTCGACAAGGCTCTCAGCACGTTTTCCAATTTTCTTCAGTACCAGTTCAAGTTGCCGTATCTCTTCTAAAGAAACGTCCTGGAATGCACGTTGAATGAGCGCCGAGTGTCGGCGAAAAAGAGGGAGGAACATTTCCCGCCCCCGCTCGGTCAGAGCTACCGTTCTCACCCGGCGATCGCGAGCGCACTCTACGCGACTGACAAACCCTCTTCTGTATAAACGATCCACCGCCACGCTGACCGACCCTGGATTCAGGGCAACTTTTGGCCCGATGGTATTCACCGGCATCGGCCCCTTGTGCAGCAGTACCTCGAGGACCCGAAAGTCAGACTCTCCCAACCCCTCTTCGAGCACCGGCGCAAGGACGTACCGGGACATCGATTGCCAGGCCTTCAGCACGATTAGCCAGGCATGAAGGGTCTCCGAAGGCTTTCTGCGTTCTTCCATAAAAATGTGAATCTTCGTCAGTATACTCGATATCAGATATATCGATATCGATACAACTGATATCGATGAGATAAAAGGAGGCTACCATGAGCACTACAACCACCGCAGCTCTACCGCAAACCTCGACCACCACCTGGAACATCGATCCGGCCCACTCCGTCGCGGAGTTCAAAGTCAAGCACATGATGATCGCCAACGTCAAAGGCCAATTCTCCAAAGTCTCGGGCGTGTTGGTTCGGGATGAATCTGACCCGGCGAACGATCGCGTGGAGGCCACGATTGAAGCGGCTTCCATTCACACCCGCGACGAACAGCGCGATGCTCACTTGAAGAGCGCCGATTTCTTTCATGTGGAAAAGTTCCCGACCTTGCACTTCAAGTCAACGGGCATCAAGGTCGTGGGCGACGGAGAATTGTCGGTGGAAGGTAACCTGACTATCCGTGGCGTTACCCGCAAGGTCCACTTTGCGGTCGAAGGGCCAACTCCACCAGCAAAGGATCCCTGGGGCAACACTCGGGTTGCGATTTCTGCGAGCACAAAGATTAACCGCAAGGACTTCGGCTTGACCTGGAACGCTGCCCTCGAGACCGGCGGCATTCTCGTTGGTGACGAGATCACCATCACCCTAGATGTCGAGTTCGTAAAGGCCTAATAGCCAGCCGGAGATCTCGTCCAATGTCTGGTACGCATCTCCGCATGGCTGCTCTGACCGCGGTTATTCGACCGATTGAGTAATCGCAGATCCGTGTAGAGAAAGGATTACCAGCGGCGCACACGCCCAACGTCGACATGTACGAAGTCCGAGCTGCGATAGTAGCCCACGCCTCCGCGATGCAGGCCCAGGGCTGCGTCACGCAGCTCCGACGTCGGAATCCCAGGCAAGCGAATGTCGATCGCTTCGGCCTTCATATGCAGGCTATGTTGCGCCACGCCGGTGTGCGGGCTGCGCGTGCGCAGAAATTCGTTGCTCCAGGGCGTACGGTAGCCGCAAATTACATCGATTTCACCGCCAGAATCGCCCAGCGACGCGGTCAAGTCGTAGAGAAGGTCGAAGAGGCGAGGATCGAAATGACGCACATCTCCGGTACGGTGGTCGCGCAGATAATGATCGAGTTCGTCTAGCGCTTCGGGAATGTATTGATCACCGCGGCGGTAGACCACATCCAGCCGCTCGCCCGTGTGAGTGTGATAGAAGCGTAGCCGGTATTCAGGTGAAGAGGGAATTGCTGATCCTGTAGTATGCCCCAGCGTCCCCAGCAGCAAAAAAACAATGAGCGAACACACTTTGCCGCTCACTCTCGGCAAGGCCGCCGAAAATGGCGGATCTCCGCGCAAGAGGTTCACTTCACTGTACCCAAAGAATCGCATTCGCATTCGCATTAGATGCGGTTCGAACCAGATTCGGTGCTCAATGGCGGTCCGAAGAGCCCGCTCGCCTAAGGATGTTCTGCGGCCAACGCCTTCTCAAGCTCTGCGTCATAACCATAGATATCATCGAAAAACCGAATCTGATTTTCCTCGTTCACCGTCGCCGTGCCGTAGACAATCAGAACCGGAATTCGCGTGACCAGGTTCACCTGAAGATTGTTTTTCTCGCCGTTCATCGTGGCCTTCACCCGCTCCAAATCCCAGCCCGGATTGTTTCGCAACACCCAGGCAACGAGGTCCGCAGGCTTCTCTACCCGGATGCATCCGTGGCTGAAATCGCGGATGTCGGGCGAGAACAGTTCCGGAGCGTCTGTGCCATGCAGGTACACGTTGTCCGGATTGGGGAAAATAATCTTCACCAGACCCAGAGAATTTGTGTCGCCAGGCTTTTGCCGCACCAACAAGTGAAGGGATCGTATGCCTTCTAGAACCTCCGGGGTCACTTGATCGTCGGTCACGACTTCGCCTTCGGGCGTGACCACTTCAAAATTATGCTTGGCGATGTAGCTCGGGTCCTTCTGAATGTGGGGCACGATTTCGTTCCGCTGAATACTGGGAGTCACGTTCCAGTAGGGCCGGAAGACCACGTATTGGATCTCCTTTTCGAACACTGGTGACTTGTGCCCGTAGGCTTTTCCAATGATGACGTTCTTGTAGAAGGCGACGGTGCCATCCGGGTTCATCGCGCGCACGCGATACTCAGGAAGATTCACAACCACGGGCGACTGTGGAAAGGAATGCGGAATCCAGCGCCACCGTTCGAGCGTCAACTTGATCTGGCGAATGCGGGCCGCCGGAGGCGTATTGAGTTCATTGAGCGTACGCGCGTCGAGGTTGCCGGTAGGAGTTTCCCCATGTCTGTCCTGATAATGCTTCACGCCCTCGACGAGTGCACCGTCATATATGGTTGCGTTCGGATTCAGCTGCGCGCCGGCAGGAATGTCGCCGATGATTTGAAGAAACCGCCCCAGGCGGACCACGCCAGCGTAGGATTGGCCCGGCCGCACAGTCTTCGTGACCGTTGGCAGCTTCTCTCCGGCAACTTGGTTTGCGTATCCTTCATAAACTGGCAAGAGCGCGAGCAGCTTCCGGTAGCCCAAGAAGGGCGGTTCCAGCTTCTGGATTTCGGCGGCTGGATCGCCTGCATTCACGACCTGGTTCTGAATGAATTCCGCCAACGGCAGTTGTTTCCCCTCCGTATCTAGCTCAAACTTAAATTCTTTGGGGTTTACGCGGCCACAATGGATGGAGCGGATGTAGCGCATCGTCGAGACTGTAAGCGCGGTATCGAACGAAACCAAGTCTTGTTCGGACGGCTTTTGACTCGGCTCCTTTTGATCCAGCTTGAGCAGGCGGCCCTGCCATCGCGAGCCGTCGTAATCTTCGGGGTCGAGTCCTTTAGCGTTGGCATTTTGTAAAAGCGCGATCACGGCCAGTCCCTGGGGACGAACGCGACCGTTCTGAACCCAAAGTAGAGAGTAACCGTTCGTCTCGTAAAGCTTGGCGACCTCTGTTTTGTAAGGAGTAAAGTCGGACCAGCGAAGATCGGCATTACGACCTGAATCCACAATGCCGTGGAGCACGGAAAAATCCGGGGCAGACAACCTCCCGCCTGCAAGAGCAGGGGGTCGCTCCGCGAAGAGCGCGGGGAATGTCTCACCGCCTGCAATACACATCCCCGCAACGACGACGATTGTTAGAACTATCATCCACTGAGGCCGATAAACAGGATTTCTCATTGCACCCCCCCTCGCCGTTTTATTTGAGTATTGAAACTAAACCCAGGTTCCCCCTAATTGGAAGGATTTCTTGCGCCGGTATCCTCTCTTTTCGGCAAGCAATTTTCGGATAGGTTTGACGGCCCAGATGGGTGAAGGGTTCCCGTGTTGTGGATGGAATTCGTGATTCGGCGTTCGAGAGTCGCTCTACGCCGGCTGCTGACGGCCTCGATTGTCTATCTTCAAGTTAAGCCGCGTGATCATCACTCGGGCCGACAACGGGACTGAGAGCTTTAATGCATCAGAGATCATCAGAGCGGGCGAGGAGGGCAGGGAACTCCTCTACCCAGCGAAACGACGAGAAGGCACTAGCTTATCGCGTGTCGCCAGGAGTTCGCGCCACGCTGAGATGGTCACCCAGTTCAAACAGTTCAAGCAAGTCGTCGCCGTATCCTTTAGAACTGGGGGCAGAGAGATTCTTTTCGTCCAGAATGTGCTGGCGCGCCAACTCAAGTTGCTCGTGCGCCGCCTCAAGATACGCAGAGCTCTGAGATCGGTCCAGATAAGCCTTCGAGAACGCGAACGTCATTCGATAAAGATGCTCCAGGGACTGGACTCTGGCAGTCTCCAGAGTCTCCACTCCATTGCTCCGATCAGTCGATGCGCCAACTCGCTCTAGTTGACTTGCTGCATAAGACAGGACGTCAGTCAGACTTCTCAGCTCGGGCGATTCATGATCGAGAAAGCAGGCGCTGTCGCTCCCCGCCGTTGCTGACTCATTCGAGGTGCAGGCAGCGGTCGTGATAGCGGAAAGGATGCGAGAGGATAGGCGGATCGAAGCATTCTCAAGGACTAAATCCATTGCTTCGGAGTCTGGATTCGCAGTCTGGTGTTTTATGGCATTGCCGTAAGCGTTCTGCAAGGTTCGAATTAGATCAGGCACATCCGCGTTGTCGTTGTCGGAGGTCTGTGGCCCATTCTGAACATTCTCATTCCGAACATGAAAGTTAAACATCATAAGGCTCGGTCCTTGGCTCACGCCTGTCCATCCGCGATCTGTGGGCATTCCATTCGGACTGGCAAAGACTGTACTGGCCACGAATAAAAACAGCGACCCTCGTATCCACCGCAATGGCATCGAGACAAACACTGCTGCGAGGTGTCGGGTGCGGCAATGCATTAGGCCTTTGAGGTATCAGTATGGCAAAGAGGTTTGCCCTTGCGCATACTCATAGGTTGCTAAACCTTCTACTCTGCGGGAATAATGCGGGAGATCTACAGCAAATCCCTGAGGTGTCTGCGCTTCACGGCCCAATTGACACAGCTAATTGAATCGGTATCCCGGTTTCAAAGCGCAGCGATAAACATGGGCTTTGTCTTCAGTTTCGCTGTCGCAGTTGGCCCAGCTCAGAAAGATCGAAGGTCCAAGAGGGAAGATGATCGTTTGTCCATCCAGGTCTGCCTCCATGCTCACGCTCTCTGCATCCGCAGGCAGAGTGAACGATAGACCGTTGCCAAAAATCACCGGGTACGACCAGTGTTCTGTTCCGCTGACCATGAGGCGGGAGACCTCTGCTTCCAATAAAAAAGTGGCCGTGTCAGACCAGTCGCGTGCATTTACCGTGATAGTCTGGCCGCCCTTCGAAAAATCATCGGACTCAATCCTCGTAAAAGGGCAAGGTCCAGCGATACAGGAAACCCGCGCGTCGCGAAACGCCCTGCCCGGCCCTGCATCAAGCGAACCAGAGGCGACTGCAGCTTTCCACCGGCCATCCGGCGAGCACGGACTCTGCCCCTTGCATGGCACGTTTCCCTTGTTCTGAATCTCAAAGGTTTTTTCCGCACTTCCAACATTCAGCTCCGTCACAGCCTCGACTGTGTATCTCACCCGGACGTTCGTGACTCGCGCCAACGGTTGATTTTGCGGAGTTGTCTGATTCGTTAACGGAATGAGATGGACGACGTATAGCCCGTCCTGAACAAAATCGTTGAGATCGAGCGGACGATATTGCGGATGGCGGAGGTGCAACACAATCGGGTGACCCCGACGGATCCGTTTCCACAGAGGCAAAACAAAGAGGCCGGAGGAATCAGAGCGGACGGAATGAGGCGACAAATCACTGTCGACGGAGACCTCGACGTTGGCAATCGGGGCTTGTTTTCGCGGATCGGAATCCTGCACCAGGATCGCTCCGCGCAAGGAGAGCGGCTTCTGCCGGTGCCAAACGAGCACCACGGCAATCGCTATTAGCGCGATTCCGACGAGCGTCGTACGCCACATTCGAGTTGTTGCAAACGGAGACACGTACTGGGATTCGCGGATATTGACTAGAAGTCGATAATTAAATATAGATGACAGTTGGGCCAGAATTGTTTGCCGGAAAAGATGGCAACAAAATAGGTTCCACCGGCATCATTATCCTGTCTGGACGCCAGGCACGAACCCACTTGGAGCAATTGCGCTTTCGAACTGCTTGATAGCGATTCCCGATCAGCCGGAAATCGCGCGTAATCCGCCGTTTTCAGAATAAGAATTCAGAATAAGAATTAAGAATAAATGAGAAAAGCCAGAACCAATCTGCTGTCGCGCAGGCAGGTGTTCAGCCAAATGCTCGGGGCGGGCCTCTGTTTCCCCTTGCGGGGGATTCTCGCCGCCCTGCCCGTGAATACGCAGCAAGTCGAATCTCATCAGGTCGATCCCCATCCGGATGAAAAGGCCGGGTCACCGGAGACCATGCCAGTCCTCTCCGCCGAAGACGACCACTTCCTCGACGAGTTGGAACGGAGCAACTTTCAGTTCTTTTGGGACCAGGGCAGCCCCAATACCGGGATGGTGAAAGACAGATGCGATGTCCGTACGGGCCGTCAGGCGATGGCGGCTAGTACCGCGGCAACCGGCTTCGGATTGACAGCTTTATGCATCGGAGAGCGGCGAGGTTTCGTCTCCAGGGCCGACGCGCTGCAGAGAGTGTTCGCCACGTTGCGTTTTCTCTGGAAAAAGCTCCCCAATCATCGGGGATTCTTTTACCACTTTGCCAATGCGGAGACCGGAGAGCGGATGTTTGACTCCGAGGTGTCGTCCGTCGATACGGCGCTTCTGCTCTGTGGGGTCCTGATGTGCCGCGAGCACTTCAAGCACCCTGCGGTCGCTCAATTGGTCGACCTGATTTTCAGCCGTGTCGACTGGAGCTGGCTCCTGGAAGACACCACTTTGCTGACCCAAGGGTGGACTCCGGAAGTCGGATTTTTGTCGTCCCGCTGGGACGACTACTCCGAGCTGATGATGATGTACCTGCTCGGGCTGGGGTCGTCGACGCATCCTCTGCGCGAGGAAACATGGACTGCGTGGAAGCGCATTCCATTCGAATACGACGGCATGCGCTATATCGGATCATTTGCGCCCCTCTTCGTGCATCAATTCTCTCAAGCATGGTTCGATTTTCGTCACCAGCGCGACAAATTTGCCGACTATTTCTTGAATTCCGTGACCGCCACCGAGGTTCACCGGCGCTGGTGCATCGAGTTGAGAAGGCAGTTTCCTGATTACGGCGAAGATATGTGGGGCATCAGCGCTTCTGATTCGCAGCATGGATATGTGGCGTGGGGAGGGCCTCCGGCGATGGGCCCGATCGACGGCAGTCTGGTTCCAAGCGCGGCCGCCGGATCTCTGCCTCTTCTGCCCGGACCTGCTCTCCGCGTGTTGAAGAATATGCGCAGTCGCTTTCCTGCAGCGTGGTGCAAATACGGCTTCGTCAACGCGTTCAACCCCCTCAAAAACTGGTATGACACCGACGTTATCGGAATCGATACGGGCATCACCATGGTGATGGCCGAAAACCTGCGCACTGGCTTCGTGTGGGATACGTTCATGAAGGCCCCGGAACCTCGTCGAGGAATGGAGCGGGCGGGTTTCCATAGATACTAGCCCGCTTGTACTAACGAGTCTTTTATTCCGAACAACTCAATAGAACCTTTCTTCATCGAAGAGTAGCTTCTTCCCTAAGAAAGAGATGCCAGGTTCGCGGCAGCGCAGCTGAAGACGCGAACGCTCTCCCTCCATTCGCACCATCAAGGAGCGAAGCAGCGAGAACAAACTGAGGCCTGGGGCGCTCGTTGTGCATTACATAATCGCCGGAAGAGAAGAGATCCCCGGAAAGACAGATGAGTGAGAAATCGGAGCCGTCGAGCGGGTGGCATGAACGGGTAGCGGCACTTCGACAAGTGCCGACTGTGCTGGGGTTCGTCTGGGAGTCGGGCCGCGCCGTCGTGGTTCTGGGAGTGGCCGCACGGGTTGTGGCAGCGCTTCTGCCTCCGGCGCTGTTCTGGGTTTCAAAGCTCATAGTCGATGCCATCTTCCGCATCCTGACCACTCATCAACCAGTGGGATCAAGACTCTGGTGGCTGGTTGCGCTTGAGTTTGTATTAGCCATCCTGGCCGGACTGATCGGCCGCTTGATTGATTACCTGGATGCCTTGCTCGCAGGAAAGTACACCCACTACATAAGCATTCGAGTCATGGAGCATGCCGCCGCGCTCGACCTGCTCGCCTATGAAGACCCAGTCTTTTACGACCGCCTGGAACGCGCTCGCGTGCAGGCTACCGATCGTCTGTACATGATTCAGGCCATTGGACGTCTTATCCAACAGGCGATTACGACCATCACGTTGTCCGTTTCCATCATGGTGTTCTCGCCGTGGCTGCTCCTGCTGCTGGTGGTGGGCGTCATTCCGGCATTTGCAGGAGAAACACACTTTGCCTTTCTGGGATACGCCAAGAATTTTCGGCAGACCCCTGTGCGGCGCCAGCTGGACTACCTGCGCACATTGGGCGGCAGCAAAGAGGCTGCTAAAGAGCTGAAGCTTTTTGGCCTGAGAGGATTCCTGACGGACAGATTCAGAGGTCTTTCCACCCAGGTCTATGAGGAGGATGTTTCGCTCGCGCGCCGAAAGGCCGTTGCCGGTTCTTTCCTCTCAGCCATCGGCACTGCGGGCTACTACACAGCCTACGTTTTTGCAGTCTGGAAGACGGTAACCGGCGTCTTCACGTTCGGAACTCTCACGCTGCTGGCCAACGCGATTCGAGAGGCGAGTTCGAATCTTCAGCAGACATTCTCCACCCTCTCCACCATTGCTGACCAGGCATTGTTCCTGACTGATCTGGTTGCTTTCTTCGAGATGCGTCCGAAAGTTACGTCGAAGCCGAACGCCCTGCCGGCGCCGCGGCCCATTATCCGCGGGTTCGAATTTCGTGACGTTTCCTTCCGCTATCCAGGAAGCTCGCGCCTGGTATTGCAGGGCTTCAACTTTCATCTTCGCCCCGAGGAGCGAATCGCGCTGATTGGTGAAAACGGTGAAGGCAAGACCACCATCGTCAAACTGCTCACTCGCCTTTACGACCCCGCAGAAGGGCAGATTCTGCTCGACGGAATCGATTTGCGCGAATATGACCTGGAAGATCTCTATCGCGAAATCGGCGTGATCTTCCAGGATTTTATGCGCTATGAAATGACGGCGCGGGAAAACATTGGCGTAGGACTAATCGACCAGGTCGGCAACCTGTCGCGACTGCAACAGTCGGCGCGAAAAAGTCTGGCTCATGACGTGGTGCAGAGGCTTCCCTCCGGATATGAGCAGATGCTGGGCCGGCGGTTTGATGGCGGAGTCGATCTTTCCGGCGGGGAATGGCAGAAACTCGCGCTGGCCCGGGCTTATCTGCGAGACGCGCAAGTGCTCGTGCTGGATGAGCCTACCTCGGCGCTCGATGCTCGCAGCGAATACGAAGTCTTTCAACGATTCGCCGAACTGACTACCGGGAAAATGGCGTTATTCATTTCGCATCGCTTTTCGACAGTTCGCATGGCCGATCGGATCGTTGTATTGGAGAACGGCCGGATTGCCGAAGAAGGGAACCATGACGCATTGACGCGTCGGGGCGGCCGTTACGCAGAGATGTTCGAACTGCAAGCCGCTAGCTACCGGTAGAGGTAGAGATTGAGACATAGAGATTAGAGACAGAGATAAAGGTCAGTAGTCGAGAATTTCAGACGTAGCACAAAGGAGCATCGGGGTATGGCGATCGGCAGTCACATCCGTAAGTTAATGGAAGAGGAGGTGCGGCGTCCCCGTCCAGTGGGGCTCAGCGATAAAGAAATAGTCGCTGCCGCGAACGCGCTGGCCGCCACTCTGACGTGGCTGCCATCGACACCGTCCAGAGAGTTGTCGACGCGCTGCGAGGCCTTGGCGGTAACTTTCAAAGACTTGCGGCCCCGCGTGGATGCTGCGTTTGCGAAAGTCGCCAAATCGCGAGGAGCACCCGACGAGGCTCTGCTTTGGCTTAGAGACAACGCGCAGGAGTTTTCCTCCGCGACGCGTCAATGGTTAGACGAACTTGCTCCTTTGACCGATCTTCCAGTAGTCGCGGGAAAAGACAAGATCATGCCCCGCGTCTTGGCAATCGCGAAGGGTTTCGTCGAAAAGTCTGGTCCCGGTTTTTCCAAGCAACAATTCACCGCTTTTTGCATGGCATTTGAGGAAAGAACTCCGCTCGAATACCACGAAATTGGAGCTCTGGTGCCTGCACTCCGCTTGGTCCTGCTCGAACAGATTGCAACCCGGGGCCAAGAGGTTGTGCGCGATCCGAAAAACGGTTCCGCACAGCAGATCACCTTGTGGATTCAAAGTTATCGACAAGTGACGCAGACATCCTGGAAAGACGAACTGGAATCGCTCATCCCGTTCGACAAGATTCTTGCTGAGGATCCCTCCCGGACGTACGCGACCATGGACCTGGAGAGCCGGAACATCTATCGCGAAAAGATCGCCAACATTTCCTCGCGCTCCGGCCGCACTGAGACAGAGGTTGCGGAAGCGGCTCTTGCCTTGGCTCGGCAGGCTCGAAGCAAACATTACAGCGATCCTCGAATTGAGCGCCGGGAATCGCACATCGGCTTTTACCTGGTCGCCGAGGGCAGCGCGCTGCTGTGCGAAAGAATGGGCTATCTCCCCACGCCCGGCGATCGCTTCCGCGCATTCTTGCGAAGCCATCCCGATGATGTCCTCATAGGCGGAATCGCCGTCTTGAGCGCCATTATTTTCGGCTTCTCCGTCTGGTGGCTTACACCGTCTTCTACCTCCCTGACGCTCGTATTGCTGGGCATGCTGATTTTATTGATACCGGCCTCGCAAGCGGCGGTCCAACTGATGAACTACCTCATCACCAACGTCCTCCCAGCGGATCCACTGCTGAAGCTGGATTTTTCCAAGGGGGTTCCCGACGACTGCGTCACTCTGGTCGCGATCCCGACTCTCTTGCTCAATGAGAAGCAAGTCCGCAGGTTGGTTGAGGAACTCGAGGTTCGTTATCTCGGAAATCATGATCGCAATTTACACTTCGCCATCGTTTCCGACTTGCCGGACGCGTATCAGCCTTCGCCGGAAGACGGCGCGTTAGTGGCGCTGATGTCGAAGCTCATTGAGGAATTGAATTCGCGCCATTCTCTCAAAGACGCTGGAAAATTTCTTCATCTTCATCGGCACCGGGTCTACAACCCTCATGAGAGTGGATGGATGGGCTGGGAGCGAAAACGCGGAAAGCTGCTCGACTTGAATCAGCTCATGCGCGGGTCGTATGACAGTTTTCCAATCAAGGCGGGAGATGTCTCAATTCTTCCCAAGGTCCGTTTCGTCATCACACTCGACTCCGACACTGAGTTACCGCGTGGCTCGGCGCAGCGCATGATCGGAACGTTGGCCCACCCCCTGAATCAGGCAATTATCGATCCTGTTCGCAATATCGTGGTTGCCGGTTACGGAGTTCTTCAACCGCGAGTCGGCATCAGTGTTCTCAGCACAACCCGCTCTCGGCTTGCCGCCCTGTTCGCGGGCGAAACCGGGCTCGATCCTTACACGCGCGCGATTTCCGATGTCTATCAGGATCTGTACGGTGAGGGGATATTCGCAGGCAAAGGAATCTACGAAGTTGACACTATGTTCCGCGTCCTGCAAGGACGATTTCCGGAGAATTCACTGCTCAGCCATGACCTGATCGAAGGCGCCTACGCGCGCTCCGGCCTCGCCACCGACATCATCGTTGTCGAAGAGTACCCTTCGCACTACTCCGCCTATAACCGCAGGAAACATCGTTGGGTCCGCGGCGACTGGCAAATCATGGCATGGCTCTTCGACCTCGTTCCGGATGAGTCAGGCGCATTTGTACCTAACCCCATCTCGCTGATTTCTCGCTGGAAGATTTTCGATAACCTGCGACGCAGCCTGGTCGACCCAGCCACCATGATGTTGTTCCTGGTTGGGTGGCTGGTAATGGACCATCCCGTCTACTGGACGCTGGCAGCGATCTCCATTTTGTTTCTTCCGGCATTCGCCGAGCTTCTGGTTGGACTGACGAATGCCGCCATCAACCGCAGCCTACAAACCGCGCGGGGCGCGTTCCGCAATTTTCTCAAGAGCGGTTTCACCGTCCTTCTTGGTTTAATCCTGTTAGAACACCAGGCTCTGCTCTCGCTCGACGCTATCGTACGGGCCCTGGTGCGCCGCTTGATCACTCGTCGGCGCTTGCTGGAGTGGGAAACGGCGGAAGAAGCAGAGTTGGGCGGTCGCCGTTCAGCCGTCGATCGTTATTTGGGCTGGACTCCGTTCGTGGCGGTCGGCCTTGCTCTGCTGATCTGGATGATCCATCCTTCAGCCTTGCGGGCTGCGGCGCCAATTCTATTACTCTGGGCTTGTAGCCAGCCCCTGGCTCTCTGGCTGAACGGCCTTCCGATCGAACCAGAGCCCGAGTTGCATATTGAGGATGTGAAATTTCTTCGCCGCTCCGCTCTCCACATCTGGCGATATTTCCTGGAGTTCTCCAGCGCCGAACACAACTGGCTCGTGCCAGACAATATTCAGGGTGTTCCGCACCGGGTCACGGCGACTGTGTCCCCTACAAACGTCGGACTTCTTCTGAATTCTCGCCAGGTCGCCAGCGAATTCGGTTATCTCACGGTTCCCGAAGTGGTCGAGTTGACGCAAAAGACTCTTGATGCATTCGTTCAGCTGCCCAAGTATCGCGGCCATCTCATGAACTGGTACGACACGCGAACTATGCAGCCGAAGCCGCCGTTCTTCATTTCTTCAGTCGACAGCGGCAATCTCGTCGCGTCGCTTTGGACATTGGAACAAGGTTGTCTTGATCAGTTGCGCCGTCCGTTGCTGTCGCACGCGAGTGCCGAGGGATTGCTCGATCATTTGCGCGCCTTGCGAGAATTACGAGCTCTCCCCAACCGCGTGTTGCAGCGCTGTGACCTCGCTCTCCATCGAGCAGATTGGCTCGAAACCGTCCTGAGTTTTCCCGAAGACCTTTTGGACAAGAAGAAACCGCGGGCGAAACACGCTTCTGACGTCGCATGGTTTCGCCGGCAGACGCTAATGCGGCTGAATAGTATTCGCAGCCTGGTAGAACTCTACCTGCCTTGGAGACTGCCCGAATTCGCCGCACTGCGTGCCAAGTTGTTCGAAAGTCATGGCGAGTTAGAGAATGTCCCTCTCCAACGCCTGGCCGACTGGATTGCCGAGGTGGAATTGCGCCTGGACAAACTAATTCAGGCGTCGCTGAATGGAGATCGGACAGCTGCCCTGCGACTCGCGCTGCTCCTGTCGGAAGCTCGCAAAAATGCAGCCGCCCTCGTTCAGGAGTTGCAGCAGATAAGCCAGCAGGCGCACGATCTGGCCGAGACCATGGATTTCAGCTTCCTGCTGGATCGGGAACGGTTGCAATTATCCGTCGGTTTCGACGCCGGCTCGGAGGAGTTGCAGCCCTACTACTATGACCTGCTTGTCACCGAGCCCCGCACCGCCGTGTTTGTCGCCATCGCCAAAGACGATATTCCTCAGGACTCCTGGTTTCATCTGAACCGGCAGGTCTCAACCGATCATGGCCGTACCGTTTTGTTGTCATGGACCGGAACCATGTTCGAATACATGATGCCGTCGATCTGGATGCGCAGCCATTCCAACACGCTGCTAGATCGCGCATGTGAGGCGGCGGTCCAGGCGCAACAGGCCTACGCTGCCAGCAAGGGCATTCCGTGGGGCATTTCGGAAGCGGCCTGCGCCCGGCTGAACGAGGCTGGTGACTATCACTATGAAGCGTTCGGAGTGCCGAGTTTGGCCCAGAAGAAAAGCGAATCTGATCCTATGGTCGTTTCGCCCTATTCCACCTTCCTCGCGTTGCCGGTCGATCGCAAAGCATCGCTCGCTAATCTGAGGAAGATGAATTCGCTGGGATGGTTCGGCTCCTACGGATTCGTGGAAGCGGCGGACTATACCGACTCTCGCAAGTTTTTCCTGCGCCGTCCCGAACTCGTGCAATCGTGGATGGTTCATCATCAGGGAATGAGCCTGCTCGCTCTCGGAAATGTCCTTTGCGATCAAGTCATTCAGCGCTGGTTTCATTCCAATCCGCGAGTTCAGGCCACCGAACTCCTGCTCCAGGAAAAGCCACTTGCGGAATAGCCGGTCGAAATCACTTCCGGCTCGCTGAGAAATGCAACGAAGTAAACTTCAAGCCGCTTTTCTCGCGGCCGATTCCTTTTCCCGTTGAATGCGCGCGGAAAGCAGGCCTTTGGCTTTTTGTAGTTCTGCGCGCCGCTTACCGGTTAATCCGCGTCCCGCTCGGTTCATGAAATACGTGAGCATCCGCAGCCCTGATCCCGGCCCTTTTGGCGAAACTTTTTTGGAAGCAAGAGTGCGGGCGATGATCGCAGCGCTCTTTGTAAATAATCCTGCCGGCGGATGCGTGGAATCGGTCTTGACGCTGGACACCCATCTTTTCCCCGTTCGTCTCGGCATAAGCCTCCTCTGCAAAAGTGCTGCCGACCTCGCCGGCAGCTGATCCCTATGAAATCTCCAAGACCCTTGAGGCTTGCCTTCTCGCTACCCAGTAGCAATTGCACGCAACGGTTTCCAATCGTTCCCGATCCGTGATCGTCAGCTCCTTCCCGTTGTAGCTCAGTAGCCCCGCCCGCTCCAAAAGCGACACCGTCAAGCTCGCCGACGAAACGCTGCGGCCTAATAGCTTGGCGAGAAGTTCGCGGGGCAGCGGCAATTGCCGCGAGTTGACCCGATCGTTGCTCAACAGAAGCCAGCGCGCCAGTCTTTCCTCATCGGCATGAAGGCGATTGCAAAGAGCCGTCTGCGAAACCTGAATGAATAAAGAGTGGCTGAACTTCAGTATTAACTCCTGGAATCGACCTCCGCGCCGAAATTCGTCGCGCGCCGACGAGACGCTGAGCCGAAAGCCGTTTCCAGGCACCTGAACCAGATTTTGATGAGCCGTTGTCTCCACTCCAAACAACGCAGGAATGCCTACCGCACCCTCGTTACCGCAGAGTCCGATCTCGACGTTGTCGTACTCATCTGTTCTGCAGAGAAAAGAGATTACGGTATCTCGCCCCGGAAAATAGACCTGATCGAGCGCATCTTCGTAGTTGAAGAGAATTTCGGTGGGGCGTAAGACAACGCGTTCCAAGGCAGGAAGCAACCGCTCTAGTGATTCCGCCGGCAAAGCAGCAAGGAGAAGATTTTCCTTGATTTCTCGTTCTTCAGCCATTTTTCGAACCTACTTACAAAAATCTCCTTACACACAGATTTTCCGGATCCCGTCACTGTCTCAGCATTTCGCGGTCATAATGATTGCGGCCAATTCCGATGCTACAAGCTAAATAATGCCCAAACTCCCGCGACTTTTCAAGACTGTGTTATGCATCTCGGGAGCGTTGTGGCACCAAGTGCATTCAGGCTGCGGCGCTGCTTCGCATCGCAATCTCAGGATGACAATGCGAGCAAAAGGACAACGGAATGTCCCAGAATTCTCCGTCCCCATCCAGCCAGAATCGAGCGGTTATAAATGCCATAGGCGATCCGCAGTGTGGACAATATTCTTTCCGAAGCGACTCGTTGCTTTTGTTTTGAAGGAACTCTCTTATTGAGCCGCGCGGAGAGTTCTCTGGTATGACTAGAGAATCGGACATCTGGGCTTTGTACCGAGAGAAGTGGGATTGAAAGCAGAATATAAGAATCTGCAAGACCGCGTCAGCCTCTTACAGAACTGGCAAGTGTGCGCTACCGTACAAAGGCTAAATCGCTTCTTTTTCCCAAAGTTGGGTATGCCTTCTGATTAGCTGGTAGCATTCGCAGGCCGCATCTTCCAGTCGCTCGCGTTTTTCAATTTTCACTGATCCACGGCTATAGGTGATCAGGCCGGCCTTCTGCAGCACACCGGCAGCAACGGTAACGCTTGAACGTCGCGTGCCAAGCATGTTAGCCAGGAATTCGTGCGTCAGTGAAATCAGGTCGCTGCCAATGCGATCCTGCGTCATGAGCAGCCAGCGTGCCAGCCTTTCATCCACTTCATGAAGACGGTTGCAGGCGGCAATTTGTGCTCCCTGCATCGCCATGATCTGGCCGTACTGCTGCATGCGCCTTTCCAGAACCGGGCATTGACCCAGAAACATCGCCAGAACCTGCGCTGGCATCCGGAAAGCCGTCCCTCGCATTTGTACCACCAGGCGTGAGACGCTGGTTTTCAGTCCGACTGCAACCGGCAATGCGGTGCACCCCTCGTTCCCCGAGATGCCAACTTCTACGCTTTTTCCGCCTTCCATCATGCTCAAAACCGATATCAATCCGCTGTTCACAAAGTATCCATATTTAATCGGCTCCTCGACGTCTTCCAGTACGTCATGGGTGCGGAGCTCGACGTGCGTCAGCTGCGAATAAATCGATTCGCATTCCGGCGATGGCAGACCCAGTAGAAGGCGATTCCGAACCGGATACCCCTCAATCTCAGGAGTTGGTTTGGCCGTTACCTTGGAGGAACGAACTTTGGCCATATCGAGCACTGCAGATGGATTTCCAGAGAACAAGAGTGTACTCCTTGCGTTCCGCCGAGTATGTGCGCTACCGTACAGAGAAACCTGTATTGCACTCCTATCAGAAAGGCTCCTACACTTTTTTTAGGCAGGTGGACAATTTTAGGCAGGTGGACAACGGTCGTGTGAAATCGGGAATATTCTGAAGCGTGTTCTTGTTGTCGACGACAGTGCAGTGGTCAGGAAAGCTCTGCGTTTGATGTTCGAGACCGCGGGTTGGGCGGTATGCGCCGAAGCCTCAAACGGGGAAGAAGCGATTGCCAAGGCGCGAGAAGTCCCCGCGGATGTGATCGTACTCGACTTTTCGATGCCCGCGATGAACGGCCTCACCGCCGGGAGCATTCTCAAGAAGATGTTGCCTCAAACCCCTCTCATTCTCTTTACCTCCTTCGGCAACGTGCTCAGCTCCTCGGACGTGCGTCGAGCCGGCTTTTCTGCTCTCATCGACAAAACTGAGGCCGGAAAACTTCTGACTGCAGCAGAGAGTTTACTTGTCGCCTCCTAGCGCTGGTTTATAGTTGCCCACTCTCAGCTTATCGTTCCGGTACTGGTCGAGCTGCTGCCCAGTCTGGCGCCCGAAATCAGGGCCTCTTCGATGCCGACGAGAATATCTATGGAAATTTCTTAGAGAAACTTTCGCGTATGCAGACGTGCTATGCCCTTACGCAGCCCTTAACTCTTGAAAAATCCGACACAACTCAATGATCAGCGGTCAAAGCGTGTAATCGCTGGTTTCGTCAATTGATCAAGAGGCGAATCGTGTGGCACACTCGGAGTCGTGAAGCTTCTAAGGTACATCGAGCTAAAGAGCGGCCATTCCGACAACGGCCCCGCTTGGATTGGCTATGTCACTCCATCAAAGACTGGGCGGACTCTGTACTTCAACGGCCGAGCTTTGATGAAGCTGAAGGGTCAGCGACGCGCCGATTCGGGCGGCAATTACGTTGACATGGAAACAGGTGAATCGTTTTGGGTTTCGGGTGTAAAGAAGAACGGTGAAGACCGCCATTGGGCTGGATCAGGAAGAGTTCTCGTTGAGGCCGCAGCACTCTCCGACTACTTGAAGGTGATGGGGGCAAACACCTTGGACAGATCGCGTTGTGAGGTAACGGATGCCATCCGTCAGACCGACATCAAGAAACTTTCACAACTGGCGAACTCATCCGGTAAAGGGTGGCCCGATGATCCCGAAGAAGCAAGCAATCCGTACTCATTCGTTCGCAATGTATCTTCCCCGCAGAAGTGAGCAGTTGTGAGCGGCGGTTGTTGAAGCATTCCGATGTCACTCACTGACCCGGCAAAAAGGCGACAGACGGCGCAACCTTGTGTTATCTAATGAAGTCGACCATCTTTTCAAGTGCACCAATTCCTTGTCGGGCGGTGGTCAAGGGCTGTCCGCAGGGTGTTCAAACCGAGCGATGACAGGAGGTCCCATTGAACTGGAACAGATGGGTTCGGCAGGTGCACCGCTGGCTGTCCATTGCCTTTACGCTGGTGGTTATTTTCAACGGCGCGGCCGTGCTTAAACACAGGTACACCAACTGGATGGGTCTGTTGGCAGTCGCCGCGCTCGCCTTGATGTTTTTCACGGGTATGTATTTGTTCGTGCTACCGTATGTCTCGAAGTGGCGAAGCGGGCGACGCGTCGATTGATCAATTTCTGGTGCGGCATTTGCCTCGATAGTTGGCGTAACATTCCGAGTTCACTCGCTGACCCGACTCCGATGCGAACCAACGGTGCAAGCTTTCTGACATCGCCTTGTTTCAACAATTACCATTTTGCAAAGTAGTTCGACTCGCCCGTTCCACTGAAACAGATTAAGATTGTGCGGCATTAGGGCGAAGGCCTCCATGTGCATCACGCCAAAGTGGTTCACCTTCGGATTGGCTGTATTCCTTGCGCTGCCCGGGTCCCTTTCTCCGCTCGGGCCAACAAATCCACGGAAGAATCCGCGAGACGAATTTCCCCAGCAATCGCCCTCGGAGAGTCCGCAATCGCCGCCGCCATCCGTTTTCTGGGAATTGCAGCCAGCGCAGGTAGATGCCATGCTGCTTCCAATTCCCGACAGCGACGATTCCCGCTACCAGCACCTCCACCAATATTTCTCTGACTTGCGTTGCTCTTCCAAACTGATGGTGGAGCAACCGGTCCCTAAACACGTGGGCGGGAACCTCATGTGCGTCCTCCCCGGAAAGAATGCCGAACAGATACTTGTGGTTGCCCGCTACGACCATCGTTGGGAAAGTGACGGGTGGAGCGACGCCGTGGCGCTGCCAATCCTTTACAACGCTTTGCGACCCGAACCAAGGCAGCATACCTTTGTTTTTGCGGCGCTCCGCGGCAGCGCTGGAGCGAAGGAGTTTTTGGGCAATCTCCGAAAGAATAACCAGCCACCGGTGAAAGCGATTGTCGTATTGGATTCACTTGCGATGGGCGACCCGCGCTTCTACACGACAAGCAACAAACTGCTTGGTACCGAAGCGACCTTTACGGCTCACATCCAGGGCGTTTCGCCTCCCGTGAATGAACCGATGCCCAGTCTGGTTTTCTATAACGCGGTGCTGTCCCTGGCAGACCGAATTCCATCGATATTGATACATTCGCGAAGTTACAATCAGCAAATTTCCGCACCGGCATTCCATAACGATTTCGATTTCGCGGCCTATTACCTCTGCCGGATCGATACTAAACTAGCAATTCCAACGAACCCTCCCGCGCAATAAATTGCCCACGCACTCTAACTGCACGGCATAAGCGCTGTGGATGACGATGCTTGCGCCGCTTTAGCCACGTTTGCAATCGAGAATCTTTACGGCAGTGTGGGTTTCTATCCGCGAGCTACGAATCTTGGGCGCTGCGATAGCTACGCTGCCACTGGCGTCCGCATGGCCTCAATGTAGCTATCCATCGACTGGGTCAATTGTGCATCCACTTCATCCGCGATCGTCATAACATCGGGCAGGAGCAAGCTGAAATCCAGAAAACTCAAATTGCTCTGCAACGTGCCAAAGAGCGTCACCTGCAGTATTCGTGATTCATGTACTAGCATCGCAGGCGTGTAGCCTTGTTTGTATCGCAACTTGCCGTGGGCCGCCGCCGCGGGTGAAAAGACCGCATCGCTGTCCTTGGCAGTGGCGCTGGGTTTGCCGAGCCGGACCACCAGATCCTCGACGAGCTTGGGCAGATGTCCCGTGCGCTCGTCGTCGCTCAGCAGAACGTGGTTCAGTTCTTTGCTCTGTTTTGCCCGAGCTAACCAGTCTTCTACGACCTTGGGAATACAGCGCCGCAGTATCGTGCCAACTCTCTCTTTTTCCACCCGTACCGTGGGCTTGCGATTAAGCATCCTTTCCCGAAGGAGATCGATCAGTTTCTCAATCGCGAACGGCTTCACCATGATCTCGTCAGCTTCCATAAGAATCGCGGCCATCGAGCTCTGCACGTCGGGGTAGCCGCTAACCAGCATTGTGAGTGCATTCGGCTGGGAGTGGCGCATCGCCGTAACAACTGTAAATCCGTCGCCAGGATTCGGCATGTGCAGGTCCGTGATGAGTACATCAAAGCTCTCGCTAGCGATATATCTCAAAGCCTCTGTCACGCTGGCGGCTGCCACTACTTCGAATCCTTTGCGCTGAAGTGTCGCGTCCATCATGGCACGCACAGCGTCATCGTCATCTACTAGCAGAACCTTACGAGCAACGCTTGATTCGATTGGGGGCATACGGCACAACCTCTCTTCACGAGTAAGAACAGTATGGCGCAGTGTTATTTTCAGAGATGTACAAAAAAGGACAGTCATACGGAGAGGTAACGGCTAGTGTGTTTCCAGGCTGTAAGGTCAAAGCGCGGTCATGGGTTAGCGGCGGAACACCTGCCATTCAGACCCTCACGACCGCGCTAGTTTGATGGGCTTAGTTCAAGCGTGTTTCAGGCCGGACTCTCACTGGGTTCGGCTTTTTTCTCCACCTGACACGACGCAAAATTTCCTGGGCTGGATGATCAAACGAAAATAACTCATGCACCGCGGATGGCCCGCACCCTTAAGATGCAGTGCTCCCAGGGGTCTCGGGGGTAATCGGTGGAGGCGTGTTAGACATCCGCTCAGGTTTTCGGCGTCTAGGATTGGCCGTTACTATCAGGGTAATTCCACATGCGATCAACACAACACTCGTGACCGGTGACACATGTTCACTGCGAGTGGTCTGCTCCACGTTCGCGTCTCCGGTTTTTACTTCCTGAATCTCGGCAGGGGGAAGCGGCGCGGCCAGGAATGCCACTCCAAGTGCGATGTCGAGCAAGCCTGCAAACAAAAAGACTCTCGCAAGCTCCGATCCATCACGCTTCAATCCGTTATGCGTCATAAGAGGCCGGCGAAATCCGGCCGCCTCCTTGCAGGTAGGCGATTGTGGGCAATAACTGGCTGGCCAGACGATCCTTAGCGACCAGGGCATCAGCCAGTCTCAGCGCCGGATCCGGAACACCCTTTCCCGCGGTGAGCAGGATGATAGGAGCTTGCGGCCTGAGCCGCCTCAGTTCCAAGGCGACTTCCTGACCGTTCATCTTCGGCATGAAGTAGTCAAGAACGACAACGTCAATCGAATAGATGGAAGCCAACTCAAGCCCCTTGTCGCCGCTGGAAGCGGTTAGAACGGCATAACCAAAAGTTTCCAAGAAAGCTCTCTCGCACTCCAGCACATCGTGGTTACCGTCGATGCAGAGAACTATTCCGCCCGAGAGTTCTGCATAAACGGTTGGGTCCATGGTTGGTCTCCAAATATATCCATATCGTCAGCCCTAGAGGTCCCTCACGGCTGTCCAAAATTGCTCACCCGCTTTCTCTCGTGAAGGTGAGCTAATCGTGCAGAACCACATTGAGTAGAGAGCTGTGTACCTTCAGGCCGCCGTTGTATTCAATAAAGCCTAGTTTTCTAAATCGGTTCATGAAGAAGCTAACCCGCGAACGGGTACTGCCAATCATCTCGGCCAGCGTTTCCTGGCTGATCTGGGGGACAACGGCGTCAGGAATAGTCTCCTTGCCGAAATGAGCCAGCAGCAGCAGAATTCGGGCGAGCCTCTTTTCACTGGAGTTGAATAGTTGGTCGACCAGATCTTCCTCATAGCGGATGTTGCGCGCCAACAAATACGCTACGAACATGTCGGAGAAGGTGTGTTCACGATGGAGCACACCCATCATCACCTTCTTGTCCACCCGCAGCAGCTCGCAGTCTGTCATGGCCGCGGCGGAGCCCATGCGCAATAGTTGCCCCGCCAAAGCTCCCTCGCCAAAAAAGTTTCTCTCGCTCACCATGCCGATCGTCGCTTCCTTGCCCGACTTCGATACGACCGTGAGCCTCACTTTGCCTCTCTGAACATAGAAGACAGCATCCGCGCGGTCCCCTTGCGTGTAAATCCTTTGCTTTTTTGAAACCGCTACGAACTTTCTGCCATCGCCGATCGTCGCGAGGAAAATGTTGGGGTCAAACTCGTGCTCTTTCTTATCCAGCGCAATCCGCACCATGTTTGTGATCTCTGTTGTTGGAAGTCCCATGGACGATTGCGAAGTTTGGGCGCGTCGCTCTCGTGGTACTGAACCAAAGGGTAAGACTACGGTAGCGCCTTTCTGTTGATACGGGTGAAGTCTTAGTAGGTCTTGGTTTAATGCATCGCAGCATATCCTTGACACGATTAAGGTTAGCGCTAGGCGGGGGGGGGTTGACTGCGCTCGTCAGGTATCGCTTAGATTTTTAGTTGCAGGATACGATTCTTTGCAGTACGATTTCTCGCGTACGGTACGGTGTCGTACATAGGGGGGTGCGATGACACGGAACGGAAATGGAAACGATACTCACTATGCGGCAGTGAATCGGTCCGATGTCCCGCAGGGTCGTAAAGGAAAACATCGGAAGGCGGTGACAGACATTCTGGGCGATCTTTCGAAGCTCGGCGCCCAACAAGCGGTCAAGATCCCGCTAAGCAGTCTGAACGGAGAGAAGATGCAGAATCTTCGATCTGCTTTGAACCGCGTAACCCGTGAAAAAAGTATCCCGGTGGAGACGTCGAGCGACGAGAAATTCCTATACGTTTGGCGCGTCGATCCGGCCAAGAATACGCCAGCCAACGGGTAGGCGGTTTTGGTTCTCTTCGTCGTTGTCAGTCTGCTGGTTCTCGGTCCCTGACACAGTTCCGAGGCTGGCAAAACTTGCAAATCCGTCCGATAAGCTCGTTCGGAGTTGCGTCTAACCCTGACCACCCGTCCAACAGTTACTCAGAGCGCAGCGCCTCCATCACATCGACGCGCGCCGCGCGGGCCGCGGGCAGCACCGACGCAATAACCGCGACCGCCATTAGCACGAACGCAGAGACAAACACCGGCAATGCGCCCGGCATCTTCACATCTAGAAAATATCTACCCGCCAAACGCGCCAGCACGAACCCGAACGCCGCGCCCGCAAGCACGCCCGCCGCAGCCATCACCGTGCCCTCGGCGATCACGCCCTTGAGAAGTTGCTGCGGCTCCGATCCCAAAGCTAGCCGGATGCCGAATTCCCGCGTCCGCGCGCTCACCGAAAACGCCAGCACGCCCGCGACGCCCACCACGGCAATCGCCAGCGCGACCGCCGCGAATACGCCAAACACCAGCGAGTTCAAACGATCCGGCGTGAGCACCTCTGCCCGAATGTCTTCGAGAGTGGCGGCGCGCTCCACCGGCTGATCGGCCGACATGTCGCGAATAATGCGCGTGACCGACGGGACCAGCGCATACGGATTTGCGCCTGTGTGAATGAACAGACGACCGCCAAACATTGGACCTTCGTCGATAGAGTTGTAAACCGTGACCGTGGGTTCCGGAACGACGTGTTCGTCGTCAACATCGGCCGCGACCCCAATGATGCGGTGCGGCGCAAGAAAATGCGCCTTTTCGAGTTCGGTCCCGTCCATGTATTGCAGCACGGGATCGGTCCAATAGACATGCCGATTGACTGCATCCTGGTTGGGGAACATGCGCTGTGCGAGACTCTGGCTGACGATAACTACAGGCTCTTCGTCCTTATTCTGGCCATCGAGCGCATTGAAATCGCGGCCGGCAATGATAGGAACGCCAAGCGACGCAAAAAATCCGGGAGAGATGACACGCCACCGCGCTCGCGGATCCTCTTGGCCCACGGCATGGGCATGTCCGTCGGCGGAGAATTGCAGACCAGGAGCGGTGGGGCCGCCCGCGTCGCGCCAGGGAACGACGTTGCCGAAGGCGGTCTTGCTCACGCCTGGCAGGGTATCAACCCGACGTATCGCTTCCTTATAGAAATCGACGATCTGCTGAGATGTCTTTCCATACGACATAGCAGGAACGTCGACAGCGAGGACATGTTGCGTATCCAGACCCGTCTGCGCCTTTTGTAGCGCGATCAGCGTAGTGATCAACGTACTTGCGCCAGCCAGCAAAACGAACGACGCGGCAATTTGTGTCACCGCGAAGATCCGCTGGCGCCGGCTCATTCTGCCAGTGATCCGCGCGCCTCCGCTGGATAGGCTCGGTCCGTTCGGATTGCCGGAAGACGTGCCGGAAGAAGAAGGCAAGCGCGGGACAAATGCAAGAATCACTGCGGCGACGATAGCCAGCGCCGCACCAGCCCAAAGCAAGCTTGAATCAACTCTGAAATCGAGCGCGCGGATGGAGAAGCGCGAGGCGTAGCGGGCCAGCACGGCCACCATCGGCTGCGCGCTCACTACTCCGAGTGCTGCGCCCGCGCCGCAGAGCAGAAGACTTTCCGCCAACAGCATGCGACGCAACGCGCCTTTGCTGGCTCCCAGTGCCACGCGCACCGCCAACTCACCTTCGCGGCGAACCGCCCGTGCCAGAATCAGGTTGGCGACATTGGAACACGCGATGATGAAGACCAGCCCTGATGCCGCCAGCAGCACCAGCAGCACGGTCCGGGCGCCCGAGGTGATCTGGTCACGAAGCAACTTCACTCCAATCTGAAAGTTTGCTTCCTGTGAATAGGCTTCAGGATGTTCCTTCTTCATCGCGGAATAGGCAGCGCCCAACTCAGCCCGAGCCTGATCGACACTGACTCCGGGAGCCAGACGGCCGAAAAGCTCAGTCATGCGATGGATGCGGCCCGTAACCATCGTCGCGGAAAGATGATGCGGGCTGGTCACGATGTTGGCGATGATTTCGGTATCTTGCGGATACGCCACGCAAGGCTCCAGGACGCCAATGACGGTCGCAGAGCGATCACCAGTGCTACCCAGGCGAACGATTTTGCCGATGACCGAAGGATCCTTGTGAAAAGCGTTCGCCCAGAAACGGTAGGTGAGAACGACAACGCCGGCAGCTTTCGGTCCGTCGTCTTGCGGCCCAATCAGGCGACCGAGCACGGGACGAAGCCCCATCACGTCGAAATAGTTGCCGCCGACGAGGCCGCCCTGAATCGATCGAGGCTCACCCAGGCCGACCATGGTGAAGTCCATGGTGGAGAAGTCGCCAAACGCGCCCACAGTTTTCACGTTCGCACGCAAATCCTGTATCTCAGGCACAGAAAACGTAGCGTTTTCGTCTCCGATGCCGGGAGCGCTCTGGCGGATATAGATCAGCCTCTCCTCGCCGCGATTGACCAGAGGCTTGAGCAGCACGCCGCGCACCAGCGTGAAAATGGCAGCGTTCGCCCCAATGCCGAGCGCCAGCGTCAGAACCACGGCGAACGCCAACCCCGGAGTCCGAATTAACGAGTGAGCCGCAACTCGCAGATCGCGAACGAATGACATGTTCTTACCTCTCCCTGCCGATTACAAGCATCACGCCTGCCAAAACTAAGCGTCACATTGTAAACGACTTAATACGCGAAAAGTGAGTTCATCCTGTCCATTTCAGGACACCGCTATGACGAATTCGGACAGTAACACTCCGATTTCCGTCGGCAAGGCGAGCCCATCGTAGACGAGCAGCAAGAGCTAAGAGTAGCAGTTAGAAAAACGGTCCTTCGGGCGGGGCAGCCCGCCGTCGGCTCGACCGCGAAATCGGCCCGGCGCTGAGGCCGTGAGTGGAAACAGTACCAGCCCCTCCGTGATCTCCTAAGTATCGGGAATCCAGAGCATACTGGATGCCAGTGACTCAGATCATCCAAGCCAAAACAGGAAGGCGTTCTCAGCGGCTGAAGTTGGCGGATTCCGTCCCCATCGTCCTTCGCCACCAGGACGGCAACCGGATATCCGGAAAGCTGCAGTGCATTTCCCTGACCGGCGGCTTGATTGCGCTGGCCCCGCTCCTTCCGCCAGGTTCCATGGTCAAGTTGATATTTGTGATGCCCAAGGGGCCGGTGACCGCCACGGCTGAAATGCTACGCCCGGTTTCCTGGACCGAACAGCCCTTCCGCTTTGCCGCCCTCCCCGACTCCGGTCAGCACCGGCTGCGTGCTGTGATCGATATGGTCTACGGACCCACAGAATAACGTAACTGCTGAAACATCCCGACACGCTCATTGAGGGTCAATGAGCGCTATCGCCCCGTTAACAAGAATATCTTGCATTGGAGCTCGCTGACTCGGGAGAAGTCACCCGATGAAAGTCAATACGTTGCCCTTGGAGAAGGTAAGCAAAATCACATCCAGAAGGCGCGATCACAAAGATTCCAGGGCCAGCCAGAGGGTGCTATGGTTTTTCCAGTTGTGCCTGCTTGCCTTTGGGCAGACCTTGCTTGACCACTTCCAGCTTCTGAAAACCATCCTTGAGAACGGTCTGTTTCGCGTTTTCCTGAGTGACACAGATCGGCGTCAGCAGGATAGCCTTTGTGGTCAGCGTGCCGTTCGGCACCTCCGCCCGGCTCTCTACATCTTCGTGCCGAGCGAGCTTCATTGCGGCTTCCGCCGCGGCCCGCGCCTCATTTCCGACCGGCTTATAGACAGTCATCAGTTGAGAGCCGTCAAAGATTCGCTCGATGGCGGCGAGATCTGCGTCCTGACCCGAGACCAGCACTCCGTTAGACCAGCCCTTGTCTCCGAGCGCCTGGATTGCGCCGCCGGCAATCGAGTCATTCGAAGCAACAATCGCCGTGGGAGCAGCCTTGAACTTGTCCAGTTCTTTCGTGACCATGATGTAAGCCTCGGTGGCGTTCCACTCCGGCACCCAGACATCGGCAAGCACATGGATGTCTCCACGATCGATGAAGGGCTGAAGCACCTTCATTTGTCCAGCCCGGACGACTTTCGAGTTGCCGTCGAGCGCTGAACCTCCCAACAGCATGTAGTTGCCTTTAGGCGCACGATCCACGAGGCTTTGCGCCTGTTCGAGTCCGACCGAGAAGAGGTCGAATCCGACATAGAGATCGACCGGCGCACCGGCCAGGCGGTCATAGCTGATCACGGGGACGTGTTTTGCGTGGGCGGCCTCCACGATGCGTCCTGCCTTGCTGGTATCGTGCGGCAGAAACACCAGGACATCGATGCCGCCCTCGAGCAGTTCGTTAATCTGGCGAAACTGCAGGTCATCGTCACCATTGGCGTCGCGCGTGACGACGGTACCTCCGAGTTCATGGGCGCGCTGCTGAAATTCATCGAGGTCGGTCTGCCAACGCTCGCCCTTGATGGCCTCGATGGAAAATCCGATTTTGATTTCCTTCTTTTGCGCCTGGGCAACACCCAGCGTCAGGACGATCAGGATGAAGGAAGCTCTAGCTAGAAAACGAGGCGAAACCCGCATGAAAAGTCTCTCCCAAGGCGGCGACCGCGCGACCGGGACTATGAGCCAAGCAGCACGCTGAGACGATGATGGCCCCGGGATTGCTCAGGGTCAATTTACTTTCGTAACGAGGGTCTCGCTGGCCGCGCCGCGAGATTGTGCTTACCGATCGTCGCTGTTTTTAATCTGTTCTCATGAAAAAAGGATCAGGAGAGGTTCGAGCAACGAGTCCACGAATTGAACGACCTGCTATCCATAAGAGACAAACGAGACTGAGATCGTTTCTGCATCGACCTCAGGTTCCAGAATTTTCTTTGCGTTTGAGATTGCTGGTGACGTCTTTTCCCGCGCGGATGTCGCCCAGCAACTGGTCGAGCTTCGCAGCCGCGCTCTTTAGTACTTGCTGATCGGCGTTCGCAGTAGCTTCCAACATCTGATCCAGGCGGCTGGCTGCGCCCTTCAGTTTCCGCAGTTCCTCGGCGGGGATCTGCTTCTTTGGTCCGTTCCCGATCGACTGCATCAGGTTGACAATCTTTTCGCGCGCATCGCGATCCGGACCCTGGTTGTCCCCACTATTCATGGCCACCTGCACGAAGGAAACATGGACGGGTATCAGAGGACTTTGAGGCGACGCGGCAATCAAGACTACCATCCGGCGACATTCAATGCGGACAAGCGGCGGCCTGAAGCATCACGCCTTTGGCCATCTTCTCAGGAGATTTGAAAGTGAACGCCTGGCTCGGTAAGCCATCGGAGAACAAGGGTGATAAAACCGGAATCTTCCCGGTTCTCCCACCGCTTGATTGGGGCCAAACGCTGCGCCGCGACCCACCTCGGATTGCGTATTACCGGAGTGCGCGCCACGCCCAGGTTCGTCCCGGCAGAGCCTAAGGAGTAACAGCGATGTCCTGCACCACAGGGGTGACGCCGCTTTGCGGGTAGGTGTAGGGCGACGTCGGCAAGGGTGTCAGATCGCCGGTGGAATGGTTGATGGAGAATCCCACCAGAGCATTGTAGCCCGCCGGAACGCCCGTCCCACACGAACCAGCGTAAAGGTGATTTCCTGTCGAATCCGTGCGCACTGCGCCATAACATGCGCTCCCATGTGGAGTGAAATGCAGAAAGTTAAGCACACCGTCGCTGGCAATCGAGTAGATCGTGATATTTTGTTCCCAGTTGTTTAGTGCATACAGAAATTTTCCGCTTCTATCCACCGCGAGCGATCTGGGACTCATCAGAGCCTGGGGATAATCGATTCCGCCACCGCCTTCGCAGTGCGTATCCTCCCAAGGCGAGCGGGAGAGATCAGTGAGAGTTCCGACACTGGGGGCAACGGCATACCCGTCGACGACACCTTCGACTCCATCTGCGGCGTAGAGGTAGTTTCCGGCGAGGTCAAAAAGCGAGACGGGATAGGAGGCTTCGCATTCTGCAACAATAGCGGGCACCTGGAAGGGAGAACCCGGCAGCGGCGTGAGTGCAGCGGAAATGGAATCGACCGCGAAAGCTTCGATATATCCGTTGCCGCCGTTGCCATCGGCAACGTAGAGATAGTTCCCGGCGGGATCCTGTGCGAACGCTTGCGGTCCGTTCCGGGTAGCGTAGGGAGAGCCCGGAGCGAGCTGCAGAGAGCCGTCATCCTGCAGTTGGAAAACGGCAACCCCATCTCCCGCCGCGTATTCCGAAAGTGCGGCGAAGACCAGTTTGCCGCTGGGGTGGACCGCCACTGCCGCGACTGAACGATGCGCGGCGAACGGTGTGCCGGGCACGGGCGAAAGATACCCATTCCTGCGATCAATAAAGTACGCGAACACATCTCCGGAAACGTAGTCGGCAACGTAGAGGCGGTATCCCCCTTTATCGGAGGCCACCGCTACCGGATCTTGGTTGGCCGTAACGGGCCCCTGTCCTGTCTGCGCGAGCGCTCCATTTCCCGGAACAATCGTGAATCCCTGGATGAAAGGAGCGTTGTTGGAATCCTCGTCGAAATTGACCGTGTAAGCGAACTCCGCGGGCTGCGCCTCTCCGGTGATGTTAATCGTCACATAGGCCTTGCCGACATTGCCGCAATTGTCCCAGGCCTGAACCACAGTATTGTAGGTGCCTGGCTGAAGATTGATATAGGTATCGAGTTTGCCGCCGGCGCCGGTGAAAGCCTCTAAATGCGGAGCGGAGTAGATGCGCATGGCCAGCATGCCCTGCGCGCATGTCGGGCTGACCGCGGAGGCAACGTAGTTCACGGGACCAGTCAGGGAAGATCCATCGGCGGGGGAAGTAACGAGGACAACGGGATCGTCGGTAAAAGCCAGACAGCTAAAAGTCAGAATGCAGAAGAAGACGGACAGCACCCGAAAACACCAACACTCCATAAATCCCTCGCGAGCCGTTCGAGCGGAATTCAGATGAAGTGGGCCGCGGAAAGGTTGCCGAAACGGACAGGGGGACCAGGAATCAACCCGTCACGCAGAATCAAGGATTGGCTGATTAAGCGAAAAAGAATTCAGCGAAGCAAGAATGACAAGAATGAATAATGAATTAAAGACAAAGACTAATAACGATGACAATAACTGATGACAACAACTAATAACTAACGATGAGAGGTATAGCGCTAAAACATCTTGCCGAGCGTAGACCATCGCGCCCGACCCGCGTTTATTTCAGAATGCCACCTGCGGACCGCCTGCTCTTATGCTCCCACCGCCGTATGGTCGGCCATCCGGCGCTTGTTGTAGCGCAATGCGACGTTCATAAAGACGTGGCCCAGGGAGGTTTCAAACGAGATCATGAGCGCTTCGGTGTCTTCACTGGTCTTGTCGCCCTCCTGCGCAGTGAGCAGGAGCGGGGGATGCACGCGGAAATGGAAGCCCTGATCGTTGAGCGCGGAAATAGCGTTGCCCACGACCTGATTGGCCAACTCAAAGATAGTTTCCTTGATCAGTTCATCCGACTCCGGCAGTTCGGCGCCGGCGTAGTAGCTGGCCACCTTCACCGCCGTCTGCGGTTCCAGGTCGAGCACGATCCGGCCTTCAATGTCGCCAGTCAGAGCGATCATGCCTGCTACACCCTTGCGGCGATAGGCATCCTCTTCCATGGTGAGGTTGCCCACCTTGGTCCTGCCCTGCAGACCCTGCGACAATACGGCGTCGGCCGCGTTGATGAACGGCTGGATCAGTTCCATCTTCATCGAGTTAGACTCCCGCTCCGGCCGCGCTGGCCACCGCTCCGTCGTCACCCATGACATACTTGATTACTTCGTACAGCACTTCCGGTTTCACCGGCTTCTGCACGAAATGGCGTGCACCCCGTTGCAGCGCCGCCACAATGTTTTCCTGGTATCCCACCGAGGAAACCATCACGATGCGCGCTTCCGGATGCTGTTGGACGATCCGTTCGGCTGCCTCGATCCCTTCCATCTGCGGCATGGTGATATCCATGAGCACAACGTCAGGATGCGTGCGGTCGAACTCGCTGATAGCGGTCAAGCCGTCCCCGGCTTCAGCCGCCACCTGCCCGCCGAACGTCTCGATCATGCGGGCCAGATTTTTGCGGGCAAACACGGAGTCGTCCACGATCAAATACCGGACCGGCTGGCCGTCTTTGCTGCGTTTCACAGGTGCAAACTGCTCCATACAGACCTCCCCTTTCTACTGCATATCATGCCCGGCTCGTCCCGCACCAGATCACTCTGGTCACGGGCCTTGGCCGGCCGAATTCCTAGTTTCCGGCGCGCACTGCCCGCCCTGCTTCGGACCCACCACTGCGTCCGCAGATGGCCTGCAGCGTCGCCCCCATAACATCCAAACCCACGACCCGAATGGCGTATCCGCGTTCGATCGCCGCCTTCGGCATGCCATACACCACGCAGGACTCTTCGCTCTGCGCAATGGTCATGCCGCCCTCTTTCTTCACCACACCCAACCCTTCGGCACCGTCGTCGCCCATGCCGGTCATCAGCACGCCCACCGCCTGCGCCTTGAATTCCTCGGCCACGCTTTTAAGCAGCACATCGGCGCTGGGTCGATGCCCGTTCACCCGCGGTTCGTCGCCGAGGATCACGATATCTCCCAAAGGCAGCCGCTTCACTTTCATGTGGCGGCTTCCTGGACAAATCAGCACCCGCCCGGGCTGCAGCAAGTCGCCCGACTGCGCTTCTTTCACTCGCAGCACGCAGAGTTCATCCAGCCGCCGCGCAAACATGTCGGTGAAGCCTTCCGGCATGTGCTGCACCACGGCAATCGTTCCCGGAAAATCTCCCGGCAACTGCGACAGCACGTATTCGAGAGCCTGCGGGCCTCCGGTCGAGACTCCAATGGCGACTACCTTGTTCGGAGAAGCCGTCGAAACCGGCAGTTTCTCCGGCTTCGGCGGAACGCCCGGCAGCATCCGCGGCTTCAGCTTGCACTCCGCCGCCGCCTTCACCTTGGCAATTAATTCCCGGGCCGTCTCGGCCATGTGCGCCGTGGCGTCTTTCGGCTTGGTGACAAAGTCGAACGCGCCCAGCCCCAGCGCCTTCATAGTGACCGACGCGCCTTCGGTCGAGTGCGAACTGAACACGATCACCGGCACCGGCTGCCGCCGCATGATCTCTTTCAGCGTGTCAATGCCGTTCATGCCCGGCATTTCGAGGTCAAGCGTGACTACGTTGGGCTTGAGTTCTTCAATCTTTTTCAGGCAGAAGTTGCCGTCCATCGCGGTTCCCACCACGTCGATGGATTCATCCCCCGCCAGCATCTGCGGAATCAGCTTGCGCATCAGCGCCGAATCGTCAACCACCAGCACGCGTATCGGAGCTTTCCTCATGCTTGACCCCCAGCGGCCGGGGTCGCAATCTGGGAGATGGCCAGCCGCGCGCGGTCAGTATGCGACAACAACAATCCCGCATTGCACTGTCCCAGTTCTTCAGGTCGCGCGCGGGCCACATGATCGACCACAGCGGGCAGGTTCAGGATCAGCACCACGCGCCCGTCGCCCAGAATCGAGGCGCCGGAAACCAGATCGGTCTGGAATGTGTGGTCGTCCAGCGCTTTAATCACTAATTCTTCTTCGCCTTCGAGCGCATCGACAATCAAGCCGTACTTCCTCTCTCCAACCGTAATCACCAGCACAAAGAGCTTGGACCTTCGATCCTCTCCCACCGGCCGGCCCAGCCGCAGCAGGGGCAAGACCTGGTTGCGCAACTGCAGCACTTCGTAGTTGTCGACCTGATGCACCTCGGTTTCAAAGGTCCGGGCAATCTCCAGCACCGCGTTCAGCGGAATGGCATAGAGACGCTGTTCAACCCAGAACAGCAGCGCCTTAATGATGGCCAGCGTCAACGGCAACTTCAGCCGAAAGGTTGTGCCTTGCCCGGGACGAGTCTCTACACTTATGGTGGCCTTCAGGCGGTGCAACACACTCTGCACCACGTCCATGCCCACGCCCCGTCCGGAAACTTCGGTGACTTGCTCGGCGGTCGAGAAGCCGGGCCGAAAAATGTATTCCAGAGTTTCCGCTTCGCTGAGCCGCGGCGCTTCTTCGGCGGTCATCATTCCCAACTCGATAGCCTTGGCGCGAATCTTCTGAGCATCGATGCCGCGGCCGTCGTCGATCACTTCGACGACAACTTGGTTGCCATGGTGATAAGCATTCAGCCGGATCCGCCCGCGTGGAGCCTTGCCCGCCTTGCGGCGCTCTTCCGGCGGTTCAATGCCGTGGCTCACCGCGTTGCGCACCAGATGGGTCAGGGGCTCGGCAATCGCGTCGAGGATGCCTTTATCCAGATCGGTGTCCTGTCCGCTGACGTCAAGTTCCACTTCGCGCCCGCATTGCCGCGACACATCGCGCACCATGCGCGGGAAGCGGCGGAACAGCTGATCGACCGGCACCATGCGAATCTTCATGACCGAGCGCTGCAGATCGTTCAGCACCCGCGCCTGGAATGCCATGGCGTCGGAAAACTTGCCGCGCAGCAGTTCCTTCGGATAGCGCTTGGAGAACTCGCTCAACGCCTGCTGCAACATCGACTTGCCGATGATCAATTCACCAACAAGATTAAGAACGTTGTCGATGCGGCTGGCTTCCACGCGCAGCAGGTTCTCCTGCACTGCGGGAATCGCCGATGATTGGGCGGCGGCAGGGGAAACATCTGACGTGCCCGCCGCGGATGGTGACAGAGTTTCCTCGGAGGCCGCCTCGGGCGCAAGCAATGGATCGTCTGCCTCGTTCTGCGGCTCGAGGCTGGGAGCCAGAATCTGCTCGACCGTAACTTCTTCGGCAATGGTCGGAATCTTTCCCTTAGCCGAAATCTGCGCAACCGTCTGCGCGCTGGCCAGCACAAACTCGACCTGCTTTGACGCTGCCGGCGACTTCGCGTCGGGATGCACCGCGATCACCTGTCCCACCGCGCCCAGCGCGTTCTGAATCAGCTGGCGTCCGGCAATGGGCATGGCGCAGTGCGGATCGATCTTTACCACCACGTGATAGACCGCCAAGCCAGCGCCCTGAGCTTTGTGCATGGCCAGCTTTTCGTATTCGGTCCAGAGCGCCCCAACCGTGGCAGTGCGCGCGCCCGTGCTTTTGGCGGTGGCTGGTTTAGCTTCGGTCGGCGTGTCAGCGGTCGTATCCGCGGAGATTGCCCGAGCTGAAATCGTACGAGCAGAGACTGTCCGGGTAGAGGCCGCCCGAGTCGCAACCTTCTTGCCCTTGGTCGTCTTCGTGGCAGCCCGCTTGGCCGCGGCCGTTTTGCCAGCAGACTTTCTGCCGGTCGATGCTTTGACGGCGGATTTCTTGCCAGTGGAAGCCTTACGTGCCGCCTTCCTGCCTGAGGATTTCGAACTGGCAGACTTCGCGCCTGCAGACTTCGCGCGTGCGGACTTCGAGCCTGTGGTCTTGGAGTCGGTAGACTTCGGACTGGCGAAGCCAGTGGGCACGGTCTTTGCCGCAGCCGGGGCCGGAGCCGTCAGTTGGCTGATGCGCTGGCTCAAGTTTTTCGTGGACGGCAGCTTGCCGCCGCTGCGGTAAGCGCCAATCATCTCGGTAAAAACGTCGGCCGCGGCAAACGCGATCTCCGCTACCGCGGCTTGCGTGGCCGTGCCTTCGAGCGACAGCGCATCCTCGAACTGGTGCGCCAGTTCGCTCAACTCGCGCATGCCGCAGGCCGCCGAGTCGCCTTTCAGGGTATGCACGGTCCGCCGGATGACGCGGACGATTTCTTCGTCGCCCGGTTTTTTCTCCAGCTTCAATGCTTCGTCATTGAGCGCCTGCAGCAGTTCCTGCGAGGTTTCGAAAAAAAGCTCTCGCAGTTCCAGGCCGCGCTCATCTGGGGGATGATCGGTCATCGCTTACTCTCTCACCTCAAGCCGCTGGTAGGCCGTGCCGCTATCCTTGTGGAGCATCTGGAACTTCTTGGTCAGTCCAAGAAGACTTTCCGCATGTCCTACAAACAGATAGCCGCCGGCATTCAAGCAGCGATAGAACTTTTCGATCAGCCGCTTCTGCTCGGCCTCATCGAAGTACATCATTACGTTGCGGCAGAAAATCACATCGTTGCGCTGGGGCAGGTATTCTGTCTTTAGATTGTGAAAGTCGAAGTGCACCATTTCTTTGAGAGGCTTCTTGATGGCATAACGCTCGCCCACCTTGTCGAAGTAGCGCAGGCGGTAACCGTAATCGACCATCGACATCTGGTTCTCGCTGTAGGTGCCTTCCTGCCCGTGCCGCAGCACGGAATAGGCGATGTCGGAAGCCAGAATTTCCACCCGCCACGGCGGCGGCACCAGCGGCTTCGGCAACGGCAGATCCATGGGCAGGGGATTGCGCAGGTAGTAGTAGGCCAGCGCGTCGGTGACCAGCATGGCCAGGGTGTAAGCTTCCTGCCCGGTCGAGCACCCGGCGCTCCAGATGCGGATCGAATATTCGCGACGCGAGCTCTTGTGCTTGAACAGCTCTTCCAGAACAGTCTTCTGAAATAAATCCAGCTGCGCCTTGTGGCGGAAAAAGCTGGTCTCGTTGACCGTCAGGTTCTCCAGCAGCTTGGCCAGTTCGTCCTTGCCCTGCGCGCTGATGAGCAGGCGGTAATACGAGTAGAAGGAGTCGACGCGGCATTCCTTGAGCCGGCGCAGCAGCCGGTCCTGGAGAAAGTGCGTGCGCCGCTCGTCGAAGTGCATGCCGCACTCCTGATAGACGAGAGCCTGCAATAGCTTCAATTCCGCTTCCGTCAATATGGGAGCTGGTGCCGCTCCGGATGTACTCATGCGTTTTCTCGTTCCCGCCTGAAACTCAAAGTCGAAATTCGATGATGGGTGCTGATTCTCTTATCTTGCCGCCGCGCCCCGCGCCTCGGCTGCCGTCTTCTTGTCTGTCTTCTTTTCCCCGGACTCACTGCTCACCTGCAGGCTGCCTGGGGCCAGCAGTTTGCTCATATCGAGCAGCACCACCAGCCGTCCTGCCACCTTGCCGAGCCCGGTAACGCAGTTCAGTCCACCTTCCTGAAACACGGCTGGCGGAGCTTCCACGGCATCGGCTGGAATCTTCAGTACTTCGGAAGCCGAATCCACAATCAGTCCCGCCAGCCGGCCCGCGTGCTCGACCACCAGGATGCGGTTCTGCTTGCGCAGTGTGGCCTGCTTCTCTCCGAAACGTTTGCGCAGGTCCATGACCGACACAATCTTGCCGCGCAGATTGATCACACCCTCCAGGTAGTCGGGCGCGTCGGGTACAGCAGTGATTTCCGGCACCCGCACGATTTCGTGCAGGGAAGTGATGGGCACGCCATAGGTCTCGCGGCCCACCTGGAATCCGACGATATGGAGTTCACGGCTCATATGTTCAGCCTCTGCTGCAGGCTCCTCGAAACGGCGACGCTCAGTTCCCTCAGTACTGCGCTCCGGCGGCGGCCCGGCGCGCGTTGCCGCGGCCGAAATCTGCACTGCCGGCCTGCCCGCGCGAAGCCTCGGCCAGCGAGAAGCGGTCAATGAATTCCTGCAAGCCGCGCGACATCTTCGACATCTGTTCCGACGACGCCGCCAGTTCGGTCGACCCCGAGGTCGATTGCTGCACCAGTTCGCGCATCCGCTCCATGGCCTTGACCACGGCCTGCGCCCCGGAAGCCTGTTCTTCGACCGCCGAGTTGATTTCGTGCGTAATTTCGTTCAGCCGCGTAGTAGCGCGAGCAATCTGCGACGAGCCGTGCGACTGCTCGTTGGTGGCCGCGCCGATTTCCTGGGCGAACTTGTAGACCTCGGTGACCACGTTTGAAATCTTGCGCAGCGCCGCGTTCAGCTCGCCGCCCAGTTCGAGGCCTTCGTTCACGATAGTGGTGGAGCGGTCCATGTTCTCGACCGCCTTGCGGGCTTCCTTCTGAATGCTCTGAATCAGTTCCGAGATTTCCTTGGTCGACTGCGCCGATTTTTCGGCCAGCTTGCGCACTTCGTCGGCTACAACGGCGAATCCCAGGCCATGCTCGCCGGCGCGGGCCGCTTCAATGGCCGCGTTCAGGGCCAGCAGGTTGGTCTGCTCGGCCAGATCGTCGATGACTTCAATGATCTTGCCAATATCGTCGGCGCGCTGGCCTAGGGCGCCAATGATTTCGCCGGAAGAGTTGATGGTCGTATTGATGCGGTTCAGGCCGTCAGTGGCCTTTTCCATGGTGCCGATGCCATTGTGGACTTCCTCGCGCGAGCGGTTGGAGATGTCGAGCAGCACCTTGGCGGTGTCGGCCACGCGCTGAATCGAGGCCACCATCTGGTCAATGGAAGCAGAGGTTTCGCTCACGCTCGAAGCCTGCACCTGCGTCGACTTCACCATATTCTGTACGTTGACGCTCATCTCGTGCATCGTCGAGGTGACTTCGTCGATGGCGGAAGACGCCTGCAATCCGATCTTGGCTGCGTCGTCAGAAGCGCTGGCCACCTGGTTCGAGGCGCTCGCGACCTGCGAAGAGGCGTCGCGCACGCTGCGTACCAGGCCCGCTAAACCTTCGATCATGCGCGAGAAGGCGTTGCCTAGCGTGTCATGCGACGACCGGGGCTTCACCTCGACCGCCAGGTCGCCGCCTGCGATCGATTCCGAGATGCCCGCCATTTCCTTCAGGTAGGTCACCATTTTGTGGAACGTGCGGGCCAGTTCGCCGATCTCGTCGTCGCGGTTCAGTTCAATGTTGTGTTCCAGGTCGCCGGTGTTGCCGATGCCATTGGCCACGCTCATCAGGTTGGCGAGCGGCTGAGTAATCGACTTGGCCGTCCTGTAGGCAATCGCGCCGCCCAGACACAGGGCCACCAGGGTTCCGAACGCCGATATGATGACCGTCCAGCGGGCCGCCACGTCATCGGAGGCGCGGCGATCGTCGACCAGTTTGTCGTTCTCGCTTTTGGCCACGTCGAGTGAGTCGGTCGAATTCTTGACCCAGGAAGAAGCGTCTTTCTGGAGATAGTAGATTTGCAGTTCGGCCACGGTGGCGTTGCCGGAGTCGACATCTTTGCGTTTATCGATCAAGGGCTGCGCGAACTCTTTGCCCCAGGCCTGTTCCAGTTGCTGCACTTTGGTCAGGGCGTTCTTGACCTGATCGGAGTTGGCCAGAGTCTTGCCTTGTTCCAGCTTGTCATTGAGGGCGCGCAGACCTTCATTCATGCGGTCGACTTCACGGGTGTCGCCGCTCAACAGGTAGTTGCTCAGGTAGAGACGGTTCTGCATCATCTGGGAGCGGACGGCATTGGTGGCGTCGGCCAGATCCTTGGACGCCGCGGCCGCGGCTTTGGCGGCGTGCTCGCGCTGCACCGCCGAGAAGTTCACCAGGAACAGCACCAACACCATGGCGAGGATGATGCCGAAATTCGTATAAAGCTTTTTCCCGATCGTCATGTCCGTCTCCTCCGCGGAGGTCTTAACTACCGCGGCTCAAACTTAAAGTCGATTATTCCGGTGGCCTCTGCAGAGGCGGGTTCAAAGCGCCATTTCTTGGCCGCATCCAGCGCCGCGGTGGCCAGAACCGGATGCCCGCCCACGATGCGGGCGTCTTTCACACTGCCGTTGGGCGCGACCACGACTTCGATCTTCACCGTTCCCGCAATGTTCATCTTCCTTGCCAGATCGGGATAAGCGGGCTGTACCCTGTTCTTGGCCCGGCGAACGATCTCATCGTTCTGAGCCTGCTGCGCTCCCACCCGAATCGCGCCCAGAGTTGCTGCCAGGGTTAATATCGACAGCAGGACGATTGCAGTTCTTCGAGACACAATTCCTCCTCGCTTACAAGAAGCTGTTCAACTTGGCCGTGCAACGGCTGGGCCACCTGTACCTTCTTGAAAAAACGAAAGTAATGGGCTGTATCTATAAGTAAACGAGCTTGTTAGGCTGTCTCGAAATGCACATCGGAAGCCCCCTGCGCATGAGAGCTGTCTCATTCCGGACGAACAGGGGCGCTTTTCTCAGGCTGAGACGGAATCTCACTCCCGTCTCGGGATTTCACACTCAGGCACCTCCTTCCCATTTTTCTTGACTCAAATTGAGATGACAGGTACTTTCCCAATAGATTCAAGCACTTGTGAATCACGATCACTATTCCCCAATTGCTGGTGCGGGCCCGAACGTCTCTGGTGGTCTTCCCATCATGGCTGCGGAGCGCAGTCTCACGCGCGCTTCCGATGAGGACTTCCAGTCGCTTCTGCGTCGCCTCGCCGCCGACGCCGTCAATTTCTCCGACGCCCCTTCCTTGATTCGTTTGTTCTGCGGGACCACGCGCAATTTCTTTCACGTCTCCGGCGTGTATTTCTGGCGAAACCTCGCGGGCGAACTGGTGGGGGAACAAGCCGAAGGCAAACTGGCTGAGCGTTTCGCCGGAATCCGAATGCTCCCCGACCAGAGCGGCGTGACGGGCGAGGCCGTGCAACTGCGCCGCAGCATCTATGCCAATCATCTGCATTCCGCGGCCTTTCCGGCCGCACCGGAATTTGAAGCGCGCTCGGTGTTAGCGACGCCCTTGATGGTTTTTAACGAAGTGATTGGTGCGATCGCATTTCTGCAGGACTCCGACGACGATTTCTTTACCGAAGATCGCGCCGCGAAGGCCGCGACTCTGGCTGGGCATTTGGGCAGCCTGCTCGAAGCGTCGCGACTGAGCGAGGCTTCCCGAGAAGAACAGCGCCGCGCAGAAATTTTGGCTGATGTCGCCCACACCTTGCATGGAACGCCGGATGTCTCAGCGGTCATCGAAGCATTGGCCGACCGCCTGCGCCTGTTGCTGCGTACCCGGCTGGTTTGTGTCCTGCTGCGCCGCGAGGGGCCGTTTGAATTGAAGGCGGTCTCGGCCGAGACTCCGCAACTGGCCAACGCCGCGCGCGCCCGGCATGACCGGCAAACCCTGCGTTTCGCCGCCGATTTGGCGCAGCGAGCGGTGGCCGCTGGAGAGCCCATCACGCTCTCGATCGGCGCCGATGTGCACTCGCTCGGTCAACTGGTTTCTCCTGGAATGCTGATTGCTGCGCCTTTCCGCACCTCGCGCACCCAGGGTGCGATCCTGCTCTACCCGCGCCAGGACAGCATGTTTACTTCCGAAGAGAAAGCTTTGGTGGCAGGTATTGCCGGGTTCGGAGCCGTGGCTGTGGCCCATGCGGAACTGCACGCGACCGCCCATGCCCAGGCCCACGAACTGCACCAGTTGCTCGAAATTTCCTCGGAACTGAATTCCAGCAGCAATCTCGAACACGTTCTGCAGGCTTTCGTGGTCCGTGCTGCCGATTTCCTTGGCTTCGGGCGTTGCTTCATCGCGCTCGAAGAGGGCGGGGAGTTCCGGGTCCGCTACGCCGTCGAAAAAGGAGAACCGCGCCGCGCCGATACGCTGTTTCCTGAGGGGATTGCGACTCGCGCCCTACGCGCCAAAGAAGTTTTCTGGACCAACGAGGCCAGCCGCACTCCTGGAATCAACCTTGACATCGTCACGAAGTACAAAGTGCAACAACTTCTTGCCGTACCGTTGCTGGGCGCGAGCGGGGTGGTTCTGGGGATGTTCGGCGTGATCGATCGTGTGGACGGCATCGGCATTTCGGATGAGGACATTCGTCGCGCGCGGGCGTTGTCGAATCATGCCGCAGTCGTGCTGGAATCGGCGCGCAATCTCCATCTTTCGGAGCAGCACCGGCGCCGCGCCGAAGCCCTGATCGAACTGGCTCGCGAAATCGATGGCACCCTGCGTTTGCCCGAGTTCGCTCGGCGCTTTGTGACCCGGACTGCGGAATCAACCGGCGCCCGCGCGGGTCTGCTCGCCTTGCTCCAGGAGGGCCGCTGGCAGGTGGCGGCCCTGCACGCCGGACCAGAAGCTCCTGCCGAGGGCTCTATCGCACTTGCTTCTGGGGCAAATACTGCATTCAAGACTTCACCATCGGAAGAAAATCATTCCGCGTCTGCGGAGGCCCCGCCGGGGAAGCTTCATCCCGACACGACCTTAGATCACGGCCTGGAGCGCGGACTGGATCGCGCGCTGGGCGCGGCTCTGGCCGAGTTCGCGGCGCTCCACGGCGAGACCGTGGTCTCGGCGTCCGCGGAGCAGATATTGGGCGAGGAGGCTGCTTCCCGTTTGCACTGGGCTGAATGCACGCTGGTGCGGCTCGCCGGCGCGAACGGGGAATTGGCCGGATTGCTCTGCCTTTCCGGGCGATCTTCTGCGCTCGGCGAGGAAGATCGAGTCTTTCTTGAGACCATGGCCGCTCATGCCGCGATGGCGCTCGAGAACGCGCGGCTGTTCACCCGCATCGAGCAGGCCAACCGGCATTGGATGGAGATCTTCGACGCCATCACCGACTTCATCGTGGTACATGATGAGGCCGACAAAGTGCTGCGCGTGAATCGTTCGCTGGCCGCGATGATCGGTGTCCCTCCGGCAGAGTTGATCGGTGTGAACATGCGGGCCCTGATGGCCTTGACCAGCGACACGGCGTCCTACTCATGCCCATTCTGCCGTTCCATGGCCGAGGACTCTGACGAATTCGCCCACCCGGTATTCGATCGAACCTATCTGGTTTCCACTTCGCGCGTGCCTGGCGGGGCGGGGGAGGGCCCACAGACCATCCACGTGTTGAAAGATATTTCCGACCGGCGCGAGGCCGAGCGCCGCTACCGCGAACTTTTCGACAACATTCAGGAAGGCCTGTTCTTCAGCACGCCGGGCGGCCGCTTCATTGAAGTCAACGACGCCATGGTGCGGATGCTGGGCTACGACAGCCGCGAAGAATTGCTCCAGATCGATATTCCCACGCAACTTTATCTTTCCCCTGGGCAGCAAGAGCGGCACTTGGAAATGATCAAAGAGCAGGGCCACCTGCGCAACTACGAAACCACGCTGCGCCGCAAGGACGGCTCGCCGATTCACGTGCTCATCAACGCCTTCGCGTTGTACGACGGTCTTGGCCGCATCCTGCAGATTCGCGGATTGATGCTCGATGTCACCGGCCTCCGTACCTATCAGTCGGAACTGCACCGCGAGCGCGATTTCTCCGGCAAGATTCTCAATCACACCCAGAACCTGATTCTGGTGGCCGATACCGCGGGCCTGATCAGTTATGCAAACCACCGCTGGTATGACGCCGGATTCGAACAAGGGGAACTGCTGGGCCGTCCGCTGCTGGAACTGGCCGCATCGGCTTACGTTTGCCCGTTGGCGGATGCCCTGCGCAGCACGCTCGACAGCCAGCAAGTCGACAATCTGGAATTGGAAATCGTGCGCGGCAACAGCCCCGCGGGAAAGTTTTCGGCCAATCTCAGCCCCATGCGCGACGAGCAGGGCACCGTCACCAGCATCGTGGTGGTGCTGACCGACATTACCGACTCTGCCGTGCTGCGCGACAAGCTGGTGCACGCCGAAAAAATGGCCGCGGTCGGCCAACTGGTATCGGGCGTGGCGCACGAAGTCAATAACCCGCTCACCGCGATTCTCGGCTTCGCCGACTTGCTCATGGAGAGCGAGGACCTGCCGGAAACCGCGCGCAAAGATCTCCGCGTGATTCTGCAGGAAGCGCAGCGGACCAAGCAGATCGTGCAGAACCTGCTCAGCTTCGCCCGGCAGATGCCGCCGCAGCGCAGCGCCGTGCAGTTGAATACAATCCTGCAACGGACCATTCAACTGCGTTCCTACGACTTCACCAACCACGGCATCGACATCGTGGAACTTCTCGATCAGGAACTGCCCGAGGTGATGGGCGATGCCCACCAGTTGCAGCAGGTTTTTCTTAACATTCTGAACAACGCTTATGATGCCGTGCACGAAGTCGACCGCCCCGCGCGCATCGAGATCATGTCGACTAAGGCCGGCGACTCCGTCGAAGTCTCGTTCCGCGACAACGGCAACGGCGTTTCTCATCCCGACAAAATTTTTGACCCGTTCTTTACGACGAAAGAAGTGGGCAAAGGCACAGGCCTCGGCCTCAGCATCTGCTACGGCATTCTGAAAGAGCACGGGGGAGAAATTCTTTGCCACAATAATACTGACCGGCCGGGCGCCACGTTCATTGTCCGCCTGCCCGCCGCGCCCCACTCCGCGTCCAAGGGTGTGGCCGCAGGAGTGATACAACCATGAGCCTACCTGCCCTGAAACCTCAGCCCCTGCCTGTGCTGCTCATCGAGGATGAGCCGGCCGTCATGGCCTATGTTCAAGCCGCTCTCGAGCGCAGCGGATATCCGGTCGTCTGTTGCGAGTCGGGCGTCGACGCTTTGCGCCTGCTCGAGAACGGCAGCTTCCTGGGCATAGTGTCAGACATGCGCACACCCGGCGGCGTCGACGGCGGCCAGGTTCATGCCTGGATTGCGCAGCACCGGCCTGATCTGGCTTCGCGCATCATTTTTATTACCGGCGACATCGCCAACGAAGAAACCGTCGCCACGTTGCGGGAAACCGGCGCTCCCTGCGTGGAGAAGCCGTTCCGCGTGCAGCCGTTTATCGACATCGTCTCGAAGACGTTTGGGAAGGCCGAGTGAATAACGAGCGCCGTAACGAACATCGTCGTATTCGCCTGCTGGTCGTCGACGACGAGCAGAGTATCCGCAAACTCTGTGTTACCGTGGGCGAGGCGCTGGGCTACATCTGCCTGGAAGCTGAAAGCGGTGAATCTGCGCTGGCCTTGCTCGAAGAACAATCCGTGGATATGGTCCTGAGCGACATGGTCATGCCGCGCATGTCGGGGCTGGAGTTCTTGGAGAAAGTAAAGAAACTTCTGCCCCGCACCGAAGTTGCCCTGATGACCGGGCACGGGTCGATTGAGACAGCTGTTCAGGCCATGAAGCTTGGAGCCTACGACTACATCACCAAGCCGTTTTCGCCGCTGGAAGAACTGCGGCAGTTCCTGCGACGCATGGCAGATAAGAGCAAACTGGTTTGGGACAACGAATTTCTGCGGATGGAGAACGAACCCGCGACCCACGGAATCATCGGCTCGTCCCCCAAGCTGAAGGAGGTTGTGAGTTTGGTCGCGCGCCTGAAAGACACGCGAACCGCGGTCCTTATCTATGGCGAAAGCGGAACCGGAAAAGAGCTCGTGGCCCGCGCCATGCACTTCCGCGGCGCTTTCGCCAGCCGGCCTTTCGTGGCCGTCGACTGCGGATCGCTCGTTCCGACGCTGATTGAAAGCGAACTCTTTGGCTACGAAAAGGGCGCTTTCACCGGTGCGTTGAAATCGAAGCAGGGATTGTTTCAGGCGGCCGACGGCGGCACCATTTTTCTCGACGAAGTCGGCGAACTGCCTCTCGAATTGCAGGCCAAACTCCTGCGCGTGTTGCAGGAAAAAGAAGTTCGTCCGGTGGGTAGTAACCAGCGCATGAAGGTCGATGTGCGGGTCATCGCCGCCACCAACCGCGATCTCGAAGCCGCCTACAAGAACGGAACCTTCCGCAAAGATCTTTATTTTCGGCTCAATGTTGTCACTCTCTACGTTCCCGCACTGCGCGAGCGCCGCAGCGACACGCCCATGCTGGTGCACTGGTTCCTGGAGCGCTACGCGCCAGGCTCAGAGTTACACGTCACCAGCGCCGCCATGAAGGCTATGATGCAATACGAGTGGCCGGGCAACGTGCGAGAGTTGGAAAACTGTGTAGAGCGCGCGGTCGCGCTGGGCAATGGACAAATCATCGACCTCGGCGACTTACCTCCGGCGATCGCCTCAGGAGCTGCGGCGGGATCGGCCGGAATCGGAGCCGCGGCAGGAATAAGTCCTGCGGCCTTGCCCGTGAATCGTCCCCCCGTGCTCGATCCTGATCTCGCCGCGGCGCAGGCCGCAGCCGAATCGCCGCGGATTCCCATGTCCACCACCGACCTCGAAGACATCGAACGCGCCACCATCCAACGCGTCTTCGAACAGGTAAACGGCGACAAAGCCCTCGCCGGCCGCATGCTCGGCATCAGCCGCGCCACACTCTACCGCAAGCTGAAACGCTACAACATCAGCGGCGGCGGTTCAGGGTCAGGCTCGTCGAGCCATACGCTGCAGTAAGCATTGACTCGACGTCACAGAGTGGTACATTTTTCAGAATGTCCAAGCTCGCTTCCATCATTCTCGCGTTATTGCTTGCTGGGCAAGCCGCCGCGCAAACGACCGTGTCGTTTCCAACCGAAGACGGCGGCATTGTTTACGCTGATATTTATGGCGAAGGCGACCGAGCAGTTGTGCTGGTCCACGGCGGCCAGTTCAATAAGGAAAGCTGGCAGAAACAAGCTCAGGCGCTGGCGGAGTTAAAGTTTCGAGTTTTGGCGCTCGACCTTCGCGGCTACGGTAAATCGCGAGGCCCGGGCGATTCCGATTCAATGGACGCTCCGCTCTATCAGGATGTGCTGGCCGCCGTCCGCTACCTGCGAAAGTCGGGCGCGAAAACCGTGTCGGTAGTCGGGGCCAGCATGGGAGGATGGGCTGCTGGCGACGCGTCGATCGCCTCAAAGCCTGGAGAGATCGATCGCGTGGTATTTCTCGGCTCCGCGCCGAGCCGATCTGCAGACAAGCTCAAGTGCCCGTCCTTGTTCATCGTAGCCCGCGACGACGCCAGCGAGGATGGCCCCCGCCTCCCCGGCATTCGCCAGCAATACGAGAAAGCTCCTCAGCCAAAGGAGTTGATCATTCTCGACGGTTCGGCGCACGCTCAATTTCTTTTCCAGACCGATCAAGCAGACCGCGTGATGCGCGAGATCATCCGTTTCCTCTCTGCACAGCAATGACCCTTGCAGCTTAAGTTCAGCAGCCTAGCGAACGACACGGTTGGCCACATTCATCCACCACGGCGCTGCGTGAATGAATGTCTCCATGGCGGCGATTTGGCAAGCGACTAGGATGGGGAGCGCGTAGAGGTAAACCTTGTGAACCCGGCGCTCGACGATGAGGTCGCGGATAACGCCGAGACAAATCAGCGCGTCCACGCCGGCGGGCGAGAAGACAAGTGGCAGTGCGGGAAAGCGGCCAAAAGCTGCGTCAAGCAGCGCACAGGAGGCGATCAGCATCAGGCGCCGATGGAACTCGGGCTTCTTGCGCCAGTAGATAGCCAGCCCAAAGGGCACGGCAAAGCTGGCAAGGTCCAGCACCTGGACAATAGTGAAAGCCGTTGAGTTGAATGGGTCATTTTGCTGGATTGAGAACTTAACCATGCTGACAGAGGTCCAAGCGCCAAGGATCACAATAGCGACGCCGAGCCCGACACCAAACCAGCCGAGCCTGCGATGCAAGCCGACGTTGTGGGACCGGATCAGCGCGGATTGCACAATGAAGAAGACAACCCATGCGGGGAACACAATGGCATGGATGTACAGAACAAAGGGCGGCAGTGGCGAGGCATGTAGGAGGTTATGGTCGATGGTGTGGCTGAAGCCGTACACCACAGTCGCGGCGATCAGCAGCGACATGAAGAAGTAAAAGTACTGACCCCGGAAGCCCGCACGCTTGGTCATCATCTGATTCGCCAACGCGTTCGGTTCAGAGCTCATTTCTTGCGGCCCGATCTTAGCACAGCCGGTTCGAGCGCCCCTTGCCTTCAAATGAGTCAACCAATCGAAAACTTCCGGGGCCGTCGGCAAGTCGGAAGTGATCCAGACCGTTCGGGGAATGCGGATCCGTATTGACGAGTCAGCCTGGTTCGAGCTCTTGCGTGATGCTGAGTGAAAGGTTTTGAATGTGAGACAGCCGTATCATCCTGAGACGCGGGGGCTCGCTGCTCTCATTTGCTACTCTCAAAACCGTCGCTAACCCGCTGAAAATGCACTCACCTCGGTGCTAGTCCTTCCGTTCGCACAGATGGCTGCTCTGTTGCTCCTCCTTTTCTGAACCGCGGAATATGGCTCCCCACAGCTCTTCCTAACCGGGAAGAGGGGAGCCCAACCGCATTTTCAATCGGCAGAACAAGTCCGGGACGAACGAGTCTGGGTTAAAACGAGTCTGGGTCGAACGAGTCTGGGTTAAGGGGAGTCTGATCGCTTGGCGCATCCAGCCACAGCAACGGCGCGTGCCGCGCAGAACGCCAGCACCGTGGCGGGGCTTGCGCGTTTTTTCCCCGAAGTGTCGCCCGTCCGCATGCCTGTTCAACTCGCTCGCCTTACCCCGGGTAGCGACCCCGCCTCGGCTCCTTTTTCCGAAAGTATCGTGCTCGAATTCGGCACTCCCCGCGAAGTTCTTTTTGAATGCGCCACGCCGCTGGAGTTTGGCGACGAGCTCCGCCTGCGCAACTCCGACGGTTCGCTCGACGTCATCGTCGCCGTGGTCGCAGTGCAGTGTCACCCCGGCAAAACCGTGGTGGCGGCCCGTTTTCGTGGCGAAGTGCCCAACTGGATCGTGAAATCATGACTCCTACAACACCTGTACAGGATCTACCTACCCAATGGGCCACCGCCCGACGGTTATACCCAATTTATTTTGAACTGGCGCGCGAGTTTGCCATCGACATAAAACCGTGCGCCGAACTCGAAGCCGGACTCGACACCCCCGAGAAAGAAATCGTCGAGCAGGCCAACCACTGGCTCGAGAAAATGGACGACCTCGTCCAGGTGCATCAGCTCCGCCAATTCCTGCAAACCAGTTCGCTGATCAACGAAGAAGGCATCGAGAGCCTGCTCGAGCATTTCCTGGCGAAGCCCGTCAAGACCGACGTCATTCGCGACAAAGTTGATTTTCTGCTGGTGCAGTATTTCAGCCAGCTCGCTCCCTCCGGCCTTACTGACGCTCAAGTGGATCTCGCCTATGTGGCCGAGGCGCTGAAGCAGGTTTTGGGCGCGGTGGAATTAAAGCCTCCGGTATGGTTAAACGCGCTCGACCGTGTGCTCGAATCTTCGCGGCGCTGCAAGTCTCTCGACGAGCTTCTGCATGGCGGCATTCTAGAACACGGGCGCAAGGCCAAGGGCTTGGCGGGAGACTTGTTTTATCTGCCGGTCGCTCTGGTCGCCTTTACCCGCTTTGGATACCTCATGCGGCGGTCTTTTTTTCGCCTCATGCTAGGTGATCTGAACGGGATTCTCGACGGTCTGACTGAGCTTGAGGAAAAAGGCGTTAAGACCATCGACTGCCGCCGCGCCCAGTTTTCCGCGCAAGAACCGATTGTCCGGCTGCGCGTGATCTGCCAGTCGTGGAAAGTTATGTTTCAGGCCGAATACTCGTCGGGCTCGCCCTTGCGCATGCTGGTCGATCTGCGCGCCTCGGTCGAGTACGCGCTGGGCCGCGGCACAGCTCCTGAAACGGAGGCTAAAGGTGCATCAGCCGCAAAGGCTGCACCTGCCGTGAAGCCGACACCCGCGGCTTCGACGCCCGCTCCGAAACCGGCGGCCGCAGTCAAACCGCCGGCCGCCGCCGCAAAACCGGCTGCTTCTGCGGCAGCAGCAGGTGCTTCGAAGCTCCCGGCCAAAACTGCTGCGCCCGCTCCGGCGGCGAAGCCCAAGGCCAAGCCCGCCGCAGAGGAGGCTGAATTTGAAGTCTCCGGTGAGGCTGGCTGGGATCCGGATACAACACCGCCGAACAAATAAACGATTCATCGAGGCCGGTTCCGGGCGTGACCCGGCGAATCGGGTGGACAGAAACAGACTTGCAGTGCAAAGGACGTTTCGAAGTGCAGGCACCGACCGTACTGATCATCTCCGATGAAGTCGATTTCACCCGCCGCGTCACGGCGCGCTGGCAGATGGAGCGCAACGTCCCCACGTTCACGCTGTTGAGTGGAGACTTGTGGCCGCGCTTTGCCGTCGACGTGTTCGACGTGGCCATTGTCGGGGAGTTGCGCCGCGATCTGCTTTCGGTGGTTCTCGAGCCTTTGCATTCGACGGGGCGGCCGGTTTTCTGCGTCTGCCACGATTCCGCGACCGGACAGCTGGTGCATGAGCGCTGGCCTCGCGTTGCGTTGCTTCGGCCCAGCGAACATTGGCTGGAAACCCTGGTGCTGGCAGCTAGCGAGGCAGTGCACCGTTCGCGCGCTGAAGCCCGCGCTCGAACTGCGGAGGCCGCCTGCGCCACGCTCGATCGCCAGGCTATGCTGGGCCGCTACATGCTGGAAATGCGGCACAACCTCAACAACGCCCTCACCTCGGTATTGGGAAACTCTGATCTGCTGCTGCTCGAGCCGGGCAGCCTCTCCGCCCAGACTCGCGCTCAGATCGAAACCATTCGCAATATGACGCTCCGGATTCACGAAATCATGCAGCGCTTCTCCTCCTTGGAAAAAGAAATGAACGTGGTCGCGCAGCAGGCCGAGCAGGACGCCGGCAAGTCCTACGCGGCCGGAGCATCTGGTAACTAGCATGAAATTCCTCCCCTCGCACCGCGCCGATCGCATGACAGTAGAGCAAACCGTTCGGCGAATGAACGTCTGCACACCCTCCGGGGGAAGGATCTATGCATAGATTGATGGCGGGTGTCACCATTCTCGAACATGAGCTTTCCGAGTTGCGCCTGCTGGTCGAGCGCCAGACGGGAATCCTGCTCGACTGCCCGAACAGCGCGCTAGCCGCGCATGTGGCCGAGTATCTGGAGCGTCACGAACTGGAATCTCCCGCCGCATTGCTCGACCGGTTGCGCGCTTCCGATCGGGATCCTTCCGCGCTGCCCGCATTTCTCGACGGCGTGCTCAACGTCAACACCGGTTTCTTCCGCCATCCTGGAGCCATGAATGCGCTGGCCCGGCAGGTGATCCCGCAGCTCTACGCCCGCAAAGTGGACGACGGGCCCAGCACGTTGCGCATCTGGAGCGCGGGTTGCTCCAGTGGCGAAGAGACATATTCCATTGCCATGGCGCTGTGCGAAGCGCTGCCCGGGGGAAATGGGAACGGCTCGGGTAATGGTTCGAGTTCCAACAATGGTTCGAACAGTGGCTCGAATAACGGGAACGGCTCGAAGGACACCCGGGAAAAAAATTCGTCTGGCAAGAACGGCGGAATTGCCGAGAGCAGCGCCCTTGGCTCAGGGCAGGGAACCAGGGACTGGTCGATTCATATTGTGGGCAGCGATCTGCTGCCCTCGGCGATCGAAGTTGCCGAACGGGGACTCTATCCGCAGTCGGCTCTTACCGGATTGCCGCCGGCGGCCATCCGCGCCTGCTTCTCTAAAATCGGAAGCCCGAACGGCAGCTCGAATGGATCAGCGAATGGTTCTTCGGAAACGCCGCAAAACGGGGCGGCCAACGGCGCCGGAAGCAACAACGCAACGACCGCTTCGACGACCAACAGTTCGAACAATAGCTCGACCAACGGCGCGCACCTCCTGGTCAAGCCGCGCCTGCGCAGCCTGGTCACTTTCAATACCATGAACCTGACCAAGCCCGTCTACATCGGCCGCTTCGACTGCATCTTCTGCATGGACGTGCTGCCTCACCTCTCGCGCGCCCAGCGCACCGCGCTCATGGAGCGCCTGCATCTCTATCTCGAACCCGGCGGATATCTCTTCTTAAGCCAGACCGAAAAGCTCCAAGCCCCCAACCTGAACTTCCGCTCCGAAACCTTCGACGGCTATACCTTCCACCGCAAACCCCTGGCAGCCAGCGCAGCCTACGGACGATAAACGGCCGAGCCAAGGCGCGGCAGCGCATCTAAAACAAGAAGATCTGCACGACGAAGGCAAATCACAGCACCGACGCAGTCCCACGCAGAAACGGATTCACCACTTCCACTCCGTCCAACTTCTGCCCGTTCTGTAGGTCTTCGGTGAGAAGAAATCCGCATGCCGCCGCTTTAGCCGCTGCGACGATGAGAGCATCCCAGTACGAAAGCCGATACCGGTCTTGCAGCTTCCACCCGCGCTCAATCACGGCCGCGTCCACGACTACAGGATTCCACGCTAGCAAATCGCGAACTTCGGCTCGAGCCTCGTCGCTGGCGGCAGGCTTCAGCCGCACTGCATTGACATAGAACTCATTGAGCACCTGAAAGCTGACTCGTCCCAGCCGGCTCTTCCACAGTTCGGCGCGCCAATCCCTGGCAACCCGCTGCTTGCGCGGGTCGGCGCCGTCTACTGCGTAAAGGAAGATGTTGGAATCAACGAAGACGGGAGCGGTCATGCGCTTCCTCGCGCGTCAGGTAGCGGCCGTTGCTCCGAAGAAAAGGCTTGCGTCCCAGCGCCCGCCGCATCGCCCGCTCGTAGCCGTCTTGAGCGGTCATGCGTTGTTTCAGCAGTTCCCCCAGCAACCGGGAAACGCTAGTATCCCGCCGTGCCGCCTCGATGCGGGCCCACTGAGCTACGTCCTCTTCCAAAGTCACGGTGACATTCCGGAGCTGTGATTTGGACGACACGAATATAGTGTAACACGATACTAGTGTCTTTGATCAATGCGAATGCAAGCGGTTTTGGCCTGGTGGGGCGTATGGGCCACACCGACAGTAGCATTTTCAAAATCGCATTGGTGTTTCCGGGAGTACTACAATGCGATGAACCCTATGGCCATCAACTGGCAAGACCTACTCACCACCGTTGGCGGAGGCAGTGGAATCTTATTGGCTGCCGCTTGGCTGATCAGGACTGTTCTCAACGATAAATTGGTACGGGACGCAAAGGTCTTCGAGACGCAACTCAAGGCAGGAGCAGACGCAGAGATTGAGCGTTTGAAACACTCGCTTGAGATGTTTGCCGTGGAGCATCAAGTGCGATTCTCTAACCTTCACGCGAAACGCGCCGAAGTGATCGCAGAGATCTATTTCCAAATGGTGGACGTAGAACAACAAGGGCAGCGGTTTGTCTACGTGGATGTGTTCAACGAAACACAGGAAAGGCAGCAAGCCTACTCTGAGACAATGAAGAGGCTTGTCGAGTTCTATTTCTTCCTCGAAAAGCGCCGAATCTACCTACCGGAGTCGATTTGTGCGGTGATGAAGAAATTCGTGGACACCATTAGAAAGAGTGTGATTCGCACGAACATCTACGAACCCATTCATCAATCATTCAACGCGAGGGTTCTTGAAGAGAAGGTTAAGGTCATTCAAGAGGTCAGCGAAGCATTCGAAGGATCGATTCCGGCAGCAAGGGTCGCATTAGAAAACGAGTTTCGACGCCTGCTCGGAGTCGAGCCAGAAGCTAAGGTCCGCCCCGTAGAGTCGAGCGAGGTCGCGCAGCGTTTCCTCGGTTCATAAGCTTTACGCGAACAAAAACTCCTTCGTCCTCAACTCCTTGATCGCGTCCCGCAGCTTCGCCGCCTTCTCAAACTCAAATTTCTTAGCGGCTTCGCGCATATCGCTTTCGAGTTTGCCGATGTAGGTATCTACTTCTTCCTGCGACTTGAATTCCGGCATGCCCTCGGCTTCGCCGGCAGTCAGGTCGGCATAGTCAGCGGCCACGATTCCCGCCAGTGTCATGTCCAGAGGACGGATGATCGACTCCGGCGTAATTCCATTTTCTTCGTTGTAGGCGGTCTGAATGGCTCGGCGGCGCAAAGTCTCGTCCATGGCGCGCTTCATCGAATCGGTTTGGCGATCCGCATAAAGAATCGCGCGCCCGTTCAAATGTCGCGCGCAGCGGCCGATGGTCTGGATCAGCGATCCCGTCGACCGCAGAAATCCTTCTTTGTCCGCATCCAGAATCGCCACCAGCGAAACTTCCGGTAGGTCCAGCCCCTCGCGCAGCAGATTGATGCCGATCAATACATCAAACTCACCCTTACGCAGGTCGCGTAGAATCTTCACCCGCTCCAGGGTTTCGATTTCCGAATGCATGTAGCGGCATTTCACACCAACTTCGGCGTAATACTCGGCGAGGTCTTCGGACATGCGTTTGGTCAGGGTCGTCACCAACACGCGCTGGCCAAGTTCGACCCGGGCGCGAATCTCGTGCAACAGGTCGTCAATCTGCCCCTTGACCGGACGCACCTCCACCGGCGGATCAATCAGCCCGGTCGGCCGGATGATCTGTTCCACCACCACACCCGCCGACTTGGTCAACTCATAAGGCCCAGGCGTCGCCGAGACATAGATAAGCTGGTTGGTGCGATGTTCAAACTCCTCAAACGTCAGCGGACGATTGTCCAGCGCCGACGGCATGCGAAAGCCATACTCGACCAGCGTTTCCTTGCGCGAGCGATCACCGGCATACATACCGCGCAACTGCGGCACGGTGCCATGCGACTCGTCGATGAACATGAGAAAGTCGCGCGGAAAATAATCCAACAGCGTCGGCGGAGGCTCGCCCGGCAATCGCCCGGTAAAATGCCGGGAATAATTCTCGATGCCGTGGCAGAATCCCATAGCCTTGATCATCTCCAGATCAAACATGGTCCGCTGGTGAATGCGCTGCGCCTCGACCAGCCGTCCCTGCTTTTCCAACTCGACTTCCCACCACGCCAGCTCTTTCTTGATCGACGCCACCGCCGACGCCCGCGTTTCTTCCTTCATCACATAATGCGTTTTCGGATAAATCGGCAGCCGCATGTATTTCTGCTTGACCGTGCCAAACAGCGGATCGATCTGCGTGAGCGACGACACCTCATCGCCCCACAACTCGATGCGATAGGCCATGTCGTCGTAAGTAGGGAAGACCTCGATCACATCGCCGCGTACGCGAAACGTCCCGCGCCGGAAGTCCGAGTTAGTGCGCTCGTAAAGAATGTCGACCAGCCGATGGGTAATCTCCTCGCGCTTGATCTTCTGGCCTTTTTCCAGAAACATCATCATGCCGTAATAAGCTTCCGGCGAACCCAGGCCGTAGATGCAACTGACCGACGCGACAATCAACGCATCGCGTCGCTCAAACAAAGAGCGGGTTGCAGAAAGCCGCAGCTTATCGAGTTCATCGTTGATGGTCGCTTCTTTTTCAATGTAAAGGTCGGCCGCCGGAACGTAGGCCTCGGGCTGGTAGTAGTCGTAGTACGAAACGAAATATTCAACCGCATTATGCGGAAAGAAATTCTTGAACTCGTGATACAGCTGCGCCGCCAACGTCTTGTTATGCGCCATCACCAGCGTTGGCCGGTTGGCGGCCTCAATCACCTTAGCCATGGTGAAGGTCTTGCCCGACCCGGTGACGCCCAGCAAAACCTGATGCTGCTCGCGGTCATACACGCCACGCAGCAGCGATTCAATAGCGCGGCCCTGATCACCCTGCGGCTTGTAGCTGGAAACAAGTTTGAAATCCATAAAAAAGCTCTTGGCTGTCAGCTCTTAGCTTCTGATTGTGTGGGACGGGCGCCTTCGCCCGTCCGGCCAAGCGCAGCGGGGCCAGCTTTTCGCCGGCAGCGCCACAGAAGCCAATTTCGCCGACAGAGAATCTTTCTATTATAACGTCCCCGGGGAGCAGGCGAGAACGCGCCGCTACTTGTGGAGCTCGACGGCGAGCAAATGCGGCGCGTCAGATTTGTCGGAGGATTCTACATACTCAACCTTGGCCGGCCGGTTTTCCAGGTCGTGACACGGGTTGAGATTGCTGTTCGGCTGGAAGCCGAGGGCACTGAATTCAATCTTGTAGTAATTGTCGGTATGCAGCGCCAGCTTTTTCGCGCCGGAGGTGATGGTCAGGTCCAGGTTAGGGACATTGCAATGAACCCCGTTCAGAACGCCCACCAGAAAACGGTGAGGCCCGCTGGGGACAAACAGTTTTCGAGGGGCCAGATGCGGTACGTCCGTCGACAAGTCAGTTTCTACAGCATCCGCCTCTTTTTCGCTGATCTCCTGGCGTCGAGCTGCGTTTCGCTGTTGCGCCGCGATGTATTCCGTGGCGCCCATTCGGAGCATCTCGATCGTTTGAATCTCCTCCGGAGACTTCGCCAGTTTGGCAGCGTTGTCGAGCACCTTGATGGCATTCTCTCCCTGTCCCATGGCGAGCAGAACGTTGGCCATATTGATGCGATAACCGGCGTTGCCAGGGTCGAGAGACACGGCTGTTAGTCCCATCATCCGCGCGTCTTCGAGATTGCGGCGACGCGATCCCAGAAAGGCAGCAAGTCGGTCGTAGGAAGGCGCAAACGACGGATTCAACTTGATGGAAGCTCGGAGGCTGCTTTCGATCTGCGCCTCGTCCGATGGAGCCACCGGACTCATCATCGAAATGGCGGCAAAATAGTAGTGAGCCAGATAACTCTGGGAATCGAGTTGCACGGCCTGCGCATAGCGCTGGCGCGCTTCGTCTAAATGGTTCTGCTGAAATTCCATGAAGCCCAGAGTCTCCTGCACCTGAACGTTTTTCGGATCTTCCTGCAGGATGTGATCGATCAGCGCGTGAGCGTCAGCGGTTCTTTGGTTGTAGGCCAGAAAGTCGGCGCGTACCGCGTCGGCTCGTCCGGGCGTCATCACTTCCACCTGGAAAGCCGACTCATCGACGGCCGTGATTGCAGCCATCTTGAAATAATTAAAACTGGCTTGCTGGATATAGGTTTCCAGAGCCGACTGCAATTGCTTCAAATCGCCGAAAGCGCGCGTGGCGGCGGTAACTGGGTCAACTTTCTGAATCAGAAGGTCCGAATATTGTAATAGCCGCGAACCTTTGTCTTGATGGTCTTTGACTTCAATGTAATGCGTCAGGGCCCACGACTCCGCGTAGAAAATCGAGCCCTTATTCTCCTCGTGGTAATACGGCGATTTCTGGTCGACGGTGAACAGGGTCGCCAGCGGAAGCAGCCGCGTCTGCCGCAACAGCATAATGTCGTCTCTGCTCGGTTCGCCTAGCAGAGCTTCTTTGTCGCGGATTTCCGTATTCTGGTAGAACTCGGCCAGACCCTCGTTCATCCACAACGGCATCCATTCCGCCGCCTTGCCCACGAGCAAATGGGTGTACTCGTGATACACGATCGAGTAGGGATGTTCGCCTTCCGCGTCGAGCCGCATCAAAACATAATTCTTGTCGGGAGCTCGCAGAAAAAGTCCACCCAGCTGCAGCGATCCTCTCGCCAGATAGGCCTCGGGTTCGAGCGCCTTGAAATCTTTTTCGTCCTTGATGGCCAGCACGATGATGGGCGAGCCGGGATCGATTTGCAGCTTCGGAAACGCCGCGTGAAATACCTCTCGCATGCGCTCGAATTGATCGGCGACGCGGCGCCCTTGTTTTTCGTTGGAGTTGGTGACGACCAC
>Ga0307476_10000148_pt1 | contig 67819 bp, 56 predicted proteins | sample atmos_gasesECM2C_2_FD_203314 | JGI IMG/M metagenome (GOLD analysis project Ga0307476, IMG submission 203314) | Hardwood forest soil microbial communities from Morgan-Monroe State Forest, Indiana, United States - atmos_gasesECM2C_05 | ecosystem: Environmental > Terrestrial > Soil > Temperate... | reverse complement strand
ACCGTCCTTCGAGTTGCTCAATACGTAAAAAAGAGAAACCGGTATCACCAAAAGTGGGACACACTCCTCCCGAAATTGCGTCTTCAACGGCTCGATATGGGGTTGCCCGCAAATGGACCATCTGGGAAACTGCGCACATCGACAGCCCACAAGCAAGTGCGGCTCGTTTGGGGAAAATGTATGAATAGCGCAATACCTTACGGCTTTTCGGACCCCGGTTTTGGTCGCCACCCAACGGAGCTCCTCGACGCTGAGGGACATGAAAACAGCCATAGGGATCTGGGTTTCGAGCAGATCATTGGGAACAGCCCAGCACTCAAGCATGTCCTCGAACTGGTTAACACAGTCGCATCTAGCGATTCTACAGTTCTCCTGCTGGGTGAGACCGGCACTGGAAAGGCATTGATTGCGCGTGCGATCCATGATCGGAGCCGTCGGCAAGCTCGCTCGTTTGTAAAACTGAATTGCGCCGCCATTCCCACATGTTTGCTAGAAAGCGAGATGTTCGGACATGAGAGAGGCGCCTTTACAGGAGCGTTCAATCGAAGAATCGGGCGAATGGAATTAGCCGACCAGGGCACTTTGTTTTTGGACGAAGTCGGGGATATCCCAATCGAGGTCCAACCGAAGCTGCTGCGTGCCGTTCAAGAACGAGAATTCGAGCGGCTGGGCAGCACCTGTACAAGGCGAGTGAATGTTCGAATCGTAGCCGCAACCAATCGCGATTTGCGAAGCATGATCGCGAGCAAAGAATTTCGGAGCGATCTCTACTACCGGTTGAATGTATTTCCCATCCGAATTCCGCCCCTGCGGGACCGCAAGGAAGATATTCCCTTATTGGCAACTTACTTCGTTCACAAGTTTGCAAGCCAAATGCACAAGAGCATTCACGCAATTCCTCCGTGCGTAATGGAAGAACTTTTGACCTGGGGTTGGCCGGGGAATATCCGTGAACTGGAAAACTTCATCGAACGCGCCATGATTCTTAGCAGGGGCAGGTTGCTGGATGCGCCTTTATCGGAGTTAACGCGATTTTAGACCGACACGGCAGGAGTTTCAGCAGGCTCATGCAGGACATAGCGCAAGTTTGAAAGAAGCCATTGGTTGTCTGCATCCCGAAAGAGCTCCAGTCGAAGGGTATACCAAGCAACAGAGCGAAGAAATTGTGGCCGCGCTTATTGAAAGTAAGGGCCAGGTGGGTGGTCCCGCGGGAGCTGCTGCGCGACTGCGCGTCAATCGAACAACCCTGATTGCGCGAATGAAGAAATTGGGAATAGACGCGAGACGATTTGTGCGAACAGAGTCCGGTGTCGAGAGAGCCTTTTTTGCAGCACCAGGAGGTCCTAGATGAAGGTTCCGACCTTGGCCAGACGCGAGTTGTGAATTCCTTCGGACGCTACAAGGGACGGGCTGAGAACGCCCTTTACGGCAGTTTCTTTCAATACGAATCGAACTAACAAACGAGAGAGAGAACTATTTCATGTCGACCAACTTGACCGCTGTGCTTCAACAGCTTTTGCAGAACACATCGAATCTCAAGGTGCTCCAGCAACTCATGACACCGGACGCCATCTACGTTTCATTGAACTTCGACAACCCCGAACTCAAGAAAATTGAGCCGTGGGCCGGCACTCACAAAGGGCCACAGGCTCTGTCTGACGTCTTTGCGGCAATCCAACGCTTCTGGAAAACACTCGACTTCGAAGCCACCGACACTATTGAGCAGGGTAGCCGCGTCGCCCTCTTCGGCTCTTTCACCTACAAATCGAACGTGACCGGGAAGGAGATCACATCTCCCTTTAGCCTTTTGGCGCGTTTCGAGGGGGATAAGGTTGCCTACCTGCAGTTTCTCCACTTTACAAAACGAATCGTGCGGCCTGACGGAGCGATTCGTCACATTTGTTGTGTGGGTGTTCCGGTCACGCAAGAGGGGACTTTCCAGGGTTTCCTTGGGACAGGGATGGATGTTACTCAGCAAGAGCAGCTGCGACAACTGGAGGCCGACCTGGCGCACATCAATCGTGTAAGCACGTTGGGGGAAATGGCCGCGTCGCTGGCACACGAAATCAAGCAGCCAATCGCTGCAACCATCACCAGCGCCAACAGCTGCATTGAATGGCTCGCACACGAACCGCCCGATCTGGATCGGGCTCGTGCGGCAGCAGCCAGAATCGATAAGTATGGGAAGCGTGCGATTGAAATCATCGACCGTATACGTTCGTTCTACCGGAAATCTCCTCCACAACATGAGTTGGTTGATCTAAACGGAACTATCCAGGAAATGCTCGCCCTGCTAAAAGGTGAGGCCGATCGATACTCGGTTGCCATGCGCACGGAACTTTCCGCTGAACTGCCCAAAATCATAGCAGACCGCGTACAGCTGCAGCAGGTGTTCATGAACCTCATGCTCAACGCCATCGAAGCCATGAAAGACTCAGGCGGAGAGCTTACGGTGAACTCAGAACTGCAGGACAGTCAAGTCCAGTTCTCAATCAGTGACACGGGTGTGGGGTTGCCGGCGGAGAAGTTGGATCAGATCTTTTCTGCATTCTTTACCACCAAGCCGCAGGGCAGCGGCATGGGGTTGGCCATCAGCCGTTCCATTGTGGAGTCGCATGGCGGCCGGTTGTGGGCGGCTGCCAACGGCGGACGAGGAGCAACGTTTCATTTCACTTTGCCGACCGCAGCCGAAATCCTGCAAGTGCCAGCAACTGGAACGTGATTCGGTGTTCCCTCTAGAGAGATTTAGCTCCCGGCGTCGAACGTGAGGGATCGCAACGTCATCTTATTGACGTATGGCTTGCCTGTCACAGTTATGACACCGGTCGTTTCCCGCCTGTGCTTCATTACCCAAATCTGTCCCGAGACAATTGCCGCATAAATAAGCGCTCTCCGTCCTAGTCTTCTCCTTCGTGACGAGCACCTAGTGGCATTTCTCGATGGCAACGAATTTGCTCTTCTTGGGGATGGCTGCTCTGCATAAAGAACTCTTAGAGACGATTCGAGCCGTACACGGCGGAAAGAAGGCCCTATGGTCAGAGGTTACTCTTCAGCGTGCCGAGCACGCGACCGACGATGCGCTCACGCCAACGGAAATCCGCGTCCGGCAGCTGATTGCCGAGGGGAATTCGAACAAAGAGATCGCTTCGCAACTCTCGGTCACGGAAGAAACGATTAAAGGCCAAGTCCGAAATATACTCGCGAAACTGAGGGCAAATGACCGAACTCATGCTGCGATGATTGGCGTCAAGCGCGGCATAATCGGATTTTAGGTTCCCCGAAAGAGGCTGGCAGTTGAGCCTTTTGGGGCTTGCGAACTTATTCTGGGCGTTTCATGCTCCTGATCGAGCATGCGACGGTTATTCTCATCATTTGCTCGGGGCTGGCACTCGCGCAGGATCCGCCTCTGCTCAAGCAATCCAGGCTCATAAGATGAAACAACGATGCAGGTCGCTCGAATTTCAGCGACAGTAAATCAAGAAGGAGACCACAAATGCTAAAAGGCTTCAACGTTCCCCTGACTGCGAAAGGCAAATCGACTTTGAATCCAACTCCACCCTGGTACTACTCTTGCGATTTTCTCAACATTGAGTTCTGGGCGGACCCTTCCGCAGTCGCGGCTCTATTGCCTCCCGGCCTCGACCCCGATCGCGCTGCAAATGGGCGAGCCAGCGGTAGTTTTTACGACTGGCAGTTCAGCGGCAATGACGAAGAGTATCTGGACCCAGCCCGTTATCAATACCGCGAGTTTTTCATCCTTCTGGATGCGTTATTTCAGGGGAAGCCGGTCTCTTATTGTCCTTATATTTTCGTAGACAATGACGCGGCGCTTGCCCGCGGGTGGGCGCAGGGCTATCCGAAGCGCATTGCACAGGTGTTCCAGACCAGATATCACGCCGCCACGGGTAAAGCCGGCCCCGCGCTCGCACCGGGGTCTAAGTTTGCTGGCACCCTTACATGCGCCGGGCAAAGACTTGCCGAGGGTCTGGTTACTCTGAGGGAGCAGGTAAAGGACACGTCGAAGTTGATTGAGAGGCCGGTCTTCGGTCTCTTACATTTCCCGCGTCTCGCAGCCGACCAGCGGGACAAACCGGCCCTTCATGAGGTTGTCGAAAATGTTCCCCACGACATCAAAATTGAGCAAGCCTGGGTCGGAGAAGGGTCTCTGACATTGCCCGCCTGTAGAGGTGAGGAACTCTCGGATCTGGCGCCCGTCCGTTGCGGAAAAGGCATACGGGCGTCCCTGTCATATGTCGTGGATGACCTCAAGACGCTGAAGGATTTGAAACGGTAACAGGAGATGGCGTATTTTCTGTTTCTTTTTTGGCGCAACGAGTGTGAAACGTTGTGCCTCCAGTTTCGATGAGAAGTGAGTTCAGGAATTCAACCAGGTTCAGGAGAGGAATGACCATGGCAAAGACGGTGGCTGATCTGCTGGTAGACGTTTTGTTGCAAGCGGACGTTACGCGAATTTATGGAGTCCCTGGCGATTCGCTCAATGGCATCACGGATTCGCTTCGCACCCGCGACAACATCCATTGGATTGGAGTACGCCATGAGGAGACAGCTGCGTTTGCAGCCGGCGCCGAAGCCCATCTTACGGGTAAGTTAGCTGTTTGCGCGGGGAGCTGCGGGCCTGGAAACCTGCACTTGATCAATGGCCTTTACGAGTGCCAGCGCAGCCGCGTCCCTGTTCTGGCTATCGCGGCACAAGTTCCGAGTGCCGAAATCGGGAGCGGATATTTTCAGGAGACGGATCCGAAACATATCTTCTCGCAGTGCAGCCATTATTGTGAGCTGGTCTCGCAAGCCTCGCAGATGCCACGCGTCCTTGAGATCGCGATCCAGACTGCGATTGCAAGGCGGGGCGTCGCAGTTGTCGTGATTCCAGGGGACGTGGCGCTGCGACATTCGGTTGAGCAAGAGCCCCGGCTGCGTTTTGCCGAGCCCAAACCGACAGTGTGTCCATCCGATGACGAACTGAACTTGCTTGCCGAAGTTCTGAATCGCTCAAAGAAGACAACGATCCTTGGGGGCGCCGGGTGCGCCGGAGCTCATGACGAACTGGTCGAGTTCGCACGCAAACTACAGGCTCCGATCGTCCACGCCTTCCGCGGCAAGGAGTTCATCGAGTATGACAACCCCTTCGATGTGGGCATGACCGGCCTGCTCGGATTTTCGTCGGGCTATCACGCCATGATGAGCTGCGACACGCTCATGATGATCGGCACGGACTTTCCTTATCAGCAGTTCCTTCCCAAGGACGCGACCGTTGTGCAGATCGATCTTCGAGGCGAGCAGCTAGGGCGTCGCAGCAAAGTTGATTTTGGTTTTGTAGGAGACACGAAGGCCACGCTGCAAGCGCTCTTGCCAAGGCTCGAGCAGAGCCAGTATGAAGCGCATCTCAAAGAATCGCTCGAGCACTATCGCAAGGCCCGCCAAGGCCTGAACGAGCGTACAAGGGGCGATTCCCGCTCAACACCTGTTTATCCAGAGTACGTCGCAAGCGTGATTGACAAGCTCGCAACGCAGGATGCGATCTTCACCTTCGACGTTGGAACGCCAGTCGTCTGGGCGGCGCGCTATCTTCGAATGAACGGCAAGCGCCGTCTCATTGGTTCCCTCAATCATGGGTCGATGGCCAACGCCTTACCGCAGGCCATCGGGGCACAGATCAGCCATCCCGGCCGCCAGGTGATCACCATGTCGGGCGATGGCGGCTTAGCGATGCTCATGGGCGAATTGCTTACGTTAAAGCAGCACAATTTGCCGGTGAAGCTGGTCGTTTTTAAAAATGATGCGCTCGCCTTTGTAGAGTTGGAAATGAAGGCCGGCGGCTTTCTCGATTTTGCAACCAGTCTTGAGAACCCCGAGTTTACAAAGATTGCCGAGGGAGCGGGTCTTCTAGGCCTGAGGGCCGAAACTCCGGACCAGGTAGAACCTGCAATCGCGCAGGCTCTTAAGCACAACGGGCCGGCATTGGTCGAGGTACTTGTAGCACGTCAGGAGCTTTCGATGCCTCCAACGATCACCTTCGAGGAAGCCAAAGGCTTTGGCATCTTTATGCTGAAGGCCGTCCTCAATGGACGCGGCGATGAAATCATCGATCTCGCACGGGTGAACCTGCTGCGCTAGTTGATCCCGAGTCTAGTGATGTTTCCTGAGCTCCGGGGAGGCGGAGGTGTGTTCCGTGGTACAACTTCGGTACATAACAAAATGGCCGAAAGACATCCCTGTTGAAGCCAGATGTACGGCGTGCCCGAATGTCACATTCAGGGCGCAAAGGTATGGTCATCGCCCTAACCGCGAGGAATACCAGAGGTCTCTTCAGCTACAGTTTGACTTGCACTGCCAGTCGGCACACCCTAGTAGTTAAGAGCGGCCCCTTCCCAGTTTCCCATGCGAACACTTCTTCTTGCTGCTCTCCTGTAGAATCCGGCTATGGTGGTCCTTAATGGACATAACAACTGTAGTGCGGCAGTTGCGAATTCAGAGGGACCGGGCAGCCAATGAAGTACAGCGGCCCGATGCAGCGCTAGCGGCACTGGGTAGCAGCAACAACGGAATCCGTATCGGCGGCAGGGAGAACTTTGTCTGCGGCAGCGCGGGCAAGAATCGCGGCAGCTCAACGTGCGAGATGGGCTAAGGCTCGGGCTGGTGGACAGAAACAGAATGTCGTCGCGATGCCTAAGAAGCGAATGCTCCCGGCTGGCGCACGGAGGAAGATCGCCGCTGCGCAACGCGCCCGATGGGCCAAGGTGAAAGCTCGAAAGAAAGCAAGCGCGAAGTCAAGCTAGTACGGAATGTGTAGCCGTAGATTCTGCTTTGAGCCCGAGACTCGCTAGGTATCCAGCTCAAAGGTCAGCCACCAAGTCATGAGTCGAAGGGCCAAAGCATCGATATGAATATTTCCACCCGGAGTGGTTTGGCGGCGGTATTCGTTGTGGCCATCGCGGGAGCACTGGGACCGGCACAGTCGGATGGGTCAAACGAAAATAGTTCGGCCTCAGCGCAGGCGCAGAAGCAGGACGGTCAACGAGCACTTCGTACTCGGGAGTTTCTGGGATTGGGCAGGCAGCCCGATCCCCAACTTGCCAGCAATGGTGAGAAGATCTTCGGACCAACTTGCGGCTTTTGTCATGGCGCGGATGGGCGCGGAGGAACAGGACCCGATTTGTTGCGCTCGACTCTAGTTCTCGATGATGACAAAGGGGAGTTGATTGGGCCGGTCGTTCAAAACGGCAGGCCGAGCAGAGGCATGCCCGCGTTTTCTGCGTTGACTGAGGAGCAGGTTCGCGCCATCGCGGAATTTCTTCACATGCAGGTCGAGTTGGCAGAAAACCGAGGTACTTATCGGGTCCAGAATATCGTGACTGGGAACACGAGAGCGGGGGAAGCGTACTTCAAGGGTGAGGGCAAATGCTACACCTGCCACTCCGTGACCGGCGACCTCGCCCACATCGCATCGAAGCTGTCCCCTCTTGATCTGCAAGCCGTTGAACTCTACCCCGAGGCCCGCAGCTATGATTTCGGCGGCACGCACCCGCCGCGCCAGGTAACAGTGATACTGGCGGATGGGAAGAAGCTCACCGGTTCGCTCAAACACCTCGACGACTTCTACGTTTCCCTTGAGGACGAGCAGGGTCAATATCATTCGATTGCGATAACCAAGGGCGTGAAGGCGGTGGTGGAAGACAAGTTGGTGTTTCATCGCAAAATGCTGGATCACTACTCGGACAGACAAATCCACGACCTCACGGCTTACCTGGTAACGCTCAAATGAAATCGCGTCCGTTGATGTTGTGGTCGTTGCTCGTATTGCTTCATGGGGTTTCGATTGCACAATTACTCGATCCGCACAAGCTGCTTGAAGCTGAGCCAACGGACACGTGGCCGACTTACAACGGAGATTATTCGGGCCGCCGCTTCAGCCCTCTGATACAGATTCATACCTCGAACGTCTCTAGTTTGGCGCTTACCTGGATGTATCGGGTCAAAGTTGCCGCACCAATGCGAGGCGTTACAAATCCGGAGATCAAGTCCACGCCGCTCATGGTGAAGGGGATTCTTTATTTCACCATTCCCGATCATGTTTTCGCCGTGGATGCGCGCAGCGGCCGTGAACTTTGGCACTACGACTGGGTAGACCAGGGCGGCCACCTGGTAGGCAATCGCGGCGTCGGAATGTACGGTGATTGGTTGTACTTCATGGCGCCGGACGGATGGTTCATTTCGCTGGAGGCGCGCACGGGTAACGAGCGCTGGAGAAAGAAAGTCGCTGACGAAAAGATGCAATACTTTACGACGATGGCGCCGATGGCCGTTGGCCATCACGTTCTGATCGGCGTGGGTGGCGATGCCATCGATGTTCCAGGCTTTCTGGAGGCCCGCGATCCGGAGACGGGAGAATTGCAATGGCGATGGAACACCGAGCCGCGAAAAGGCGAACCCGGCTCCGAAACCTGGCCGAACGCTGCTGCGATGGAACACGGCGGAGGCATGACCTGGCTGCCGGGAACCTACGATAGAGATCTTAATTTGCTCTTTTGGGGAACCGGGAATCCGAATCCCGTCACGGCGGGCCAGGGGCGCAAGGGATCCAACCTTTGGACTTGCGCAATTGTTGCCTTGAATCCCGACACCGGGAAACTGGTCTGGTACTTCCAGGCATCTCCGCACGACACCCATGATTGGGACAACGTGGAGACTCCGGTTCTGTTCGATGCAACCATCGATGGCAAACCGCGGAAGTTGCTGGCGCAGGCGGCGCGCAATGGATATTTCTTCGTGCTCGACCGGACCAACGGCAAGAATATTATTTCCAAACCGTTTGTCCCGCTGAACTGGTCGAAGGGTGTCGATGCCTCGGGCCGGCCCATCCCCGATAAGGCGAAAGAACCCACGGTGGATGGTTCCTACTTGACGATCAATTGGGGAGGCGGAACCAACTGGATGCCCCCGAGTTTCAGCCCGCAAACCGGGCTGTTTTATGTGAATGCAACACGGGGTTACTCGATCGTTTATCTGACCGACGCGAGCGACGAGCCGGAAGGATATGGCGGTTTCGGTCAGCCGCTGTGGTCGCAGCATGTTCTGGAAGCGATCGATTTCCGCACTGGCAAAGTGAAATGGAGTCACGCGTACACCACCGCCGATGGCACGCAAGGTGGAAATAGTGGACCTGGAGTTTTGACGACCGCTAGCAATCTGCTATTCACCGGTGACTACAACGGCAACCTGATCGCGTTTAACGCTTCCAACGGAGACATATTGTGGCACTTTCCGGCGTTGCACTCACTGAGCAATGGACCCGAAACCTACATCCTTGATGGGCAGCAGTATCTGGTCGCGGGCGCAGGCGATACGCTGTATGCGTTCTCCTTAGTTCCACATCGGCCGTGATGCTTCGTCGATTGGAATTTCTTTCAAGGGGAAGAGTGTGAATACAAAAGTGGTGCGTTTATGGTCCTCAGTTCTGAGCGCGGTTCTTGTCCTCTGCTATGCACCGACCTTCGGTCAGCAATCCGCACAGCAGGGCCCACCGCTCTGGGGACAAAACCCCAACGGCATGCATATCTATCTGCGCGCCGGTCTGAAGACTCATGGCCCAGGTCTGCACGACTATCCGCAATTTCTTGCTGACTGGAGCAAGCTCCTCACGGACCACGGCGCTGTGGTCGATGGCTCTTTACATGCTCCGAGTGCAGTGGAACTCGAGCGTACTGACGTGCTTGTCATCTATAAAGGAGACAGCGGCTACATGAGCGATAGTGACAAGGCTGCGCTCGAAGGATTCATCAAACGTGGAGGTGGAATAGTCAGCATTCATGACTCGCTGTGCGGTCCCGATCCGGAGTACTTCGCAACCCTGGTGGGTGGAGGCAAGAAGCACGGCCAGATCAACTACACACTGGAGGCGAAAATTCCATACAAGATCGTGGACAAATCAGATCCAATCATGCAGGGAATGCCGGATATGACGATTTCGGACGAAGCTTTTTTCAATATGACCTGGGCGAAAGATCCGACTATCCATATCCTGGCAACAGCCGTAATTCCGGGAACTCCTTCCTCTGGAGTTCACCAAGGAGAAGTCGTGCCTCAAATCTGGAAGTATGAACACACTGTCCCCGGCGGTCAGCCGGCTCGAGCATTCGTGTGGATGCAAGGACATGTATATGCGAACTTTGCGAATTCTCAGATTCAAACCATGTTGCTTCGCGCCATCGCCTGGGCGGGGAAAAAACGGATCACCGAGTTAGTAGACTACGTGCCTCCTCCTCGATGAATGGTGGATATCAGGAACCACATGTCGATCAGTTGATGCAGGCCAACAAGGGAGCAGATTTCGATTTCCTGGTCAGATGCCACAGTGCGGCGATTGCCGGGGAATCGCACTCATGCAAAGTCGTCGCGGAACGGTCGGAACGGGACCAATGGTGGCCGAGAAATAATAGAAATAATATAATGGTGAGACACCTGCCGAGCCATTACCTGGCGGTCCAACCTCCATCGATCAGAATGTCAGTTCCGGTGATAAAGGCCGCGTGTTCGGAACAGAGATAACAGGCCAGGCTACCAATCTCTTCGACTTTGCCCCATCGCCCCACGGGCAGGCTGGCCAGAAATTCCGCGTTGGCTTCGGGATTGTTCATGACCGCGGCATTCATCTCCGTTGCACACGGTCCAGGGCTGATGCCGTTCACGGTTATTCCTTGGCCTGCAAGTTCCAGCGCCAGAGCACGGGTCAGGCCGAGGAGCGCAGTTTTCGCCGAGGAGTAGGCGGTTCGCCCGGGCAAAGAAACATGGCTCATGATCGAGGCCATGTTCAAAATGCGGCCATATCCCGAGCCCGCCATTCCGGGCACAAATGCTCGACACATCAGAAAGGTCGAAATTAAACTGCTGTCGACCACACTGCGGAAATCCGCCAAAGAGAAATCCACCAGAGGCCTGCGGATGTTGATCCCGGCATTGTTAATCAGAATCTGCACAGGCCCGAACTGCTCTGTCACCGCGCGTGCTACGGCAGCGACGTCGTTTTCCTGGGTGACATCGCCAGTGAGGGCAACAGCTGTCCCGCCGTGTGCATTGATCGCATCGCGTACCGACTCCAGACGCTTTTCGTCTCGAGCCACAAGAACGATTCTCGCTCCGGCGTTTGCGAGGGCTTTCGACATTGCCTCGCCAAGACCTCGGTTTCCGCCGGTAATAACAGCTGTTTTTCCAGTTAGGTCAGTTTTCATATCCAGATTCCTGGGTTACCAATGATTGTGACCGAATCTTTCACACCTCCAGGTCTCGGCGCTGATGGGCGCCAATACGAAAACTTCAGTTCTTGCCAATCGAAACGCGCCACCACCGTGTAGGTCACCTTTGATCCCCAGACAATGTTTGCAGCTCTTGGATGGTCTTCGGCGCACCTTTGCGACACAACGAACCAAGTTTTGATTAAGCAACATTGAGGTTCATGATGAGCTTGTGTGCCTACAACGCGGTGCGTAATAGATGTCGCCATAGCTCACGCAAGCGCCAGATTCATGTTGCTGATCGTCTCGTCGATCTCCTGCGTGTTTTTGAAGCCGACCGTGGCGCAATCCACTCCCGCGTTTTGGAAAGCGAATCTCATTGCTCTCACACGATCGTCATGACTATGCTCGAACTGACCGCCACCGCAGAGCTTCATGCCGATCAAACCCAGCCCTTCCTTCTTCAACTGGTGGATGTGATCGACCACTTCGCTCACGTTGTCTGGGTGGTTGGTGTCCTCATAGGTCGGGCCGTCCATGCGTGCGCCGTTGTGGTTGATGCGGATCAGTCCCACGTCGAGCCAGTTTGTGCCCGGCATCTGCCGCAGCGCCGGCAGCCCGTGCACGGAGGCGCCATGGGTGCGGATGATCTTTCTCTGCTGCGCCTCAAGGATCCCGTCCTGCCAGCGTTTCGTAGTCTCTGGCCAGTCGGCCGTGTGCTGCCAATGCAGCAGCATGATGTCAAAGTACTCAGTCTGCGAGGTGCGCCTCAGCTCGTCGAACTTGGCCTGCGGGTCAATACCCTGGTGGAAGGTAGTCACCTTGCTCATCAGCTGATAGCTGTCGCGGGGCAAGCCTTTCAGCGCCTCTCCCAGCATTCCTGGCGTCTGGTAGGCCTCAGCCGTCTCAAAGAAGCGGATACCGCGATCGTAAGCATAGCGCACCAGCAGCGTGAACTCCTGCTGCCCCAGCGCGGCCTGTACTGCACCGCTATTCGTCCCGGTCCCGAAGGCCAGCCGCGTCACCTCCATTTTTGAGCGGCCAAGCACCACGGTATCGGTCGCGGACCGCTTGGCGGCGACCAGCGGAACAATTCCTGCGGTCGCCATGGCTCCAGCGGCCAGACCTGTTTTGAGGAAACTACGCCGTGTCGTTGGACTCATCTTGACCTCCGCGGCTCAAGCCGGTGGGCGAGCCGGATGAGTGGATGTTAGCACGCATCCAGTCGCAATGACGGCGATTGGATCATCCCCCAGCACCACCGGTGAACTCGACCTCGACGACAATCAGACATGATGTCGTTCATCAAAGACAACGGTAAGGGCTTTGTCGGAGTTCACGCCGCGCTCGACACAAACTATAAGTGGCCGGAATACGGAGAAATGATCGGCATTGGTTCGACCAACACCCCTGGATGATCTTCAACGCACCCATCATCAACGAGGCGCCGGACTTCAGTCACTTCCCGCATGCGTTCACCAAATGGGACGAAATCTAAAGGGTAGGAAAAAGAGGGACATGGAAAAAGAGGGACATGGAAAAGGTCCGCCAATATGCGCGGCAAAGTCACTACCAGGCGTGTACCACTTTGACGCGCGGTGGCCCTGAACGGCCTTGAATGACCTGGGTCTCAAGAACCACTTCAATGTTCTCCTTCTGCCAATCGGATGGAAGTTGTCTGAGCATCTCGCCCATGCGATGTTCATCGACCAGAAATTCACCCGCTGCAAGCGTGCCCCCACGGCCTATGCCAGCCGCAACAACTGACAATTGATCGGTATCGGGAGCGGTAAAGCGCGCAACGATCGCGCAATCCTTGTAATCTTCGGTTCGTTGTTGCAAACGGTCGAGCAGCCAGTCACGTTTGGTGGGAAGGGTTCGATCTTCAATCCAGAATTTCGTCATCGTCGCGTCATTCGCGAAATTACAATCTGCTGGCGGCAGCGATTTCAGCATTTCCAGTTCTCGCCACCGGCATTCTCGCGTGGCGGTTCCAACTCGAGGGGCAAAAACTGAAAGGCATTCTATTGCTGCACCTGACACTCGCCTGCGTTTCCGGTGGGGTGATCTGGCTGGTCTGGTGACTGCATTTCCGCGCGCGACGCCGGGCCGGAACCTTCCATGCTACCGCCTGGGGATTGAACTGCTGAGCATCGGGAGCATTGCACTCAAAGGTCACTTGGGCGGCTTTCTTATTGGTGTAAACACACCGGGCTAGCCCCGTGCTGTGCGTTCCACTGTCTGAGTGTAGAGATTCTTCTTGCCCTTCTTTAAAACACTCGGGAATAAAAGCGACACGCCACAGTTATCACCTCAGAACGGTGCAAACCGCGGAGAACAAAACAAGATGACAGGCAAAAGGCAAGATCTTATCGATCAGAAGTTGGTGCCTTCGCCAAGGCGTCCTGTTGTTGGTGTTGCTGCGACTGCTGTGCGGCCAGACTCATACCGCGACCTCGACGGCATTTCCACAACCGCAGCCAGGCAAGGCCGATTCTCCCGGACCGATGAAAGTGCCGGCGGAGCAACTGCGGAGTCTGTTGCGAATTACCGATGTGAATTACGCCCTGGGCCAGCAGTCCCTGGCGTTAGTTGACTCAACCCTTGCATAGATCGCCCCAGGGCCAGGAAGATCAAGAGCTAAAAAGGAACAGAAAAATGACGAAGAGAAATATGCGGGTTGCAGTTTTGGCCGTGCCAATGATGATTGCGTTGCTGCTCTTGGCGGGATCGTCGAGCGTTAAGGCGAATGAGCAGCCCTCAACGGCAAACGCGGAAGTGAAAATCGACAATTTCAGTTTTGGCCCGCAGACGCTCACAGTACCGGTGGGAGCGACGGTTACCTGGACAAACCGTGACGATATCCCCCACACCGTGGTCAGCACAGACGGTGTCTTCAAGTCAAGGTGCGGGATACGGACGAAAAGTTCTCCTACAAGTTTGACCAGGCGGGAACGTATCCCTACTACTGCTCGATCCACCCGAAAATGACCGGCAAGATTGTGGTGCAGTGAGACACGGCAGCATCGCGAACCCTTGACCGAGTACTTAGCAGGGACAACGAGCCAGGACGGCTGCACGGCATCGCTCGCCTTGCAATTAAGAGCACAGACACTCGTAAGGAGCTGATGATGGCAGCCTTCTTGCCAATTCAGGGATTGCTCGGCACAGGCGGCACGTTTGAGGCGGATCTAAACCTCGTGTTGCAGTTCCTCATGGGAGGGGCGTTAGTCGCGGGTGCCCTTCTCGCAAGACGAAAACGCTACACAGCTCATGGAATTTGCCAAACGACCGTGCTGCTTTTGAATCTGGGGATCATCGGGTTAGTGACGTGGCCTTCGTTCCAACAGCAAGTTACGCCAGCACTCCAAAGGGCGTCCATAAATAGTATTACGCGGCGGCCACAATTCATGCGCTTTTAGGATCAATGGCTGAGCTGGTGGGACTCTATATCGTCATGGTCGCAGGCACGCGCGTTCGTCCCCAGGCATTACGCTTCAAAAATTGGAAGCGCTGGATGCGGGCAGAGCTGATCCTCTGGTCCGTTGTTCTTCTAACCGGTGTGGGGACTTACTACGCGTGGTATATCGCGCCATTCCTGCGATCGACGCCAAGATGATATCGACATTCTCGGACCCGTCACCCGTTGTTGCCGCCATGATCGTGTTCTTGCCTTCAGTTTCTCGCAGGCAGCAATGTTTTGACAATCATGTTACAAGAGGCCTGCTTCCAATCGACCGACTCGCTAATCAAACGTTAGAGTGAACAAATCGCACGGCTGATCCGGGGGCCAGTGCAAAAACGTGCAGAGCACACGGAAGCGAACCTGCCTCCGTGTAATGCGGCGGCCCGGTTGCAAGCCCGGTGCACAAGAAATCCCCGCGATTTGGAAAGTGACTCGGACGACATCTGGGAAAAATCGGGGCACGTCTGCCCCGGTTCCTTCGCACTCCAAGCCAAACGCGTCATGGAAGCGCGGAGGCGGTGGCCCGCTCCGCTGTCTGGGTTCTGGTCGAGACGTCGAGGCGGACCCCGCACAGTTCACCGATCAGGCTCCCCGCCCAGCGATAAATATTCTGTTCTCTCACCTGCTTGCGCAGCCGTTGCATGCGGGCGGTTCTTTCTTCCTGGTGCATCTCCAGCGCTGCCCTGATGGTATCCGCCGTATGCTCGGTGTCATACGGGTTCACCAGCACCGCATCCAGCAGCTCGCGCGCCGCTCCCGTAAAGCGGCTCAGGATCAGCACTCCCTGTTCGTCATGACGGGCGGCGATGAACTCCTTGGCCACCAGATTCATCCCGTCGTGCAAAGCAGTCACCAGGCATAGGTCCGCAGCACGGTAGTAGCGCGAGATTTCCTTATGGCTGCAGTGTCGCTTGATAAAAACGATGGGCCTCCAGTTCCCCGTCTGGAAGCGCCAATTGATGCGTTCGGCCTCTGCCTCCACATCGGCCAGCAAGTCATGGTAGCGCTTGATATGGGTTCGGCTCGGCGAGCCGATCTGCACAAAAGTAAATTTCCCTTGATACGTCGGGTTCTTCTCCAGCATCCGCTCGATCGCCAGAAAACGTTCCAGTATTCCCTTGGTATAGTCGACGCGATCGACTCCGACCCCCAGAAACAGAGCCTCTACGCCCAACTCCCGCAGCAACGTCACTCGGTCCTCGTAAGGAGAATCCTCCACCCCCGCACCCGGCGGATCAGGAAATTCCACGCTGATCGGAAACGGTTTCACCATCGTGGAATGCCCCTCACGGTTTACCGTGAAGTGCTCCCAGTCAATGCGAGACTCCACCGTGCGATCGACCGTCTGCAAGAAATTGGTGCAATGAGATTGAATGTGAAACCCGATCAGGTCCGCGCCCAACAGCCCATCTAGCAATTCCCGCTGCCATGGACAAATTCCAAAACTCTCAGAACTCGGCCACGGAATGTGCCAAAAAATGGCGACCCGCGCATCAGGCCGTTGTTTTTTGATCAAAGCCGGCAATAAGGCAAAGTGATAGTCCTGCACCAGAAGCACAGGCCGCTCGGTATTAGCCATTTCTTCCAACACCGCTTCCGCAAATTTCATATTGGCCTGGCGGTAGTGCTCAAAATCGGCGTCGCGAAAGATCGGCCGGGTGTGCGCGATATGGCAAAGCGGCCAGATTCCTTCGTTCGAAAAACCGTAGTAGTAGCCTTCCTCCTCCTCTTTTGTCAGCCAGACCCGCCGTAGCGTGTACTTGGGCTCCTCTGGCGGAACCCGCAGGCGGTCATGCCCATCCACCGTCTCACGGTCCCCGTCCCCACTGCCATGCGCGATCCAGGTGCCGTCACAAGCACACAAGATAGGTTGTAGCGCGGTGACCAGGCCGCTCGCAGGAACCATGGCTTCCATCGACTTGCCCCGATGCACATGGCTATAAGGCTCACGGTTGGAGACCACGAAAAGCTGGCTGTCGCCCAATTTGCTGCGCACATGGACCGACAACCGGTCCGCGGTCCAGTACGATTCCGAAGCCTCGCGCAGTTTGGCCTCTCTTTCCGCCGCCAGACGCGCCGCAGCCAGGCTCTCGGCAATGCTCGCCATCTCGCGGGTCAGAGGTCGCAGCAAGTCCGACTCCGACATGGCGCCCGAAGGCGGCGCGACTTTGCCCGCCCGTAACGCCCGCATCCACTGCGCTGCCCGCGCGATCGGCCCGGCTATGCTCCACCGGACAATCAGCACCGTGATCAGCACAATCAGAAACACTTGCACCAGCACACGCAAGAACGTATCGCGCCATACGCGAGCGATTTGCGCATCGATGTAGCTGGCGTCATGCACAATGACCAACTCACCCGCCAATTCCCCGCCCTGGTGCAGGGGCAACACGTAAACGTGCAGGCGGCCCTTGGTGGTGCGGACAAATACACTCTGTATTTGGTTCTGAGCAATCCCCTGGGCTATTGCAGGTGGTTGCGCTTGCATCCGCTGCGCCAACCCGGCTGACTGTGCGATGGGCTGCAGCTTTGTATCCAGGATCGCCACTCCTGCCAGGTGCTCTCGATTGCTGAATTGCTCAACAATCCCCTGCAGTTTCTTAACCGATCCATTTTCGAGATGAGGACCGACGTTCCCCGCGAGACTTTCGGCCAGCACCGCCGCCCGGTGCTCCAGGTCGCCCCGCAGACTCCGCTTCTCCTCCAGCACCTGGTTGTACGAGGACAGAAACGACACCAGGGTAATGGCGAGGATTAGGGACAAGATTAGGCGAACGCTGAGTAGTCGCACGTCATTGCTCTCCGGTCGTCTTTATCGAACGCCCTTTCCCCGACTGCAGTGGGCGCGTTCTCGATTCACGAGGAACTGACCTTGCTACCCGAGGATGCCGCGAGGATTTCCTAGCGCCGCGTGTCGTGCTGAGCCTAACAGTCTGCCGAAAAACTAGCGATCCGTATCAGGGCGTCGCTTTAGCATTCCGTAAACGTCACAGAATCAGTCCGGCTTTAGCCGCTGCGGAGTGCCATTCACCAAGAAAATGAGCTTCAGCAGACTGCCCAAGCCGCAGCTTGTTGTCCGCTGGGTATTAATACCAACGCCACATTGCGAGTAAGTGTATCAGGACGCCGCCCCCTTGCAGACTGAAAACTCCGAAAACTTACAAAATCAGAAGTGCACCAAAAGCCCGCTCGAAACCTCCCGCCGGCGGCAAAACGGTCGATCGCCCCGCGCACTGCTATCCTATTTACGCTGACCCGGCACGGCCAGCCTTTACTCGGAGGAATACGGTTGACCTTGAAGCGCGAACCAGGTTGGTACAAGGACGCAATCATCTATCAGGTTCACGTGCGCGCCTTCTCCGACAGCAACGGCGACGGTATCGGCGATTTTCAAGGCCTAGCCCAGAGACTCGACTACGTGCAGGAACTCGGCGTCAATGCCATCTGGTTGATGCCCTTTTTCCCCTCTCCCTTGCGCGACGACGGGTACGACATCTCCGACTACAAATCAGTCCATCCCAGTTACGGAACGTTGGAAGATTTCAAGAACTTCCTTTCCATCGCTCATGACCGCGGCATCCGCGTGATCATCGAGTTGATCGTCAACCACACCTCCGACCAGCACCCCTGGTTCCTCGAATCCAGGAGTTCTCTCGATAACCCAAAACGCAACTGGTACGTATGGAGCGACACCGACACCGCCTATCGCGGAACGCGAATCATCTTTCTTGATACCGAGATGTCGAACTGGGCCTGGGATCCGGTTTCCAAGTCCTATTATTGGCATCGCTTCTTCAGTCATCAGCCCGACCTGAATTACGACAACCCCGCCGTTCGCGATGAGATGTGGAACGTAATGAAATTCTGGCTGGAAATCGGAGTCGACGGTTTCCGCCTGGACGCAGTCCCCTACCTGATCGAGCGCGAGGGGACCAATTGCGAGAATCTCCCCGAAACCCACGAGGTGATCCGCGAACTGCGCCGGAAAGTCGACGAGCAATTCCCGGGCACCATGCTGCTGGCCGAGGCCAACCAGTGGCCCTCCGATCTTCGTCCCTACTTCGGCAATGGCGATGAATTCCACATGGCCTTCCACTTTCCTCTGATGCCCCGCATGTTCATGGGACTGCGCCTGGAAGATCGCAAGCCGATCACAGAAATTCTGCAACAGACACCCGAGATCCCCGCCTCATGTCAGTGGTGCCTCTTCCTCCGCAACCATGACGAATTGACCTTGGAAATGGTCACCGACATGGAACGCGATTATATGTATGACATCTACGCCCGCGATAAAACCATGCGCCTGAATCTCGGCATCCGCCGGCGCCTCGCGCCTCTGCTCGATAGTGATCGCCGGCGCGTCGAGTTGATGAATGGCATGCTGATGTCCCTGCCCGGCACTCCCATCATTTATTACGGAGATGAGATCGGCATGGGCGACAATATCCACCTCGGCGACCGCAACGGAGTACGCACTCCCATGCAGTGGAGCGGAGGCTGGAATGGCGGCTTTTCAGCGGCGGATCCCGAAGCTCTTTATTCACCGCCGATTCTCAACCCGGTGTTTGGCTACCAGGCGGTAAACGTTTTGTCCCAAAGACGCAACGAAAATTCGCTGCTCTCCTGGATGAAGCGCATCATAGCCATTCGCCGTTCCAGTCCCGTTTTCGGCGCCGGCTCGATCGAGTTTCTGTTTCCCGCCAATCACCGTGTATTGGCCTACGTCCGGCAATTGGGGAAGGAGACGATCCTGGTGGTCAACAATCTGTCCAGTGCCGCGCAAGCCGTCGAACTCGATCTGCATGGCTACAAAGGAAATATTCTGATTGAGATGTTCGGTCGAAATATTTTCCCCCGCGTCGGTGATCTGCCGTACCTTTTAACCATGGGCCCATACCAGTTTTACTGGTTCCGCCTGCGCCGGATCTAAAATCAAAGTCAGGCCAGTTCGGGTCCGCTCCGAAAAAGTGAAAGTGGCGAGGCTTCAGCCGCCAAGCGGCGAAAGTATAAAGCCCACGGCGTAAGCCGTGGATGAAAATGTGGGAAACGAACAAGCCCGAAGGGGCGAAAGAAAAGCTGCAAACGACTGGGCTGAAACCCGCTAGCGGAGGATGATTTGGCGGAAGAAACACTTTTGACCGATGATTTCCTTCGCCAACTTATCAATGTCGGCGAAGTCGACATCCTGGTCGGCCTCCCCACCCATAACAATGCCAAAACCATCGAGCCTGTCCTCCGGGCCATTCAGGCTGGCATTCTCAAATGCTTTCCCCGCGAACGGGTCGTAATCATTAACGCCGACGGAGGATCGCAAGACGGCACTCCCGATTTGGTGACCGGCGCCTCCATCGACGACGTGTGGCGAGCCTCCAAGGTATACACACTCCGTACTCTGCACGCCATCAGCACTCAGTATGCGCGTACTCCGGAGCCCGGCACCGCCCTCCGGACCATCCTCGCCGCCGCCGACCTGCTGCGCGCCCAAACCTGTGTGGTCGTCTCACCCGATTCCGCGACTATAGAACCGGACTGGCTCCAGCGCCTGGCCCGACCTGTCTACAACGACCACTTCGACATGGTTTCGCCCGTCTATCGCCGGCAGAAATTCGAAGGCGTCCTCACGCGGAATCTGCTTTATCCCATGACACGCGCCATCTACGGATCCAGAGTGCGCGAGCCTTACGCCTCGGAATTCGCCATCTCGGGCCGACTCGCCACTGATTTCCTGACCAACGACGTGTGGAACGACGAGTGGGGCAGAACCGGCGCCGAAATCTGCCTCACCATCGCCGCCATCATCGGAAAATATCGCGTCTGTCAGTCTTTCCTCGGTACGAAGGCTCAAGATCGAAGCGCCAGCGATCTGGTTGCCGCCATGCGCCGCACCGTGGGCGCTCTGTTCTCCTCCCTGGATCGCACTTTTCCGCTTTGGAGCACCATCGCCGCCTCTGAAACTGTGCCTACTCTCGGCACGCAGTCAGACCTCGCGCTGGAGCCGGTTAAATTAGACCGCGAGCGGCTGCGCGAGATGTTCTCTACCGGCGTCGCTCAACTGGAACCTGTTTTCCGGTCCATCCTCTCGCCATCCACCCTTTCCGAGCTGCAAACAATCGCCGCTCTCGATATTAATGACTTCCACTACCCCGCGGACCTGTGGGCCAGGACCGTTTTTGAGTTCGCGGCTTCTTATCATAAATCCGTTATCAGTCGTGACCACATCGTGCAGGCCTTGGTTCCTCTCTTTCGCGGGCGGGCTCTGGCCTTTTTGCTCGAAAATCAGGATGACCATGACGAAAACATGGAGACCACGGTGGAATCTCTGTGTGGCGAGTTCGAACGACTAAAGCCCTACCTGCTCGAAGTCTGGGCAGATAGAAAGTGAGGCGCCAATGCGAGAAATCATCATCACGGAATTGACCAATGCCTTGCAGGAACTGGCCCGAGGCTTTGCCCACTATCTGCCACGTGCCGTCGTCATGCTGATCATTGCGTTCATCGGATGGGTGATTGCCTACCTGTTGAAGGTCATCGTGCGCGGGATCCTGCGCGTGACAAAATTTTCCAAGCTCTCCGAAAGCGCGGGCGCCACCGCACTCCTGAACCAGGCCGCGTTACCTTCCTCCACGGAACTGCTCAGCCGGTTTGTTTTCTGGGTCGCCTGGGTGGGCTTCATCCTCCTGGGCGTGAGCGTACTCGGCATCGTGGGTTTGGAGGAATACACCTCGCGATTCTTTCTGTTCCTGCCTCGCCTGTTTGTGGCCCTGGTGATTCTCTTTCTTGGGTCTTTAGCCGCCAGCTTCTTCTCGCGCGCCGCGCTGCTGGCCGCGGTCAACGCAAACTTCAGGTCGTCGCGACTGTTGAGTGCTTCAGTCCGGATCATCATCAGCATCTTCGCTCTCTCCATGATGTTCGAAGTCCTGGGAGTTGCCGAGCAGACGATGCTCATGGCCTTCGGGACCGTGTTCGGAGCGGTCATGCTCGGCATGGCCATTGCCTTCGGCCTCGGAGGCAAGGACCTGGCCCGCGAGTTCCTGGAGAGAAGGCTCGCCACCGGCAAAAAGGAAGAAAAGGAAGATGAACTGTCGCCTCTGTAGACTTTGGTATGTCAACGGACGCAGGTCATGGACTCTCTCTGAAACTCTAGGCCGGGACGGTTTCTCTCGGGTCGTGGCCGGCCGTTCGCGGAACGAACGGTTCAAGCAAGGACTTGAACTGCGGGCTCAATCGCAGTTCCTCACTCTCTTGCTCCAGCAGGAAGCGAGGATCACTCGCCGTCTTCAGCTCATACCGCAGGTAAGCCAGCCGCATCAGCCAAAGCGCACGCTCGAGGTCGTTTTCGCTCCGAATGCGGAACGTGATCCAACCAGAATCGGGAACCCAGTGATGCGCTTCCGCCAGACCTTCCGCTAAGAGCGCATCGCGAACAGCGCGCGGAAACGGTACATCCACGATCCCGCCAACGTGGACATGCCCAACTTCTGCGCTGCCGTAGAGGAACTCCCGGCCTCAAAACGATGCGGATGTACCGACACATCCGCCCATGCGGGTACTTCAGCTTCGAGTTTTTTCAGGTATTCTGTCACCCTGTTTTCGGTGCCGCAGAATGGCCCCTTGATTCAGCGACCACACTCCGGCGTTCTGTGAACGCTGGGTCTTCAGCGTCGGTCCTCGGCGTCTTCCCGGTTATTTTCCCGCCTCCGGCTGGGTCACCATGATCGCCGGAACTTCCTTCTCCTTCACTAGGCTGTTGTAGGCCACCAAGTCGGTCGCGACAATCGCCTTCCACTTCGTCAGCTGTTCATCCACATCTTTGCCGACCATGTCGAACACTTCGTACGACTGCTTGGTCGGAGCCGTGTCTGCGCTCTGGACAACCCCGCTCAGCGCGACCAGGTGATTATTCAACCGCACCGGAAAATTGAGCACATCCTGCCCGCTCTTGGCCTTGGTCTGAATAAGCGCCTCCTCCACTTCCGTCATCTTCTTATCCAGGGCCTTGCCCGCATCGGCAATCGCCTTCTCCCGCGGATCATTCTTGAGCCGCTTGTTCAGCGCCGTGATCTGATCTCGCAGATCGCGAATCTGAATGATGGCATCGTCGGTCTCCGTCAGTTTGTCCCGGATCTTCAGTAGCAGGTCGAATTGTTTGGCGAGATCGTCCTGACTCACCTTCAGACGCGGATCGGTTTTGATCTCCAGCGGCGCGGTGGAACTGTTCCCCAGCACGGTTAGCCGCACCTGATACGTGCCCGGCAGCGCCTCCGGCCCGTCTGTGCTCCCGCCCCAAAGTGGTGCGTGCGGCACCTTCGTCGCTCCTTCATAGTGCAGGTCCCACACGAAGCGATTCAGGCCGGCCTGTGCGGGGAGGTCGCCGTCGCCGCGTCCGCGTGTGAAGAAGCTTTCCTCCTCCCCGGCCGGCTCCTCTTTCTTGGGGTACTTCCGGATCACCTTCCCGGAAGAATCGAGAATCTCCAGCGTAATCTTCGGCGCCTCCTCTTTTTTCTCTTCGCCTTTCCCCGCGTCCGCCTTCGCCTGCGTCGCATCGGCGCCGGCTCCCGAGCCTTCTTTCTTGTCCTTCTTGAGTGAAGTCTTCAGCCAATAATCAATGACCGCTCCCGCCGGAGGATTTTTCCCCGCATTGCCCCCCGCTCCAGCGGCAAGAAATGACCCCCGAAACACGGTGTGATTCGCCGCCGCCGGGTTGAACAAATGCTCGTCCTGCCGCGGGATCGCCTCCTCGTACTGCTCCAGCGGCGTAATGTCGTCCAGCACCCAGAAGCTGCGCCCATGGGTCGCCACCACCAGATCGTTGTTCTTAACCACCAGATCATTCACCGGCACCACCGGCAAATTGATCTGCATCGCCTGCCAGTGCCCGCCGTCATCGAAAGAAACGTACACACCCTGCTCCGTCCCCGCGAAAAGCAGCCCCGAACGCCGGGGATCCACCCGCACCGCATGTACGTAGTCGTTTGCCGGAAGTCCCGTCACCAGCTTGGTCCAGTTCTTTCCGAAGTCGGTCGTCTTAAACACATACGGCGCGAAGTCATCCGATTTATGACGTTCGACCGCGATATACGCCGTCCCAGCATCGCGTGACGATGCCTCGATCATGCTCACCGTGCCCCATTCCGGCATCGCCTTGGGCGTAACGTTCTCCCACTTCTGCCCGCCGTCGCGGGTAAGCTGCACCAGCCCGTCGTCCGTCCCGGCCCAAATCAAGTCCTTCTGCACCGGCGACTCGACCACGGAAAAAATCGTGTCGTATACTTCGACGCCCGTGTTGTCCTTGGTAATCGGCCCACCCGAAGCCGCCTGTTTCGATTTATCGTTGCGCGTCAGGTCCGGACTGATAATCGTCCAGCTCATCCCCCCGTCGGTCGTCTTGAACAGCACTTCCCCCGCGAAGTACAAGGTCTTAGGGTCGTGAGGTGAAAACACAATCGGCTCCGTCCACTGAAAGCGATGTTTCACGTCCGCCGCCGCCCACCCGATCGGATTCACCGGCCACGGATTGATCGATTGCTCTTCATGCGTATGCTGATCGTGTCGCGTGATTTCCCCGCCGTACGATCCGGCATACACAATCAGCGGGTCGGTCGGATCAGGCGCGATGTACCCGCTCTCACCCCCGCCTACGTCGTACCAGTCCGGCCGGTCGATTGCGCCGTTCGCGCTGGCGCTCGCGATGGCAACCGTAGAGTTATCCTGCTGCGCGCCATACATGTAATAAGGAAACTGGTTGTCAGTCGTCACGTGGTAGAACTGCGCCGTAGGCTGGTTGTAAACGGTGCTCCAACTCTCGCCGCCATTGGTCGAGATCGTCGCCCCGCCATCATTCCCATTCATCAGGCGCTTCGGATTCGTAGGATCGATCCACAGCGCGTGATTATCCCCATGCGGCGCGCGAATCTGGTTGAACGTCTTGCCCCCATCATTGGAGCGATACGCACCGGTGTTCAGGATGTACACCGTCTCCGCCGACTTCGGGTCGGCGAAAATGTGCGAATAGTACCAGGCCCGCTGCCGGAACCGATGATCATCGGTCATGAGCCGCCAGGAATCGCCCCCATCGTCGGAGCGATAAATTCCGCCCTTCTCCGCTTCCACCACCGCCCACACCCGGTTGGGATTTGCTCCCGACACCGTGACTCCAATCCTCCCCAGAATCCCTTCCGGCAGCCCGTGCCCCTTGAGTTCCTTCCACGTAGTCCCGCCATCGATCGACCGGTAGAGCCCGCTCCCTGGCCCGCCGCTATCCATGCTCCACGGCGTCCGCCGCGCCTGCCATAGCGCTGCGAATAGAATATTGGCGTTGCTGGGATCAAACGTAATGTCGATCCCCCCACTTTTCGCGTCCTTATAAAGAACCTTCTCCCAGGTCTTGGCTCCATCCCGCGTGCGAAAAATTCCGCGCTCCTCATTATCCGCAAACGGATGCCCCAGCGCCGCCACGAATGCCACATCCGGATTCTTGGGATGGATGATGAGCCGCCCGATGGCGTGCGTGTCGCTCAGTCCCACCGCCTTCCAAGTCTTGCCCGCATCGATCGACTTGTACACCCCGTTCCCGCCAACGACATTTCCACGGATGCACGCCTCTCCCGTCCCCACGTAAATCACATTGGGATCCGACTCAGAAACCGCAATCGCTCCGATCGATGGCGACGCGTCCCTCGTCTTATCAAAAATCGGCCTCCAGTTGAGACCGCCGTCCGTGGTCTTCCAGACGCCGCCCGCCGTCGAGCCAAAATAATAGACGTCATCCTGCCCCACCACGCCCGCCACCGCTACTACTCGCCCGCCACGAAACGGCCCCACCAGCCGGTACTGCATGCCCCTAAACGGCCCCTGCCATTCGTTCTCATCCTTGTCCGCGTCAGCACTGGTTGAGGCGGCAGCGCCCGCGGCCTCCTCCGCCTTCTGCGGCTCTGCCTGCTTCTGGGCCCCCTCTGAGCTCGGTTTCGTCTGTTGTTTCTGCGCCCACACTAAGCTGACAAGACACACAATAAGTACAACGATTCTGATCGTTCGCAAGGTCTGTCCCTCCGGAGGAGTAACACAATAAGCCCAGACACCCCCTTTCCTCAACAACTTCTGTAGCAGAGCGGCCCGTCAGGGCCGCGTAGCGACATCGAATCAATGTGGGCTTTGGCCCAGTGGTCGTCTTTGGCGTATCGACGGACGCTTGTACAGTCGGTTCACTCGCGCCCCCGACACCCGCCCCCAATCCACTTTGTCATTCCGACCCTGACCGAAGGGAAGGGGGAGGAATCTGCTTTCCCCGTGTGCTCCACGTTACCCCCAGGGTCATAACCCGATGTGGGATACCACAAGCCGAATCGACCACCACCGGAGATTCTTGCGTCTGGAGAAATTCCCTCCAGGCTCTATAATTCCCCTTCGCCAAAATAAGACATATTCCAGGAGGCCTCCCCCTTGAAGCCGATCCGCTCCCTCTGCATCGTCCTTTTTCTCACCCCACTGACCTGGTCCCAATCCGCGAAGGACCAGCTCTCCGGCTTCACCGTCCAATCCTCCAAGCCCGAGCGCGACTGGGAGAAGAAGTTTCAAGACGCCATCGTCCCCGACAACCTGCGTGAGAACAACCGCCGCATGAGCGCTCGCCCTCATCACGTGGGCTCTCCCTACGACAAAGACAACGCCGAGTGGATCCTCTCCCAATTCAAAGCCTGGGGATTCGACGCTCACATCGAAACCTTCCAGGTCCTGTTCCCCACCCCGAAAGAGAGAATCGTCGAACTCGTCGAGCCCACTAAGTTCCGCGCCAAACTCCAGGAACCACCGGTCCCAGGCGATTCCACCTCGAGCCAGATCTCCGAGCAGCTACCGACCTACAACGCCTATTCAGTTGACGGCGATGTAAGCGCCCCCTTGGTCTACGTCAACTATGGCCTCCGCGAAGACTATGAACAACTCGACCGCCTCGGCATCTCCGTCAAAGGCGCCATCGTCATCGCCCGCTACGGAGAGTCCTGGCGCGGCATCAAGCCCAAAGTCGCCGCCGAGCACGGTGCCATCGGCTGTATCATTTATTCCGACCCCAGAGATGACGGCTACTTCAACGGCGACGATTATCCCAAAGGCGGCTGGCGCCCCAAAGATGGCGTCCAGCGCGGCAGCGTAATGGACACCGACTACCCCGGCGACCCGCTCACCCCTTCAGTCGGAGCCACCGCCGATGCCAAGCGCCTGCCCATCAGCCAAGCCCCGACCATCACCAAAATTCCCGTGCTCCCCATTTCCTACGGTGACGCAATGCCTCTTCTCTCCGCCCTGGCCGGCCCTGTAGCCCCGGAAAAATGGCGCGGCGCGCTCTCAATCACCTACCACGTCGGCCCCGGCCCAGCCAAAGTCCACCTCAAGGTCGCGTCGAACTGGGATCTCAAGCCGGTCAATGATGTCATCGCGATCATGCGCGGCACAGATGCCCCCGATCAGTGGGTCATTCGCGGCAATCACTATGACGCCTGGGTCAACGGCGCCGACGATCCACTCTCCGGCATGTCCGCCGTCCTCGAAGAAGCCCGTACCCTCGGCGACCTTCACAAGCAAGGATGGAGCCCCAAGCGCACTATCATCTACTGCGCCTGGGATGGAGAAGAACCCGGACTCCTCGGCTCAACCGAATGGGTCGAAACCCACGGCGACGATCTTCAAAAGCACGCGCTCGCATACATCAATTCCGACAGCAACGGCCGTGGCTTTTTTCGCGCCGCCGGCTCCCACGACCTGGAGAAACTCATCAACGACGTGATTCGCGACCTCAAAGATCCGGAAAAAAACATCCCCGTCTGGCAAAGGGCGCGTCTGGCCCGCATCGCCAACGCCAAGAACCAGGAAGAACGCGCCGAGATTCGCAAACGCGCCGAACTAACCATTGGCGCCCTCGGAGATGGTTCCGACTACGCTTCCTTCCTCGATCACGCCGGCATCTCTGCCCTGAACATCGGCTACGGCGGCGAGAACGACGCCGATGCCTACCATTCCATCTACGACGATTTCTCCTGGTACACCAAATTCATCGACACCGATTTCTCCTACGGCCGCGTCCTGGCGCAAACCGGCGGCACCACCGTCATGCGCCTCGCCGATGCGGACCTGATTCCCTTCGAATATGCCGGAATGGCCGACACTATCTCGAAGTACGTCTCCGAACTGGAGAGTCTTCTCAAAGACAAGCAGGACGAAATCAAAGAGCGCAACCTCGAACTGAAAGAAGGAGTCTTCAACGCCGTCGCCGATCCCCGCAAAACCTCCGTCCCTCCGCCCCGCGAAACCGATCCGCCGTACATGAACTTCGCCCCGCTGAAAAACGCAGTCGAATCCATCAAGCAAAGCGCCGATCGCTACCAGGCCGCCTTGGCCAAGTTACAGTCCGAAGGCGACCCCGCCCTCTCCCCGCAGGTTCTCGATTCGGTGAACACCGATCTTCTGAAAATTCAGCGCACCTTCCTGACCGACCGCGGACTTCCCGAACGCCCTTGGTTCAAGCATCAGGTCTACGCCCCCGGCGCCTATACCGGCTATGGCGCCAAGCCTATCGCCGCCGTCCGGGAATACATGGACGCAAAGAAATGGCCAGAAGCCGAAGCTCAAGTCCCACTGGTAGCCAAAGTCCTGGAGGATGTCGCCGCCGCCATTGCAAAAGTCGCCGCCGAACTGGAGGCCGCGTCCGGACACTAAGCCTGCCCCAAACACAGAGACCGCCCTCACCAGGCGGCCTCTGTGAACCATTCCCCGTTTACGTGGTGACTCAAGTAGCATTTCTCCACTAGGAGTCATCCTGAGCGTAGCCGTTCTTCGGGCGGAGCGAAGGACCTCCATAAAAACAGAACGCAAACAGCGACTACTAAGCCCTCCTACAGTTCTTCCCTACGGCTTGAACACAATCGATCCAAACGTTCCCGCCAAATTGCCGTGCGGTCCCGCCGCAAAGTACAACGCGTTCGCAGGTCCGTTTTTCCCCGTCCCATCCCCGAAGCCGATCCCCCAAAGCTGGTCGATCCTGATCGCTTTGCCGGTTGTGTATTTCAACACGCCCACAAACTGTCCCTCGAGGTTGAAGCCGTTGATAGTCCCCTGATTGGTGTTGTTCGAAATCAGAATCGTGTTGCTCAGCGGCCCAAAGTTCTTAGGAGCGAGGGTAATCCCCCAGGGCTGGTTCAGCGGCCCGTTTGAGATTAACGGCGTCCCTTGATTCACCGGCGTCCCGTCCTCTTCAAATGCGACTACGTAGCCGCCCCCGCCTCCGGCAACGCTGGCGTAGGTCACGTACACCAGTCCGTTGATGTCCTGGATGCCGAATGGCGCAAAACCCGCCGGTACCTTCGAGGCCGTCAACTGCATCACCATATTGAAGGTCCCGTCGTACACATCCACCGTGTTGTTCGCCAAGTCCGCGGCGTACAAGTGGTTCTTCGTAGCATTCTTGCTGATCGCCAAACCAGTGTAGGACGCGCCCTTGGGCGCATTCACCAGTGGCGCCACGATCGCCTGGTTAAAGTTGCTTTGCGGTGCCCACCCAATGATGGATCCGTCCACCGCCGCAAACAGGAAGAACGTCGGCCATCCCCCAAGCTGAAAATCTGACGATCCATTGAACACGATCCCGGTCGGTGATCCTGGCCCATTCTCCCCCGCCGTCGGGATCAAGACCTTCAGACTCTGATTCTGATTTCCGTTGCCATCGTACAAGGTTGACCATCCCGACCCGTTATCGCTGACCCACCAGGGCGTGCCCGATCCGTGCACCAACCCCCAGGCATTCACCAGCAACGGATCGTCGTGACGAGCCTGCTTTACTTGGTTCGAAGAAAGATTGGTAAGTTGATACTGTGCCATCGCCGCGCTGGAAACAAATACCAGCGCGAGTCCCACGGCAAGGGCGAGCCTAATCATGCGACGCTGCATGTGGAATCTCCTTTTGAATTGCTAGTTCAGGGATAGGGAAGGGCCGAACGTCAGAATTCATCGCAGGCAGACCACAATTCCTCTGACTAGACGCACCGATGGTAGGAGGCGCGCCGTCGCCACTTGTCAGCACCATGTCACAAATTTGCTAATTCTTTGTCCCAAGTGTGGCGCGGGCGCTCCCGTCGACAAGCTCCAGAGCAGGCTCTGCCCGCGAACTCTGGCCACAAGAAAAACTGCCTGTTGCGGCATAATGCCCCCATCAACCTTGTCATTCCGAGGGCAGCCGGAGCGAAATCGACGGCAACCGAGGAATCTGCTGTTTCTGTCCCTGCTTCCGAGTCGACTCCCCGTCTGCGATAAAATCAACTATCCATGAGAAATCCCTTGCGCCCTTCCCTGCTCCCGCTCGCTCTGGCTTTCTGCTCCACCCTGGCCTCCGCCCAACTCGACCATCCCCTCAGCAACGAAAAAATCATCGCCGGACTCAAAGAGGCCCTCCAGGTCAGCGCCACCAAGGCCATAGGTCTTACTGGCAAGCACGACGGATTCCTCAAGAACGAAGACATCCGTATTCTCCTGCCACCCAACGTCCAGGCCCTCGGCAAGGGCATGCGCCTGCTGGGCCAGGGCGAAAAGGTCGACGACTTGGAAATCGGCATGAACCGCGCCGCCGAGCAGGCCACCCCCCAGGCCAAGCCAATCTTTCTCGCCGCCCTCAAAAAGATGACCTTCGACGACGCCCGCCGCATCCTCACCGGCAACGAAACCGCCGCCACCGACTACTTCCGCCGCACCAGTTCGACCGACCTCGCCGCCGCCTTCACCCCCATCGTCCATCGTTCCCTGGAGCGTGTCGGAGTCGTCCGCCAATACGACAGCGTCATCAAAGAAGCCCCCGGCGGCAGTGTCCTGGCCGGCGAGTTTGACCTCGACAAATACGTCGTCGACAAAACTCTCGACGGACTCTTCTTGGTTCTCGGAATCGAAGAAAGCAAAATCCGCAAGAATCCCGCCGCCCAAACCACAGAGCTCCTGAAAGAAGTCTTCGGCGCAAAATAGCCCTTTGACCGCAAGGATCCCGCGCCGCAAAGTGGCGAAAGAATGAAGCCCACACTTGCCCTGAGCTTGTCGAAGGGGGCGTAAGCCGTGGGAAGGCAGCAAATCGAAAGAAGCAAGTCCAGGATTTGCACCAGCGCGTCCTGGGCATACGCCCCAGGCTGGTATTTGTGATCGCAGCGACGTGCGTTTTTCTCTTCTGGCTTGCCCACATGGCCCACCTCGAAGCGCTTACGACTGCGCCCTCGGTTGCTGGCCATAAGGAATCTCTGGGGAAGAGTGATCATTTTCACCCTCCACAACGAGCTCAATGCGTGTAGACGCTGTTTGCGACAGTCACTTTCCCGTAGCGCATCACTTCCTTGCGAGTGTTACTGCTTTGGAGCAAGTACGTAGGTATAGGCCAAGAGAGCGCCTCCGATAAGGAGAGGAATCAGCCCTACCAGATAAGCTGGACTTGGATCGCTGCGGTCGACCGCATTAATGAAGACCATCAGGCCAACACCAACTGCGACCGTGATTAGGCCACCCAATTTCTGGCCTTCTCGGCGCCGCCGTGCAGCGATCTTTTCTTCCTCGCGGAGGAACTCGATGGCCGAACTGCCTGCAGCCCCCTGCGCGTCGGCGACCTTCTTGATTGTCTCGCTTCTGTAGTAGGCTTCCCTTTCGCGTCGCCGCTCGCCTGACCACACCGCCACGGCTACGAACGAGAACAGCGCAACGCTGGCGACGCTTAGAAATAGGAATATGGGCAGGTGCTCGCTCATGTCATCCTCCTCGATCTCGATGCATTTGTTGGTTGCATCCTGTGGGACCGGCCAGAACGATCCTCGGTTGCACTTTCTTCAGTTCCTGGGCTGGAAAGAAAATGCAACCGCCCCCGGCTCCCGCCGGTCGTACTTGAAAAGGAGTAGTGTGGCCGCTGCCGAGGATCAGTCCGCTGTCGAGAAGGTCCTTTCAGGGGATACCTCCGCCTTCGAGGGTATTGTCCGTCGCTGGCAAGGACCGCTGGTGAATCTGGCGTTTCGATTCTGCAGAGACCGCAGTCGGGCGGAGGAAATGGCGCAGGAGGCGTTTCTACGCGCCTATCGTTCCCTTGACCGGTGGCGCCGGGAAGCGGCCTTTTCGACATGGCTCTTCGCGCTGGCCACGAACCTGTACTGTTCCGAATGCCGTCGGATTCCGGCGAGAACATTTTCCCTGCACGACATCGCGGAGCCAACGGACCCCCGAACTCTCGATGGAAGCCTTGCGCGCAAAAACCGGGAACGTCTCGTGCGGTGCGCGGTTTTCACTCTTCCGCCGAAATATCGGGAGGCCCTGATTCTCTTTTACTTTCACGACATGGACGTGGCCTCTACGGCGCGGAGCCTCGCCCTACCGGAGGGAACGGTGAAGGCGAGACTGTCCCGTGGGCGGGAAATGTTGCGCAGAAAACTTTCGCAGCGATTGGTAGCACTGCAACTGAGCAAGGAGGCGTGATGCGAGACGACGACCTGGATCGGATTCTCTACAAGGAGCAGAAGATCATGCCCTCGTCAGCCTTTGTGGCTTCGGTGATGGATGCCGTTCGACGCGAGAAAATGGCGCCGCCGCCGATTCCGTTTCCTTGGAAGCGCGCCCTGCCCGGCTTGTTTGCCGCCGGCATCACGCTCGTATCAGTTCTCGTCGCTGGCAGAACGCTGTTCATCCAAGAAACAGCAACTCACCCACTCCCGGTCCAGTTGCCATCTACGTTTGCTGTGATCCTTGCAGGCTGGAATTCACTCGGCGCAAGTTGGATCGCTGTGGCGTTAGTCACGAGTGTCGCTTCCGTGAAACTTTCGATGCATTTCGCCACGCGCAAAAGATTGATCGGATAGGTCCAAAACGCCTGCCGCTCGGGAGCGGATCAATCGATCGAACTGATGAGGTGGTTTGAGTTACCGATGGGCTAATTTCGTCTGTTGACTGGAATTGGAAGAAACAGTTGCGCGTAGTTTTGATGCCATGATCCCAATGGAGCACGGCTGTCAGATCGTCCCTTACTTGTTGGAGATCACGAAGTTGACTGTGCTTACCTGATTACCGCTCACCGTCACAGATTTTTCCCACGTCTTCGGTTCCGAGAACAATGGGCGCTCGATGCTGCGTGCGGTTAGAGCATCGTAGGCGTGTTCCTTGCCGAGCAAATTCCAGCCTTCATGCCAGGCCACGATCTGATAGGTGCCCGACGGCACGTCGGTGAACTCGAAGCTGCCGCTTTCGTCAGTCACGGCGTAGTAAGGATGCGAGACGACCATCATTTCGGCATTCATCCAGACATGGCCACCGTTGCAGCGTAGATGGACCAGCCCGGGCGTAGACATGGCGCGCGTGGTTACGCGGTCCGTGAAAGGAAACGGCAGGTTGAAAGTGGCCGCGCCATCCATGTGGATGGTATGCAAGGTCGCATCGGAACTCATCATGCTCAGGGTGGCGTTTTGCGGAACCAGCAGAATGTGAGGGATGTAGCGGCACTGTTTCTGGTTGAGATGGCGCCGCTGTTCCGGCAGTTCCAGCGCCTTGCCGCTGGTGATGTTTTTCAAGTAGACGTTGGTGTTGGCCACGCCTCCTTGCGGCCCAACGATGAGCCGCTCTAGATCTCGAGTCTTGACAGAGTCAGGATCGCAGATCTGGGGGTCCTTGGTGATCGGGAAAGTCGGGGCGTGCGGGGATAGCCCGGCCCATTGTACGGTGCCGGAAATGGTGCCCCGGTCGGTGACCGTAGTGACTTTGTAGTCGCTTTGCGCGAACGCCACAGCCGTGGCAGCAAAGAAGGTTGTAAAAAACAACGATCGTGAAACAAATCGGCGCATACCCGTCCCCTTAATGCTCTCGGCTACCGGCGTTTGTCGCCCTCACTCCGCCAGAGCATGAGATTTGGCCGTACAACTTGCTCCGTACCCATTAACCTGCGTCCGCACTTGCAGGAGATTCCGCGCTGGGCCGGACCACATTCCAGGGACAGTATTTTCTGTTTGCGGGTCTTTCACTTACGGTTTCAACGGGGAGCCGTTTTAGAACGACGGACTTGTGGTTGAAATCACCTTTAGAGTGCGCTCATCGGAGAGGGGAGTCGAGATTACCAATGTCACAATTTCTCGAAGTTGCAGAAAACAGCTGCGGCTCACACGTCTCTCGGATGGCGGTAACACCGACCTCCGGCAAAGGGACTCTGGGCACTCGGTGGTTCTATTTTCAGCGCGGAGGTCGTACTCAGAGCCGATCGGAGCCGAACGTATGAGATGAACCTAAGCTCTGAGCAAACCATTCGGCGACGGGGCGTACGCGTACCAGCGCTTGAACCTCGTGACGAGAGGGAATGCTTACGGACGAAATATCAAGGCTTCAAACCGGACCTGGGAAATTCGTCCGTCCGGCATTATAGGGGGCCTCGGAAAACGTGGCCATGACGGAATTGCGAACCCGCCTCGTGACCGAAAGGGTGAGAGTGCTAACCCTCCGCCTAAGCAAACGCGTCCGAGTTCTATGCCAACCACTGACATGAAATCGGGCGGGGATGAATGAAATTGATTCCACGACAATGTCGGGTTCAGTGCCGAGTAGGCTTGGTGGTGCCAACTAGGACGAGGTCGTGCGCCCTTTGGCCTTCTTGAAGCACAAGACTTCCTCCTCCGCTCGCAGCCAATCATCCGTTGCGTTTCCAGTCCCACCGCCACGTCTTTGATACAACTCATATGCCCGTTGGCGGATTTGCTCTTCGATTTTGGCATCGGTTAGGTTTGATCGAACCAAGATCGGCAGGCTGGCACCCATGGGGGAGTACCTACCCTTAGAATTCTGCTCACGACCCGTGCACGGTCGCAACGCGTCCATATGAATGGTGCGAGCAGACGTAGGTCGCGGATCCCTGGCGGGAAGGGGAGCGATTGCCGAAACGCTGTTTTCGCGATTAGATAGTGCCAACAGCTGCTTGATGATTTCTCCTTTTTCCCGCTTCTCTACCCTTTTGGGCTTACGCCCGCATGTTTTTGCCAATATAGCGAGCACTGGCAGCGCTGTCACAAGTCCGATGAGTAGGATACTAATCATCTACGCCGTTCGCTTGGTATGTGGTCAAAGTAGTGGTTCAAGACAGGATTGTGCGCTTGCTGGAGCGCTGGGATGTAGGTTACCGAAGTTCCTGTCCCGAACTCGTCTTTGCTGTGTCCTGATGACGAGCTTCGTGTCGCCGGATCGAGTCACATTCATTATGTTGCGGCATAGTTTTTGTCAGGGAACTGATGACTGCTTTCTGAGGTGATGGTCGAAAACGTGGGCTAAACCGTTGAAAACACGTAGTGGCCTACCCTCGTTTTCATCAAGTTTCGCGGGCCGCAAGCCCTAGATAACAGTTACGCCGGTTCGATAGGCCAGTCTTAGGTGGGCAATGGCTTCCTATTCGTTTCTGGTCCCGCAAGGAGTCACGATCAGCCCGAGAAGATAGATTAGCGACGTGACGGGCCGCAGCCGCCCCAATGCGACCAAAGAATGAAATCATCCAGTCGGCGCTGACCCTATTTCGAGAGTGGCAACGAGCGGTCCAATGACACTCGGCGCGTTGGCGGCACAACCGCTGCCTTGGAGGCGAAATACCGTATCGTCACATCTGCTCCGAGATGTACTTCCTTATACGCGAGTTGTACTCGCGGCGTTGCACGTGTGGGGGTGAAATGGCGTATGGTCACATCTTCAGCAATGTAGTCGACTTCATTCGGCCCGACCTGCACCCGCCTGAATGCGGGGCTCGGCGCCTTAGGCTTTGCTCTTCCAGCTACGGCGGCTTGCGCCCTCAGCGAAAGTGGCGGCTTTGCGGGTGCGAACAAAATCTCCTGCCCAGCAGCATTCGATCTCTGTGGCGACTGCGAGGCACCCATGGGTGACGCAGGACGCAGGTCGTATGGAATCCAGCGACTCGCGATTATGAGCACGGCAATAACTGCTGCAATTGGGCTTAACCGGAGATTGTGCGGGCGGGAGTTAGGAGATATCGACTGCTCGGCGGCTCTTCTCCCACTGACCCTTGTCCTCCAAATTGAAGCGATTATTTCAAACACGTCGAGCAGACCGAACCAGAGTAGTCTTGCAACCACGATCGAAGGAATCAGGGCAATTGCCAGGACAGCTAATAGCGTTGCGCTCCGGAGAGTCAGAGCGAAATACGCTAGCGTGCCAGGAATCATCAGAAGCGCGAAAAGCACGAAACCAATCCCGAGTTGCCGAATCCGCTGTTTACGTTCCCAAGTGGTTAGATCGTCCCATTCTGCGGCTCCGCTGAGATATTTTCGACCGCACTGGCATACATGCCACATCGGGCGGAGCGGTTGCCAAAGGGGTGCTCTGTCGTGATGCAGGTTTTTCGTCACGTCCCTGCCACAGTTGTCACAGAAATAGACCTCTGCGCGGTTAGGAAAGCGGCTCGCCGGAAGTCGTGAAATGGTCTTTGGGTCAATGGTCTCCACTCAAGTACCTCTCACACTCATTAACCACTTGTGCTAACGCCTTGAGACCGCCATCTGACACAAGCTGAAGGGTCGCAGTTTCGGCGAATCGCTTCAAGGGCTCCTCCACGTGACAGGCAAGTCTATCGTATGCGGGGCAGGGCTCATCGATCATCTCCAATTGTTTTAGCAACTCCGCAGTCCTTGCAGAACGTTTCCCGCACGCCTTCGCTTCCTCTTCGGTCATCTCGACAAATGCGGCCTCTTGCATAGCAGTGCTTTGCTAATCGCTTAGTCTTGTGATCTGCATTGTCAGGTGTTCAATGAGCAAGGGACGATTCAGAGAGGCGATTCGGGACATCTTGAGCACCGCCTTCAGGCCCCAGTTAGAATCGCCAATAACGCATTGGGTTGGTTTGCAAGAAAAACTGATTCCGTACATGCTTTGCCCTATTGCGTCCGATGGATGCGAGTTGGTAGCCTCCCCGACAGTTGAGCTAATTGAGCGCATTGCATGAACGAACTACAACGCTGTCCGTACTGCGTCGACGCTGATGAGTTGCCTTCGATGATTGCTCTTTCAGACGGAAGCAACGTTTGCCGGAAGTGTGGGCACGTTGCTGCTCCCCCTGATTCCGCGATTGTCTGTGACTGTATCCAATGTTTGGATACCCGAAAGCCACAGGTTGCATAGGGTAAGTGTTGATGAATCTCTATATCGCTCATTTACCCTGAGTCAAACTAGTTTTCCTCGCGCTCACTTGTGCATCGCCTGTGGGTGTTGAAAGACTCCTGTGAGTGAAATTGACCAAAGCAGAATTGCGCTTTGGGATGCTCTACAAACGACTTTCCCGGTTTTCTTAGCATCTTGTATCCCCAAAAAGTTTGCTATTTGGAAGGAAGATGGAGTTTTTCAACACCCACGCCGGTTTGCATCAGTTACCGCCTTATCCCAATTCATTTCACCTTCGAGAGCAGAATCAGTTCTCCCTTGGAAATGGGGACCTTGGTTGTGTATCCAACCACTTGGGAGCTTTTTCGTGGCACATCCCGTGTAAGTGCGCTGACCTTCATGCTGGTAATCGTGATGTCCTTATCCGTAATTTTCCTTCCGGCGCCAAGGTCAGTCGTTGCCACCACGACATCGATTCGTTCATCCGTTTTGAGCAAGATGCAGCCAGTAGAGGCTAATGCCAGTACCAACGTCAGAACCGTTCGTGACCACTTCATGGCAGCCTCCCTTTTATGGCCTGACATTGTAAGCCACCTCCAGCCTACCAAGTTCCTTTCCGCGCTGCATGGTCACTTCTCTTGAGGAGGTCTCCGCTCAACAACTGTGGCAAAATCCCATTTCGCTCGTCCTGCGTTTTGATTCGAAGCCTGTCGAACTCCCCTCGCCGCAGTTCACAACGGCTTTAGATTCTTGAACCTCAAGTCTGAGAATTTATCTCTCAGAGTTTTAAGCGGCAAGCAAATCGATGACTTGTTGGATGGAAGCGTCGGCTTTTTCATAAGCGGCTTGGAGTTTGCTGGCAGGAGTGTGGCCTGGTGTGGGTTTACGGTGGAAGAGGCTGTTGGCCAATGGGCCACAGACGCGCTGGTGGAAGAAAATGAACATGAGGGCGACGCGGGTCCCTTTATCGGTGAGCCGGTAGGCGTAACGGAGCCATCGCGCTCCAGTAAGGCATGGGCTTTGAGTTTGCGCAGGTCATAGCGGAGGTGGGTGAGGGTGTAGTTTTCTGGGGTGAGTTGGAAGGCGGAGAGGATGGCTTGGTGGATTTGACGGGAGCGCCATCCGCCGAGTTGGGTGCCGCGGTGGAGCAGGACTTCCAGGAGACGGAGCATGCGGGTGTCATGGATCTTGATGCCGGGGATTTTGGTGTTTCCCGAGGGGATGGGCAAAGCCAGACGCTGGAACAGGGGAAAGTCGACGTGGACATCGAGAGCTTGGGCCTCGAAGGCAGCGAAACGATCGGCAACGGCGGCCAGGGTCTGACGAACGGTTTCCAGGTTATCTAAGGATTTTTTCAGTCCGAAGTCATGCAGGTTGTTGCTGAGGACCTCCAAGCGTAGGAAGGTAGAGAACTTCTCGTACATGCGGAGCACAGCAGTTTTGGCGCAGGCGCGCAGCACATGATGGCCATGTTCCATTCTTTCCAGGACGGTGGCCAGTTTGCCTCGAATTCTTTTGTGCAGGCGAAAGCCGAACATCTGGGAGAGTTTGTCGGCGGAGAGACGGAACAGTCCTAAGTCACAGGAGCGCTCAAAAAGTTTGTGGATGGGAAAGTTCCGGCGGAAGATAAAGTTGCGACAGTATTCGACTTGCTGCAGCGAGTAATGACGGCTGAGATTCATGGCGGCGCGGTCTTTTTGAGAGAACTTCGGCCCTACCACCCAGGTCCAGTGATCGAGCTGCTTATGAATGGTCTGGGGGCTGAGACGGTCGGCGGCCGCCTGTAAGGCTTTGGGGTCAGCCACCCAGAGAAAGGCGTTGTCGTCTTTCCGAAACTGCACCCCGGCACGGAGCAGTTCGCCTTCGATGAAGGAATGGCCGTTGAGGTAGTAGGTGATGGAGAAGGGCAGGAACGAGCCGACGCATAAGGCAATCGGCCCCAGCACTTCATCGCGAATATAAAAGTAGTAGTGAGTGTAGCGGGAGCGCTGTCGGGCGAGAATGCGGTAATGGGGATCGGCGACGGGAAACCTGGGAACGGCGGAGCGGAACGACGGTCCCAGTTCCATACTCTTCAGGATGAAGTAAACTCCGAACTGATTCCGGCGCTCCAGTCGTCGTAGGTGGGGACGAACGTAGTCTTCCTTGCGGACGCCCTTCTCGGCCCACTCCATGGGGATCGTACTTTTCTTGGCAAAGGCCTCCACCCAGCGATGGTAATCGTCGGTTCGCTGCCGCAGGACTTCTTTGCTGATGGTCTCCACCTGGTGGATGTCGTGGAAGAAGTAGACGATGTTCTCCGGGCGGGTGAGTAAGGGCAAATGGCCGAGGATGACGATACGATCGAAACAGTGGTATACCAAGGCCAGCAGGCTGCCAAACAGCTTTGCAAAGGTCTCCATCGGTTCCTTCCTTTGACTTTGCTTCGAGAACAAAATCATCGGACAAAGAACCGATGGAGGTCAAAATTTCAAATATGTTTGGGTGGCCCTAGCGGTCGCCTTTGGCGTGGACAGACTTTCTCCAATTCGTTGCCGCGCCCCCCTGGCTGGTCGTGGCGCCAGTGATTCTGCACCAGTGGCGCCGAATTCGACAGGCAAGGCGGCAGGGCCAAGTCGAGAGCCGGGGAGATGCGATCCACGTTCATCGTGTTCCTCTTTTGCGACCGCAAAGGTCGGATTTCTATTTGCTGAATGAGGAGCCGAGATCCTTGATCTGCGAACTCCGTTCTGAATCCGCGGTGGGACGGACCGGTTTTTCCCGCTCACTTGTTTAGAAGCGACGTTCTTTGGGGAAGTCTCTCAAGAAGAATAAGAATTCTGGAAAGGCGCCGGTTTGTTTGTCCTGATTTCGTAACAAAACTCAGACAGTTGCCGCTCTCAGCTATTATTATGTGATCCGTATATGCTCACGCGACTCAAGCAGACCTCCCCCGCCTGCCGTCGAGGGAGGAAATCATGGCTGATGATTGTGACGCCAGTTCGCCTTCTGAAGGCCGAAAGTCCACTTCTCACTCCGAGAAGCCCAGCGTAAAACCCAAGACCTCCTGGGTTCTTCCCGTCATCACTGTCGCCGTTCTGGCCTCGGCCTTCTGCGTCTATTACTTCGTTTACGTCGCGGCGCAGCGCGAATATCTGATCAACCGAAATTTTCGGTCTCTTGCGGTGCTGGGCGACCAGGTCCAGGCGCTGGTCTCCATTCATGGCAGCATTCTTGAGTTCAGTGCCGATTTGGCGAACAGGAAGCACGAGGATTTGAAGCAGTTTGTCGTGCCCCGGATTGAGGACATCTCGAAAGAGAAAGCCGAGATGGAAAGCGAGGCGCTGAAGGACTATTTGAAGTACCTGGCGCCAAGTTTCGAGTTGCCAGAGGACGAGGAGACCCCCGTCAAGCCGGCCAAGTCCGGATCGAGACTAAAGGTGCAACGACGGAACGGACGCTGGGAGTTAGTCTTAGCCGCGCGTAGACATGAAGACTCAAAGAAAGAACGCGTCGGTCGAAAAGATTATGTCGGTTCACTGGAACTAAGCGGCGTGCTGACGCCTCTCGTCGGCTCCCTGCCGTTTGATGACATCCTCCTGGTTTCAAAAGACGGAACCATTGTGTACCAGAGCAATAGGGCCGGCCCGCAGTTCACCACTCTCACCGATCTTCTGCAAGCCCAACCCGAGGTTGCAACCGCCAACTTGCCAAGCAGTGCCGCAGAGACCAAACAGGAGACGAAGTCAGACGAAAGCGGCGCAGACACAGAAAGGCCCTCGGGCAAACCTGCGGAGCGCCACTCACCTCCGGCGTCCGGACGCGACGAGGGCACCGGTCACGGCGCCGTCAATCGGAACTCGGATCAGGCGTGGCGGAACAAGTCCATCCACTTGACCGATGTCCTGCTCGCCGGCACCCGTTACAAGCTTTTCCTTCAACCGGTGCTGCTCGACGTCTTCAACGACGAAGCAACCCAGGAAGAACCAGCGCAAGAGTGGGTCCTTTGCGGGCTCAGATCCTCCAAAACGTTGGAGTGGGAGGCCCTGTCAATTTCTTCCACCTCCATGGTCTGGTTGACGGCCCTGTTTCTTGCCATTCTGATGAGCGGCCCAATTCTGAAAATTCTTTTCCTCAACCGGCGGGAGCGATTACGCCTCCGCGAACTTGGCTTCCTGGCGCTCTTCCTTGTTCTGCTGACCAGCGTCTTCACTCTATCCGGGCTCAACGCCGTCGGCTTTCCTCTGAACGACGACACCGAACAGCAGTTACAACGTCTTGGCGGCACTCTTTCTCACAACATACATCAAGAACTTAGCCAGATGCGGGAACAACTGGAGCAGTGGTGCAGCGCGCCAGACCTTCGCGACGACCTCAAGTTAGTGGAGAGCGGCACTTCGGAAGTGATTAGGAGGAGGTCCACTGCCGCCGGTATTGCTCGCAAGACCCCTACCGCGAACGCCTACCACTTCGTGAACAACGCGTTCTGGACGAACGATGACGGAATGCAAATCGTCAAGTGGAGTACGAGCGGATATCTCACACCCATGATCGATCTGTCTCGCCTCCGGGTCTACACTCAACCAAGATCGACCTACCTCGACAACCAGGCCCCGGCCTTTCACTTCGATTCGACTCTGCCTCCCAACAAGCTCGAATATCTTGCCGCCATGATCATGAGCACCGGGGAGTGCAGTCAAGGCCTCCTCAACTCCGGCATCCGAGAGGATGTAAGAAACGGGTCCGCGTTTCTGACTGCCGAGCCTCTTTCCCTGATTGACCCCATTCTGCCCTTCGGTTACGGATTCGCCCTCTTCGACCAAAGCGGCCTGGTCTTGTTCCATGCCGATAAGACCAGAAACCTCCACGAGAATTTCCTTCAGGAGACGGATTGGAACAAGCAACTCTATGCCCAGGCTTTCGGCCATTCGACCCGCAGTTCCCTGACCATCAAGTATCTTGGCCACGATTACCAGGCGAACGTTCTGCCTGTTACCGGCGTTTCTCAGGCGCCTTGGTCCCTCATTGTCTACCGGGACCTGACCAACGTCCGGACCCTTAACCTGCAGGCGACGACGATGGTGGCAACCTTGCTGTTGGCGATTCTGGCGGTCCCCTTCCTCGCCATCGTGATTTGGTGCGTCATCCGCCGGCCCGGGTTTGCACCCGAATGGGTATGGCCCAATCGCGCCCGCATGACCACTTACGTCTATCTAATTGTCACCTACGCCCTGCTGATTATCCTGTTTCTGTTTTTGGGTTTCACCGGCCCCAGCGAACAAAACTTGATCGCCTGCGCCGTCATCCCTTTCACCGCTTTTTTTCTGACCGTGTGGTGTATTCGCGCATATGCTCCAAGGCCCGAGAGAGTGGTGACGCCGATCGTAGAGGGATCTCGCTCCGCTCTCGCAAACATCGCCATGTTGATTGCCCTGGCTTTCCTGCTGACGGCGATTTGGCGGCTGCCGTATTTGCGCGCATTTACCTTTTTAGTTTTCTTCCTGGGAATGGCTGCGCTCCCTCTGCTTGACCGGCCGCCCCACTCTCTGGCCATTTGGTTAAAACACCTTTATCGACACACCGTGGAAGAGTATCTTTCCTCGCGCCCTGAAATGGATTCGAGTGTCTGGAGGCGGTGTTACCTTCTGACTATCCTCTTGTTGCTTCTTCTGGTTGGCGTGCTGACTCCTTTGGCGCTGTTCCGCGTCAGCCTCAACGTGGAGCGGGGACTAAGCATCAAACGAGCGCAACTGCACCTGGCTTCCGCCTTGAATCAACGCCTGATGTCGACGATCGAGCGCTGCAAAGATCAACCAGGCATCGATCAACTCGGCGGCGACGCCTGTGCAGAATTCAAGAAGACCGACAGTCCCGCATGGCGCTCGATCGTCCTCGACCCTCTGTTCCCCACGGATGGCAAGCTCCCGGTTCGCGAACATTCGTCCAACCAGCAGCGCCACGACCTTTACGCCGGTTGGTTCCACAATCTCATCTATGCATTTCACCATGACTACAACCAGACGGCCGCGGAGATGTTAGGCGTCCTTTCTGACCGCGTCGATTCCAAACCCGACAACGTCTCCGACTGGTTTTGGAACAATGACGGATCGACCGTGACCCTTCGCTGGCACGGCGTCCATTTGCCGGAAAGCGGAAATGCGCCGCCCAAACCAGGGGAACTCGAACACGATTTCGTGATCAGTTCCAGCATCCCGCCTTCTTCCGGCGCCCAGATCTTGTCCGGGGCAACGGTAGCGGTTGTCGTAATCGTAGCGATCGGCTTCATTGTCTGGGCCCTCGCCCGCCGCATTTTCCTTTTTCATGTCGCCCCGTTGAAAATCACCGGCGCGCTGAAGGCGGCCGAATTAATTCGCGAGGGTCACAATATCCTCATTCTTGTGCCACCCGTTTCGGACTGGCGGCTCGAGGCTCAAAAATCAACCCTCGACCTGAGGGAAATCGCCGCCACTCCAAAATGGGCCGAAGAGTTCGACCTGGACAAGGTGCCCGCGAATGCTCTGATCGAAATCCTCCATTTCGAACACAGTTGGAACGATCCTGAACTCGACAATCAAAAGTCCATTCTCCTCCAGCGCCTTGAAAAGACAGAGAACACCCAACTCGCCGTCATCATGACCGTCGCTGCCTCGTCGGAGGACCACGGCCGCATGTTCCCCACTCTCGAGCTCGTTGATCTTCGCGAAGAGCCTTTCCACTGGCTGAAGCAGTACGAGGGTCCGGCGCGCGACTTTATATGGAAAGAGTGCGGCCCCATGGCTGCCCTCTGGCCCATCGGCGCGCAACTCGCCGAAGACATTCGGAAGGAAAACATTTTCTCCGAGGAAACAGTTGTCTCCGAGATCCTGGAGCGGGCGGATGGATATTACCGCTTGGTCTGGAAGGAATGTTCAGAAGAACAGAAATTCGTCCTCACTCAACTTGCCGAGGATGGACTGCTGAATCCAACCAATGGCAGGGCCATTCGCCAGTTGGTGCGCCAGGGTCTCATCACCACGGACCCGCAGTTTCGCCTCATGAACGAGAGCTTTTGTCGCTTCCTCCGTTCCGCGCCTTCCGTGGGTTTGAAACAGCAGTGGGCACGCGAATCGCGGCTGAGCGGCTGGGGAAAAATGCACGGCGCCTTCCTCACCACCATGATTCTCCTCGGCGCCTTCTTGCTCACCACCCAAAACGCCCTGTGGCAATCTTCCGCCGCCTACGTCACGACCGCTCTGGGCGCACTCGGCACCCTGGCCAAGCTGTTCAACATGTATCGCGGCGGCGCGACCACAGAAAAAGCTGGTTGAACACCTTGCACGGGCACGAAGTAGGCTGCCCGATGCTTCGCGATTTTCGAAGCATGGGCACCACGAACGATAGCACTAGGCCACTTGTCTCACTACAGGGCTTGCCCGCCTTTGCGCCATTCCCTGAAGTGGGTGCCCCACTCTTTCGCGTTCTTTGCCAAAGGGTGGGCGGCAGTTAGCGGTAAGTTCCACTGACCTCTCGTTGAGTCGATCGCCAATCCCGCGCTTTGAATATCACCGCTGCAGAAAATATTAAGTCACGCAGCCGCCGCGAATCGCGCCTCCGTGGCGGAGATGAAACGGTCAAGCCTGTAGCGTGATCACAGCAGCACTGCCCGCCGGAACGCGAACTTGCGGCGTTCGGTGAGACGTGCTGACCTCCTCCGGAAGGGTAGGCTTCCATAAACCGGCAGCAGATACGCTTGCGCCGCCTAAAGTCACGCCGGATTTGCTTTCCAACGAGGGCCCTGAGAGACGGACAACCGATCCAGTCCGAAAAGACGCGGAAGCACCTGCGTCGATGACCACTACACCATCCCATTTCGGTTCCTTATTAATCAGGGTCAGAACGGTCCGATCCTTGGTCGGCTGCGTTGCGTAAGCGGAGATGTTCCTGCCTCCCGTATCGATAGTGCTCCCCATGATGCGGCCGACGCCAGCCCGGGCAAAAGCGAGCATCCCGTAGTATTCAGGAGTTGCCCAATAGTGTCCTTGCTCATCGTCGCCGATTGGCGAGTAGGAGCTGATGAATCCTCGCTGGTTCACTCCGGTTTCCATATTCACCCCAGCGCAACCCGCAGAAGCCAGAGTGAACATAAACTCAAGCACCCAGAGCCCGGCGCCAACAGTGTCGCTGACCCCAGGTTTGCCACCGCCCGAAAATGAGTTCGTCTCACAGATACGGTATGGGACGCCCGAAGACTCCGCGGCGGCCCTGAGTTTCGCAAGAATCGGCGCAAGCTTCGGATCGGTGTGGAGTAGTTTGTCAAGCGTACTGGTAGGATTCTGGCCCTCACGATAGTAGTGGTGGGTCAGAAGCTTAAGGTCTTTTCCCTCGTCGGTGGCAAACCTCGCGACCCACTCGGTCGCCACTGCTACATCCGGTCCGGCAAAGTCAATGTTCGGGATGGCCTTCCGCAGAGCATCTCGGTGTGTGCGGTATTCGCGAACATAGTCGTCATAGCTATAACCCGCGTGGCGATGACCTTGATGGGAAAACAAGTCAGGCTCGTTGCCGATTTCAAAAGTGAGCAGATGTTTCTTCGCCGTCGCTGTTACCGCCTTTGCCTCGTCAATCGCGTTTTCCAGCCCGCCCTTGCCGAGATTGAGTCCCCAAATCAGCGTCCACCCGGTTGCATCGAGAAAAGAGCCAAGCTCCTGCAGCACCGCGTCGTTGACCACCGATCCTGCTTTTCCCTCCGGCGACGAAAGCGGGTGTCCGGTTGCAGAGTAAGAGGAATAGTCCGATGTGTTTCCACCAACGCGTATGACTCCACGCGCTCCCAAGGTCTTGACGAGTTGAACGTAAACCGAATTTTGAGCGCTGAGCAGGCCTGGACGCGCCACGGAAGAAATCTCGTAGCCGAGTCCCATGAAGCCCGGTGGAATAACAGCAAGAGTCCGCGCCGGTTCAAGTGTGACGCGCACCTCTGCCTCGCCTGCCGCAGCCTGGATAGCCCCGTCGAAACCCGACTCGGCGATTGCAGCCGCGACCATACCCACAACTCGCATCAAAAACGTGCGCCGATTCATTGTCTTTGCCAACGATGAAAGATACCAGATCGGCCAAACAAACCTGCATCGGGGAACGTTGTCAAAGAATGAGAAAAGCGTACAATTGCCGCGTCCTCGAAGCCAACGAGGTGGAAAACTGCGCGGACATGTGAAGCCACTGGGCGATAGCCATGAATAAGAGGGCCTTTATCAAACTCATTGCCGCACTGGTCGCAAGCCCTGTCATTTCTCCTCTGCTGACTTGGGCTTCCAAGAGCAAACTGACAAATTGGGCCGGCAATCTGCAATACAGCACCGACCGCCTGTACACCGCCAACTCGCTTGATGCGGTGCGCAGTTACGTCAAGAAACAAAGCAAACTAAAAGTGCTTGGCACTCGCCACTGCTTCAACAACATTGCAGACAGCACGCATAGCCTTCTGTCCTTGAAGCCGATGGACAAGGTAGTTGAATTGAATTCGGAGGCTCACACCGTAACCGTCGAAGCAGGCATGTCCTATGGCCAACTTTGTCCGTACCTGCATGAAAAGGGCTTCGCCTTGCACAATTTGGCCTCGTTGCCCCACATCTCCATAGCCGGGGCGTGCAGCACCGCAACCCATGGATCAGGTGAAAAGAACGGCAATCTCTCAACCGCCGTTTCAGCCCTTGAGATCGTCACTGCGTCGGGCGAGGTGGTTAAACTGTCACGCGCGCACGACGGCGAAGTGTTTCGGGGAGCCGTAGTGGGCCTTGGCGCGCTTGGCGCAATCACCAAGGTCACACTCGATATCCGGCCCACCTACATGATGCGGCAATACGTGTATGAAAACCTGCCGTTCTCTGCCCTGAAAGATCACTTCGACGCCATCGAATCCAGTGCGTACAGTGTGAGCCTTTTCACAGATTGGCAACAGCAGCGTATCAACGAAGTGTGGATCAAAAGCCGCGATGACCAAGGCCAAGCCTTCGACGCCACCCCGGAATTCTTCGGGGCGAAACGAGCCACCAAAAATCTTCACCCGATCGCAGAACTTTCCGCCGAGAATTGCACGGAGCAAATGGGTGTGCCCGGCCCGTGGTACGAACGCCTTCCGCATTTTCGCATGGGCTTCACCCCGAGCGCCGGCAAGGAGTTACAGTCAGAATACTTCGTCCCGCGTGAGCATGCCGTCGAGGCAATCCTGGCCGTCGAACGACTGCACGACCAGGTCAGTCCGCACTTGCTGATTTCGGAAATCCGCGCCATTGCCGCCGACAATCTATGGATGAGTCCATGTTACGAGCAACCCTGCGTAACCATCCACTTCACCTGGAAGCAAGACTGGCCCGCGGTCACCAGACTCTTGCCCGTAATTGAAAAAGAATTGGCTCCATTTCACGCCCGCCCCCATTGGGGAAAGTTGTTTACCACCCCGCCCAGCGAACTGAAATCCATCTACAAAAAGTTGCCCGACTTTATTCAAGTGAGCCAGACCTACGATCCGCAGGCCAAATTCCGCAATCAGTTCCTGGACACGAACATCTTCGGCTAGGAAAGTGGTGGCCCACCTTGCACCGCCACGATAAGGCACCACGGAACGGAACTCTACGTCCACTCGTCATTCTGATCTAACCCCTAGCCCCCTAACCCCAGTTCTTGTTGACACACTCCTTCCCTTGTTCTAACGTGTTCCTGCCCACCGGGCGACGATCATCCCGTCGAGGGGTCGGGATTCAGAGATTCTCGCTCGCGGCTTCCCCCCTTCAACTGAATACGCGTAGACCTGCGGCACGAATTCGTGTGCCCGGTTTTACCCCGGGAGGCAACTCTCTCACACCTCCGGCTCGGCGGCATGCGCCCCTCATGCTCGTCCGAGCGCGGACTTGCATAATTCACGGACTCGCAAATTCCAGAAAGGAACCTCACCACCATGGACCTCAACCAAGCGATCCTCTATGCACAGTTGGTGAACGCGGCCTACGCCGTCGACCCGGCCAATCTGGCCAATTCGGCAGGCAAGATCATTCCTGCCGGCACGCCTGCCGCCAGCTACGAAGTTGTCGCCACGATTTACGCCAACGACCTTGCCACCGACATGCGACCGGAGCGCGGCAACAAACGGGTTTCGATCGGCCTCATCCTCCAGGCCACCGCTTCCGGGGACGTCGTCATCGCCGTCCGCGGCACTGAGGGCATTGACGAATGGATTCACGACGCGCAATTCCTTCCCGTCAATTGCCCCTTCATTGCCGCAGCCGGCAACACCGAAGATGGCTTCACCGCCATGTACTCGTCCATGAAGGCAGGCGTCGATCCAGCATCACCCAGCGTCACAAAAGCTTTGTCCACCCTGCCCTTCCACCGGCCGATCACCTCGATAACCATTTGCGGGCACAGCCTGGGAGGCGCACTCGCCACTCTCCTCGCCCTCGACGTCGCGGTCAACACCCCATTCTTTCCCGCCGTGTACACCTACGCCAGCCCGCGCACCGGCGACTCACAGTTTGTCGCCCTCTACAACCACGCCGTCCCCAACACCACCCGCATCGCCAACCGCGTCGATCTGGTCCCGAAACTGCCCCTGCCTCCGCTCTATGAGCATGTCCTGGGCGCCTACGACCTGAGCTCGATCACGCTGGTCCCTCCCACATTCCTGATCAAGCCCGACATCGCCGCCCAACACATTCTGACCAGCTATCTCTACCTCCTGTCCCGCCTCACAGGAGGCCCAATCCTGCCCCTGAACCCAGGATGCACCCCGTAAGGCTGTTGTCTCGACTCGACGCCGCGAAAAAAATGGGGACGCGCGATCCATTGCCGCTTTGAGTTGCGGAAACATCTTCCAGCCGCGACGCGGCGCAAGAATAAAGCCCACGAAAAATCGGGCCGCCCGAAGGCGGCCCGTTGATTTCAAGCCCAGAGCCAAAAGCTCAATCCCCCGCCACCGGCTCCGCAATCTCCGGCTTCGGCGCCTGGGCTCCGTTCCCATTCCCATTCGGCTTCGCCAACGCGCCCAGCGGAATAAACCCGTCCTGCGACTGCACCGGCTTCTCCTTCAACACGACTTCCCGATACAGCGACGCCATGCGCGCGTTGTAGGCCGCATCATTCTTCTCCGGCCCCCGCGCCTCGGCATTCTGCTTCTGCTTCGCATCCCGCGCCCGCACCTTCTCCTCGCGCGCGTTCTTCGCGATGCCCAGCTTATCCAGATCACGCTGTAGTTCGTTGGTCACGATTTCTTCGCGCAGCTTCAGATAGTCGCTGGCGTTGTCTTCCATCTTCACTTTCTTGCCGCCGGCAAAAATCTCATGCCGCCCGTGCTCCTCGTACCACTTGGTCAGCGTGGCCGTCATATGCATCTTCTCGATGATGTTCCGCCACCCCACGCCCGTGTTATAAGCGCAGAACGAAATCTCCCCTTCCTGCGTCGCGTACGGAATAATGCATTGTTCGGTCCGCCGGAAATCGTAATTAAACAAATCCTGGAACCACATTCCCGCGATGAACAGGAAGTTCCAACGATCGCTGGTGCGTCGCTTCATCACGTCGTCGAGCGTGCGGTCCCCTCCCACCTTGCCGTAGTTCGTTCCGGTTACGTTGTAGTTCTTGTCGAATTTTTTCAACAGGTCCATCAGCTTGAAGTGCGTGGGCGACTGATAAGGGTCGTAGTTCTTCATCAAACACAGCGCCATCCCAAACGCAGTCAAAAACTTCCCGCGCGCCGCGTCGTTCACCTTGGCAATATCCCGAGCCAACTGATCCCCATGCAAAAACGCCGTAACCGGCACGGCTTCCTTAGTTTCCTTGTCAATCATCACCGCCATGCCAGTCCCACAATTCGGGTGACAACCGCAAGAGAGTTGGCCCCAGTTGTTGTTGGCGTCGCTGGCGTGCATCAGGTCGGCCCAGTCGCTGAAGGTTCCCATGAACGAGATTGGGAACCAGTCTCGCGACGGCTCACCCAGCCCGGTCTGATTCTTCACATCGTGCGCCAGGTGCGACAGCGTATAGCGCTGCGCCTGCCGCCGATCGTCCGTGACCGCTTCGTCGCGGCCGGTAAAGCTGACCGGCTGGAAGCTGAGGAAGCTGATCGTTTTCGGATTGTCCAGCGCGAACTTGATGATGCGTCCGACCTGCTCGTTGTTGATGCCGTTCACGATCGTCACCACAGGAACGATTTCCACTCCCGCCTTGTGCAGGTTTTCGATCGCCCTCAGTTTCACGTCAAACAGATTGCCGACCAGGCGATGCGCGTTAGCCGCATTGCCGATACCGTCAAATTGCAGGTAGGCGTAGCGCATGCCCGCCTCGACCGCCTGCTGGCAGAATTCAAAGCTCTTCGCAAACTCGATGCCGTTAGTCGCAGCCTGCACCGAGTTGTATCCAACTTTCCGCGCGTAACGGACCGCATCCAAAAAGTACGGCGACAACGTAGGCTCGCCGCCGGAGAACTGCACACTCATCTGCCGCTTCGGCTTGATGGTGATAGCGTTGTCGAGCATGGTCTTGATTTCTTCCCAGGTCAGCTCATGCACGAACCCGACCTGGTTCGCATCCATGAAGCACGGATCGCACATCATGTTGCAGCGGTTGGTCAGATCGATGGTCAGCACCGACCCGCGCCCGTACTTCACCGTCGACGACCCGTGATGATGCAGCTTCTCATCATTGTGCGCCACGATGTCGCGCCCCGGGAACACGTCCTCCAGATGCTTCGAGAAATCGGTGTCGATCGACATCACGTCTTCGAAGTGCCCGTGCTTGGGGCAGTCCTTCACCATCAGGATCTTGCCCTCGCGCTCAATGATCTGCGCCTTGATCTCTCCGACCTTTTCATTCATCAGCACTTCGTGCGGCAGATGCCCGTCGAGAATCTGCTGCCTAATCTCCGGCACACACTTCGGGCACAGCGAATCCGTGGTGCGCGGCCACCCCAGCGGCGGCTTCGACTTCTCATAAGACTTGAGCAGCGGCTTATCCGACCATTTCGGCGTAGGCGACGGATTCGGCTTGACCCGGTTCAAACGTTCGAACACGAACCAAGCTCCCTTGGCGGCGGTAACGGCTGCTTTCTCGACGTACTTGATCGGCTTGCGCATGTTAGCTCTTAGCTCCTCGCTGCTAGCTTTAGCCAAAACCTCTGGCCCTCTGGTAAGTGCTCTCCCCAGGACTGCTTAACCCACTAAATTATTGTTCTAGGCCTGGGCCTCGAAGCCTGGGTCCTACACTTATCCCTGGGTATTGATCTGAAGCTATCCTATTGGATCCCCAAGGAATGCCGCATCCACATCCCAACGAACGGTGCAAATTCGAGGTTTAGCGGTGCTGTAGAGGATTGAACGGGGTTAAGTCATTGAAAGCAAAGGACCGTCCCGTCTGAAAGCCGGGCAGTCACGATCCAGTGCAGCCTTACATAAGCCAATGTGACGACTGCCGCAGCATTATTCGCCCACCACGCCCGCAAGCCCCCAAGAAACCTGCATCCGGTCTGCATCCGGAAAGAGTGCGTGAACAAATACGAAAGGAGTTTTTGCCACACTACCCCGTCGTCTGAAGGCTCCAAGTCGAGCGGCTAAGCGAGTTTCAGAAGACCAGCCCGACGCCTCCTGTGATCATGTCGGTGCGCCAGTTGTAGAAGTTGCTGGGATTGCCGAGGGCCGGAGTGAATTTGAAGTAACGCGTTTCGTAGGTGCCTCTGGCGTACCACTTGCCGAAGTTGTAGCCGAGGCTTCCGCGGACGAAGTAAGCGTGATCGAAGGCGGGATTCGGGAGTGGGGTTGGTCCGGAGGCGGGGGAGCGCCAGCGCGGGCGGAATTCGGGCGCGCCCTGGGCTTGGACGAAGAAGTGCTTTTCGGGGCCGAACTTATATTCGAGGACGAGAGGAATCTCGAGGAGTTCCATATTATTGCGGTTGAAGATCTGGTTCTCGACTGTACTCGGAGGAACAAGAAGTTTGTGAACCTGGACGTGGAATCCGGCGGAGAAGGAGGGTTTGAAACGGAACATGACGCCGCCGAAAAGGGCGAACTCGTTGGCATGATTCCTGGTGTCGGAAGGAAAACGGACTTCGCCTCCGGCAACGATGCTGGGCGAGCCATCTTTTTCTTTGCCTTGTTTCACGACCAACTGGCCATTGACGTCACCGACCACGGCGGTGGAGCGGGGCAACGCGCCAAATCTGTCGGCAGTCTGGCCGAAATCAATCCCCAGGTTCCCTCTTTGGCCTTGGCCATAGGCAGGGACGATGGCGAAGAGAATCAGGCAGAAGCGAATCATCGTGGTCTTGACAGTCAGTGTCTTGCCAATCAGGGTCTTGCAGAGCTTCATCAGTACGTTCCTCTCCTGTGGCAGTTTACACTGCCGAAAATGCCGCCAGAGATCGAGCGGGGGTGAGGTTGCCTAGAAAGTATCTTTAGCTGAGATGCAGGCCGAGCGGAGGCGGGAGGGCTGAACTGGTCACAAAGAAAGCGACTGGACTTGTTCTCTCCTAGCGGTTCCAGCGCTTGGCGTCGTATTGGAAGTCGACGAGGGCGTCGCGGTAGTCGATTTTTATGTCGAGGAAGCGAAGCATGACGAAGCCGAGGAAACCGGACACTTCGGTGCCCAGGCCGTCACTGAGGGATTTGGTGTCGAAGGCAGTCATGTCCTGATTTTCCTGGCGAATGTGGCCGAACCTGAGCACTGCTTTATTGGCGCTGTAGACCTTGTCGACATTGCCACTGATGCCTTTGACGATCGTGTCGGAATCTCCGTGAACCTTGGTGACTTCGCGGGCAGCGGCGGGTGAAATGAAATTGAAGACTGACCCGGTGTCCATGATGAAGAGTTTGGCGGGAACGTCGCCGATGGTGGTAGGAACGAGCAGATCGTGGCCGAAGCGAAGGATGCGGGTGTAGGACTGCATCTCGGGTGCAATGTAGCGATCCTGCGGGCCTGAAGATGGATGCGGCTGTAGGGCGGTTCCGGCGGCCGGTGATTTGGCGTTCTCAGCGGCGTCATCGTCGGAGTCGTCGTCTTCACTTTTGAGCGCGAGTTTCTGTTCAGACTCGCCCGGGCGTTTGGGAAGTTCGCCCAGTTTCAGTTTTTCGTTGGGAAAATCGATGTCCACGAGAAAGCCTTCGAACACATCGGCGCCAATCAGGCCTTCCTCACCAACGATGGAGCGGCTTTCCATGACTTTGATCGGGCAATCACGGAACTCGAGATCCCCAACCTTGATGGAATCGGCGATGCCGATGTAGGCATTCCTGTCTCCCTTGCTACCGATGCCCCACACCTTCGTCTCGGTGATCTTAGTGATGCCGGCGTGTTCCGCGATCGACCGCTTGACCAAAATACCGCTGGCCCCGGTATCGAGCATGAGCGAACTCTTGTGTCCATTCAGGGTGACGGCAAGACCATAGCCGCGCAGATGCTGAGGATCAATCATGAGACGATTGAGAGGCGTCTCGGTCGCGGCCACTTTACTCACCAGTCGGCAAGTGCTTCTTTTCTGTTTGGCGCGTTCTCTGAGATATTCGAGATAACTCGCGCTGTCAGCGCGCTGATCGGCGTCCCAGTTGTTTTCGCCAGCCAGGGAGTCCTCAAGGTATTTGATGCGTTCGGCGCGGGAGAGCGTGTCGACCCATGCCTGCTGGATATCGGGGTCGTCAGGGTCGAGTTGGTGGGCTTTGTCGATCATCTGCTTCGCACTTTTGTACATGGCGACGGCGTTGCGTACGCGCGCCAGACCAAGGTAAGCATGGGCCTCGGGATAGGCGGAGTTGACCACTTGCACCCACTCACGTTCGGCATCGGTGATTCTGCCCTGACGAAACCATACTTCGGCGCGGGTGGAGCGCAGGCGCGGATGATCCAGGTGTGCCATGCTCTCATCGGCCGCCTTTGCAGCCTCATCGACTTTCTTTTGCTTCAGGTAGACACGAACCATACCGGCATAGGCGTCGGCCGATTGGGGATGATCCTTGAGAACCTCGTGATACTTGGCCAGAGCGCCGTCGAACTCACCCTTGCGGTAAAGCAGGAGCGCTGCCTCGAGCGTGGTGGAAGGAATGGTTGACGCGGGGGCGCTGGTGGAGGAAGCAGGCGCGGGAGCCTCGGCCAGCTTTGCCGGCGGCGACGAGGGTCCGGTCGCCGGCCCTGCAACAGGAGTTGATGGAGTTGGAGCGGATCGGGTGGTTGATTGCGCGAAACCTGATTGAGCAAGACCATAAAGCGAGATCAGCCCGATCGCCAGGGTGTACACAAGGACTCGGAACATGCGCGACCTGCTCTTTCCGGGCCGAGGGACTAGGGGAAGTCTGGGCACGGACCAGCGATTTTCACACGGCACAGCGTGCGGGCAAAGAAAAAAATCTGCGGCGGTGTTCCAGCGTATGGTTGTACAATCAGGTGTAGCTTCCCCCAAAAAGAGCACCAGTCCTTGGTGACAGAGATCGCCCGCGGGACATCACGGATAGGCGACCAACTTTCCGGGCAAGGTGGATGATTTCAGTTGCGGCCAATCATTTCTGCGCTTTCGTTAACGGCTTTGGTGATTGTGGCTGTCGTTTTCCCGGCGAGTCGCAGAGCGATCGCGGCGGGCAGCTTGGCGGTGGACGTCAAGTCGGTAGCGGCAGCGGTGGATGCCCACTACAACCATCTGCGGACGCTTGAGGCGCAGTTTACCGAGGTGTACCGCGGGTCCGGAATGGATCGGACCGAGTCCGGGACTCTGTGGCTGAAAAAACCAGGCAAGATGCGGTGGGAATACCGTTCTCCCAGGGAGAAGCTGTTTGTCTCGGACGGCCGGGATGCGTGGTTTTACGTCCCGGACGACCGGCAGGCGCGGAGGACGGCGGCAAAGAAGCTGGAAGATGTAAGGTCCCCGCTGGCGTTCCTGCTGGGTAAGACCAAGCTGGAAAAGGAATTACGAGGACTATCGGTGGCCCCGGATGTGACACCGCTGAGCCCGCAAGACGTGGTTCTGCGGGGAGTGCCGCAGGGGTTGGCGGATCGGATCGGTGAGATTGTGCTGGAGGTTACCCCGGACCACCAGATTGCGAGGATTTTCATCCAGGATGTGGATGGGGCGGCGACGGAATATCGCTTTACAGAGCAGAAGGAAGATGTGGGGGTGGCGGATGCGCGGTTTGAGTTCAAGCCTCCGGCGGGGACTGAGACGGTGGAGGGGGGACTGGGGCCGTAGGGGCCTGCGGGCAAAAAGCAGATTCCTCCCCTTCCCTTCGCTCAGGATCGGAATGACAAGATCTAAAGAGGTTGTGGTTACTTGCGTACTCAGCGGAGTAGGTTGGGCCTCGGTTAGCGGCTTAGAATGAGGGAATAGGAATGTTAGACTTAGGCGGTAGAGCGTCTTAGAGAAAGTCGTAGAAAAAGCAGGAAATGGCGGAATTTGTAGTCAAAATCGCAGACGAGCGCGGGCGGGTGCTGCAGCACGTCGAGCAGGGGTATTCCGAGGCGGAGGTACGTGACCGCTTCGCGCAGCAGGGATACCTGGTTTATTGGGTCAAGCCGCAGGGGGTGATGACCGGCGGAATCTCGTTCCGGCGGCGGCGGAAGCTGAAACAGGCTTCGTTCCTGGTGTTCAACCAGCAGTTTCTGACGCTGGTCCGGGCCGGATTACCGATCTTGAACGCGCTCGAACTGCTCATCAAGCGGCAGAAAGACGCGCAACTAAAGCAGATTCTCGAGAACGTGCGCGACCGTGTGAAGGGCGGCGAGTTGCTGTCGGACGCGTTTGCGGCGCAGGGGATTGTTCCGAAAATCTACACCACGACGCTGCTGGCGGGGGAAAAGAGCGGTGCCATTGACGAGGTGCTGACGCGCTACATCAGCTTCCAGCGGATGGCGATGACCTTCCGCAAGAAGCTGTTTGTTTCGCTGATTTACCCGACGCTGCTGGTTTCGGTGGTGACGATCATGGTGCTGTTTCTGTTCACCTATGTCGTGCCAAAGTTCGCGGAGCTGTTCAACAGCCTGGACGCCAAGCTCCCGGCGATCACCGTATTCATGCTGGCGGTGGGACAGAATGCGCAGAAGTATGCGCCCTATGTGCTGGTTGGGCTGATCGTGGCGGGTTTCGTATTCTGGCGCTGGAAGGACACGGATGGTGGCGCCGACCAGATTGACCGCGTCATCCTGAGCCTGCCGCTGCTGGGAGGAATCCGGCTGAAGCATCAGGTGGCAAGTTTTTCGCGCATGCTTTCGACGTTGCTGCAAGGCGGGTTGCCGCTGGTGCCGGCGATGGAAACGGCGGGCTCCTCGATGTCGAGCCGGCGCATCTTAAAAGGTGTGATGCGCGCCGGGGTGCGGGTTCGCGAGGGTCAGGGACTGGCCGGGAGCCTGGAAGAGCAGGAAATTTTTCCCGAGCTGGCGGTGGAGATGATCGAGGTCGGCGAGTCGACCGGAGCGCTTCCAGCAATGTTGAACTCGGTGGCCGAGTTCTATGAGGAAGATGTGCAGACGGCGCTGGGAGCGGCGATGGCGCTGATCGAGCCGCTGATCCTGATAATCATGGCGGTTTTTGTCGGCGGGGTGTTGATTTCGCTCTATTTGCCGATCTTCACGTTGGGAGTGCGGTAGGCGCGGGAAAAGGCAGATTCCTGCCTCCGGTCGGAATGACATGAGTTTTGGTTTTGGTCGGAATGACACGAGTAAGAGTAGTGGTGGGATGACAAAGGTCGAGAAAAACAAGTTGCGGTGGGGATAAGTGAATGGCGATGGCAGAAAAGAAAACACTCTTCGCGAATGGCGTGAACAGCGGGCCCATCAGCCCCACGGGCAATCCGATCACGGACCTGGAGCGGGCGCAGGACGTGGCGCGGCGCTATCGCTGCGAATTTGTCGACCTCACGGATTTTGAGCTGCATCACGAGCTCTTCAAAAAGATTCCGGTCGAGCTGATGTTCCGCTACAACTTCGTGCCGCTGGAAGAGACGGTCGACGGCAGGCTGGCGATCGCGATTGCCGATCCCAGCCAGCTGATGATGATCGACGAGATCAGCCTGCTGCTGAAGCAGCGCATCATCACCAAGGTTTCGACCCTCAAACAGATCTCGGACATTCTGAAGAAGACCGAGCAGTCGCAGCGCGTTCTGGAGGAGGCTAGCGAAGGCTTCCAGATTATCCGCGAAGACGAGAATACTGGCGCCGAAGAGACGCTGAGCATCGACAAATTGACGGCGACGGGCGACACCAGCCCGATCATCCGGCTGGTCGATACCACGATTTTTACGGCGCTGCAGCGGCGGGCTTCCGATATTCACATCGAGACGCGGGACGATTCGGTAGTCATCAAGTTTCGTATTGACGGCGTGCTGACACAGGCCATGCCGCCCATCGGCAAAGAGCACCACTCGACCGTGATTTCGCGTATCAAGGTCATGAGCGAGCTCGACATTTCCGAGCGCCGCGTGCCGCAGGACGGGCGTTTCCGGGTGAAGTACAACGGGCGCGCCATCGACTTCCGCGTGTCGATCATGCCATCGATTCACGGCGAAGATGCGGTGCTGCGCGTACTCGATAAAGAGTCGATGAGCGAGAAGTTCCGCACGCTGACTCTGGATGTAGTTGGGTTTGACGAAGAAGACCTGCGCAAGTTCCGACGCTACATTAAAGAGCCCTACGGCATGGTGCTGGTAACGGGGCCAACGGGCAGCGGCAAGACGACCACACTGTACGCCGCGGTCAACGAGATCAAGACCGACGAAGACAAGATTATTACGATTGAAGACCCGGTCGAGTATCAATTGCGCGGCATCACGCAGATTCCGGTGAACGAAAAAAAAGGATTGACGTTCGCCCGCGGGTTGCGGTCGATTCTGCGTCACGATCCGGACAAGATCATGGTCGGCGAAATCCGCGACACGGAAACGGCGCAGATCGCGATTCAATCGGCACTGACCGGACACCTGGTATTTACCACGGTCCACGCCAACAACGTGGTGGACGTGATCGGACGATTCCTCAACATGGGAGTCGAGCCGTACAACTTTGTATCCGCCTTGAACTGCATTCTGGCGCAGCGACTGGTGCGGTTGATTTGCGACTCGTGCCGTACCGAGGTGCACTACGCGCCGGAGGTTCTGGAGGCGAGCGGTCTGGATCCGGTGCAGTGGGGCAAGGTTCCGCTGTATGAGGGTCCGGGATGCATTGAGTGTGCGGGCACGGGATTCCGCGGACGAACCGCGATTCATGAGTTGCTGGATTTGAGCGACCGGATTCGCGAAATGATTCTGGGAAAGAAGCCGACGTCGGAGATCCGGCGAGCGGCGCGGGAAGAAGGCATGCGCTTTTTGCGCGAGTCGGCGCTGGACAAGGTGCGGCTGGGCATGACCACGTTGAAGGAGATCAACAAGGTTACGTTCATCGAGGCGATGCGGTAACGCCGGACCCTTATTGTCGTTGTGATCCCGAGTGTAGCGAGGGATGTGGGTGCTGGCTCGCACCGGGATTGACTCTTGCTGCAAGCAAAAACCTGGATCCCTCGCTTGGCTCGGGGATGACAACCGCTGGTGGAACGTTCGAGTGCTCGCTCCGCTATTGCATTTGTTAGCGATTGGGTTTCTGATTTAAAGGAAGACGAATCCGAGAATGAGTTCGAATTCGAACATAGCGAAACCGAAGCTGGCTTGCGAGATTGCGGCGGACCGCGTGCTGGCGGGGCGGCTCTCAGAGAATGGGAGCGGCTTGGAGATCTGCGCTGCGCATGCCCTGGCGCCGGGGAGCGTCGTCCCGGACCTGGTGGAGAACAATGTTCGCCAGCGGGAGGCAGTTCGCGCCGGGATCGCAGAAGCGCTGGGAACGGTGGCGGGACGGTCAAAGGATGTGATCGCGGTGGTGCCCGACGCGGCGGTGCGCGTGATGCTGGTGGAATTCGACACGCTGCCTTCCGACCCGGAAGAAGCGCTGGGCGTGGTCCGGTTCCGGCTGAAGAAATCGTTGCCGTTTGACGTGGAGAAGGCGAAAGTTTCCTTCCATGCGCAGAAGTTCAAGGATGAGGTGAAGGTAGTGGCGGCGGTGGGACTGGCGAGCGTGATCGAAGACTACGAATCGATTTTCCACGAAGCCGGATACAGCCCGGGCGTGGTGCTCCCGTCAATGTTGGCGGCGCTGGGCGCGGCCGATGCCAAGCGGCCCACGCTGGTGGTGAAAGTCGATGCCCATACGACCAGTATCGCGATCCTGAATGAAGATCAGCTGCAACTGTTCCGAACGCTGGAGAACGCGCGCGGGGTTACGATCAGCGGGGAGCAACTGGCGGAGGAGGTTTATCCGTCGGTCGTGTTTTTTCAGGATACCTACCATCTGAATATTGAGCGGATTTACGTGGCGGGATTGTCGGAGGCGGGCGGAGCGGCTCCGGCACTGCGGGCGCAGACGGGAGCGGAGGTGCAGGAGTTGGTGGCTTCCGCGCAATTAGGGTCGAGCACGGGTGGGCCGGTGCCGCGGTGGAGAATGGCAGGAGTGGTGGGAGCGCTGATTTCCTAGCGCATGCAGGCAGCCGGGCTGCGCCCGGCGGACAGCCGAGGGCGGCTGTCCCCACATGAGTAATTAGGTTGGATTATGCGACTTGATATCAATCTGGCGAGCCAGCAGTACGAGGATGCGCGGCAGTTCTGGATGCGCTGGGGTACGGCGGTGGGCGCGGCGGCCGTGATCACCCTGGTGCTGCTGACGATGACGATCACGGGCTGGGCGAACGCGCGCCGGGATCACCGGGCGATGGCGGAGAAACGCGCCATGATTGCCGATCGCGATCAGCTGCGCGCCAATGCGGAAAGAATTCTTAACTCGCCGGAAAACCGCAGCACGCGCGACGAGTCGCAGGTGCTGAACCAGTTGATCGAGCGCAAGGGGTTCTCGTGGACGCTGGTGCTGGAAAACCTGGAAAGGGTGATGCCGGCGCGGGTGCACCTGGTGTCGATCAATCCGGAGCTGGATGAGGATAACCAGCTGGCGCTGAAGATGTCGGTAGCGGGCGAGTCGCGCGACCGGGCGATTGAACTGGCGCGGCGGATGGAAGAATCGCAGCGCTTCGCGCAGACCCACATTACTTCGGAGCACTCCACGCAGTCGAACACGGGAGACACCGAGCAGACCGAACTGGAGGCGATCTACATTCCGGAGATCGGTCCGGCAGCGAAGAAGGTGGAAGCGAACCCGCCGAAACAAAAAAAGGCTGAGACAGGAACGGGAATGAAGACCGGCGCGAAGCCAACGGCGGCGAAAGGAACCAAGCACTGATGCCGGATCTGCGGCAAACCCGGAAGAACATCAAGATCGCGCTGGGGGTCATGGCCGGCGTGGATCTGCTGGCGCTGATCGTGTACATCTCGCCCCTGGTGGGGTCGACGGAGGGACGGCGGCAGGAGATCAACCAGCTTCAGGTCGAGTTGACCACCAAGACACGGCAGGTGGCGCCGCTGAAGGATCTGCCGCAGAAGGTGCACCTGGCGAGCCAGCAGATCACAGACTTCTACAAGAGGCGCATCCCAGAGCAGTACTCGCAGCTTTATGCAGAGCTCGGAAAGCTGACAGCAGCCAATGGAGTGACGATCGACCAAGTGAAATACAAGCCGAGCGAGGAGCGGCTGGGCAAGCTCCAGCCGGTGGAGATGGAAGCAGATCTGGTGGGAAACTACACCGCGCTGGCGAAGTTCATCAATGCGCTGGAACGCGACGACATGTTTTTCATCATCAACAGCGTGACCCTGGGCGGCGAGCCGCAGGGTGCGGTCAAACTGCAGGTAAAACTTGAGGCGTATTTGAAGGCGGGATCGTAGTGAAGCTGGGACTGGACAACAAGAAGAAGACGACGTGGGCGATCGTGCTGGGCGTGTTGGCGTTGCTGCTGGTGGCCTACGAGTTCATCCCCATGATCATGGACTCGTCGTCGCCGGGTTCGAGCGCGCAGGCGGCGCCACCGGTCGCGCCCCGAGTGACGTCGCGCGCGGGCGGGAGGGCCGGAAAGAAACAGCGGCCGGAGAATCTGGACCCGACCCTGAAGCTGGATTTGCTGGCGACTGCCGAGCAGACGCAGTACGAAGGAAATGGACGGAACATTTTCGTTTCGCAGGCGGAGCCGGTGGCAATTCCTAATCCGGTCGCAGCAGCCGTGACCGATCAGAGGGTAGTGGAATACGTGCCGCCCGTGGTTCCGCCGCCGCCACCGATTCCACTCAAATTCTTCGGGTTCGCCAGCAAGCCGGGAGAGCCCAAGAAAATATTTCTTTCTCAGGGCGAGGACGTTTGGGTGGCGGGCGAGGGTGAGATCGTGAACCGGAGATACAAGGTGATCCGGATCTCGCCGACGTCGGTCGAGATGCAGGACGTGGTGAACAGTGGGCCCCCGCAGAATATTCCGCTGACCCAGGGATGAAGCAGAGGTTCAAGGTTTCCGAGTTCCCGCTTCGGAGCTGCTTAGTGATTGGCGAAACTTTGAAAACCTTGAAACTTTCTTTTCGATGAGTTGCTATTCACCAATGCGGAGTGGTCGGCGCGAGGAGCGGGGTTACGTTCTACTTGCGCTTCTGTTGACGATGGCGATGCTGGTCATCTTTGCGGCAGCGATTATGCCCACCATCAAATTCCAGATCGCACGCGATCGCGAAGAGGAACTGATTCATCGCGGGACGCAGTACTCGCGCGCGATTCGCGGGTACTATAAGAAATTTGGGCGCTATCCGGTGAAGATCGAGGATTTGCAGAGCACCAACAATATGAGATTTCTGCGCAAGCGCTACAAGGATCCGATGAATTGCGCAGGCGCGACGTGCCAGGACTTCAAGCTGCTGCATTTTGGGGAAGTGCGACTGACAGGGGCAATGATGGGAATTCCCGGCGCGCAGGTAGCCGGAAGTCCGGGAACCATCCTGCCAACAGTGGGGACGAGCGGGTCTGCGGCACAAGTTTCGGCGTTCGGCGGAAACAACGGTTACGGGGCAAATACGAATTCGTCGGTCGTTGCTGTTCCGGCTGCAGCGCAGGCGGCGGGATCGGATTCCCCTCCTGCCGGCGACGACGCGTCCAAAGCATCCGGCTCTTCCGGTTCGGACAATAGCGGCGCCACTACAGGCGGCGCCACTACAGGCGGAGATACGGGCAGTAGCGGCGGTCCGGGTGCGGGCCAGGTTTTTGGGGGCGGGCCGATCGTGGGCGTGGTCAGCACCAACAAGAAGGACACGATCCGCGAATTCAACCATAAGAAAAAATATAACGAGTGGCAGTTTATTTATGATCCCGGGACCGATCGCGGAGGGCTGCTGACGACGCCGAACCAGCCTCCGCTGACGCCATTTGGACAGCAGCCAGGCCAGCAGAATGTCAATGGGCAGAACGGTGGAGCGACGCCGACGGGATTGCAGAACAATCCGAATCCGCCCGGGAATGAGCCGCCGCCCGCGACTCCGAACGATCCCAACAATCCTCCGGAACAGAAGTAGGGGAAAATCAGTGTGAATTGAAAACGGCCTCATGGGGATGAGGCCGTTTCAGTTTTGCGAACTTTGCTGAACTTTCATCAGCAGCCGTGCTTGGCACGGCTGGACAGCCCCTTCGACTTTCGCTCAGGGCAGGCTAGGCGGCTGTCCCCACCTAACACCTTTACACGCTGAAGGAACTGCCGCAGCCACAGGTGCTCTTCACGTTCGGATTTTCGAACTTGAAACCGGCGCCTTCGAGGGTTTCCACGTAGTCGACGATGCAACCGTTCAGATACATGACCGAAGTGGCGTCCACAAAGACCTTGAGGCCGTCCATATCGAAGGTCTTGTCCATCATGCCGGCAGCGTTCTCAAACTGCATCGAATAAGAGAAGCCGGAGCACCCGCCACCGACCACGCCGATGCGCAGCCCTGCGGGAGCGGGGTTCTGTTGGCCCATAATGTCCTTTACCTTGGCGATGGCATTGGGGCTAAGGGTAATGGGGGCAACCTTTTTGGTAACTTCCGGGATGGTAGTTGTGGCCATTCGTATCTCCTTGGCTTTAAAGCTGATTGATTATAGCAGAACAGCTTTCCACTGTTACCTATTGGATGCGAGTGGGGGGCCGGAAGTCGCCAGGTTTCCGGTCATGCAACAGCCCGTAGACCGCCAAGGATTTCTTCGCGCCGGGGTTGGCAAACAGGGCTATAATTATCCCGCTAAGGCCTTTCTTCCGGCGCTGCGTGCGGAGTTTTTGGCCCTTTTAGCGGGTAAGAAGAAAGGCTGCTGCAGCGGGTTGGAATCTGCCGAGGTGGCTTATGGCAATGACTGTGGTGTCGGTGGTTTTCGGGGTTTTCGCCGTTGGTCTGATCGTCCTCCTGATTTACAAGAGCACGCTGACAATGCACGAGGATGACCAGTTGTTTCTGGATGACGCCAATTCGCATATGCAAGAGGAGCAAACCGAACTGTTGACCAAGGTCAACCGGTTGACGCTCCCCGTGCGTGTCTTCAGCGTCGGCTCAGGGGTATTTCTGCTGGTGCTGGTGGCGATGTTGATCTACCAGAAATTGAACGAAGTCCAGTAGCGTCATTCGTCAGGCCTTGCGCCATTCAGCCACAGTGGCGCGGTGTTGTGCGAAGGGGCCGCGATTCAAAAGCGGCATGGTTTTGTTGTGCCGAACGCGACCGGTTGGTATCTCCGGCGAGTGTCGTACCGTTTTCCTGCCCCGTCGGGGCGCTTGTTTCATCTTCCGCTCAAAGCTACGACTTGCGCGGTGGGCTTTTTTCGCCCCGGGGGCTTCGCAGCTTGATCCAGTTCCAGTTGCGGCGCAGCTGAAACTGCTCCCTCCAAAAAGCGCATCTCTTGTTCGGTCTGTGAATTGGGCGATAGCAACGGACGGTCTTGCGGGCTCCGTCCGTTGCCGCCGGCGATGGGAAGCGCTACTGTTGGCAGGAGTCGGAGACCATGCGAATGTCGGTGACCTTCAGGTGTCCGTGCTCGGCATTGTTTTTCTTCGCGCCGGCATCGTGCGCCATGTTTTTCTCGTCTTCTTTCATGTTATGCATCTTGGCATGAGAGACCACGCCTTTGGCTTCAATGGTGTGGTTCACATGGCTTGCCAGATCGACGGAGTTGTTGCCATGCACTTCCCAGGTGCTGCCGTCGCTGCCGGTCAACAGGTATTCGTTCCCACCTCCGGACTTGGTCAGGCATCCGGTAATGCTCCTGACCTCGCTCTTGGATTTGGCGTCAGAGTCGGAGTCCTGGGCGACCGCCCACGCCGTAGTCAGACCAGCAAGAACTAAACACAATAGCGAGCGACTTAGTTTTGTCATCGAGAGATCTCCTTTATTAGTTGCCCCACGTGCTGAGGCATACAGCGACCTGTGCTTTCAGGAGATAGGTTGCACTTTTGCAGGAGAGGGTTGTCGCCAGCGTCAGAGCTTGTGAGAGAGGGACCTGGAAATGGGGGCAGTAACTGTCGCTGAAGTGACCGTTCGTAATTTGAAAGCATCGGGCACTGCAATCAGAATGGATTTGCCCACCACTTCGTAGTCCAGCGGTAGCCTCCTGCCCGGAAGCAACCCGCGTGGACCTGTCGATCCATTCTGGCCGGAACGGAATGCGAAATCCATGTCTCGGGTAAAACCCACGATTCTCTGTATTGACGACCATTGGAATGGGCTGATCCGCCGCAAGATATTTCTGGAACAGAACGGGTATCAGGTTCTGGAGGCGACGAATGGTCCGGAGGGACTGGAGTTATTCGCCTCGCAGCCGGTGGACGCAGTGATTCTCGATTACCAAATTCCCGGGATGAGCGGCGATGTGGTGGCGGCAAAAATGAAATCCATCAGCCCGCAAGTTCCGATTCTTCTGCTATCGGCATACGGACCACTGCCGAAGGCAAAGCTTAAAAAGGTAGATGCTTTTCTATCGAAAATGCAGCCTCCGATGATTCTGTTATCCACGCTTCAGCAAATGCTGGACGGGGCACCCAAACCATTTTTCTATCGCTGGCTTTACGACTGGAAGCAGCGAGCGCAGGGAGTAAGACCATGAAATTCTTGAGATTTCTTTGGGGAAGAGGCTGCTCGCACCGGTTCTCCTGGCCGCGGGCCGATGCCAACGGCCACTACTATCAGGTTTGCCCGGATTGTGGAACCGCTTACGAATATGACTGGAAATTGATGCGGCGCACTGAGCGTTTGCTGGTGGCAGCGGCGCGGCCGACTCACTAGGCATGGAGCTGGGGACGAAATGGAACAGATATCAGGACAAGTGTGTCAGTTCGGAAGCACGCGACGATGGCCGCGACATCAGGTCGATCTGCCGGTTCGGATCATCGCGCTCAACGGGATTCTCACCACGCCGGTGGCCGGTCGTGCCAGCGAAATAAGCCGGGCGGGCATGGCGCTGCGCGCTCCGGTTGCGGTCAGGCCGGGCGATCTGATGGGGCTTCAGTTTCCAACCTCGACTCCGGCGCGGGTCAACGCCGTAGTTCGTAATCGTACCGGGGAATGTTTGGGACTGGAATTCCTAAGCCAACTTCCTCCGGACACCGAAGCCGGGGACGAATCCGGGGTGGTGTCTGCTTCCCTTGCCCAAGGCTCGCCTGAGCCACTGAGATCAGGGCGCGATTGCTGCAACCCGCAGGCGCTATTCGCAAGTTTGCGGCGGAAGCGGGAGGAACTGAAGCAGGTGCAACGGGAGATCGAGGCCCTGAGACTGGCCATTGTGCTGCTCCTCGCCGACTAGGCCACAATTCCGCGGCACGCGGGCCCAAACGCAAACAGAGCCACACCCTACGCGGGATTCCGCGCGGGAGATCCTTCGCTCCGCCTGAAAAACGGCTGCGCTCAGGATGACGCCCTGGTAGAAACAGCTACTCTGCCTCCAATTTGATTCACTACGTGCCCGCACCGACCTTGGCGCGGCGGGAGCGAATACATTTAGAATAGTCTGTACTGTCACTAAACCGCTCGATTGACTGTGCCGGCAGAAGAACGCAGCGATCGGGTTGTTCCATTGCGAAAGTGGCGGAATTGGCAGACGCACCAGACTTAGGATCTGGCGGGTAAAACCGTGGGGGTTCGAGTCCCCCCTTTCGCACCAATAGTTTAGGGCCGATTCAGGAATCGGCCCTTTCTCCATTGTGCCCATTTTTGTGCCCACCTCGCGTTTTCCTGTGGCTACTTTCCCTCAGTTGAGAGCACAGTCCGTGCTGCCGTTGTGGCTAGACGCACCATTTCGTATTCCGGTGGGTCTTTTACACCGACCTGTCGGATCTTCATCCTCACGGGCGAAGGATGATGGTCTAAAGTTATCGGCAACGTCACGCGGAGCTGTGACATAAAGTGTGACTTGTGCATGTCTCACTACTGACATCATCACAACTTCTTCCAGACTCCACACATGGCCGGATCTGGGTTGGCAATGGGAGGCGACGTGCTCTGGAAAGCATTACGCACCGAATGGGCTAGCTTTTGTTTTAACCCGGAGGATGCACGCTAGTAATTCCCTTCCCATACGCCGTAGATTACGTAAAACCAGGAACATATCCCGTGAAGGATAGCCCACCCGACTGAGTGGTTGAGCGTAAAGGAGAGGATCATGGCAAGGACTGACCCAAAACCTATCCCGACTTCGGCTGCTCTGCTAGTTCCATTCGCCTTCAACTCGTCGGCGTGCGCCTTCAGCTCTTCAAGCTCGCGCTGCATTGCGACGATCTGCGCCTTCAAATCTTCGATAACCGTTCTCATTTTCTTCCTCCCACGACTGCACGCGATCACGTGGTGAGCGATTCTACCGGCTTCTCAGAGAGCCTGATTGGCAGTAGGAAAACGAGGACGTCGTTTGTAGGGCATCCTAGCGCAATTTTGTTTTTGCTAATTTCGTGCGCAGGAGTTTTTCAACACCCACAGGCGATTTCACCAGTGAGCATGGGGAAAACCATTTTGACTCGGGGTTGATGAGCGCAACCGAGATTTTTCAACAGCACTCGTAAGAGCAGCCCCGTCAACGCATAGTGTTCAAGATTGACCATTCTTGCGCATTGGTTTGGGGCATTATCTCTCCCATGAAAAAAGAACTCAGCCCAAACGGATCGGCCAACCACGGCTGCCCTGCGCGGCTCATGAAAGAGAGGGAAGAAAATGACCAGATTCGAAGCTCATTCAAAACCACCGATGTTTATGGCGTTACTATTCGCCGCTCTGCTTGCAGGTGGCGGAATCGGAAGGGCCTTTGCTGCCGTTGACCCCGGTGTTACCGTTGCTCCCGGCACTCTTGTAGGCGCGGCTACAGAACCCACGGTAATTTCGTCAAACCCAAGTAACAGGGCCACGAACGCACCGACCAGCACAAATGCCGGCGATAACGTTGTAACTGGCACCAAAGTGACCGCAACCTTCAGCCAGTTGATGGACGCGGAAACGGTTAACTCGCTCACGTTCACAGTCAAGGAGAGCAACGGAAACGACGTACCTGGTACCGTCGTCATGAATGACGCACAGACTGTGGCAACCTTTACGCCAACCTGGTTCGCTCTCAACCCGAATACCAGCTATACCGCCACGATTACGACGGCGGCGAAGAACGCAGCTGGGGTTGCAATGGCCAATCCCGTTGAATGGACATTTACGACCAACGCCGTCGCGTTTACGGGACAGGCAGTGGTACCCCTTGGAACAGCAGGCCCTTTCGCGATTCTGACCAAATCAGGAATCACAGACGTTTTTCCATCTGCGATCAACGGAAATGTTGGAGCTAGTCCAATCACCGGAGCGGCTATCCACCTGAAGTGTTCAGAAATGCTGACAGGGACAATTTACACCGTTGATGCGGCGGGTCCTCTTCCATGCAGGGTAACTGCCCCCACCTTACTCACAAAGGCTGTAGGCGACATGCAAATCGCCTACAACAACGCCGCCGGACGGAAAAACCCCAATTTTACTAATCTGAAAGGCGGAAAGATTGGCGGGTTAACCCTCCTTCCCGGCCTCTACAAATGGACTACCGGTGTTTTAATATCAACGAATGTCACGCTCTCGGGTGGCCCAAACGCTG